>Ga0265295_1000735_pt1 | contig 63021 bp, 63 predicted proteins | sample Munlansysbiofilm_FD_192503 | JGI IMG/M metagenome (GOLD analysis project Ga0265295, IMG submission 192503) | Leachate microbial communities from a municipal landfill in Southern Ontario, Canada - Methane capture system biofilm | ecosystem: Engineered > Solid waste > Landfill > Unclassified ... | reverse complement strand
TTTTAAAAGTTTATCTTCACAGTATGAAAAAGTGAGACTGTCTTAATGAACCGCCGTATACTGAACAGTACGTGCGGTGGTGTGAGAGGACGATAATTAAAATAATTAATTATCTCCTACTCGATTTAATATATTGTAGGAAAGTTTTTTTCCAATGTGATAAAATAGTCTATATTAGTTGAGGAGTGAAACAATGACTTACAATGGATTTACACATTTGCATGTTCATACAGAGTATAGCTTATTAGATGGTTCTATTAGGATACCAGAATTGGTGGCAAGAACCAAAGAACTAGGTATGCATTCAGTTGCAATAACTGATCATGGAGCTATGTTTGGAGTAGTTCAGTTCTATAAGCAAGCAATTAAACAAGGTATTAAGCCTATTCTTGGAGTTGAAGTATATGTAGCCTTAAATAAGCATACTGATAAAGAACCAAAGGATAAGGGTCAATATCATTTGGTTCTTTTGGCTGAAAATGATATCGGCTATAAAAATCTTATGAAACTTGTTTCAGAAGCGTATGTAAATGGATTCTATTATAAACCAAGGATTGATTATGAATTATTAGAACAGTATAGTGAAGGAATAATAGGATTGTCAGCCTGCTTAGGTGGAGAGGTACAAAAACATATTCTAAATGGTGATATTGAAAGAGCAAAGAATGCGGCTCTTAACTATAATAAAATTTTAGGGGATAATAACTTTTTTTTAGAACTTCAAGATCATGGAATTGATGAACAAAAAAAAGTAAATAGGGAGTTAAGAAAAATAAGCAAAGAACTCCAAATTCCTCTTGTAGCAACAAATGATGTACATTATTTAAAGAGAAGCGATGCAAAAGTTCATGATGTTTTACTTTGTATTCAAACAGGAAAAACTATTGTTGATGAAGGTAGAATGAAATTTCCAAGTGATGAATTTTATTTTAAATCACCTGAAGAGATGCGTGAAATATTTCCTAATGATATAGAAGCATTGCAAAATACTGAAAAGATTGCTAATAGATGTAATGTAAAACTGGATTTTGACACACTACATCTCCCTAGCTATGATGTTCCAGCGGGATATACAAATGAGACATACTTAAAAGAACTTTGTGATATAGGGTTATATAATAGATATGGAGAGCTTTCAGATAAAATTAAAGCTCGTTATGATTATGAGCTTAAAACAATAGTCCAAATGGGTTATGTAGATTATTTTTTAATTGTTTGGGATTTTATTAAATTTGCTCGAGATAATAATATAATGGTTGGGCCAGGGAGAGGATCTGCTGCTGGAAGTATTATATCATATGCATTAAACATTATAGATATAGACCCCTTAGAATATGGACTATTATTTGAAAGATTTCTAAATCCAGAAAGAGTATCTATGCCAGATATTGATATAGATTTTTGTTATGAGAGACGAGAAGAAGTTATACAATATGTAATCCAGAAGTATGGTTCTGATAGAGTAGCTCAAATTGCAACATTTGGCACCATGGCAGCGAGGGGTGCTATAAGAGATGTAGGTAGAGCGATCAATATGCCCTATGGAGAAGTTGATTATATTGCAAAACAAATACCGACAGAACTTGGTATAACGATTGAAAGAGCGCTTCAGATAAGTAAAACATTACATCAAGAATATGAAGAGAATTCAGAAGTCAAACAACTTCTTGATTATGCTATGGCTGTTGAAGGGCTTCCAAGGCATACTTCAACTCATGCTGCTGGAGTAGTTATATCAAAAGAACCAATTACTAACTATGCGCCTCTATTAAAAAATAACGATGCAATCTCGACCCAATTTACCATGCTTGAATTGGAAGAACTAGGGCTTTTGAAAATGGATTTTTTAGGGCTTAGGACCCTTACTGTTATTAGAGATGCTGTGGATTTAATAAAACAGAATTACGATAAAACTATTGATTTTTCTAAATTGAGTATGAATGATAAAGAAGTATTAGATTTATTTGCAAAAGCAGAAACCCTAGGGATATTTCAGTTTGAAAGCCCAGGAATGAGAGCCTTTTTAAAAGAGCTTAAAGCAAATAAATTTGAAGATTTAATTGCCGCAAATTCACTTTTTAGACCAGGGCCTATGAATCAGATTCCTACTTTTGTTCTTTGTAAACATGATTCTACTAAGATTAGATATTTGCACAAAAGCTTGGAGCCTATACTAGATGTAACCTATGGTTGTATTGTATATCAAGAACAGGTAATGGAGATTGTACGAAAGCTAGGAGGATATTCATTTGGTAGAGCAGACCTAGTCCGTAGGGCAATGGGTAAAAAGAAAATGGATGTGATGGAAAAAGAGCGAAAGAACTTTATCTACGGTCAAACTGATGATAAAGGAAAAGTTATTTTGTCAGGAGCTATAAGAAACGGTGTAGAGGAAAAAATAGCATCTCAGATATTTGACCTTATGATAGATTTTGCTAATTATGCATTCAATAAATCTCATTCTGCAGCTTATGCTGTTATAGCGTATAGGACAGCTTGGTTAAAAGTCTATTATCCGGTAGAATTTTTTACAGCTTTAATATCTTCTATAATGGGAAATAGTTCACAAGTTTCATTATATATTCAAGAATGTAAAAGACTTCAGATAAATGTATTACCCCCTGATGTAAATTACTCAGAAGCTAAGTTTAAGGTTGATAAGGGTATGATTAGATATGGACTTTCTGCTGTGAAAAATGTTGGCGAAGGATTTATCAGGGCCACAGTAAAAGCGAGTGAGGCTGGAAAGTTTACTAGTTTAAGCGATTTTATTGAAAGAGTTGAAAAAATAGATTCTAGTGCTATAAATAAAAGAGCTGTGGAAAGTCTTATTAAAGCAGGTGCTCTAGATACATTGGGTGCCAATAGAGCACAGCTTTTATCTATATTTGAAAAGACAATTGATGGAATACATTCTGACAGAAAGAGAAATCTTGAAGGACAATTTTCTATGTTTGAGAATAAAGACACAACTTTTAGGAATAAACTTCCGGATTTAAGAGAATTTCCTCAAAACACACTTTTGCAAATGGAAAAAGAGATGTTGGGTATATATGTATCAGGGCATCCACTAATGCCATATGAAAAAGAAGTAAATTTTCTTTCAAATTTTAGTACAGCTGATTTAATAACTGAAGGATTGGATGAAGATTTACTCCGAGTAGGGCTTAAAGATGGACAGAAAGTTGCAATAGTTGGTATTATTGCTGAGAAGAAAAACAAAGTTACAAAAAACAATAATATGATGGCATTTATAACTTTAGAAGATCTTTATGGTTCTATAGAGTGTATTATATTTCCAGCAACTTATGAGAAGAATCATAAGTTTATTGAAGAAGATAAGATAATTCTTTTAGAAGGAAGACTTTCAATTTCTGAAGTGGAAGATCCAAAGATAATTGCAGAGAAAATTTCTCCAATTACAAAACTTGATTTCACTAAGCTTTATTTGAAGTTGTCAGGATTAGAGGATACAATAAATTTAGATAAAATCAAAGAGATTCTAGCTAAGTATTCTGGTGAAACTCCAGTATATGTATATTTTGAAAAAGAAAAAAAGACAGTTTCTGCAGATAGAAAATTATGGATAGATGCAAAACAAGAACAGCTTATTGAGGAATTACATAACTTGCTTGGTAAAGAAAATGTAAAACTATCAATATAATATGGTTTGTGTTAAGTTAAATAATGATTGGGAGGAAAACTATGAAAACAATAGGTCTATTGACAAGTGGTGGGGATGCACCTGGAATGAATGCTGCTATAAGGGCAGTAGTTAGAACAGGAATATATAATAAAATTCGGATGCTTGGAATAAATGAAGGATATCAAGGACTTTTAGAAGGCGAATTAGATGATATGGAAGTTTCTTCTGTTAGCGATATAATTCATAGAGGAGGGACCATTCTTAGAACGGCTAGATCTGAAGACTTTATGACAGAAGCTGGTTTTAAGAAGGCTCTAAATGTTATAGATGTATACAATATGGATGGTCTTATTGTTTTAGGAGGAGATGGAACTTTTAAAGGAGCGCAAGAATTATGTAAAGCTGGAATCCCAACTATTGGTATTCCATGTACAATTGATAATGATTTGGCTTATACTGACTATACTGTTGGTTTTATGACAGCTGTTGAAACCGCTGTTGATGCAATAGGCAAAATAAGAGATACTTCAACTTCTCATGGGAGATCAGTTGTAATTGAAGTTATGGGAAGAAATGCTGGTGATATTGCTCTGTACTCAGGTGTTGCAGGAGGAGCGGAAAGTATTATAGTTCCAGAAATGGAATATGATATTGAGTTAATATGTCAACAAGTTTTACATGGAAGAAATCGAGGGAAACTTCACAATCTAATAGTGCTTGCTGAGGGCGCCGGAAATGGATTTGAATTAGCAAAAACAATTCAAGAAAAAACTGGTATTGAAACAAAAGTCACTGTTTTAGGGTATATACAAAGAGGTGGTTCAGCCTCAGCCTTTGATAGAATTATGGCTAGTAGAATGGGAATGAGAGCAGTGGAGCTTTTAATTGAAGGGAAGAGCAACAGAGTGCTAGGTTTTAAATGTAATGAGATTATTGATATGGATATAGATAAAGCATTAAGCATGAAAAAAGTTTTTAATAAAGAATTATATGATATGGCTAAGATTTTATCAATCTAGGAGGTTATAAAATGAAAAAAACAAAAATAGTAGCTACAATAGGACCAGCTTCAGAATCAGAAGAAATTCTCGAAAAATTATTTGAATCAGGAGTAAATGTATGTAGATTAAATTTTTCACATGGTACTCATGAAGAACACCAAATAAGGATAGATACAATAAAGCGCGTGAGAGAAAAAATGAATCTTCCAATAGCTTTAATGTTAGACACCAAAGGACCAGAAATAAGGCTTAAAAACTTTAAAGATGAAGAAATAGAAATTAAACAAGGACAAGATTTCACCTTGACTACAAAGGATATACTTGGAGATGAGACGATAGTTGGAATTAGCTATGATGGTTTACCTCACGATTTAGAAGTTGGAGGAAGAGTCTTAATTGATGATGGGCTTGTAGAGTTTAGAGTAAAAGAGTTAAGTGATACAGATATAATAATGGAGGCTCTAAATGACGGGATATTAAAAAATCACAAAGGCGTAAATGTACCTAATGTGAGGATTAGTTTACCAGCGCTAACTGAGAAAGATATTGGAGATATTATATTTGGAGTTAAAAATGATTTTGACTTTATAGCGGCTTCTTTTGTAAGAAAAGCATCAGATGTTAATGATATCAGAAGAATTTTAGAGGATAACAATGGAGTAAGTATAGATATTATCTCAAAGATAGAAAATCAAGAAGGTGTAGATAATATTGATGATATAATTGTTGTTAGTGATGGAATAATGGTAGCTAGAGGGGACTTAGGTGTAGAGGTTCCACCTGAGAGAATTCCATTGATTCAAAAAGATTTAATCAGGAAGTGTAATATTGCTGGAAAACCTGTAATAACAGCTACTCAAATGCTTGATTCTATGATGAGAAACCCAAGACCTACGAGAGCTGAGGTTACAGATATTGCAAATGCAATTATAGATGGAAGTAGCGCAATTATGTTATCCGGTGAAACAGCAGCAGGTAAATATCCTATAGAAGCTGTTAAAATGATGTATAGTATTGCAGTAAATACGGAGGAGTCTCTAGATTATAAAGAGATACTTAAACTTAGATCAATTAGAAATGAGATTTCAACAACTAATGCTATAAGTAAAGCAACTGTTAATACTGCTTCAGATTTGGGCGCAAAAGCAATAATAACTGCAACATCATCAGGATATACATCAAAAGCTATATCTAAGTTTAGACCAAAGGCTCCAATTATAGCTGCAACAACATCAGAGGGAGTAATGAGAAAAATGGCACTAGAATGGGGAGTTTACCCTGTATTAGCACCAAAAAGCGTTTCAACTGACGAAGTTATAGATCTTTCAATTAAAGCGACAATTGAAGCAGGATATGCAAGTGAGGGAGATCTAGTTGTTATTACAGCAGGTATACCAGTAGGTCTTTCGGGAACTACAAACATGATAAAAGTCCATACAATTGCTAAAGTGTTATTAAAAGGAATGGGTATTGGACAAAGAGTAGGTTCAGGGAGAGTTGTAATTGGAAATTCGGAAGATGAATTATTATCAAAGTTTGAAGATGGTGATGTTTTAGTAGCAAGAGCAACTTATAAAGATATGGTTAAGTTTATTGAAAGAGCTTCAGCAGTTGTAGCAGAAGAAGGTGGACTTACTTCTCATTGTGCTATAGTTGGTTTAAATTTAAACAAGCCTACAATAGTTGGTGCACTTGATGCAACAACCATATTGAAAGAAGGGGAAATAGTTACTGTAGATGCTATTACAGGACAGATATTCAAAGGTGAAGCTAGAGTTCTATAAAAAGTGTCTTAGACGTTTATGATATGAAACCCTAGATTACTATCGACGATAGTTAATGCTATCTGAGCACCTTTATTAATATGGTAGGGGATTGAATCCCCTACCACTCCATTTTTGTATTATTAAAAATGGTAGAAGTGGTATATAATATAGAGACTAGGAGTCACTTATGTGGCTCCCTTAATATTTTTACTTCTATATGCAGTTCTAGATAGAAAGATTAGACAGGAATTGTATATATGAATCAGGAGGAAGTATCATGAACATAAACAAAAAAGAAATGATTTTAAAAGGGAATATATATAAAGTACTGCTATCTTTATCAGTACCAATAATGATAAATAACTTAATTCAAACCATGTATAATTTAGTTGATGGGATTTGGGTAAGTAAGATTTCATCGGTCCATTTTGCAGCAACCGCATTTGTTTTCCCTATTAATTTTTTATTTATTTCCTTAGGCATAGGGATATTTGTTGCAGGTACATCAATTCTGTCTCAATTTGTGGGTGCGAATAAAGAAAAGAAAGCAAGAGAGTATACAGCGCAAATATTAGCACTTTCAATAATCTCATCATTAGTATTCACAGTTATTGGAATTATTTTTAGTCCGTATATAATAAAGGCTATGGGTGCTACTGGTGATATAGCTCGTTATGGGAATACATATTTAAGAATTTCGTTTTTGGAATTGCCATTTATTTTTTTATTTTTTAATATTAATGCGATCAGGAATGCACAAGGAGATACAATTACTCCAACAATTTTAAGTGGAATATCTGCTATTCTAAATATAGTGTTAGATCCAATTTTTATCTTTGGATTTGGTTGGGGAATTGCAGGTGCAGCTTGGGCTACAGTTTTATCTAGAGCACTTTTAAGTTTCTATGGTATAAAAATTATTTTTAGTAAAGATAATATCCTAAGACCGGATTTTAAAGGCTTTAGATTTAATAAAGTTGTAATAAAAGAAGTTATGAATGTTGGTTTCCCAGCAACTATAGGTCAAGCTGGAGCGGCAATTGGTTTTATTGTTTTAAATGGGTTTATAGTATCATATGGAACCACAACAATGGCTGCTTTTGGTATGGTTAACAGGGTGACTTCTTTAATTAGCCAACCTGCGATGGGAATAGGAGCAGCATTAACTGCAATTATTGGGCAAAATATAGGAGCGGGTAATTTACAGAGGGCAAGACAATCCTTTAAAAAAGCCAGTCAGCTTGCCCTTTCAATGGGAATTATTGGTGGAGTTATTATGATTGTTTTTAATAGTGGTATAGTTAATTTTTTTATACAATCAAAAGATGACCCTGGTGTTATTTCACAAGGGATTGTATATTTAAATTATATTGCTTTTTCTATGCCATTAATGGGCCTGTTTAGTGTATTACAAGGTGTATTTCAAGGTTCAGGGCATACAAAGTATTCAATGGCTATGGAAATTGGAAGATTATGGATAGTTAGGATTCCTATGATACTATTGTTTAAAAACTTTACTAATTTTGGCTCACCTGGGATATGGTTTTCTATGAGTTTTAGTAATTTAATTGTTGTTCTATATGGTTTTTATATCTATTCTAAGGGGGGATGGAGTGAAAGTATGATAAAAACAGATTTTTAATATAGAATATACAGATTATTTTGTTTATTGTGACTAAATATTGATTTAAGACTATTCCTTATTGTAAATTATTGGTATAATGTTTTTAATACATTAATTTTATATGGGGGGAATTGCATTGAGTCTAGATAAAAAAGAAATGATCTTAGGAGGCAATCTTTATAAAACCCTTATGGTAATAGCATTCCCAATAATGATAAATAGTATAATTCAAACTTTATACAGTGTAGCAGATGGAATATGGGTTAGTAAGATTTCATCAGTGCATTTTGCTGCAACAGCTTTTGTTTTCCCTATAAACTTTTTAGTAATTTCTGTAGGAATAGGGATATTTGTAGCTGGTATGGCAATTCTTTCACAGTTAGTTGGAGCAAATGAAGAGGAAAAAGCAAAAGAATATACTGCACAATTTATAGCTTTTTCAATAGTAATCTCTATGTTTTTTACGATAATAGGTATAGTATTGACTCCATATATCGTAAAATTGATGGGTGCAACTGGAGATATTGCAAAGTATGGAACTACATATTTGAGAATTACATTTCTTGAAATGCCTTTTATATTTCTTTTCTTTAATATCGATGCAATAAGGAGCGCTCAGGGAGATACAGTAACTCCAACGGTAATAAGTAGTGTATCCGTAATATTAAATATAGTATTAGACCCAATTTTTATTTTTACTCTTAACATGGGTATAGCAGGAGCTGCATGGGCTAGTGTTGTTTCTCGTGCCGCACTTATGTTTTATGGAATAAGAGTTATTTTTAATCCGAAAAATAAACTTAAACCAAATTTTACAAATTTTAGATTTAATAAAGAAATAATAAAAGAGATAGTTAAGATAGGTCTACCAGCTACTACTGGTCAAGCAGGAGCTGCGGCCGGATTTATTATCTTAAATGGATTTGTAGTGTCATATGGTACAGCTACAATGGCTGCATTTGGTATGGTAAATAGAATCATAGCTTTAGTGCAGCAACCTGCAATGGCAATAGGTGCAGCATTAACAGCTATAATTGGTCAAAACATAGGTGCTAAGAATTTTACAAGAGTGTATGAATCGTTTAGAAAGGCAAGCATTCTATCTCTAGTTATGGGGATAGCAGGCGGAGCATTATTGATATTGTTTAGCACGAGTATTATTAACTTTTTCATACAATCAAAAGATGATCCAGAGGTTATACCACAAGGAATAGTTTATTTAAAATACATAGCATTTTCAATGCCCCTTATGGGAATGTTTAGTGTTTTCCAAGGAGTTTTTCAAGGTGCAGGAAATACAAAATATTCAATGTATATGGAAATCGGTAGACTTTGGTTAGTTAGACTACCACTAATATTAGTATTTATGTATTTTACTAATTTTGGTTCATTAGGAATATGGTTTTCAATGAGTTTTAGTAACTTAGTAGTAGTACTTTATGGATACTACATTTATAGGGAAGGGAATTGGAGTAGTACGAAAATCGGTACGGCTACTCAATAGAAAGGATATAATTATGGTTTTAATGGCAATTGAAGAAATATCAAAGTCTTATCTTGAAAAAAAACTTATACAAGAAGTTTCATTTGGAATTAATGATGGAGATAAAATAGGATTAATAGGAATAAATGGAACTGGAAAATCTACTCTTTTAAAGATTTTAGCGGGGATAGAAAATCCAGATAGTGGAAAGATAACAAAGACAAGAAATTTAAAAGTCGCATATTTACCTCAACAGCCTGATTTTGATGAAGATGGGTTAGTGTTAGATCAAGTTTTTCAAGGAGATTGGCCACAGATGTTGGTCTTAAGAGAATATAATAGAGCTCTAAAAAAACCTGATGACCAAGATAAGCTAATAGAGTTATCACAAAAAATGGATTTTTTATCCGCTTGGGATCTTGAATCTGAAGCAAAGTCGATTTTAACAAAACTTGGCATCTCAAACTATAACGAAAAAATAAAAAATTTATCAGGTGGGCAAAAAAAGCGAGTAGCCTTAGCTAGGGCACTAATAGAACCGTCTGATATTCTAATTTTAGATGAACCAACAAACCACTTGGATAATGAAACAATTCAGTGGCTTGAAGATTTTTTGGCTAATCGTAAGGGAGCATCTATAATGGTTACCCATGATAGATACTTTTTAGATAGAGTTTCTAATATTATTTTAGAATTAGATGGTGGAGATTTATTCACATATAAAGGAAATTATAGCTACTATATTGAAAGAAAACTAGAGAGAGAAGATAGCCTAAGAGCATTTGAAAGAAAACGTAAGAGTTTATATAAAAAAGAGCTAGCTTGGATGATGCAAGGTGCCAAAGCTAGAAGTACAAAACAAAAAGCTAGAATACAAAGGTTTGAAGTAATTAAAGAGAATTCTTCAAGTCAATCAGAAGAGGCATTAGATATTTCAGTAGCAAGTTCTAGATTAGGCAAAAAGATAATAAGTCTTCATAATATACAAAAGGCTTATAATGAGAAATCTGTAATCGATGATTTTAGCTATACAGTGCTTAGAGATGATAGAATAGGTATTCTAGGAAATAATGGAACAGGAAAAACTACATTACTAAGAATTATAGCTGGTGGAGTTTTACCTGATTCAGGAGTAGTTGAATATGGCGAGACTGTGAAAATAGGTTTTTTCGAACAGGATATTCCATTTATGGATGGTGATTTACGGGCTATAGATTATATAAAACAAGGTGGAGAATTAATAAAAACAAATGATGGTATTTTGATTTCCGCTAGTGAAATGCTAGAGCGATTTATGATACCTTCAGAGATACAATATACTCCATTAAATAAATTATCTGGTGGGGAGAAAAGAAGACTTTATCTTTTGAGAGTACTTATGGAAGCTCCAAATGTATTGTTAATGGATGAGCCTACCAATGACTTGGATATAGAGACTCTTCAGATTTTAGAAGATTATATTGAAGAATTTCCAGGGCCAGTGATTCTGGTTTCTCATGATAGATATATGCTAAATAAAATATCTGAAAAAGTATTTGTTTTTGAAGATTCTAAAATAAATGGATATACTGGGAATTATGATTTCTTTATTGAAAACAAGAAAACGGAAGCTAAGGAGCAAAAATCAACCCCAATTCAAAAACCTAAGATTAGGGAAAAAAAAGAAAAGCTAAAGCTTAGCTTTAATGAAAATAGAGAATGGGAAATGATTGAAGAAGAAATAAATAAGCTTGAAGAGAGACTTTTAGAAATAGAAAAAAGTCTTGTTAGAGAAGCATCTGATTACCAAAAGCTACAGGAGATTATTAAAGAAAAGGAAATTATAGAACAAAATTTAGAAAAAAAGATGGAAAGATGGGTATATTTACAAGATAAGGCAGAAAAAATTAAGCATATATCTGAAGAATAATGATAAAAACATGTAGTAATGGCTATTAAAATGAAAATATATTTAATAGCTTGGCATGTTATGATATGATAAAACTAATAAAAAAAAAGTAGGTGTAGTATTATGATAAAGTTAGGTAAAAGACAAGTATTAATAATAAAAAGATTTACAACTGTTGGTGCGTACTTAAATGATGAAGATGACAATGGGGATGATGTTTTACTTCCAAAATCTCAGATTCCAGAGGGCGCTAATGAAGATGACAGAATAGAAGTAATGATCTATAGAGATAGCAAGGATAGGATAATAGCAACAACTAAAAAGACTTTTGGAGAAGTTGGAGAGATTAAAAAACTTACAGTTATTAGTTCTTCAAAGATAGGGTATTTCTTAGATTGGGGATTGGAAAAAGATCTTTTCCTTCCGTTTAGTGAAACTGTTGGAGCTGTTGAAAAATTCAAGAGCTATTTAGTTGCGATTTATATTGATAAAAGTGATAGAATTGCAGCGACTATGAAAATTAGAGATTATTTGAGCACAGATACAGAGTATAAAGAAAATGATAAAGCTCATGGAACGATTTATAGTGTTAATAAAGAAATTGGAGCTTTTGTTGCAGTAGAAAATAAATATGATGGACTTATACAAAAGAAGAATGTATTTGGAATACTAGAGATGGGCGACGAAATAGAAGTTAGAATTAATAAAGTCCACGAAGATGGTAAATTGGACCTTAGTCTAAGAGAAAGAGGCTATGTTCAAATGGATGAGGATGCTCAGACTATAATAGATAAGCTAAAGAAAAGTGGGGGAAGCATTCCACTTAGTGATAATAGTCATCCTAATGAGATTAGAAAAGAATTCAATATGAGCAAGTCAGGCTTTAAGAGAGCAGTTGGCAAGCTTTATAAGGATGGAATTATAATAATTAAACCAAATGAAATTAGTTTTAAAAAATAGGAGGTAGCAATGGCAAATATTAATGTAAAACTTAACCCAGTTGAAATGATGATTTATTATTGGGAAACGATAGCAGACAGAGGTAAAGTAAATGAGAAGTATATAATAAGCGTAGCGAATGAAGAAGATATGGAAGCTTTATTTGATGAAGAATTTACTAAAGATTCTTTTAGAAAAGTGCTTTCAGCAATATCAAATCGTGAACTTGTTAATAATGCAACTAAGAAGGAAAGTAGATTTTGGAGCTTAAATATGTGGATGCTTGAAGATTTAGATAATATGAGAAAAATGGTTGCAACGGTTAAAACATTAAATCTAGATTATTTAAAGGATAAAATAACAAAAGATATAACAATTGTGTTTATTCCAGCAACAACCGAAGAAACTATCGTAGATGGAAACAAGTTATTGATAAACTTCTTTAAAATATCAATAAGCCCAATGGAAGAAGAATCAGTAAAAATTGCAGGAGAAGATTTTAACAAGTATATTGAAGAAAAAGTATTAGCAATGTAACACTATGAAAAATGAGTCTAGTATGCTAAGATAAACACTTGCATACTAGTTTTTTATTGAAAGGAATAAAAGAATGAATTTTCTTAAAGATAAAGTATTTATGAAAGGAATGCTAGCAATAGCCGTTCCTGTAGCAATACAAAATTTAATATCTTCCTCATTAAATATGATAGATACCTTGATGATTTCAAGTCTTGGTCAAGCGAGTATAGCAGCTGTGGGACTTGCTAATCAGGTCTTCTTTTTATATATTCTATTAACATTTGGAATAAATAGTGGAGCGTCAATATTTATAGCTCAGTTTTGGGGGAAAGAAGATATCCCAAGCATTAGAAAAGTATTAGGATTATCTATAACTCTAAGTGCCATTGCTGGAACTATTTTTACTATAGCAGCATTCTTTTTTCCAGGGTGGATTATGGGATTGTTTATTAAAGAAGCAGAGGTAATAAGATTAGGGTCAGATTATCTTAAAATAGTTTCTTTATCTTATACTATAACCGCAATAAGCTTTGCATATAGTATTGCTCTTAGGACAACGGGAAGACCTAAAGTTCCATTGAAGGTATCTGTAATAGCGTTTTTAGTCAATACTGCTTTAAATTATATATTTATATTTGGTAAATTAGGGATGCCAGTTATGGGAATACAAGGAGCTGCATTAGGTACTCTTATAGCTAGGATTATTGAAATAATACTGATATTATATTCGATATATGGAACTAAAAGCATACTTGCTGCAAATTTTAAGGAATTATTTGGGTTTAATAAGCAGTTTTTAACTCGGTATTTAGTTACAGTATATCCTGTAATTTTAACAGAGGGATTCTGGGCATTAGGGCAGGTTATGTATGCTATTGCCTATGCAAGAATCGGAGAAAAAGCTACCGCTGCAGTACAACTAACAAATACAATACAAAATTTATTTTTTGTTGTTGTAAGAGGCTTGGCAAATGCTTGTGGAGTAATGGTTGGCTCCAAAGTAGGATCAGGAGAAGAAGATATAGCATATCAATATGCCATTAGATTTATAATTCTTTCTTCTCTTTCCGGACTGGTACTTGGAATTGTTTTAGCACTAGCACCAGATATCCTCTTAATGTTCTTTAGAAATCTAGAAACAAACCTTTATGAAACATCAAGAAGTTTATTGATAGTAATGGGGCTTACTTTTGTAATACGAGTCTATAATACAATTGCTATAGTAGGAGTATTAAGATCAGGGGGAGAAACAAAGATTGCAATGAAAATAGATTTAGGTACAGTGTGGCTAATAGGAGTACCACTAGCATTTATAGGAGCACTATATTTCAAATGGCCAGTACAGTACGTATTTTTACTTGTGACAATGGAAGAGGTAGTTAAAGCAATACTAAGTATACCAATAATAAAATCTAAAAAATGGATAAAAAATTTAACATAAACTGCATAGGTATCCGCCTATGCAGTTTGACATTAGGGAATTAGGGAAAGAATCAAATTTTGATTTTTTTCACAGTTACAAAGATTGATATTGTACCTATAATTGTTAGAACTGTACTGATAAAAAGCAGTTGAGATGCACCGCCAATATCTAGAATAGCTCCACCTAGAAGGCTTGCAAAAACACCACTTAGTGTCATCATTCCAGCGACAAGTGCTTGACCCTTAACAGATTCTCCTGGTTCCATAACTTCGTCTGCTAAATGGATAGCTGAAGAAAGAAATAGTGGAAAGGATATAAGCTGAAATAGGAATGCAAGGTATATAAATCCAACGGAAGTCGCAAGATATGTAAAAAAAACTTTGCCAATAAATGCAACCGATGATAACTTAAGCATTGTTTGGCAGCTAAATTTCATTCTCAGCCTGCTGAAAAAAAACAATCCTGGAAGTTCAAGAATGGCCATGAACGAGAAGAGTTTTCCCATTTGACTACTGTCTCCACCAATATTCCTAAGTATCTGAAATAAAAAGTTATTGATTACTGCATTTTGGAAGAACACAAGCATTATGCCAAAACAAAGAATTACAAATACCTTATGTCTTTTTATAAACTGAAATAAACTAATGTCTTTTGTAGTTTCGAAGCCTTTAGAAGAAAATTGATTAGGTATATGGACAGTAAGGTTTTTTTTGAAAAGTTTGTCTGTTGCAAACAAAGATGCTAAAAGAAGAACAAGTGTAATAAGTCCTGCCATAGGAATGGATGAAGTTCCATATCTTATAACAAGAAATCCCAATACAAAACTAAGTAGGGCAAAGGCAACAGAACCAACACTTCTAGTAGCTCCAAAATTTATATAGCTACCTGCCTTACTAAAATGAAATGCTATTGAATTTATAATTGGCTGTATTGATGTAATCAGTGCCACAGTTAATATAAATAAAATAGTAAGTAGCAAGGATTTGTTGTGAATAAAAAGTAAAGAGAAAGTACTAACAATAAGTATAAAACCTATTACTCCAGTAACAGATATTAGGGATAGTTTCTTAGACCTATCTGCAATATCCGCAAGTATTGGCTGAAAAAGTACAGCTATAATGCTTGAGAATGCTAATATAAATCCAATTTGTGAATTTGAGTAACCTCTTTCTAAAAGAAAAACAGAGGCAAAGCTTACAATCGATGCAAAGTACATCCAGTAGAAGGCTTGTACAGCACTATATGTAAAATTAAGTAATCTATTCATGATTTCATCACCTTTATAAGAGTCTTCAAGTATTGTAACATTCAGTTAAAGAACGTGCAATAGCAGACCATTTATAGTCTTGTCATTTTAAATGACAAGATTATAAATTTATTTTTGACTTTAGGACTTTAATAAGGTATAAATAAATTAAGAATACCAGAAATTTAGCATAAATAAGACTAAAAGGTAATTATTAGTTGATATTTTAGAATGTATTTTCTTGTTTTTATGACAAAATGAGGAGGGCTGAAAATGAAAAGACGAATAATCGCGATAGTTCTTGTTATTTTAATGATTTTACCCATCACAGGTTGTGGCGGTGGAGGTAGCTCTAAAGCTACGAGTGATCAAGTCCTAGTAGAGGGATTAGTAAGTGAAGAAAACTTGACTTTGGCATCTAATGGCATCGAGTTAAGGTTAAACTCTGTAAATATTTCTGAAGAAGCAAATGCTAAGATATCTAAGGTTGCAAATGCACCACCTCTTGACGAGGAAAGTGGAATTGTACTTGATGTTTATGACTTTAGCATTGAAGGTATGGCAGAGTTTCCAGGTGTTATTGAAATTGAAATTCCGTTGGTACTTCCAGATGGAGAGAGACCAGGTGCCGCATATTTTAATGAAACGACCAGCAAGTGGGAACCTGTAGCTTTTAACTATGATATTGAATCCAATGCTGTGATTATATTGACAGACCACCTATCAAAATATGGAGTATTTACAGTCTCTAATCAAGGTGCTAGGGGGGCAAGAATAGAATTCTTAGGTCTATATGGTAATAATGAAGATGAGGATTTCCTTGGAGCAGTTGAGGAATATTCTATTGGAGGAGTACCCGCAAATCAGTGTATTGATATAGGTTCTGGAGCCGCAGGAGATGCACTCCAACTTGGTGGAGATTTTCTTGGGAACATAGTACAGAGTGCTGGATATGTTGCATATGGTGATGATGTATTATCATCGCTTGGCGACCGTCTAGGTAGTTTGGGTTTATTGGTATCTGTTGTTCAAATTGGTAATAATATTTATAATGGAAAGATAAATGATGCTGTTGTAGGGAGTATGAAGACTTCTTATACCTACATAATGGGGAAAGTTGTATCTAAACTAAGCAATTCAGTGCTTTCAGCTAGTATGGCTTCTGTCGCTATTGTTGATTATGCAATTAATAAGTTTGGAGCTACTGCAATTCAGGGTAGAGCTGATATCTATAGGGACGCATATTCAATCTATTATATGAAGGGCGAAGATGGTTTTAGGTCTTCGGCTGATTGGTTTAAAACTTTTTATCCTATGTTTCAGAATCCTACTATGTCTCAGGATGCATTAAAAGTAGAGATAGATAAGATAGTAACTGCGCATTGCAATGAGTTTTGGACTGGATCTAATAAGCTTGGAGTGGATTATTTTGTCAGCGAAGCTAGAGATAGGATGGCTTGGACTGGTGGTGGGGCAGGCTTAAATCAAGGATTGCAAGATAGTATATCCGCTGAAAAGCGATCTATAATGTATAGAGATATTCTTCCAGGTGTGTTTAATCAGATTGCTCGTAGGATTAATATGGAAAATGAAAATAAGCTTAGGGAGTCATATAAAGAATTGTCTAATTATCTAAATAGTGTAATATCGTTTAATGTAGTAGATAGCGAAAAACAATATCCTGATTATCTAGTTAGATTTGCTCCATTAAATGATAAAGCAATAGTAGAGAACTGGACAGGAAAACTTAATAAAGAGGGCATGTTGTCTACCCGTTTCACTCTTTATGGTCATATGTTCGCAGGATCGCCAAATCAGCTTCAAATATTTGAACCAGATGCAAATATTGACGAAGATGAACCAATTAGAATTGTTGAATTTAAGGTGGCTCCACCTGCAATTGAAATTGACCTCGGTGGAGATATTCCAACTATAGATGAAATAAATGGTCTATGGTCTTCAGCTAATATTGTAATTACAGACTATGATCTTGGTCCACCACCACCACCTAAAGAATCAAGCAGTGATGATCAAGTAGAGGGTTGTGACTTAGATGATATTGACTTTTATGAAATGATTAAGGAATGGCTTGAACAACAAAAAGGAGTACCAATTCCAATAAAAATGGAGTTTCAACTTAACGAAGAGGGGATAGGAATCATGAATATTATTAGTCAAGACGATGAAATTGGTGCTGAAGATGATGATCCTACAGTTTTTGATGTAAAATATAACAATGGAAATATAGAGGCTACCACTAATGCTGAGGGCTCAAATGTAAAATTCTTTGGGAATATAAAAAAATCAGAAGAAAAAATTATTTTAACTGGAGAATTTGCCTTTATCGAGGAAGGAATAGAATGGATAAAAGGAACATGGAGTGGAGTAAAATAAATGTCATAAGGAAGTTGGTAGCAGATGAAACCCACTATTCTCATAGATGTTTTTGGAAGAGAATTTGTATTAAAAAGTTATAGCTTGTTTATGTTTATTGGAGCTATACTTGTAATCGTAATATCTATATGGAATATAAAACAAGCTGGGCTTTCAACAAAGTCCAGCTTGTTATGCTTTTTATCAATGATTATTGGAGTATTAGTTGGTGCAAGACTCTTAAATGTGCTTATAAACTGGGACTATTATATGATAAATCGTGAGCGTATATTTGCATTTAACACATCTGGATTTTCTTTAATGGGGGGGCTAATTTTAGCCGGGATACTCGGCATAATATCTGCTAAGTTGTTAAAGCTTGATTTCTGGAAACTTGGAGACTCAATTGCACCTGGACTTGGAATAGGTTTAATCTCAATGAGAATAGGTTGCTTTTTAAATGGATGTTGTTATGGTTTGCCATCAAAGTTGCCATGGAGCATAAAATTTCCATACAATAGCTTTGCACATAAATACTATTTAAGTAAGCAAGATTTGAATACAGAGTTTTCTATATTTAAATCGCTGGCATCGCCAAGCCTGCATCCTACACAGATATATGAAATGATAGGTGCATTAATTGCTACAATTGTTGCAATTGTTATAATAAGAAGAAAAAAGAATAGCGGTGTTGCAATATTAAGCTTTTCAATAATATTTACTATTACAAGATTAATTAATCATTTTTTCAGGGCTCATCCTGAAACAAACATTACTCCAATTTGGTTTTATCCTATTTTTTATATCGTAGTTATAATTATATTACTTATACTTCTAATAAACAGATTAAAGTCGAGTGATATAAAAACTTAAGCTGTTAACATAATTCAAAAGAGGGTAAAATATTTGCGAGGAGGGGATTAAATGTATAGAAAGATAAATAAATATTTTATAGGCAAACCTGCTATAGATGGAGCAGGTGTTAATCTTTATAGAACATTTGGGTATCCTGATATACCTGAATTTGATCCGTTTTTAATGATGGACTTTTTTGACTCCAAGAATCCAGAAGATTATATAAAGGGTTTTCCATGGCACCCACATAGAGGTATAGAAACAATCACTTATTTGATAGAAGGTGAGATTGCGCATGAAGATAGCATGGGCAATAAAGGTGTTATAAAAGCAGGTGATTGTCAATGGATGAGAGCAGGTAGTGGGATTTTGCATCAAGAAATGCCACAGGCTAGCAATCAAATGTTAGGTGTTCAGATATGGTTAAATCTATCAAAGAATGAAAAAATGACAGAGTCAAAATATAGAGATATCACAAAAGATATGATTCCAGTATATGAATCAAAAGATTATAAAGTTCATATTATCGCAGGAGAATTTGGTGGTTTAAAAGGAGTACTTGAGAATATAACAACTCAGCCAAGTTTTTTTGATATAGAGTTAAACAGCAACTCTGAATTTATATACAAATTAGATTCAAGCTTTAATGCTTATGCATTTTTAATAAGAGGAAAAGCTGCTTTTGATGAAGATATAGAAAAATTAATTTCCTTTCCAAATGGAGTATTATATGAAGAAGGAGATAGTATAAAAGTAACAACAGGAGAAAAGTCAGCAAGATTTTTATTATTAACAGGTAAAAAATTAAATGAACCTATAGCATGGGGTGGACCTATTGTTATGAATACCAAAGAAGAGCTAGATATAGCCTTTACAGATATTAAAGAAGGTTCCTTTATAAAAACTAAATAATACACAAAAAGAGGCTTGATTACTCAAGTCTTTTCTTGTTTTATAGACACTTAGTATTATATAGGTTAAAATAGAAGCAATAAAGGACTTGGAGGGAAAAAATGGATTTAGAATTAGGTAATATTTATGAAGGAAAAATAGTAGATTTTACACATGATGGAAATGGTGTATTAAAAATTAATAATAGAGTAGTTTTTGTAGATGGTGGAGTGATAGGAGATATAGTTAAGATAAAAATAGATGAATTAAAAAAGAGTATAGCTATCGGTACAATACAAGAAACATTGACTTATTCAAAAGATAGAGTGGAGTACTTTTTCAACTTAGATGGTTTGCCAGGCGGTGTGCCATTAATTTATTATGCCTATGACAAGCAATTAGAATGGAAAACAGAAAAAGTAAAAAATGACTTTAAAAAGATAGCTAAGATTGACATTAATGTTAAACCTACTATAGGTATGCCTTATCCATTTAGGTATAGAAATCACACCCAAGTGCCAGTCTCAAAAGTAGAAGGAAAAGTAGAAACAGGGTATTTTAAACAGAAAAGCTATGAAATAGTTCCAATTGAAGAAGATTATTTACAAGATGAAATAGGAGATTCTATATTAGAATCTATAAAAGTTTGGATGGAAGATTTTGGGATAGAACCTTATGATAGAGTATCTAAAACAGGATTAGTTAAGCATATTGGAATTAGAACAAATGAGAATCATGAAGCGATGGTAATTCTAGTAACAAATAGTTCAGAGATACCACATTCTTATGAATTAGTTCATAGGTTAATCAAAGAGGCGCCCGGAGTAATTTCCGTTTATCAAAATATAAATTTGCAAGATGGATCATTTACTTATGGGAAAGATTACAATCTTTTATTCGGGAAGGAAACACTTAAAGACTATATAGGAGATTTACAGTTTGAAATATCTCCAAATTCATTTTTCCAAGTAAACAGAGAACAGACCAAGGTTTTATATAAAATAGCTAAAAACTATTTAAATGGGACAAAAAACGATATTGTATTTGATGTTTTTTGTGGTATCGGAACAATTTCCTTATATATTGCAGATGCTGTTAAACAAGTTATTGGCATAGAATTAGTAAAACAAGCAGTAATTGATGCAGAAAAAAACGCAAAGATTAATAATATAAATAATGTGGAGTTTAGTTATGGAAAAGCAGAAGAAGTTTTCCCAAAATTAATAAGGGAAGGAAAGCAACCAAATAAAATAATTCTAGATCCACCTAGAAAAGGTTGTGAACGGGCTTTATTAGATGAGATAGTTAAGTCTAAGCTAGAAACAATTGTATATATATCATGTAATCCATCAACCCTAGCAAGAGATGTGAAGGTTTTAATTGATGGAGGTTATGAACTAAAAGAAGTCCAACCAGTAGATATGTTTCCTCATTCTGCGCACGTTGAGAGTATAATTCTGATGACGTATTGTGGTTCGAAGGAAAATAATAGAGTTTGACCACAACATATAGTGGTTCGAGGACTAAAATGGGGTCAAAAATGGGCGAAAAAACACCGTTTTTTGACCCCTGTTTTTTGTGTGATTTATAGATGACATGGGGTATGGTATATATAAATGAGTAAGTCAGAGTATCTGAGTTAAAAGAAAAGTATACAAATATTAAAGTAGTTGCCAGTGAAATAGATAGTGAATATATTTCTGGTAAAAAGAAATCTCTTAGGTTCTTGCAACCAGAAGAAGCATAGAAAATATTTGAAGGATTGAAAGAAAACGCTGAAATTTTACTTCCGCCCACTGAAACATTTTATAGCACATTTCATGCAGCTTTGTTTGACAAATTTGGCGTGGCTTGGAACATTGTAGTAGAAGAAGCCCCAAATCTTTAATTGCAGCTGAAGTTCAGTTCATTAAAATAGTCGTAATTGCAAGTAATATTCTTAAGGTTAGTCGACTATACCGTGCACAGATTATCGGTTGGATAATTATATCCTTTGATAATATTGAAATTGAAAGGAGGTTGTTTGATGGATTCTTTAAATAGTATGAATAATGCAATGGCATACATTGAAGAGCACTTAACTGAGGATATCAATTATAGTGAAGTATCTAAAATTGCTTTCTGTTCAGAGTATCATTTTAAACGGATGTTTTCTTTTTTATCAGGTATAAGTTTGTCAGAATATATTCGAAGAAGAAGACTAACGCTGGCTGCACTTGATTTAAAAGATAGTGATTTGAGAATAATTGATGTTGCTGTAAAATACGGTTATAGTTCAGCTGATTCATTTTCCCGTGCTTTTCATTCTATGCATGGCATTCTTCCTTCTAAAGCAAGGAGTGAGGAAACACAATTAAAAGCTTATCCTAGAATGACCTTTCAATTATCAATTAAAGGAGGATGTGAAATGAATTATCGCATTGTTAAAAAAGAGCCATTTAAGCTAGTAGGTCTTAAGAAGAGAGTTCCAATTGTGTTCGAAGGTGTCAATCCAGAGATTGCAAAAATGACTGAACTTTTAACCCCAGATATTATTAAACAATTAGAAACACTTTCCAATGTGGAACCAACAGGCATTATTAGTGCTTCCACTAATTTTTCAGAAGGAAGAATAGAAGAAAAGGGAGAATTAGATCATTACATCGGGGTGGCAACATCAAGTAATGAAACTGCAGAATTTGATGTATTAAAAATTAGCGCTGGTACTTGGGCAGTATTCGAATCGATTGGGCCATTCCCGGAAACACTTCAAAATGTATGGGGTAGGATATACTCAGAATGGTTTCCAGCTTCGGGGTATGAGGCAACTGAAGGTCCTGAAATTTTATGGAATGAGAGTCCAGACACAGGGAATCTAAAGTATAGAAGTGAAATCTGGATTCCAGTAAAGAAAAAAGACCATAGATAATGATTAAGAACACTCCAAATTAGAGTGTTCTTTTCGTTGTGCGCTGAATGGACGAAAGCTAGTCGGTGAAAGTCCGATACGAAGGTTGATAGTGGCAACCATTAGTTTAGGACAATGTATCCATCGTGAGGTGGATTCTGAAGGGAATCGGTGGCAAAACTCTGGTCTGAGGGCACGAACTACATTAGGGGCTTAACCCTGTGGATGAGGTTACTACACAAACCAAAGTCCAAGACTATCTGAAACAGGGAAATTAAATGTATCAGATGTATGGAGGTTTAATTAATCAGCCGCATATGATTGCTTAATAGTAAGAATTTTGTTGATACAATTAACCATCATATAATTCTTATTGAAAAAAGTAGACTAAATGAATAATATAATCTAAAAATTGTTTCTATAATTTGAAGATAAAATATACTACAAAAATTATACAAGAATAGTCGGGTTCATTCTTTTAATTTATGATAGTCTATTGATTAAAAGGAGGTCATATAAGTGAATATGTTTGAAAAATTGAATGGTCCTTTAAACTATATTGAAGAAAATCTTTCGTATGAGATTGATTTCAAAGAGGTATCAAGGTTAGCCTCTTGTTCAGCAGACTACTTTAAAAGAATGTTTTCTATAATTACAGGTATCACACTTACTGAATACATTCGCCACAGAAGGTTAAGTCTTGCAGCATTTGAACTTAGTAATTACAATATGAAAATACACGATGTTGCCATTAAATATGGATACAGCTCACCGGATTCATTTACAAGAGCTTTTCAATGTTATCACGGAATTACACCGACAGAAGCAAGGAATCAAGGTCACTGGTTGAAATTCTATTCACGAATGACATTTCAATTATCACCGTATAATGAGGATATTTGTATCGATGAAAGGGAACTATGATGATTGAAAGAAACAAGAATTTGTATAATAATGAGGAGATGAAATTTTTGAGGTCATTTAAATTAGATATGAATACTAATCAAGCTAAAGAAATATTAAATAAAGTATTTGATAACGTTGTTGAAAATGTTTCAAGTATTGAAATGGGGGAATTAAGCAGAGTATTCAGCTTTATTGTAAAGGATCAGCCATATGTCGTGCATTTTAGGCTTAATAGTGAAAGCTTAGATAAAGCAAACTATATGTATAAAACATATGGAGAACTTTTGCCGATTCCAGCAGTGATTAAACTAGGAAACATTGATGATATTTTTTTCTGTATAAGTCAAAAGGCTAAGGGTAAACCTATAAGTTCTTATTCAAACTCGGAACAGAATATCATTTTGAATGATGTAGCTAGAAATTTTAAAAAAATGAGTTGTATTAAGATAGATTCCTCACAAGGTTACGGTTTGATATCTCCTTCTGGGCTTGCTTCTTTTAAATCTTGGGAGGAAGCAATAGCGTCTTTTTTTAAAGAGAATCAAGAAGGGTTCTATATGAATTGGACAAATCTGTATAATGAAAGTTTTCTAGAAAGGTCTTTATTTGAGGAAGCTTATTTAACAATGATGGAATTACTGAAATACTCCCATGTACACCCCACCTTATTCATGGAGACTTTCATTTAGGAAATATGCTCTCTAATGAAAAATTAGTAACTGGAATCGTTGATTGGGAACTTGCAATGTATGGAGATTTTATGTTTGACCTTGCAGGGCTACATTTTTGGTCACCTCACTTAGAATTTCCTCAAAAGGTGCGTAATTTATGGTTAGAATCTGGACAAGACATAATTAATTTCGAAGAAAGGCTACATTGTTATATGCTCTTTAAAGCAGTAGATGGGCTACGTTTTTATGCGAAACAAGGGGCAAAGCCGAGTTATGATTATATTAGAGAAAAGGTGGTGACATTACTGAATGAAGTATAAATTTGAAACGAACAAAAGAGATTTTAGTGATTTTGCAAGTGGACGAGTTCTATACAATGCAGCAAATACAACAGCTTTCCCTGTTCGGTTAGCAAGTGAGATTATTCAGCGTTCATTCAATATTCTGGAAGCAAAAGGAGCTCATAAACCATATAAAATATATGATCCATGTTGTGGGGCAGGTTTTTTGCTTACAACTATTGGTTTTTTATATCATAATCAGATTTTTGAACTTATAGCAACCGATTATGATGAAAAGGTGTTAGAAATAGCAAAGAAAAATCTCTCTTTGCTATCTAGTATGGGGATAGACAGAAGAAAAGAAGAAATTAAAGGTTATATAAAAGCATTTGGGAAAGAGTCACATATGCTAGCACTAAAAAGTGTAGAGTATTTGAAAACCTTGATAGGAGAAGAGAATATTAAGATTAATTGTATGCAACGTGATATTGCAGATATGAGTAACTTTCCAATAGAAGCAGTTAATATTATTATTACGGATATTCCCTATGGAATTATTGTTGATTGGAAAGGTGTTAATGAGGATCCAATAAAAAATCTATTTGAGAATAGTTATAAAGCACTTGATAGAAAACAATCTGTAATGGTAGTAATAGCTGACAAAAAAACAAAACTACAACATAAGTTATTTGACCGTATTCAACACTTTAAATTGGGTAAACGTCAGATTGTATTTTTTGAACCACTTTTTTAAGGTGGTTTTTAGTATAAGGAGTTGATAGATAATGATTAAGAACAAAGTAATAAAAGTAATAAAAGAAGATAACTATTTTCAACATTTTGAAGTGATTAAAAGAAATCGTAATAAAAGGTACAAGCATGGAGAATTTTTTGTAGAAGGTGTACGAAATATCAATGAAGCCATTAGAAACAACTGGGAAATAAGTTCTTTTATTTACTCAGGAGAAAAAGAATTATCAAGTTGGGCTAAGGACATTCTATGTAACATCGAAGTAGATGCATTGTATCAGTTATCTAATCATTTAATGGATAAACTGAGCGGAAAAGAAGACACATCAGAATTATTGGCTATTATAAAAATGAAATCTGACGATGTAAATAGAATAAAACTAACTGAAAATCCACTAATTGTTGTTATAGACAGACCGTCAAATAAAGGGAATTTGGGAACATTAATCCGTTCATGTGATGCACTGGGAGCTAATGGTTTAATAATAACTGGACATGCTGTAGATCTGTATAATCCGGATACAATAGTTTCATCAGTAGGTACATTCTTTACACTTCCAGTGTTAAGACTACACTCTCATAAAGAGTTGTATGCATGGATACAGTTATTAAAAAATACATATCCAAACTTTCAAATTATTGGAACCAGTGCTCGAGGAGATATAATTGTTGATCAATGCAATTTCTTAAAACCTACAGTATTACTTCTGGGAAATGAAACAGTTGGCCTTAGTAAGAATTATAAAGGTATATCTGACTTAATAGTGGAAATTCCAATAGATGGAGTGGCATCATCTTTAAACGTCTCTTGTGCTGCATCGATAATATTGTATGAAATCAAAAGACAAAGGTATTTATAAGAATTACGTGGATTAATGAAAATATAGGGAATCATGGCTCTGTAGGAAAGGTATTTGAAAACATCAAATACTTAGGAGATGACTTTTATCCTCAACAAATAGATAAAGAAAGCTTTGAATCGGTGCAGCATAGAAGAAAGAAAAAGGAACAGGCATTAGGAAGAACCCACAAAATCAATATCAATCCGTATTAGTATCATCTTTCTATCAAAACATACATTGAGAGTGTGACGTTATTAGTGAAGGAATAGTGGATAATAAAAAATTAATATAGTTGAAGAATTGATTAAGAATGTTTTATGGGAAGTTAAATAAGCTATGCAGAGACTAAATATTTAATACATGAGCATATTAAGAGAAAAAGAAAAGAGAAAATTAAATATGTATTAAACTATTTTATTTATTTAGTTATTATATATGCTAAATTGTAATAGTAATAAATTATAAAATCAGAAGTTGAAAATGAGGATTATTTATATTATCAAATATGACATACTATTGTCACATTAGAAACAATATGATAATAAAGACAGAAGGAGCGAAAAAAATGAGTACAAATCATGGCAAGATATTAATGCAAAAACCAATCAGTTAATACGTTAGATAGATATAAATTAGATACCGGCGAACATACCTGAGACTTATGCCCTGAAATCCATGTTTAGAAACGTTGCAAGCGAAGAAAATATACGAAACGGTATTATTGCCTTCAGGGATTTTATATATTTATTTTGTGACCGCTAGAAAGTATAGTTCAAAAAGTCATGTAAATCCTACATTTCAAAGGTTTGTAAAATAAAAGTAAATCCTATACACTCGACTTAACCCCTTGATATATGTTAATGGGAACATATCAAGGGGTTATTTTTGGGGTAAGAAATTTGATGGGAGTGAGTGGACGGAATAGATAAAATTGTAGGGTTTGGGAGATAAGATGGAAGTCAAATAAATGTACTTGATTTGTAAAATGTTCTATGCTAATATAAAAACAAATAAATATATTGTTTTTATATTTTTACATGAAGGTGGTTTATGTTATGGCTAAATTTACAGAGTTAGAAAAAGAAAAAAATCGAAAGGAATTGCTTGAAGTTGCCTATCGTTTTTTTATAGATAAAGGCTTTAAAAGTACTTCGCTAGAGGATATTACTTCATCAGTCGGCATTGCAAAGAGTTCTTTTTATGTATTTTTCGAATCAAAAGAAATGCTATATATGGAATTGTTAGCACATGAGGGAGAACAAATTGAAAAGCAGGTTTGGCCAAAGGTTTTAGCTACTAATGATATACGTTCAGCTATAAAGATATATTTAAATGAGATGGCTTTGGAACTAGAAACAAAGATTTTAACTCAAAGACTGGTTTACGACATTGAGGAGTATAAACTTGTTTCTAGAAAACTAAATCCAGAGTATGTTGGCTCGGAGCATCTAAGAAGTATCGTTCCTCTTATGGAGTTTATAAAGTCACGTCAAGACTCTAAGGAGGTTATCGATGAAGACCCAGGCGTTATAGCTGGAGTTTTAAGATCGGTATTACTAATAGGCTCTCAAAAAGGAGATTTGCAGCAATATAATTATGAAAAAATTAGAGAGTTATTATTCGTAGCGGTTACTAATCAAATTACTCGACCTTAATGGTGTATAGGTAATGATAATTTCAGATGAAAGTAAGAAAATGGTGATATTTGTGACGGAAAAAATAATTCATTTTAATAATGTTCATATCTGTACTGAGAGTTTTGGGGATATTAATAATCCAACAATCTTGTTAATTATGGGAGCTACTGCATCAATGATTTATTGGGAAGAAGACTTTTGTAAGAGATTAAGCAATCAAGGGTTTCATGTTATACGTTATGACAATAGAGATACAGGTAAATCAGTTACTTACGAGTATGGTCATCCAGAGTATACTTTTGAGAATTTGGCTGATGATGCAATTGAGGTACTTGATGCCTATAAGGTTGATAAGGCTCACATAGTTGGTATGTCTATGGGTGGAATTATTACGCAGATAATAGCCCTTAAACACCCAGACAGAGTTCTAACCATTTCATTAATTATGACATCAAATTTTGATTCTAATCTTCCTAAAAAGGATAGTAAAGTAACAGAAGCCTTAGGTAAGCTTAAAATTAAAAATTGGCAAGACAAAGATGAAGTGATAGAATGCTTTATTAAAAAAAGCAAAGTTCTTGTAGGGTCGAAAAATATATTTGATGAAGAGAAAATAAGAAGGCTGAATGAAGAGGAATTTGATAGAGCTAGTAATTTGCAGAGTATGGAGAATCATGGATTTATAAGAGGTTGGGATTTGTATTTATCTAGAATCAGTGAAATTAATGCCCCTACATTTGTAATTCACGGAACAGAAGACCCTATTATTCCCTATGAGCATGGAGTTTATCTTTCTGAAATTATACCAAATGCTGTATTAGTTACCTTAGAGGGTGCTGGGCATGAGCTTCACTATAATGATTGGAATAAAATTATTAATGCTATATCAAAGCGTGCATCGAGTTTACAACTAAAATTTGAAAAAAGTTTTTAGATAGGAGTGATTTTAATGAGTAAAGATATGAAACAAACTATGGAAAAAACTAAAAAACATAATATTATTCTAAAGGAAGAAACAATGCAGTTTAATGAATCAGGGCTTGATTTTAAAGTTGTATTTGCACAAGATGAAAGTGGAATTGACTGGGTTCTAAGGTTGCCGAGACGGGAAGATGTGATGCCTAGAACAAAGCTGGAAAAACAAGCATTAGATTTGGTTAATCAGTATGCGAAATCTTTTCAGGCACCAAATTGGATTATTTACACGGATGAGCTAATCGCTTACAAGAAGTTATCTGGTATGCCAGCAGGAACTATAGACCATAATATAGGAAATTATGTTTGGGATATAGATATTAACAATGTTCCAGAATCATTTCACAAGTCTCTTGGTACAGTGTTAGCAGAGCTTCATAGCATACCTAGTGATAAGGCTGCAGAGCTTGGTCTAGTAGTACAAACCCCAGAAGAGGTAAGAATATCAATGAAGCAGCGTATGGATGATGTAAAAGCAAAGTTTGGTGTTGGTGAGAACCTATGGAACAGATGGCAGGCATGGATTAATGATGATGAAGTGTGGCCAAAGAAAACTGGACTGATTCATGGAGATGTTCATGCTGGCCATACTATGATTGATAAAGATGCTAATGTAATTGGATTAATCGACTGGACCGAAGCAAAGGTTACGGATATATCAAATGACTTTGTTTTTCATTATAAGGCTTTTGGCGAAGAGGGGCTAGAAGCTCTGATTTTTGCTTATAAAGAAGCTGGTGGATATTACTGGCCTAAGATGAAAGAGCATATTATTGAATTAGTCACTGCATATCCAGTTTCAATTGCTGAGTTTGCAATGGTATCTGGTGTTGAGGACTATGCTCAGATGGCAAAGGAAGCGTTGGAAATAGCCAAGTAATAACCATTCTAAGTATTTGAGAAGAGTGTATTGGACCATAGGTAATAGGTGTACAAGGAGCAGATTTAGAAACTGCAAGAAAATTATTCTCAAAATCTCTTGATGTTAGGGGGTTTATAGGGGTTCGTAAATATATATATGGAAAGCACCCGATGATGCCAGAGACTCAAGACTTTGGAATGCTTTGTGTGGAGGCTATGCTGTAGGATATAATGTAATACAGGCATATCTAAAAAAAACAGGCATTTCAATAAAAAAGGCTGCGATTAATTTCTGAACCTCGTCAGAAGGGGGGCATTATGTATAAGGTGTAAGAGATGTTTTTAGGTAAACCAATAAATAGGAATTTAAACGGAGGGATTATATGGTAAGTAAAACAGATGCCATTGAGATAATAACATATGCTGAAGAAAATGAAATTAACATTTGGGTAGATGGCGGTTGGGGAGTAGATGCGCTATTAGAAGAAGAAACAAGAGTACACAACGATATTGATTTATTTGTGGAAGAGAGTAATAGTAATAAGTTTATTGAAATATTAAAAGATAAAGGCTTTGCTGAAGTTACCGAAGCATATACCACCACATCTCACACGGTTTGGAAGGATGCTAAAGGCAGGATAATTGATCTTCATATATTTAAGTTCAACGAACAAGGATATATTGTTTTTGAAGGAGAAGCATATCCCCCAGAAGTGTTTAGTGGCACCGGGAAAATAGACAATAAAATGGTAAGATGTATTGATGCTGAAAATCAAGTATTATTTCACTTGGGCTATGAACATGATGAAAATGATGTGCATGATGTAAAACTATTGTGCGATAGATTTGATATCCCTGTCCCGAGTGAATACAACTAACTAACAAATTCCAATTTACATTCACAAACAATTACGTAAAATGTAAACTATAAATGCACTGAGATAAAAAATCTTGGTGCATTTATTTTATATAAATTTAAACTAAATAAATAAACCAAAAGAGGAGAGGTCTTCGGTCAACTAATGATCGATTGTCTTCGCCTCTTTTTTATTTAAAAATAAAATTGAAAGGACTGAGAACAATGTCAAGATATTTTATGTATGGTACATCACTGGGAGGGATAGAGCAGTTGATGATGCTGGCACCAAATTTTCCTCAAAGAAGAAGTGGAATAGTCATTAATAATCATTTTAATTGTGAAGGAGGTATTAAGATTTGTAATGGTTGTGTAGAAAAGGTTAAAAGCAGAGGTAACCCTAATGATTGTTTTTGTTTCAAAGAAAAACTAGAGGCAGATGAAATTGAATATGAAGATCTTATAAAAAATTGCTTTGGAAGAATAAAAAATTCTTCTCTAAAAGATAGATTGAAATTACAAAGCAGCAAGTTTACTGGCGAACTATTTCTAAATAATAACCATAAGGAAAGATTTTATCATGTACATCATAAGCAAGATATTGAAGTATGGGAAAGGTCAGCGAGCTACCTTGCAGTAATATTTCTCCTAACCGCTAATGAAGTATTATGGAACATTTCAGTAAGTGCAGTCTGCTTACATGGATTTGATTTTTCACAGATACATCTTAAACAAATTAGTACAGAAGGCTATGCCATTTACCAAACAGCAAAAACTATATCGACAGGAAAAGAATATATAAGAATCAGTGAGATAGCAGATAAAGAACTTATTGATGATACTGCATTTAAGATAATAATTAACGCATCATTAATTGCAAAGTATGGTGCAAATGTATTTTCAATTAAAAAATAGGATGGAGGAGAGATATGCTAATTGGATTAAAAAGAATCGACAGAAAAGAAGATGAGTCAATTATGTTTTATTTCCCTTATGAGGAAAGTGAAATATCAAATGTATATAATCAGTTGGAGCTTGAAACTTCAATTGCCCCCAACTGCTATATTGAAGAAGTAGTTTATGATCCAGATATCAATGAAGTTCTAAAAGGTAAAGAGTGCAATATCGATGAACTAAACTTTCTATTTAAGAGGATGGATAGTTTCGATATAAAGGAAAGAAAAATATTTTTAGCTTCTGCCTTTGCAGAAAATCCTGAAACAATAGCAGAATTAATCAATCTAAGTTTTAATACTCATTGCTATAGCCTTGTAAGTGACTTTAATAATCTAGAAACTGTAGGAAAAGATTTATATCTATCAGAAAAGCAAGCAGTAGCAGTGAAAGAATTAGATGAACTTGATGGTAAATCTTTTGCTATGGGGGTGATAAAAAACAAATATAACTCTATAGTTACTCCTTATGGAGTCTTATATAAAAATAGCAATGAACCAGAGCAAATATATAATGGCAAGCAGTTTCCACCACATCATTGGAAAGAAACTGTAGCAACAATACAGCTGACCTCAAAAGGTGCGAATGAATTTATCTATCTGCCTTGTTCTGATGTTGAAATTGAAAAGGCATTGATGAGATTAGAAACTCCTTACTTACATGATTGTGAAGTTGCAATTGATAGCCATAACTTTTCAGATAGGATAATAAATATTATTTCTGCTGATGCAACACCATTAATTAAGATAGATACCTTAAATAAATTAGCAGAATGCTATAAGGAAATAGGAAACCATGATATAGAATATTTCGAAAAACTTGTGGACTATGTAAAACCTCGAACTGTTGAAGAAATCTTTGCACTAGCAGATTCTATGTATGAATTTGAACTCTTTGATGGTATCCATAGTGTAGAAAGCTATGGCAGATATATGATTTGTGACTCAGGACATTTTGAATATGATTCAAATCTTGAAGACTACATTGATTTTAAAAGATATGGACAGGAGAAAATGGCACATGAATTTGGAGCATTTTCAGAGAAGGGATATATCACTTACCATGGATACAATCAAAAGCTTGCCAACTTATTATTTGAAAATCTTGGAATGGTATTTCCTGAACAAGAAGAATTGCAGAACTTAAAACTGTATATGCCTCTTAGACTAACTACCTATGATATAGAAAATGAATATGGTTATAAAGAATATGCAAATGAACCACAGGAAATTTCAAATGCTGAAGTAGCCCAGTATCTAGATGTAATCCTAAATGCAATAGAAGAAAACAATCTTCCAGAAGAAAATCAAAGAGGTCTGATGAGATATTATGATGACCATGACAGTGTGAATGCAAAAGTATCAAAGTATGTGTTTTCCGTTGAACTCGTAGAAGGAGAACTAATGGGGGTAGCTATTCTTACTTTAAATAATGAATTGACTCCAAAGGAGCTTGAAAAGATAAAGAATGAAATAATCGGTCAGGCTGCAGATGGCTGGGGGGAGTCTTTTGAACAGAGAGAAATTAGTACCGATATGGGGGATATTTATGTTAGATTTTGGAACAGCGATAACTGGTTTATTAAGACAGCTGAGGAAATGGGGATAGAAGAAAATCAAAAAATGGGAGGTATGAAATTTGAATAATAATAGGAATCAAGTAGAAAGAATTAAGAATGGCTATCCTGTAGGTACACGAATTGAATTAATTTCAACAATGGATGATGTACAAGGCGTTGAAAAAGGTATAAAGGGAACAGTGATAGGGGTAGATGACATTGGAACCATACACATGAAATGGGATAATGGAAGAGGTCTTGGTCTTATTCCTGGAGAAGACAATTTCAAAGTGCTATCTCGTCCACAGGAAAAAGAGATGAAAGAGTCAGATGAACCTTTAAAAGAGCAATCACAGGGTATGGGAGGAATGAGTTTATGAAAAAATTAGAATATCTATGGAAAGATATTGAAGGAACTGAGAAAGAAAATGAATATCTAGAAAAGAGATTTGCTGAAATGTCAGTCAAAGAAAAGTATATTCTTGAGGGTGCTGTTCAGATTGTGGAGGTCAATAATGCACCAGATTTAATAAATCTAACAGAGCAACTAAGTAATTTTGATTTTCATTACAAAGCTACTGATAATGAATCTCTTGGAGAATATATAGCAAGACACAAGGAATGTGCATCTGATGATATACTTCCCTTTATTAAAATAGATCAGCTTGGTAGTGAATACCATGAAGATCTCAATGGGATATTTACGGATAAAGGCTATGTATATCAAAGAAATAGTCTCAAACAAATCTATGATGGCACAAATTTAGATAAGATGACAGGGGATAATTGGACTGTAAAAATTAAAGTAGGAAATAAAGATTATCCTGAAGGTGTATGGATAAACTTACCTGACTATGAATTTTCTAGTTTAGAACCTGATGAAATGTCAATAGCCTTAGATGCACTTGGTGCAAATAAGTGGAGTAGATGTGCTTTATTAGATGCAAAGTGTGTATTCCCTAATATTAAAGAGCTGGCAGAACAATATGACTCCATAGAAGAATTAATATCTGATGGTAATAACTTTGGATATGTTTGTGATGAGCAAGGACAAGGGAGAGCTTTCTTTACAGAGCATTTAGAGTCAGCAATGGAACTTGAAGTCTGTACTAGGCTTGACTTTGCCCTTGATATTTCACAGAACTTAAATTGTTATGATTTTGCTCCAAAGGAGGACAAACTTGAAATCTATGGGAGATTACTTGCGAGAAAGAATGGTATTGTAGAACCTGATACCATACTTGGAGATAACTTTGATTATACCCTATATGCAAAAGCAGATATTGATAATAGAGGGTTAGCGCCTTGTAAAAATGGTTTTATAAAATCAAACGGGGAACAGTTTCACTATGAATTCAGTAAAAAACTAGATAGTATGGGAATATCAATGGAGTAGTAAATTTTCTTATTGATATATCACATAACTTAATATTCTAAGGTAGCACGGAAAATGTCCGTGTTTTTTTAATACCCAAAAATAAAAAGGCCGATTGTTTGCTGTAAATTACAGCATAGCAGTCGGCCTTTTTTGTTGCCCAAAAACAATCATATCCACAGTGTTATGAAACATGGCATGAGAAAGGAGGCGAGGAGGTGGAACATGATTTTTTAATTTATATGAAAGAGTATCATATTGGAACCTCTAAGGCAGTCCCCAGTGCATATCTGCAAAGTAGATTCTGTATCAGTTCAAGAGCTGTCAGGAAATTAGTCAATCAATTAAGGAATGATGGCAATCCCATATGCAGTGGTGACAATGGATATTATTATGCTGCTGATAGAAAGGAATTGCTTGCTAGTATAGGGCAGATGACAAGTCGAATTAGAGAAATTGCAAAAGCAAAGAGAGGGCTAGTCAAAGCTTTGGAGCATTTTCCAGATGCAAACGGACAATTGAGATTAGATCTAGATAAAGAGGTAAGAGAGAGGTGATGAAGTATTAATAGTTTTATGAGTTGGATAGGTGGCAAGAAGTCTTTAAGAGAATTAATTGTATCTCTCTTTCCCTTATATTATGAACGGTATATAGAAGTGTTTGGAGGCGGAGGCTGGGTACTATTTCATAAGCCACCAGGCAATGATTTTGAAGTATATAACGATTTTAATGGTCTTCTAACGAACCTCTATCGCTGTGTAAGGGAGAAACCAAACGAATTAATAGATGCACTATATTTTGTGTTAAATTCCCGTGAGGATTTTGACATAGTAAAGGAGGCACTTGTAAGAGACAGTTCTACAAGTGATGTAATAAGAGCCTCATATTTTTATCAATTGATTCGCTATAGCTATGCATCAGGCCTTACTAGCTTCGGAAGTCAGCCTCATGATATGTGGAGCAACTTTCCTTTAATTGAACAGGCACATAGAAGACTTAGTAAAGTAGTGGTTGAAAATAAAGATTTTGAAAAGCTGATAAGGCAGTATGACCGCCCTGTCAGCTTTTTCTATGCAGATCCACCGTATTTTGAAACAGAAAAGTATTATAAAAATGTTGGTGAAGATGGATTTAAGAAAGAAGATCATATAAGACTTCGAGATACCTTGATGGGTATTGAGGGAAAGTTCTTGCTTTCCTATAATGACTGTTCTTTTATCAGAGAGCTATACGATGCACCAAACATCCAGATTGAAAGCTACACTCGTATCAATAATATCAAACAACGCTATGATAATGGTGCTCAGTTTCCTGAAATACTGGTGGCAAATTATGATATGCACGAAAGGGAGATAAATTCTCCATCACAAATTAATTTATTTGAAATGAAAAATGGACTAGGAAAACAAGGAGGAATTTATAATGAAAATGATTAAAGAATCTTTAGACAACAACATTAGTTTACCAAATGAAATACTTAATGCAGCAGACCTTACAGGGTGTGAAGAAATTGAATTTAACACCTTAGAGAATGCTGTTGTAGCTATGAAAACAACTATGAATGCAATGGAGCTTATAAAGGTGTCAGAAGGGCTTAAAAATCTCTCGGAAGAATTAATCGTTCATCTAGCAGGGATTTGTGGGAGATGTCATGATTGCTCCTACTGTGAGAGATTTGAAGAATTTGATGAGATTATCGTTCCTGATTATCTTCTTGAAGAAGCTGGTATTCCAAAGGATGCAAAGCTTTGTGCTTGTACAGAAGAAGACAGTGGGGAAATCATAGTGATGCAGGCAGATTATGACTATGATATAGCCGATGTACCAAAGTTTGTTATTGATATCTTTGAGATGTCAGGTATCTGCATAAGAGAATTAGAAGAAAGGATTATGATGGAGGATATTGTCTATGGAGATTAAATGATGGGAGATAAATCATGAGAGTCATGAGAGGAATTGAGCTAAAGAATGACTGTATATTTTATTATGGAAATCCGTCAGGATATGTGGAAGACGGTACTGCAATAGTAGATTCTATGTTTCAGAATGAAGAATTTAGTAAGTGGCTTGGTAATCGTAAGCTTATAGCAAAATGGACAGAGGGTGTATTTGAAAGACTTTCAAAAGAAGGTGTACTCTTTATTAATAATGAAAGACCAGTACCTCTTAAAGACTGTCGTATCTGGCAGCTAAGAGCTGATATAAGTCCTGAATGTAAGTTTATTGGATATGAGGAACTTAAAGAAAACTTTGGAGAGCCAGATAAAAATAACTATGAGCTTGTATATGAAGGAGAAATTGAATCAAATGATTTAGAATCTATCTATACAAAATTTAATCTAAATCTTCCTCGTGGATTTACTGGGCACTCACTGTCAATGTCTGATGTAGTTGAGCTATATGATGACAATGGCAGTGAGTTTTATTATGTAGATCGTTTTGGATATAAAGAAATTGATTTTGAGCAATAGAATCAAATACAAGATATGGATATGAGTATTTAAAATAAAAATAATGGAGGAAAACAGGATGAAAAACATCTTAAAAAGAGCAAATGAATTTATAACAAGAAAGGCAATTACAGTAAAGGTAGCAGTTAGTAATACCCGTGGAGAAGGATATATCGATACAGCTGTAAAAATTTTAATTGCCGTAGTTTTAGGAGCATTGCTCCTTGCTGGACTTTATGCATTATTTGGTGAAGTAGTAATGCCAACATTAGAAGAGCGAATCAATGAAATGTTTAATTATGCAGGCTAAAAGGGGGAAAGTTTAAAATGAATCATAAATCAAAGAGAATAATAAATATTCTTTTGGTAATTTGTATTTTAATTACAAGTTTTATAGGCTCTGCCTATGCAACAAGGTTTGTATTTTCTGATAGTGTAGGTCATTGGGCTGAAGATGCAATTAATAATCTTGCAAGAAAGGGTATAATTCATGGATATCCGGATGGACTATCTCATCCAGATGAAATAATTACAAGAGGAGAATTTTCTGCTCTTTTGGCAAGAATTATGGAACTTGAGGTAAAGGAAACAAATACGGTTAATATAGTATTTGAGGATATTGCAGGACATTTTGCTCAAAAAGAAATTGAGGCACTTATTGATGAAGGTATTATCATCAAAGAAGAATATGGTGCTAAATATTTTCCTGATGAGCCTATTACTCGAATGGAAATGATTAAAATGTTAGTTAGAGCTATAGGTAAAGAAGATCATAATATCGATTGTGCTTGTAACACAGGGTTTGTTGATGAAGATAATTTGACGGAAGAAGATCGTGAGTATATCTGTGCTGGCAAACATTACAATATTATCTCTGGTTATCCAGACGGAACAATACGTCCTGACGGAGAGGCAACACGAGGTGAAGCCTTTGAAATCCTTGATAAGCATGATGAAATTAAAGAGATAATCGAGCAAGAAGAAGCCACTGATAAAATAGAAGAAGATGTTGTAGATTCTCCTGATGTGGAGCAAGAAGATAAGGCTTCAGATAATGGTTCATCCTCAAATGGAGGTTCATATTATGTTCCTGCACCGAAATATGATTATACACTTCCAAATACTGCTTATGTTGAAGAAGAAATAAAAATTATTCCAACTAGTAGTAATGTAAAATCTGTAGCATGGACAGTTACTAAAAATGGTATTCCTACTGAAATTTCCTCTGTGTTAGATGGAGAATTGAAAGAAGAAGGTGGAGTAATTAAAATTAAGTCTGCAGGTAGCTATACATTTTCAGCTACGGCATTAAACAGTAGGGGCAGAACAGTTGTCTGTGAACAGACTGTCAGCATCTATCCAGTTATATCAGCACAATTTAGCTTGCCTGAAACAGCACATACTGATACAACAGTAGCTGTGGATCTTGTCACTGAGAATCTAGGAGATAATTCCTTGATATGGACAATTAAAAAAGATGGCAAAGAAATAGACCTTGAAACTGTAATTACAGGAGAACTTATAGGTAGTGGTGGTTTAATATTATTTAAAACTAATGGAGTATATAAACTAAGTGCCACAATTACTGATGAGTTAGGTAAAGAAGTTACAGTATCAGATATAGTTTCAGTATATCCAGTAGCAGAAATAAAAATGGAACTTACAAATATTACCCATACAGATAAGACTATTACATTAAATACAGAAACAAAGAATGCAGATGAGATGGAGATTGAATGGTCACTTACTCAAAATGGCAAAGAAATTATTATTGAAGATTTCATTGAGGGTAACATTCAGGTAGGAAAAAGCAATATACGTTTTAAAGAAAAAGGTGTATATAATTTAACTATTTCATTGAGTGATAAGACCGGAAGAGTATTCGAGGAAACTGTAGCTATTACAGTATATCCTGTAGGCTCAGCCGGTTTTTATCTTCCAGAAATATTTCATACAGACGATACCATAAAGGTTGAAGCTACATTTGGAGAAATCGGAGATCATATTGCTGATTGGTCCCTTGTAAAAGATGGTAAGGAGGTTGAGCTTTCTGACTTTGTCATTGGCAATCTTTCCAATGATGGTGGAATGGTCCAATTTAATCAGAAGGGAGAATACACTCTAAAGGCATCATTTATAGATGAAGGAGGAAGAAATTATAACTATGAGCAAGCACTCAAAGTCTATCCTGTGCCATCCGTGAGCTATACACTCCCTAAATATGCTCATACTGATAGTGATATTAGTGTAGATGTAGATAGTACAGAACTTGATGGACTAAAGATTGAATGGCTAGTTGATAATACCTTTGGTTTTCAGGACTGGTCAACCTATGTAGATGGTAAGTTAGATAATAACGGTGGAAATATTCGATTCAAAAGAGCTGGCATATATGAATTGGTAGCTAGAATTACCGATGAAACAGGCAGAGTGTTTCTCTTTGAAGCGGGTGGTAAAACAGAAGTACTTCCTGTGTTAAGCATAGGATTTGAACTGCCTGTTCTTGCCTACACTGACAGCATAATTGATATTAGAACTCATGGCAACAATAACATACTGCCAGTGGAATGGAGTATTACAAAAGACGATAAACCCATTTCTGAAAGTAAAGCATTTGATGGGAGCTTAAATGCGCATGGTGGTAAAATTACTTTCCTTGAAGAAGGGGAATATGTTTTAACTGCTACAATGACAGATTTTCTTAAACGAAGTTACTCCCATTCACAAAACACAACCATAAAGCCTGTTGTAGAGTATAGTTTTACAATGCCTAAATCAATTCATTATGGCAAAGAGTTTGAAGTAGAAACCACTTCTGAAAACATTGGTAATAATGTGGTTCAGTGGACATTAGAAAAGGTAAGTGAACCAGCCTATTTTAGTGGAGATCTTACAAACGGTGGAGGTAAGATTTCAATTGAGGATACAGGAGAATTCACCTTGACAGCTATCATAACAGATAGTGAAGGTAGAATATTCACCTACAATGACACTATTATAATTACTAATACAGCACCAACGGTGACGATAACAGCTACACCATCTCGAACTGTTAAGAATGGCAAATTCTTCGTTGATATTAAGGCAACTGCTAGTGATGCAGATGGAGATGCAACAACCTTGGAATATGAAGGAACAACTGCTGATAACTACTATGCAGTAGGTACACACACCATCCGAGTGAGAGCAAAGGATATAGCAGGAGCTTATTCACCATGGATGGAAAAGAGTTTTACAGTTATAAACTCAGCACCAACAGTGACGATAACAGCTACACCAACAAGAACTGTAAAAGATGGTAAGTTCTTTGTTGATATTAAGGCAGTTGCTAATGATGCAGATGGAGATGCAACAACCTTGGAATATGACGGAACAACTGCTGATAACTACTATACAGTAGGTACACACATAATTAAAGTACGAGCAAAGGACATAGCAGGTGCTTATTCACCATGGATGGAGAAGAGTTTTACAGTTGTAAACTCAGCACCAACAGTAACCCTAAATGCTACACCAACAAGAACTGTAAAAGATGGTAAGTTCTTTGTTGATATTAAGGCAACTGCTAGTGATATAGATGGAGATGCAACAACCTTAGAATTTGAAGGGAAAACAGCTGATAACTACTATGCAGTAGGTACACACACAATTCGTGTCCGAGCAAAAGATATTGCTGGAACATATTCACCATGGATAGAAAAGAGCTTTATTATTGTAAACTCAGCTCCAACGGCTCCTGTAATTAGTAGAACTCCAAATGGAAATAGTGTTGCCCCTGGAACAAAGGTGACCATTACAGCTAGTAGTACTGATGCAGATAACGATCCAATCACTTATATTTGGGAAGGGCGTAATGCAGAACAACAGATATATCCGCTGGGGAAAAATGTAGTTCGTGTAAAGGCTGTGGATTCCACAGGTGCAGAATCTCCTTGGGCAGCAATTGTGTTCTTTGTTGCTGATTCCAATGGTGGTGGAGGAATGACTTTGACAGGTCCAGATTCTGTTATTTTAGAAAATGGATTAGAAGGAGCAACTATAACAGAATATACTTTTACTGTTCCACCTGTATCAGGACATAGTGGGAGTGACCATGGCCGTGTTCGTGGATACAATATATTGACAAAGCAGTGGGATCAGCTTGATTATGGAACTACAAGCAATGGTATTACATTTAGTAGGACTCTTGGTGCTGGTGTTTATTCTAAACTAGAATTTTATTACTATACGAACCATAACTGTATGTATAACAAATCAAATATCACCTATTCCGTTAACTATCACTTTGAATAAATGGAGGAATCGCTATGAATAAGATAATGATAAAAACAAAGAGCTTTTTAGAAAGACAAGTAGTGGCTGTAAAAAATGCAGTAAGCGATAACCATGGAGAAGGGTATATTGATACTGCAGTAAAAATCCTTATTGCCGTAGTTTTAGGAGCATTGCTCCTTGCAGGACTGTATGCATTATTCGGTGAAGTGGTTATGCCGACATTAGAAGAGCGAATCAAAGAAATGTTCAACTATGCAGGTTAGTAGCATCCTACAAGGGGTGCTGTTTTCTTCTCTGCTTTTGGCAGCATCTTATACGGATATTAAAAGAAGAGAAATTCCAGATACGGTCTGCGTGCTCCTGGTATTATCAGGATATCTAAAATTTAGTTATCTGAATCTATTAGGAATATTTGTTGCCTTGCCTTTCCTTATAGCAGCAATGTTGAAAGAAAAAAGTATCGGAGGCGGAGATGTTAAGTTAACTACCGCAGTAGGGTTTGTCCTTGGATTTTGGAAAGGAATCTATGGATTAATAATAGGACTTACCTTATTGATATTATTTTATATCATATTAAGAATTTCATCAATTATCAAAAAAAAGCAGGTGGCAAAGAATTTATCTATGCCACTTGCTCCCTTTTTAGGGATAGGTTTTTTAATCATGTATTTTATAAATTAGGAGGAATTTACTATGAGTTTTTTAAAAAATAGAACAGTAGTTGGAGTGATTTGTATCGTATTGTCACTCCTTATATGTTTTGGGATTACACCATTATTTAATAAAGGGATCAGTCAAAAGACAAAAATTGTGCGTGTGACAAAGGAGATAAAATCAGGTGATGAAATTACAAAGGATATGGTCCAAGTAGTAGAAGTAGGTGGATTTAATCTGCCTGAAAATGTAATCCGTACCAAAGAAACAGCAATTGGTAAGTTTGCAGTTTCAGATTTAGGAATTGGAGATTATATTCTAAATACTAAATTATCAGAGATACCAGCAGCTGAAAATGCCTATCTATATAATCTAGATGGAAGTAAACAGGCAATATCTATTACCATTAAGACTTTTGCCAATGGTCTTTCAGGAAAGCTACAGAGTGGAGATATTGTATCTGTTATTGCACCTGATTATAAAAAGCAAGGTGCAACAGTTATCCCAGCAGAGCTTAAATATGTAGAAGTAATTTCCGTAACAGCCTCATCAGGATATGATGCTAATACAAATGAACAAGGAATAGAAGATGAAAGAGAACTTCCATCAACGGTAACGCTCCTTGTAACACCTGAGCAAGGTAATATTCTGGCAGAACTAGAGGCAGATTCCAAGTCCCACTTATCACTTGTATATCGTGGAAGTCCAGAGAATACAAAGAAGTTTATTGATATGCAAGAGGAAATCATAGAAGCTCTCTATTATTCAGAACCAGAAGAACAAACGGAAGAGGTATCTGAAGAAGACATAGTAGAAGAGGCAATAGATATCTCAAACACATCCGCAGAAGGAGTAGAAGATATAGGAAGTGAGGTAGAGTAAAGATGTTAAACTTTAAGAAAAATAGTATTTTTACTCGCAATTTAAAGGGAGAAAATGTTCGGGAAGAAATCTTACATGGTGGTGTTTTAGCTGTTTGGGGAAGTCCTGGGAGTGGAAAAACAACAGTAGCTACAAAGATTGCAAAATATCTTGCGGATAAGAAAAAGAATGTAGTACTGGTATTGTGCGATATGACAGCACCAATGTTACCTTGTATCTGTCCTTCACAAGAACTTGAATGCGAAAAATCATTAGGAAGTATCCTTGCTGCAACCCATGTAACAGAGCCACTAGTAAAACACAATATGATTACCCATAAAAAGCTATCATACCTTACAATCCTTGGCATGCTAAAGGGAGAAAATGAATATACTTATCCGCCCTATTCAGAAGTACAGGCAAGAGAGCTGTTTGATAGCCTTCGTGAAATCGCGCCATTTATTATTATAGATTGTGGCAGTTATATCGCAAATGATGTTCTATCTGCCGTTGCACTAATGGAGTCTGATTCTGTATTAAGACTTGCCAATTGTGATTTGAAAAGTATCAGTTATCTATCAAGTCAATTACCCCTTCTTCGTGATGGAAAGTGGGATGCAGATAAGCAATATAAAATAGCTTCAAACATTAAACCACAGCAAGGGGTAGACCATATGAGTCAAGCACTTGGAAGTGTAGCCTTTAAGCTTCCACATTCACAGGAACTTGAGGAACAATACCTTGCTGGAAATCTATTTGAAGAATTATCTATGAAAGATAGCAAGGCATTTCGTAAAGAAATAGAGAAGATAGCGAAGGAGGTGTTTGGGTGTTAGGGAAGAAAAGCAATAGTTCTGTGTTTCTAAAGGCAAAAGGGAAACAAAATGTGTCATCTACAAATGAAAAGGCAATATCAAAGACCTTCAAAAGGGCAATTGAAATGCTGGAAACTCAAGGAGTAGAGGGAAAAATAGAAGAGATACAAGAATCACAAGAAGTTCAAGAAACCCAAAGGGAGTTAGGTTCTGAAAATAGAACTCACTCCCTATTTTTTACCCCTGAAACAGAGGGTAAGGACTTTTCTACTGTTCTAAAGGAAGTTCAAGAATATATTTCAAGTAATTATTCTGTTCTTATTACTGATGGAACTATGAAGGATTCTAAAGAACAGATGAAACGATATATATCTAAATATGTTCAGGACAGCAGAATATCAGTAAAAGGTATGAGCGGCAAAGAGTTAATTGATGCACTTTATACGGAGATGGCTGAGTATGGGTTTATAACAAAATATATCTATGGAGAAGGCATAGAAGAAATCGACATTAACTCTTGGAAGGATATCGAAGTGCAGTATTCTGATGGAAGAAATGAAAAGCTTAAAGAACATTTTGACTCTCCAGAACATGCAATCAATGTAATAAGGAGAATGCTCCATGTTTCAGGTATGGTACTTGATAATGCTAGTCCAGCTGTCCTTGGTCATCTTACAAAGAACATTCGTATTGCAGTTCTTAAAACACCCTTAGTGGATGAAAATGTTGGGATTTCAGCCTCTATTCGTATTGTAAATCCTCAAAGTATGAAAAAGGAGGATTTTGTGGATGGTGGTACAGCAACAAATCCTATGCTTGAATTTTTATCAGAGTGTATTCGCTATGGTATTTCTGTCTGTGTGGCAGGAGCAACAAGCTCTGGTAAAACAACAATTGCTGGATGGTTACTAACTACAATTCCTGATAATAAGCGAATATTTACCATAGAAAATGGATCACGTGAGCTTGCCTTAGTTCGTGAAAAAGAAGGAAGAGTAACTAATTCTGTTATTCATACCATAACACGTGATAGTGAAAATGAAAGACAAAGAGTAGACCAGATTACCTTGCTTGATATGTCTTTGCGTTTTAATCCAGATATTATTGTAGTAGGAGAAATGCGTGGAGCAGAGGCCAATGCAGCACAGGAAGCAGCGAGGACAGGTGTAGCTGTTCTTACTACCATCCATTCAAACTCCTGTGAGGCAACCTATCGTAGGATGGTATCTCTTTGTAAACGAGCAGTAGATATGTCAGATGAAACCCTAATGGGATATGTAACAGAGGCTTATCCTATTGTCGTGTTTTGTAAGCAGCTTGAAAATAAGGAAAGAAAAATGATGGAGATAATGGAGTGTGAAATCTTACCAGATGGCGCAAGGAATTACCGTCCATTATATCAATATGTAATTACTGAAAATCATATGGAGGATGGGAAATTTATCATTAATGGTTACCATGAGCAGATCAATAGCATTTCAGATAGCCTTAGTAAAAGATTCTTAGAAAATGGAATGCCAATTGACATCATAGAAAAACTGAAAACAAAGGAGGTGGAAACTATATGAGTACCATCTTGTTGATTGCCTGTATCGGAATGATTGCAGGTTTTTTTATTTTATTTGGAATCTCACCAATGGAGTTTACGGAAAATATATTTAAAAAGCTGATGAGTAAGCCAAGGAGCATAAAGGATGAGATTAATGAGACTACAAAGCGAAAGAAAGTATCTTTTTTAAGACGTGAAATCATGGAAGTACAAGAGATTTTAAAAGTAACAGGGAGAGAAAAGAAGTTTCCAATGCTTTGTGCCTTATCCTTGTTATTGTTTGCTATGGGAGGATCTATTGCTATTATGCTGGGTAACTTTTTTTTAGTACCAGTGATGGCAATAGGCTTTATGTTTCTACCATTTTGGTATATAAGGCTTACTCAAAGTTATTTTAAAAGGGATATTGCTGCAGAGTTAGAAACAGCACTGAGTATTATAACAACTGCTTATTTAAGAAATGAGGATATTCTTACAGCAGTTGAGGAAAATATGAACTACTTAAATCCACCAGTTCTGTCTATATTTAAGGGTTTCGTTTCGAGGATAAAGTTGATAAACCCAGATATTATGGGAGCTTTGCAAGCTATGAAAGAACAGATTGATAATGCTGTGTTTCGTGAATGGTGTGATGCTTTAATCGCTTGTCAGCTTGACCGAAGTTTAAAGACAACCCTAACACCCATTGTAAGTAAGCTATCGGATATGCGTGTAGTAAATGGAGAACTTGAAAACATGGTCTTTGAACCAAGAAAAGAATTCATCACCATGGTTATATTAGTCATTGGAAATATACCTCTTTTGTATTTTCTAAACAAAGACTGGTACCACACTTTAATGCATTCAGCTTTGGGACAGATTATTCTTTCTATTTGTGCTATGGCTATTTTTATATCAACAGCTTTCGTAATTAAATTAACCCAACCAATTGAGTATAGGAGGTAGCCGAATATGACAATTTTAATCTTTACATTTGGCATACTTCTTGCCATTGGTTTGTTTCTAATTTCCGCTGATTTGCTGAAATTGCCAAGCATTGCAACACAAAAGGCTATGTTAGCTGCTGGTAAACAAGGGAAAGAAAAAGCGAAAACTGTAGATGTACTTCTTATTGGATGGGCAGTGAAGCTTGCTAAATATATTCCTATGGATGAGTATAAAAAAAACAGAATGAAAAATACACTAAATGCTGCTGGAATGAATCTGACTCCAGAAGAGTTTATTTCATCAGCAATATTAAAGTCAGGAATAATTGCATTACTAATTATCCCTTGTCTTATGATACTTCCACTCATCGCACCTATACTTATGTTTTTAAGCATTATCATATATTTTAAGGAAATTCGTAAAGCAGATGAGATATTAAAGATAAAGAAAGAAAAGATAGAAGTAGAACTGCCAAGATTTGTAGCAACCATTACTCAGGAGTTAAAGGCAAGTAGGGATGTATTGTCTATTATAGAGAACTATAAGAAGAATGCAGGAGAGGATTTTGCTGATGAGCTGGATATCTTAACAGCAGATATGCGCTCCTCTTCCTATGAGGCAGCACTTACAAGATTTGAGGCAAGGATTAATTCACCGATGCTATCGGATATAACGAGAGGGTTAATTGGTGTTCTTCGTGGAGATGATGGTTCCATGTATTTTCAAATGCTCTCCCATGATATGAAACAACTTGAGCTTCAAAGGTTAAAGGCACAGGCAATGAAAATACCACCTAAGATTCGAGTGTTTTCTTTTGTAATGCTTATGTGTTTCTTAATGACCTATATGGCCATTATTGTATATGAAATTATACGTTCCCTTAGTGGAATGTTCTAGGGGGGTGTCTATGTGATAAAAATATTAAAGTCAAAGCAAGGCGAAGGATATATAGATGTTGCAATTCTTGTGCTTTGCACCATGCTTGTTATTGCTCTTGCAGTAAGAGTATTTCCAGCTTATATCATAAAACAACAGGTAGATACCTTTGCTACAGAGCTTGTAAGGGAAGCAGAAATTGCAGGAAGGGTAGGAGCAGAAACTACAAACAGGGAGATTTTACTTCGAGAAAAAACTGGTATTACACCAATGGTTAAATGGTCAAAGTCAGGAAGAATTCAGTTAAATGAAGAGATAACAGTTACAGTCACTTTTGAAACAAATATAGGTTTGTTTGGAGGATTTGGTTCCTTTCCTGTTACCTTAAGAGCTGATGCCGCTGGAAAATCAGAAGTATATTGGAAGTAGGTGAAATATTGCATAAAATAAAAAGAATATTAACCGATAAAAAAGGCAGTTCTTTTCCGTTGATTGTTGCAGTGACTTTGTGTCTTGTAATGATTTTTACAGGAGTATCAGAATATTTTAGGTTGATGATCATAGCACAAGGTGTGCGTGATGCCGTTCAAGATACAGTGATTTCTACTGTAAATGACAATTATGATGATGTTTATCATGGAGTTCGTGAAGGGTATTCAGGAGGATATCAGCCTATGGCAGATGACTTTGAAGAATCTCTTGATTATGGAGCAATTTATGATAGACTAGATACAATTCTTGGATTAAGTCAAAAAAATGGATATCATGTTAAGACTACATCAGAAGGAAAAATAGAGTTTAAAATATGGAATTTAGAAGTAGATATAAAGAATGCTCCTTTAGCTTTGAGGGATAGGCCAGATTCAAGATTTGAGGCAGATAGTAGTATAATGCTTGAAGTGCCAGTATCCTTTGGAGGGAGACTACTTCCAAGTATGAAGATGAAAATAAAGACAAGTGCAGGCTATACACCTAAGTTTTAAAAGATTTGAAGAATTTAATAGACTTTCAGGAAATCTTGTGATAGTTTGTAGCTTGAAAGAAACAGATAATTTAGATTAATAAGGAGGCAGAAACCTATGAACAATATAAATGATAAGGCAAAAAGAAGGCTGATTGTAGCGAGTGGTTTAATAATCAGTGTAATACTTATAGTTTTAATAAGCGCTCAGTTTAAGAAAGAATCCGCAGAGGATGCAGTACTGCCAAATCAAAGCATAGAAACAAATGATATCATAGTAGAAAAACCTGTAATTACAGAAAAAGAAGATGAAATTATAGTGCCAGAAATTGAGATTCCAGATACGGAAACGATAAATAATGGTGCGATAGATACAGGCACTGAGCAAACCATTCAAGGAGATGTAGAAAAACCGAAAGAGCCTACAGAGGAACAGCTTACAGATCCAACACAGAAACCAAATGGTGAGAAAGTGGGAACACCACCTGAACCTGTAGCTCATGACAAGGTGGAGAAACCTACAGAAACACCGAAAAATAATGATGTACCACAAGGTGGAGATACCAATAATCAAGGGAAAACTTACTTGCCTGGTTTTGGGTGGATAGAGAATAGTGGAGAAAATCAAGGGACTGTAGCTGAAGATATGTATGAGAATGGAAATAAGATAGGAAATATGGACTAAATATAAATAGTAATGAAGAACACTGCAGAGATGCAGTGTTTTTGGTGTAGAAAGGAGAGCAGATGAAAAAAATATTAAAGATTTTGATAGTATTTATAATGCTATTTAGCTTAATGATGCCGATTGTGGTATTTGCAGTTGGAGATGGAAATATTGACTCGGGTGGTGGAGGTATGGGAGATGGAACGAGTACTGATAAGTGGTCTCCTGGTTACGATGGTGTGCGTGTTACTGTAGTTCGAGCAAGTGACCATGCCACAGTAACTACCCCTATTGATTTAACAAATAAACAACCTCCATCTACTATGTTTCACTTTGGTAAGGTATCTAAAATTCAATATAATGGTGGAAGAAATTTATCTCCTATTCAAGGTGCATATTCTTACATTAATCCATCTCAAACAATGCCAAGAATAGTGAGTACGAATGGTAGTAGCAATATAGCAGCTATAAAGAGCTATTTTACAGATGAGCAAGTTATCCGCTCAATTGCATCAATAACAGGAATGGATTTCGATATTCTAATTGGTGGGGATTACAAATTACTTTTAGAACCAATGGCATATTACACATTTCAAGGAGTTATGATTGCTACAACTGCAACGGAAGCTGCCATATATGATGAACAGTTAAGTGGATTGCTTAGAAATAAGATGGTATCTTTATCCCATAAAAACTTGCCCCTTGCAATGTTTCTAGAGGTAAGTGATTTGGGATACCCAGCATGGAGCGGCAGTACTACAAAAGCGGCCTCAAATGCAGATATAAAATCTTCTCTTGGACTTGGTATCGTGCGTTTTACAGAACAGCCTGAACCACCAATCGTAAGCGCATATGATTATGAATATAGAGTAAATACTGAGGTAATCACTGCCGTTATGGTTAGTGGAGGACAATCTGATCCTGATAATCCGACTCGTGTGAGCTTTATTATTGATGGTAGAACCTATAATGTGGGGAATGTATATTACCCAAGTGGCGACTCTCAGCTTGCATGGGTGAAATGGACAACTTCTGATACGGAACAAGATATGGTAATAGATGTAATAGTGAATGGACCGGGTAGTACTACTAAATCAATTATCAATGTCAAGATTGTTGATTTAGATAAAAATCCACCACCAAATCCTGTAGCAGATGATAGAAATGACTCTTTTTCTCATTCCTCTGTTCCAAACAGAGAAGAAAAAACAAATGCAAATTGGAGCATATGGAGTCCTTGGTGGCAGGCATATTGGGTGTGGCATAGTACAGGAGAGGATTCGGGATATTGGTGTGACCATGGTTGGTGGGAGTTTGATCTTGTCCAATATACAGCGAGGCTTTCAAGTGATATGAGTATTAAAAATGACAGTAAGAATCCTACTGCAAGTGGAAGTGCTTTTAAAAGTGGATATGGAATTAATCAAACATTGACTGGAAATGTGAGTAGCAATCAAAGTTCAGCAATTACTTATGCTCAAAATGCTGTTTCATATTTCCCAGAATTTCGCTATGAAACCTACTGGAGATTATTAGAACGTGTTTCAGGTGGTTCAAATGCAAGGTTTGAGTTTAAGAAAAACAATTATTCCACTTATAAGAATCGTACACATTTTACTCCAATATGGATGCCAGATGGTACTTATATAGTAAATACATGGCTTATAGATGCATGGACTCCTGATGGAATGCTATCAATGAATCTTACAGACACATTAACAATAAAGGGAAACTTGTGGCAAGACTGGCATATAGCACCCTTAAATCCTTAAACACTACAGAAAAAGAAAGGTGGATTTTATGAAGATAAACAAGAAAATAGCACTAACAATGTGCATGGTGCTGATTGTCATATTGATGTTTAGCACTACAGCATTAGCTTCAGGTACAGGAGATGTTGCTGGGGCAATTGAAGATACTTGGAGTGATGCATCAGAACAGATAAAAACGGTTGTAAATAAGGTTGTGTTCCCTGCAATTGACCTTGTGTTAGCAGTATTCTTCTTTGCAAAACTTGGTACTGCTTATTTTGATTATAGGAAGCATGGACAATTTGAATGGGCGGCACCTGCAATCCTGTTTGCATGTTTAGTGTTTACCCTTACTGCACCAGCATATATTTGGACGATACTTGGAATGTAAAAGTATGAGGCACTACACGAACAGTGTGTAGTGCCTCTGTTTACAAAGCAATACAATATTATTATACATGTTCTAATCGGGCTTTGCTATCATTAGTCATCAATAATAGTTATTAATCTATCGATGCTTATGGGATTTATGCCTAAATCTGATAAAATCAAAACTCTGAGCAACAACTTATATTTTTCAAAGGCTTTGACAATTTCACTTAAGTCAAAGAATCTATTTTTCTTGGGAGTCATATGTGAAAATTGATTTCTTACAGCGCCTGATTTATTTATAAAATCCTTATATTCATTGGCATCAATTTCTCTCTTTACAATTCTCTTGGTGCTGGCATTAAGTTTGAAGGCATCATCTAAGCATTCTTTTAAGCTGGGAGAATTTATATTGCCTAATAAGCCTTTTATGCTTTCTTTTAGCGTTGCAATTGATACCTCAGTTTCTTCAGCCCAATCATTAAGTGCTGGCAAAATTAAATCAATGATTTTCCTTTTTACTTCATCAGAAAACCTTTGGTGTTTATGCCAAGTACGCATATATCCTTCTACACATTGGACTAATGTAGAAAGCAGTAAATCAATATATGATCCTTTGGAATGAACGGTATTCGACAATACTTCGATAACAATATCATTTTCTTTGAACATTTGTGTGTACTTACAATGTGCAGCAGATAAATTAATATCCCTAATAGTTGTGATTCCGCTTGTCCAATGGGAAGGAGAGTTTCCTTTAATGTATTTGTTGGGGTAAAGATGAAAGATTTCAACTATTCTTTCATCGTATAATATATTTTGACCTTTAATGTATGGGTAGAAGCCTAAACACAAAAAGAGTATATTGCATATCTCAAAAAAGACCGTTTCGAGTTCTGATACCAAAGCATCAGAATTGGAAGGTGTAAGTATACAAGAAACACCAGTTGGGTTGCTTGAATCTCGAAATTCTAAACTAACACCGTTTAATTGAAAACTCTTCCTCGACAAGCTATGTAACAAAGGAATAGGGTCACTATCTATTTCAAAAGACAGTGATTTACACGCAAGTTCCTCAAATGAATTTATAGTTATTCCATTTAAACAAGTGTTAAAATATACTGTTAATGCTGTTATTTGATTAGTGCCTTTATTTTTAGTTTGCTTAAGTCCACACGCAAAAAATGTCAGTTCATTTCCGTCACCTTCTGTTATGAAAAGATTGTTATTTATTTCGAGATTATTAGGCAACGCCTCATAAAACTCTATAACAATTTCGTTGCTTTCAAAAACAACTTGAAATTTGATATCAATCTTTCTTTCATCAGGAAAAAGACCCTGTATGCTTCCAATTTTCAATATTGCCACCTCCATATGTGCATATTATAACACAACCTCATAAATTGCCTCAATTAAATATCTGACCAACCTTTTGCAAGGATGCTCTGGACAATCCGTGGAATGTAATGGTGAAATAGAGAGTGAGCAGTCCAGTAATAAAGTCGAAGGATTGCTCACTCTTTCATGGTAATCAACATTAGTTTTAGTGGAATTGATTTAGACCCATAAAGTGTGTATCAATAACAGAAGGTTACTCCAAGTCTTGAATATTCATTTTGTCAAGCTGGGAACGAAGTTTCATTTTCTCACGACAACCAAAATAAATGCCAAGAAAAACAATGGTTGGAATATTACTAATTAGAAAGGTTGAGGCAATGAGCATGAATATCTCACCACCCGTCATCGCTTCAAAAACAGCAATACTGAAAATCATCAATAAAGAATATAGAAATGTGATTGTCGGAAGTATAAGTCCAAACCATTTGCTCTTCTTTTTAGATAAAAATATTTGAAGAAAAATTGCCCCAACTAACAACGCCATCACAAGAAACAACATTATCGTTATATTTTTCATATTATTCAGCTCCTTTAACTTTTTTGTATTCTGAAATCAATAGTTTAGCAGTTTCAAAGTCCACCTTGTCATTTAAAGCTAATCGCTTGATTAAAGCGATGTAAGGCTCGTTTGCTGTATCTTCACTTATTTGAATTTTTTGTATCAATTTATCAAGCCTTAGTCTTACAGTGGGATAAGTAACTTCATACTGATTAGCAATCTCCTTTAATGAACCTGAAGCTAAGAGAAATTTTTTGATGAATGATACATCTTCATCGTCAAGATTTATCATCCATTCGGGCACAACATCTATTGCCATATTAAAACCTCCTTTAATAATGTTAAGTATATACTTTAATAATATTAAAGTATATATTAAATATAATATTTAATAAAAATAATAAAAATTAATTTCGCAGTAACTATTTAGGAGATGTAAAAGTTATTAACCAGTCACATCAAAATGAATGTATTTTTTCAAAGAAAAGAGGTGAAGTGAAATGTTTATCTGGGATTTTCTCTTAGGCGATGTAATGGATCAAATTATAGATTGGTTTTATGGTCAGCTTGTAGGATTTCTTGCTGACTTTTTTGCCCAAATGGGAAATATGGGAGTAGAACTTTTTGAGATGAGCTGGGTACAGTCAATCGTTTTGTTCTTCTCTTATTTAGCATGGTCACTCTATGGAACAGGACTTGTAGTGTCATGCTTTGAAACAGGAATTGAGTATCAATATGGCAGAGGCAATATGAAAGATGCAGCCTTAAATGCAATTAAAGGATTTATGGCAGTCAGTCTCTTTACAACAGTACCTATCGAATTATATAAGCTCTCGGTCAATTTACAAGCAAGTTTAACTGCTGGCATCACAGGATATGGAAGTGGAATCGGTGAACTAGCAACATCTATTATTGGAGAGTTAAACAATGTAGGTGATATTACAAACATAGGTGGTTCAGGGATATTCGGTGGAATTTCTATGATAACAAGTCCGTTCATGGCTCTATTTATTATTATCTTAATGGGATATGCAGTAATTAAAGTATTTTTTGCAAACCTAAAAAGAGGTGGAATTTTGCTTATACAGATAGCAGTTGGAAGTCTATATATGTTTTCTGTTCCTCGTGGTTACATTGATGGCTTTATTCAGTGGTGCAAGCAGATAATTGGATTGTGCCTTACTACATTTCTTCAGGCAACGATACTAACTGCAGGACTTATGGTAGTAAAAGATCATGCATTGCTCGGATTAGGTTTGATGTTATCGGCAGGAGAAGTACCACGGATTGCTGGAGCATTTGGACTTGATACATCCACTCGTGCCAATGTAATGAGTGCAGTTTATACAGCACAGGCCGCTGTAAACACAACTAAAACTATAGTACAAGCAGTACCAAAATAAAAATAGAAAGAGAGGATTTAATGAAACTAATATATGTTGCATCTCCCTATGCAGGAGATATAAAAAAGAATATAGAATATGCGAAACAGGCTTGCCGATATGTGTTAAATGAAGGCAATGCCTTTTTTTGTCCCCACCTTCTCTATCCTCAGATATTAGATGATAATAATCCAGAAGAAAGAAGATTGGGAATTAATATAGGAAAAGAATTCTTGGCAAAATGCGATGAACTATGGGCATTTGGCGACCATATTTCTAAAGGAATGTTTGAGGAGATTGAGTTTGCAAGAAAGACAGGTATTCCAGTAAAAAGAATAATGAAACTAGATTTTGATTTTGAAATAGAAGAAGAGGCTCTATTTTGTATGAGGATGGACAGATGATTACCTTGGGGAGTCTTTTCGATGGGATTGGAGGATTTCCTCTTGCTGCTGTTCATAATGGAATTATTCCCCTATGGGCAAGTGAAATAGAGTCTTTTCCCATTGAGGTGACTAAAATAAGATTCCCTGATATGCTCCATGTTGGAGATATTACAAAATTAAAAGGGGAAGAATTGCCCTCTGTTGATATCATTACAGGTGGCTCGCCATGCCAAGATTTATCCGTTGCAGGTGCAAGGGCAGGGTTTGCTGGTGAGCGTTCAGGATTATTTATGGAGCAGATAAGAATAACAAAGGAAATGAGGTGGGCAGATGCAAGAAGTGGAAAGGCAAATCACCTTATCCGACCTCGATACTTCGTTTGGGAAAATGTCCCTGGAGCATTCTCAAGTACAAACGGAGAAGACTTCCATGCGGTCCTCGAAGAAACCGCAAGAATTGCAGTCAGCAGCGTATCTATACCTAGACCTCCGGGAGGGATATGGAAATCTGTTGGGTGCATATTGGGATATGAATTCACCATTGCTTGGAGAGTTCTCGATGCTCAATACTGGGGTGTCCCCCAAAGACGTAAAAGAATCTTTCTTGTCGCAGATTTTGGAGGACACACCGCACCCAAAATATTATTTGAGCAAGACAGCTTGTTTGGGAATACTTAGAAGAGCTAGAGCAAGAGGAAAGGAACTGCCTAAACAATTAAAAATAGCTTTAGAAATTCAAGGAGAAGCTGAAGGAGCAGAAGAAGATTCTAATGATAATATGATTACCGAATATAAAGCATATCATATCAATCAACGAAATGAGGGTATTGACTTAAATGGAATTTCAGGAGCCTTGATGGCAACTCAAAATATGCAGATGCAGACATTTGTCACAGAACCTATGATATGTTTAAATGATCAGGGTGGCGACCGAATGGATATAACAGAGAATATTACGTCAACACTTCGAGCCAGTATGGGAGGAAATCAACCTATAGTCATGGCAACTCAGCAAGGTGGTGCAGAAATATGCTTTGACCTTTGTCCTACCATTACATCAGCAGCAGGAACGAGCGGAAACAACCAACCTGTTCTATTTGATAATCATGCAAAGGACTGTAGATATAACGGTCCGCTTAATGTAGCACCAACCATATCAGCCACCTATGGAACAGGGGGAAATAATGTACCATTAGTATCAAAACCAATTGATTCAGACAGTTATTGTATTGCAGGAAATACCATTGATAGACAAGATCATAATGGTGGAAATGGATGTGGATTTCAAGAGAATATCAGTTATACTCTTACTACCAGCGATATTCATGCTGTTTGCTCTCTACCTAAAACTTATCAAGATACAGTAGGAGCATTATGTGTAGGAGATGAAAAAGGCAATGGAAATCAATACGTTAGTCAAGATAAATGTATTGTCGATTGTGAAAAAATGATATTTGGACAATCTGAGTTTTCCAATTATAAAGAAGGCTGTGCAACACTTCGGGCAGAGGGTGGAGATAACGGAGGAGGAAGTGAAAATCTTGTAGCTACTAAGAACCTTGTACGTAGGCTTACACCTTTGGAATGTGAAAGACTTCAAGGATTTCCTGATGGATGGACTAAAATTCAAAAATCATCAGATAGTGCAAGATATAAGGCATTAGGTAATAGTGTAGCAATCCCATGTGTAGATTTTATTATGCAAGGGATTGCTTATTTTTTAAGAAAATTTAAAGATGAAGTGGAGGAATAAACAGTGTATATGTATCCCGACAATTTAAAGGCCAAAGCAACATTATGGCTATGGGAATTAAAAGATATAGGAATTATTGGAGTTGGACTTCTTATTTCTGTATTTGCCTTAGCACAACTTGGATTTATGCCACCTATTGTAATAACAGCAGTATATAGCTTTTTAACCATACAATTTGAAGACACAAGCATACTGAATTTCATTAGTTATGCATGTGCCTTTTTTCTTTTAAAGCAACAGAAGTTTGAATGGAGGTTATAAAATTGGGCAGAAAACAGAAACAAGAGGAAAGGCAAAAACAGTCTACAAGAGAGCTGATGGGTATTGATGAAATAACAGATTACAGTCTTAAGACCCCATATGGGGAGCTAGTGTATTTTATTATCCATCCAACCAATATATCCGTATTATCTGAATCAAGTGTAAGTGCAAGGATCTATGCACTAATGACGATACTAAAGGGAATTGCAGAAATTGAAATGCTATGTCTTAATTCAAAAGAAAACTTTGATGATAATAAGCAGTATTTAAAAAGAAGAATGGATACAGAACAAAACCCTATTATTCGGCAATTACTACAGCAAGACAGTACCAATCTTGATAGGATGCAAGTTCAGATGGCTACAGCTCGTGAGTTTCTAATTATTATTAGGCTTAAGAATGAAAAAGAATCGGATGTATTTCCTTATCTTTCAAGGATTGAAAAGAGCTTAAAAGATCAAGGATTTACTACTAGAAGAGCTGATAATTTGGATATAAAAAGACTTCTTGGTGTTTATTATGAGCAGAATGTGACTACGGAAAGATATGAAGATTATGATGGGGAGAGGTGGGTGGTACTTGGAGATATGTAAAAATTAATAAGGTGTATTTTATGGGGTCTGTGTGATATTATTATATGGTATGGTTGCATTTTAAATGAAAAGTAAATTTGAATTTAAAAATGAAAATACGAGTTGAGATTTTTGGGAAATACAATTAAGACTTAAGGAGATAAATTGATAAATGGATTATAAATACTATGAGCGTAAAATTAATGATGTAATAATGAAATGTCCTATTGAGTCCGGTGTCGAAATACTTGTCTATAACGTGCTTGATGATATTGTGGAATCAAAAGGACTATCACTTGTAGATATTAATCGTCTCTGGAAAAATCGAGATACAAGACTGACAACTGATGCAGGTGTTTCAGATATAGCTGTTCTTTCGACTGATTTTGAGTATAGGACTGATATTGGTCAAGTATATGGTTTTATAGAAGTCAAAGCTGTAAATAGATCCCTTTATGAAACAGAACAAATAGTGTTACAGAGATTAGCAACAAATAATTATGTGTATACAAATGGATTAGTATGGCAGTATTATGAGAATAAAAAAACTAATCCAAAATGGAAAATATCTCTAGCTGAATCAGAACTTGAATTTATAAATAGTGCTATTTCTGTTTCAATAAATGAAAATAAATTCTCGGAATTATTAGAAAAATTAAATTATATCAATTGGAAGTAGATGATAAAATTTGAATTTGAGGAGGACAACCAATGAATAATAATGTGCATTTTGGTGATGGAGTGCTTGATGAAGCTAAAGCTGATGTTAACAATAGGGTAAAGGGATTGATAAAAATAGCTATAGATGCTGTTTTTGATTATCTTGAAGGTAAAGTAGAAGAACTTCCAGAAATAATTGAACAGTTACGCAATAGTCCAGAGACAGAGCGGGAAATAGCCGCTTTATGGTCTGAACATCTTTTCGAGGAAGGTCTCTTGCCAAAGGGCTATAATGGCTTGCCAGATAACCTCCTGATTTCAAATTTCCATCAGGAGGGATATTTAGCTGGACTATATACAGGATATATCCTTGCGATGATGGCTCTGGCAGACAACGATACTCCCAAGGATATAATTTTTTCCGCAAGAGATTATATTCGTCCTAATTTAATAGGGCATCATTATGATGACAGAGATGAATTTATCGGTCGGTACAAGGATGAGAAGTATAGCTGGATTGATAAAGCCAGAGAAACAAATTGATAAATTCCAATTTATTGATGAATTTATGGAGCATACTTGAGAACCAACTTTATATTATATGTTACAAAGCCTTGCACTATGATGTAGGGCTTTTTTTAATTCAAAAAAGAAAGAGAGGTAAGGTATCATGGTAAAAAAGAAACTACCTATTGCAGAAGATGAAAAGATAAAAACCTTTGTAGACATGATTGCTCCATCCATCATCAAATTCAATACAGACCATTTTATCTGTGGCAATACTTATAGATGTGTATGGGCACTCAGGGAATACCCCACAAGCACCAGTGAACAGGCAATCCTTCGTCACCTTGGAGAAAAAGATGGGGTAACCCTTAGAATCTATACAAGGCAAGTAACTCCAAATGAGGAAAAGAAAATCATTCATAATGCAGCCAATAAAAACAGAATGAATACTGCAAATACAAATGATTTGCAGCAGACTGTAACAGCAGAAAGTAACTTGCAAGATGTTGTTACCCTTGTATCAACAATGCATAGAAACAGGGAACCACTCCTTCATTGTGCTGTATATATTGAACTTACTTCAATTGACTATGATAGTTTGAAACTGCTACAGACCGATGTATTAACAGAGCTTGTTCGTTCTAAGTTAAATGTAGATAGACTTATACTTAGACAACAGCAAGGCTTTTTATGTGTTGGTCCAACAGGGAGAAACATATTTGGCAGTCAATACGAAAGAGTACTTCCAGCATCCTCAGTAGCAAACCTATATCCCTTTAACTATTCAGGTAAGACTGATAGCAATGGATTTTATTTAGGCAGAGATAAATTTGGTTCTAATATTCTCGTAGATTTTGATAAACGAGATGATGATAAAACAAATCCTTGTATCCTTATTCTTGGTAATTCAGGACAAGGAAAAAGCTATTTATTAAAGCTAATATTATGTAATATCTTAGAATCAGGAAAGAATGTTATATGTCTTGATCCAGAGCATGAGTATGTGGAACTTGCAGAAAATATAGGTGGATGCTTTGTAGATTTAATGCGTGGAGAGTATATGATAAATCCACTAGAACCAAAGACTTGGGATGAGGGAGGAAGTCCACAGGACAAAGATGCTCCTCTTGCATTCAGACAAGCAACAAAGCTAAGTCAGCACATTAGTTTTTTAAAAGACTTCTTCCGATGTTATAAAGACTTTGATGATAGGCATATTGATGTTATAGAAATTATGCTTGGCAAACTCTACACTAAATGGAGCATCAGTGACAGCACTAATTTCAACCGATTAGAATCTGTTGATTATCCTATCCTTTCAGACCTTTATACATTAATAGAGGAAGAATATAAAGGTTATGATGAGGGAAAATATCAGCTTTACACGGCAGAATTATTACAGGAAATCCTGCTCGGACTTCATTCTATGTGCCAAGGTGCAGAAAGTAAATTCTTTAATGGACATACCAATATAACTTCCAATCGGTTTATTGTATTTGGTGTAAAAGGGTTATTACAGGCTAGTAAAAATGTAAAGAACGCATTGCTATTTAATGTATTATCCTTTATGTCTGATAAGCTACTTACAGAAGGCAATACTGCAGCTGGAATTGATGAACTGTATTTATTCCTTACTAATCTTACAGCAATAGAATATATCCGTAATTTTATGAAGCGAGTGCGAAAGAAAGAATCAGCGGTAATACTTAGTAGTCAAAATCTTGAGGACTTCAATATTGAAGGCATTAAGGAGCTAACTAAACCGTTGTTTTCTATCCCATCACACGCTTTTTTATTTAACGCAGGAAATATTGATAAGCAGTTTTATATGGATACCTTGCAACTTGAAGAATCAGAGTATAATCTAATTAAATTTCCACAGCGAGGGGTGTGCTTATATAAATGCGGTAACGAGCGTTACAATTTGGCTGTCCATGCTCCAGCATATAAGGAAAAATTATTTGGAAAGGCAGGTGGAAGGTAGTGACTATTGAAAGTGCTGAATGGGTAAAGAAACAAGAAAAAATCGAATCCTACCGGGAACAAAAGCAAGGCATTATAGATGATTTGAGGGTGTGCATCAGTTACACTCCAAACAGGGATAATGACTTGCTTTGTTTTATGGAACAGTATTTAAAGGCAGAAACAAAGAATCGACCAAGATTATTGGAGCAGATAAAGCACTGTATTAATGGCGAAGAATATGAAAATCCATTCCTATCATACAACCATTATGATGAAAGGCATATTGAAGAATTTGACCATATTCTTAATGAATATATTGATAAGTTAAATCTATCTGGTGGAGAGTCCACCCAAGTATCTAGAGTTATTGAAAGCACTATACTAAAGATAAATGAAATCTATGATATATGCCGAGGACAGCTAATTGACTCTTGGAGGAATGAAAGACTTACAGAATATATTGTCACTGCTTCTAGGTATGCAGGATTTCAAAATGCTGAGGACATCATCGAAGCAAAAAAGCAATGGTAAGGTGGTGAGGCTGTGGATTTAAGAGATCAGAACTTTGGAATTGAAATTGAGATGACAGGCATAACAAGAAGAAGAGCTGCTGAAGTAGTTGCCGAATATCTTGGTGGGATAGCTGAACATGAAGGTGGTGGTTATGACACTTATAGTGTAAGGGATAATGAAAATAGAAAGTGGAAGTTTGTAAGTGATGGTAGTATTAGCTGTCAGAAAAAAGTGGGAAATAGAAAGCAAATAGCTGACAGAGAATACAGTGTTGAACTTGTTAGTCCCATTTGTAAGTATGAAGATATCGAAAAGATTCAAGAGATGGTGCGTAAACTTAGAGAGGCTGGAGCATTTAGTAACAAGTCCTGTGGAATCCATATTCACATTAATGCGGCACCTTTTGAAGCTTACCAATTAAGAAATCTTGTTAATATTGTAGCTGCAAAAGAAAATATGATATACAAGGCATTACAGGTGGATTCAGATAGGGAAAGACGGTATTGCAAAAAGATAGATACGGATTTTTTAGAGAAGTTAAATAAGCAGAAACCAAAAACAAAGAGTGGAATTCAAAAGTTATGGTACAAAGGTAGTGATGGCAGTCATCAGCATTATCATGATAGTAGATACCATTGCCTAAATCTTCATTCTGTCTTTCAAAAGGGAACGATTGAGTTTCGTGCCTTTAATGGTTCCCTTCATGCTGGGAAGATGAAAGCATATCTGCATTTTTGTATGGCTATTACAGCTCAAGCATACAACCAAAGGTCAGCAAGTCCAATAAAAACTGTATCAGAAAATGAAAAATATACCTTCAGAGTATGGCTTTTAAGGCTTGGTTTAATAGGAGATGAGTTTAAAACAGCAAGGAAACATCTCCTTGACCATCTAGAAGGTAATATTGCATGGAAGTCACCTGAACAAGCAGAAGCACAGAAGGAAAGGTTAAGAAAAAAGAGAGAAGTTGAGCTTTCAGATTTACAAGAAGAAACAATAGAAACACAAAATAACGATATGGCAATAGATGAGCAGGAGGAAGAATCTCCTGCTTTTACTATGTCTATGAATCGGTAGGAGGTCAGGATGAAAAATAAAAAATCAAATGAGTCAGTACCAGAAATATTATATATTGCCTATGGAAGTAATTTAAATCTATCACAGATGAAACAACGATGCCCTACTGCAAGAGTCATTGGAGCATCGGAAATAAAAGATTATGAGCTTGTATTTCGTGGTTCAAGATATAGTTCAGTAGCAACTATTGAACCATGTGAAGAAAGTAGCGTTCCGGTTTTGCTATGGGAAATCCAATCAGAAGATGAGAAATCACTAGATAGGTATGAAGGCTACCCTAATTTTTATGGAAAGGAAAACATGGAGATTGTGTTAAATGGCAATACTGTTTCAGCAATGGTTTATGTGATGACACCTGGTCATGAATATGGAATACCATCAGAACGTTACAAAAGATCCATTGAAGATGGCTATATTGATGCAGGATTTGATACGGATATTTTACAAAATGCAGTAGATAAAACTTTATGTAGGATGGAAGAAGATATGAAAGATATAGGTGAGCAAGAAAGCTTATTTGGAATGAAATGGTGGTGATAATAAATGGCAGATCCTACAACCATAGGACTTATTGCAAAAGCAGCTATATCAGCATTATCAGATGAAAGGCTGAGAAAAGGTATAGGGTGGACTATTGCTGCAATCCTATCTCCATTTATTCTAATCATTGTTATTATCTGTGGATTGCTTTCAGGAACAGCAAATCATAACAACACCGCCATCCAATTGTCATTTCATGGAGGTGCTATATCAGGAAATATTCCAGAAGAATATCGAGGTCAGATAGAAGATATGCGTAATAGCTTTACAATGCTTGGTGAAAGAATAGAGGAAGTAAATGGTCAAATGGAAGATGGAGATAGTCTGGACTCCATAATGGTTAAGGCTATTTTTTATTCTCTGTATTTCGCCTCTGACCAGCCATCTGGCGTAGATCAAGGTAAATATATTGACTGCTTTGTCACTTATGAGGAACGAACAAGAACCATAATTGATGCAGACGGAAATGAAGTGGAAGAAACATATCTTGTGGCAGTACCAATTGATACTCTACCAGAAGTCTATACAAATATTGAAACAAATATGGGAAAGGCAACTACTTATGAAGATATGGCTAATGCCAATGAAATTTATTACCGAATCCAGTATGGAGTTCCAGCACCAAGTGAAGGAGATGGTTTTGGGGAATGGGGTGATTGGACACATAGCATTACTCCAGAAGAATTAGAGCAATTGTATCATGATTTGCCAGAGGGTGAGAAGGGATCAGAGATAGTAAAGCTTGCTATGACAAGGCTTGGAGACCCCTATTCACAAGAAAGAAGGGGACAAGGAAATTATACAGATTGTAGTTATTTGACCATGTGGAGCTATAGACAGATTGGAATTATTATACCCGGAACTGCAGCAGAGCAAGGAAGATTTTGTGTTAATAGTGGGCTTACTGTTGCAAAAGAAGATTTAGTTCCTGGAGATTTAGTTTTTTGGAGTCACAAGCCAAATGGCAGATTTATGAACATTACTCATGTAGGAGTCTATGATGGAAATGGAAAAGTAATAGATGCTGCATACTCGAAAGGACAGGTGGTATACAGAGATTTATTTGATTCAAACAAACAGGTTCTATATGGCAGGCCGCATATTTTAAAATAAGAGGAGGAGCTTATGCTAACTACAAAAGCAATAT
>Ga0265295_1000734_pt1 | contig 63041 bp, 64 predicted proteins | sample Munlansysbiofilm_FD_192503 | JGI IMG/M metagenome (GOLD analysis project Ga0265295, IMG submission 192503) | Leachate microbial communities from a municipal landfill in Southern Ontario, Canada - Methane capture system biofilm | ecosystem: Engineered > Solid waste > Landfill > Unclassified ... | reverse complement strand
GGCAATATTCTTTATTTTAAGGGGCTTACTTTTCAAAAAACCAAATATTTGATAATATTATTACTGATAGTCAGTTAGTTGCAATTGGATTAAAGCGTTTTTTATTTTTTATCGGACAATAGTGATTCAAAATAAACTACTTTTGTGGGTGAATATTCACTCACAAAATAATTATTAGAATGAATACAGAAATAACAGAACGACAACAAGAGATTATTGATGTTTCGCTTGATTTGATTGCAGAAGGAGGAATTCAATCGTTAACCATGAAAAATCTGGCAAAGAAAATCGGATTTGCGGAGTCCGCAATATATCGACATTTTGAAAATAAAATCCAGATATTATTAGCCATTCTCGATTTTTTTAAACAAAACACAGAGCATCTTTTTACAAATCAAATAAAATCTAATGATAATGCTCTTATTAAAATTGAAAATTTGTTTCAAAACCATTTTAAAAAGTTTTCGGATTCCCCATCTTTGGTGTCTGTAATTTTTTCGGAAGAGATTTTTCGGAACGAAATAGAACTAACTGAAAAAGTAAAAGAGATAATGGGTCAAAATATTACAAGTGTACAAACGATTATAGAAACCGGTCAAAAAAATGGAGAGATAAGAAACGATATTGACGCTTCTCATTTGTCGGTGATGATTATGGGTTCTTTGCGAATGTTTGTTAAACAATGGCACATGTCGGATTATAAATTTAATATAACAGAAAAAGGTTCAGCCTTTATCAAATCAATAGTAACAATGCTTAAAAACTAAAACCTAAATCATATGAAAATCAATGTAGTAAAAGAGACAGAAATTACAGAAACCATACATAAAATGGATGTTCGAAAAATGTACGACAAAGACACAGCACAAGCCATGCACATCACTTTGCATCCAGGAGAAGCATTAAAACCACATATAACTGCGGTAGATGTGTTTTTTTATATTTTGGAAGGAACGCCAGAAGTACTGGTTGGCAAAGAAAAAGTTCAAGTAGAAGCCGATTGTTTGGTAGAAAGCCCAAAAGATATTGTACACTGTTTGTATAATAATTCGGAAAAAGTAGCCCGTATTCTTGTTGTAAAAGCGCCAAGACCAACTACTCAAGCGAGATTACTATAACTGGAAAAAATGAAATTTAAAAAAATTTTAAAACATAAGTTAGTGAACGCTCACTCATTGAAAAAATTATTCTCGTTTTTTGCAGTAATGATGCTGTTTTTTCAAGTAGAAGCACAAACTTGGTCGTTGCAGCAATGTATAGACACCGCTCAAATACACAATAAAAACTTGCAAATAAGCAGGAATTCGATGGCTATAACAGAGCAAAAACAAAAAGAGGCAAGATCAAATCTAATCCCCAAAGTGAACTTGCTTGGGGATTACAAATATTTTGTTGATTTGCCGTACCAACTAATGCCAATGTCTACCTTTAATCCAATGGCACAAGAAGGTCAATTTAGAGAAGCTCAATTTGGTGTGCCTCACAATATGAGTGCTTCCATTCAAGTGGCTGTGCCTTTATATAATCCACAAATTTATGGAGGAATTAAAGCAACAAAAATTGCGACAGAAATAAGTGAAGTGCAATATAAGCGAACAGAAGAACAGGTTTTTTTCGAAATATCAAACCTATATTATAATGTCCAGATAATGCAACATCAATTGGCATTTATCGATAGCAATATTGCAAATGTTACAAAACTTCATGAAAACCTTGAGCTTTTGCATCAACAATTAATGGTAAAAAGAACGGACGTTAGCAAAATAGAGTTGCAAAAAGAGCAACTTTTAACGCAACGCGAACTTATTGCCAACAATATTGAGAGTGTGACAAATACATTGAAGTTTTTAATGGGTGTAGAAATAGCACAAGAATTGAATATTGAAAAAAATATTGAATTAAAAAATAGCAGCGAATATTCAAATTTGCAAAATGTTGATTTACAACTTATAAATTTACAAAATCGTTTTTTAAAAAGTGAGTTAACGACTTTAAAAACGTCCAGATTGCCATCGATTTCATTGTTTGGAAGTTATGGACAAAGCGGATTTGGATATGACAAAGAACCCAATGATTTTTTAAAGTTTTTTCCGGTCAGTTTTGTAGGAGTTCAGCTCTCTTATCCTCTTTTTAATGGAACGGTGACCTATCGGAAAATAAATCAAAAAAGGCTGGAAATTCAAAATAATGAACTGCAAATAAGTTTGGTTACAGATCAAAACAATCTGCTCATCGAAAATGCCAAAAATCGCAGAGCAATTGTCCAAAAAACAATATCCAATACGCAATCTCAAATAAATTTAGCCAGAACAGTTTACGAACAAACGCTTTTGCAACAAAAAGAGGGAACTGCTAATTTAAGCGATGTTTTGCTCGCCGACAATGCTTTACGCGAAGCCCAACAGAGTTATTTATCTGCCATCGTAGAGTTTTTAAAGGCGGATTTGGAATTGAAGAGATTAACCGGAAATATGACATTAAAGAAATAAAATAATCACAAAATGACAAAAAAAATAATTTATATAGTTGTGGCATTGGCTTTAATTGTATTCACCATTGTACGTTTAGCAAACAATAAAAAAACAACCCAAGAAAGAGTTTATCATTACGATAAAGATGCCCCAATTAGTGTTCAAGTGGACACCATAAAATTAGAAGAAATAGATGCTGAATACTCTTACACGGGCTCTTTTGAACCGTATAAAGAGACCAAAATAAGTGCCGATATTCAAGGAAAAATCATCAATTTGTTGGTGGATGTCGGGAGCAGCGTAAAGGAAGGTCAAGCTCTGATTCAGTTGGATAATTCCCTACTAAAACTACAACTACAGACTGTTGAGGTGCAAATTGAAGGATTGGAAAGCGATGTAAAAAGATACACGGTGCTTGCAAATGCGGATGCCATTCAAGGAGTTCAGTTGGAAAAAACAGAATTGGGCTTGAGGTCAGCAAAAATTCAAAGAGCAACTCTTCTTGAACAAATTAAAAAAACAACAATTCGAGCGCCATTTAGTGGTATTGTCACAGCAAAAATGACTGAAGTTGGCGGGTTTGCAGGACCAGGAATGCCATTGTTGCAAATTACGGATATCTCCAAATTAAAATTTATAGTGAATATGCCCGAACAAGAAATGAGTCAATTTAGCTTAAAACAAACAGCAAGGCTAACCACAGATGCATTTCCCGAAATTGAATTGATGGGAGAAATCACAATGATGGGCAGCAAAGCCAATATGGGAAATAGTTTTCCCGTACAGTTTTTAGCAAAAAACACACCCGATTTAAAAATAAAAGCGGGCATGTCAGGCAGCGTTCTAAGCACAAATAAAAGTTCGGAAAAACATATCATCATTTCTTCCTCATCAATTGTTGGAACAAATTTAAAACCTCAGATTTATAAAGTAGAACAAGGAAAAGCCGTGCTAAGCGACGTAACTATCTCTAAAAGATTTGGCAACAAGCTGGTCATTTCCAATGGATTAAAGGAGGGCGATGTAATCGTAAATAATGGTTTTATCAATTTATTTGATAATGCAAACGTAACAATTAAATAATAATTGAAAAATGAATATCACAGAAATTGCCATAAAACGCCCATCGCTCATAATTGTACTTTTTAGCATATTTGCACTTTTAGGGATTATCGGCTACAAAAATTTAAGTTACGAGCTACTACCCGACTTTAATCAGCCAGTAGTCGTTATTAAAACAATATATCCTGGAGCTGAACCTCAAGAAGTAGAAACTTCCGTTTCTCGAAAAATTGAAGATGCATTATCGAATCTTGAAGGAGTTGATTATTTGGAAACGAAGTCGATGCCCAACGCTTCCGTAATTATTGCCAATCTAAAATATGGAACCGATGTAGACAAAGCGATGCAAGATGCACAACGCTACATTGACAACATTCGAAAGGATTTGCCAGACAATATTTTAAGTCCGGTAATGAGTAAAGTTTCGCCCAACGATTTACCCATAATTTCCATCAGTTCGACCAGTAACTTGTCGGAGACCGATTTTTATCAGAAAATGAAAGACGATTTTCTGCCTCAAATACAACAGTTAAAAGGAGTTGCCGAAATTACTTTGCTAGGTGGCGAAGAACGCGAAATTCAAGTAAAGGTAAATCAAGATAAATTGGTCTATTATAAAGTTTCGCTCAGTCAAGTTGTGGAAGCCATAAATCGTTCAGGATTAGATCTTCCTGCCGGAAAAGTACAAACAGAAAAAGAGAACAATTCGGTGCGAATTATCGGAAAATTCACCACTCTTGAAGATATTATGAATGTGCAAGTTGCGATGCCATTTCCCAACAATCCAGTGTATGTTAAAGACGTTGCAAACGTAATTGATGGAGTGAAGGAAGTAGCATCGGTAAGCCGTTACAATGGTGTGAACGGAATTGGTCTGATGCTAAAAAAACAAGGAGATGCCAATGCGGTAGAAGTTTCTAAATTGGTTCGTGAAAAACTACTAGAAATCGAAGAAAAAAACAAAGATGCCGACGTGAAATTTATTGTAGCAGACGACTCTACCGACAAAACCATTGCAGCGGTAAATTCTGTTGTTTTCGATCTATTTCTAGCGGTAATTTTAGTTTCCATTGTAATGTTATTGTTTTTAAGAAGTTACCGAAATTCATTAATTGTTTTAGTTTCCATCCCAACATCCCTTATTACCGCTTTTGCCGTGATGTGGCTTTTGGGTTATACGCTAAATTTAATGACTCTACTCGCCATGTCGCTGATTATAGGAATTCTGGTGGATGACTCGATTGTGGTGCTTGAAAATATTCAACGACATTTAGACAGAGGAAAAGAAAAACGAACGGCTGCCATGGATGGTCGGATGGAAATCGGTTTTGCCGCACTTTCTATTACCTTAGTGGATGTGGTGGTATTTTTACCCATTTTGTTTCTACAGGTTTTTGTTGCCGATATGCTTAAACAGTTCTCTGTTGTTGTAATCACCTCAACGCTTACCAGTTTGTTGGTTGGGTTTACACTAACACCGTGGCTGGCTTCAAGAGTCGGAGAAAAAGACAATTTAAAACCAACAAATTTATTAAATCGGTTTTTGCTCTGGTTTGAACGTCAATTGGATTCTTTTATAAGTTGGTATGGAAGGCAACTTGAGTGGGTTTTAAGTCATAAAATTATTTTTACAGGCTTTGTTTTACTTCTTTTTGCAATAACCATGGGCGTTATGAAGCAAGAGATCATCGGAAAAGAGATGATGTCGACAGGCGATCAAGGGAAATTCCGACTAAATTTAGAGTACGATAAAACGATTACAGTTCAGCAAAACAATATTATTTCTCAACAAATTGAAAACTATATTTTGCAACAGCCCGAAGTTTCCACACTTTTTAGCAATGTAGGCGGACCAAGTACAGGAATTGGAAGTTTGGGTGTTGGATCTGCAAATAAATCTGAATTTACCATTCAGTTAAAACCTGAAAAAGAGAGAGATTTGAAAACAGAAGAATTTATGAAATTGCTTCTTTCTGAATTAAGACATGAATTTTCGGGAGTGAATTTCTCAGTCGCCGTTATAGGATTGCTGCCCAAAGGGGCGCCAATCAAAATTTCTTTAAGCGGTGGAGATATAGATTTAGTAATGAAAACATCACAAGAATTGAAATCGGTTATTGAAACAATTCCTGGGGCAGATAATGTTCAACTCTCTGTGGTAGAAGGAAATCCCGAATACAAAGTTATTCCAGACAAAGAAAAAATGCAGCGATTGGGACTTGCCACTGCTTTGGTTGGAATGAATTTACGAACTGCATTTACAGGCAATGATGACGCTTCGTTAACAGAAGACGGAACGGAATATCCGATTCGGATTTGGCTCGACGAATTCGACCGCAAAAACTTCGAAGATGTTACACAATTTACCATTGTTAACCCAATGAATATTCCCATAAAAGTGTCGCAATTTGCCGAAGTAACGCAAGATAATTCACCTTCGCTTTTAGAGCGTCTCGACCGACAAACATCTGTAACACTAACAGCCGAATCATTTGGTCGTCCTTCGGGAACATTGGCAGGAGAGGTCATTGAATATTTAGATTCAAAACCCCTTCCCGAAGGTGTTAAACTGACTTGGGGAGCCGATATTAAAACTCAAAATGAGAGTTTTGGGGCTTTGGGCTCGGTGTTGTTAATTTCATTTATTTTGATTTATTTAATCATGGTAGCCTTATACAACAGCTACATTTATCCGTTTGTCGCTTTATTTGGCATACCAGTCGCCGCTATTGGAGCATTTTTGGCATTGAATATTTCATTAAATCACATGACTCTTTTTGCTCAGCTTGGACTTATCATGCTTATGGGTTTGGTGACCAAAAACGCTATTCTGATTGTCGATTTTACCAATCAATTAAAAGCCGAAGGAAAACATTTCAAAGAAGCTTTAATTTTGGCGGGCAAAGAGCGGATGCGTCCCATTTTAATGACCACACTAGCAATGGCCATCGGGATGCTTCCAATTGCATTGGGCAAAGGAACAGCAAGCGAATGGAAAAACGGCTTGGCTTGGGTGATTATCGGCGGCTTACTTTCATCCTTAATTTTGACGGTATTTTTAGTTCCGATGGTCTATTACATCGTGGATACAATTAAGGAAAAAATGGCAAAAAAAAAATCTAATTAGTATTCGCGAGAATAGATAGAATTTTTTTAGAGACTTTTGATTTGTTTTAATGCTTCGGGACTTCTAAAAACTAGATTTTTTAGAAGTCCTTTTGCTATTATTTCCACAAAGAAGCTTTGATAATAATATTTTGTTTAGTTTTGTCCTACAAAAGAACCGGTGCCATCGGCATAATAGGGAATTCGGTGTAAATCCGAAACTGTACCCGCAGCTGTAAACTCTAGTTCCTCTTGGCAAAAGCCACTGTTGTTTACCAAAAACAATGGGAAGGTGCCAAAAAGGAGGAGTAAGTCAGAAGACCTGCCTGAACTTTTGCAAGCAATAACGACTTTCGGGAACAAAAGTCATAAAAAAATGATATGAACAGATATTCTATTTTACAAAAAGACAAGTTTCTCATTCTGAGGCGTTTACTGCTGATTTCTTTTAGCATTGGATTCGTTTTTATCCTTTTTAATTCTTGCGTTCAAAGCAATTCTTCAAAATCAGAAAATGAAATTGCAGACTCGGTTTGGAAACCCAAATATGCCAAAGGATTTAGGATTGAATACTTTTCTGATTACAAAAAAATATTTATAAATGATCCTTGGGACGAAGGAAAAATATTGGCAAAATATATTCTCAAAGCTTCTGAAAATGATTTTCATTTCAGTTCCGATTTCACCGTAATTAATGTTCCATGCACCAGCATGGCGTGCTTGTTTGCACCCGATGTCGCTTTTGCAAATCAACTAAATTTGATTCCTCTTATAAAAGCCTGTTCCAGTATTGATTACTTTCATAATTCGAAACTACACAATCAAGTATTGGAAGGAAAAACCATGGATGTAGGACCTTCGGAAAACTTCAATATTGAAAAATTAATGGCTTCTAATTCTTCTGTTTGTTTTGTCTCACCATTTCGCGAAAATAGATATCAAAAAATCGAAGAGGCAGGAATTCCGATTGTAATTAATGCTTGTCACATGGAAGAAGATCCTTTGGCTCGTGCCGAATGGCTGGTTTTTTACTCCGCATTTTTTAATCAGGAAGCCAAAGCAAAAAATATATTTAAAAACATTGAAGAACAATATCTTAAAACCAAAAGCTTGGTTGTTGATGTTCCAAATCGTCCCACCATATTTAGCGGAAAATTATTTCAAGATGTATGGTATGTAAGTGGTGGAAAAAGTTACATCAGTCGACTTTTTGGAGATGCAGGCGCAAAATATATTTGGCATGATTTGCCTTTTGGGGGTTCGGAACCTTACGATTTAGAAATCATCATGTCGAAAGCTCTAAGTGCCGATTTTTGGTTAATACAAGAATATATTGATGCTGGGTACGATTATCCTCGACTTGCTTCGGAAAATATCAAATACTCCTATTTTGACGCTTTTCGCAACAAAAATATAATTCTATCCAACAGCAAACTGACACCCTATTATGAAGATGGAGTTTTGGAACCTCATTTAATACTGAAAGATTTAATTTATATTTTTCATCCAAATCTTTTGCCCCACCATAAAGCAAAATATATTAAACCTTTGAAAAAATAAAATGACAAAAAGAAAATATCAAATATGGTTTTTTGCTCTGTCATTATTGGCAATTGCTTTGTTTTTTACAAATCTGGCATTGGGTTCGGTCGTCATTCCATGGCGTGAAACATTTCAAATTTTATTTAATTCCGAAAATACAAATCCCATTTATGAGATGATTATTCTCAAATCTCGTTTGCCACAATCTTTCACCGCTTTATTTGCGGGAGCTGCTCTTTCGGTAGGAGGGTTAATTATGCAAACCTATTTTCGCAATCCGCTGGCCGATCCATCCATATTAGGAATTAGCGCAGGAGCCAGTTTGGGTGTTGCCATCTTGTATTTAATTCCCGGTGCAGTAAGCTTTTATGGAACCACTTCTGGATTTTATTTGCAAAACATTTCAGTAATTACCGCTGCATTAATAGGCGCTGCTGGAGTTTTATTTCTGATTATTCTGTTTTCAGGATTTGTCCGAAATTACATCATGCTTTTGGTTTTAGGAATTATGATAAGTGCCATTGCGGGCTCATTAATCGGAATATTACAAGTTTTTGCCAGCAGCGAAGAGGTTCATGGATTTGCCATTTGGGGTTTGGGTTCCTTTTCAAATGTCAGTTTCCCTCAATTAAAAATATTTATTCCGGGAGTTACGGCTGGATTAATTTACTCTTTTTTGCTAGTAAAGCCCATGAATATGCTTTTGCTGGGCGAAAATCAAGCTCGGAATCTAGGCGTTAACATCCGTTCCATTCGAATTCAAATATTATTGACCGTTGGTTTTTTGACCGCTTTGGTAACAGCCTATTGCGGTCCGGTGGCTTTTATCGGCTTGGCCATTCCGCATATGGCACGATTGGTTTTCAAAACATCCAATCATGCCGTACTCATTCCGGCAGTCATCATCATGGGAGCCATTTTGTCGCTGTTTACCATCCTCATTGCCAAACTGCCAGGATTCAATGGCTCACTGCCCGTTAATGCGGTAACGGCTCTATTTGGCGCCCCAGTTGTTATTTGGATTGTGTTACGTCGTTCCAATACCGACGCATCATGATAAAGGTAAAAAACATACATCTGGGATTTAATTCCAAAACAGCAAATACAATTTTGCTCGAAGATGTCTCTTTTGATTTATCGGAAGGCATGCTCTATTCTATTTTAGGATCGAATGGAAAAGGCAAAACCACTCTTATGAAAGCCCTTACAGCTTTTCATAAACCGATGAAGGGGGAAGTTTTGTTGCAAAATAAAAATATAAATTCATATTCCTATCCCGAACTTTCCCGACTTATCAGTGTGGTTTTTACCGAAAAAACACAGGTTGAATACATGAGTGTTTTTGAAATGGTTAGTTTGGGAAGAGCGCCTTATACTGGCTTTTATGGCACTTTAGACAACAACGATTTGCGCGTTATTTCCAATTCGATGAATCTGTGTGGCATCTCACACTTAAAACAACGCAATGTTGCTACCTTAAGTGATGGCGAATATCAAAAAACGCTTATTGCCAAAGCATTAGCTCAGGAAACACCCATTATTTTCATGGATGAACCAGCCAATTATTTGGATGCAGCAGGACGAATTACCTTGATGAAACTTTTGCGGAATTTAGTCCGAAACGAAAACAAAACCATCGTCCTTTCGATGCATGAAATAGATTTAGCTCTGAAATATTCAGATAAGATATTGATGTTCAACGGCAAAAAAAAGCTAAAAGTAGGCATGCCAGAAGATTTAATTCTGAATGGTTCCATCAACGGACTTTTTGCTTCGCAAGGATTGGTTTTTAATATTCATGAAGGAATTTTCCACGACGAAAGTGAAGAAAAAGTACAAGTGAAAATTGATGTACCGGAAATTTTAAAAATATGGATTTTAAATGCCTTAAAACGATATGAAGTTTTCAGCTCAAATTCAGCTCAAAATATTTCTATTAGCATGAATAATGATTTATTTGTATATCAAAAAGACTCTCAAATTATTGGTGAGTTTGAAACCATAGAAGCATTGGTCAATCATATGCTAAAAAATATTTTATAGGAATAATCGCAAGTTTTATTGAACATCAATACAGATTACGGCATTGAATAATCACCAATTTTAGTCAAATCACTATATTTGAGGAATAGAATCCCTAAATATTATAATATATGAGGATTTGAATCCTCATATATTATAATTATACTGTTTTAAATAAACGACAAAAAGACTTTTTATAAAAGTATAATTAAGCCAAAATCTTTTTCACAATGCCTTCAAAAGCATCAATCAACGTTTGATTTGTCGTTGCAAAAGCAGTTTGACCTTTATCGGCAGCTTCGCCCAATTCGGCAATGAGCGGAATTTGTCCCAAAAGTTGAGTATTTGTCTCTTTTGCTAAAAGTTCGCCACCGCCTTTTCCAAAAATGAAATATTTTTCATCTGGATGAGGTGCAGGAGTAAACCACGACATATTTTCTACAATGCCTAAAATCGGTATTGTAATTTTGTCGGTATTAAACATCGAAATCGCCTTTCTGGCATCAATTGTAGCCACTTCTTGTGGAGTTGTAACAACAACTACACCCGTCAATTTCATTTTTTGAGCAATGGTAAGTTGAATATCGCCTGTTCCAGGAGGAAAATCGAGAATCATATAATCGACATCGCCCCAATGCGTATCTTCAAACAACTGAGTTACGGCACCTGAAGCCATGGGACCACGCCAAATTAACCCTTGTTTTTTATCAACAAAAAAGCCAATAGACATAATTTTTATCCCCTGTGTTTCGATGGGCAAAATCATGTCCTTGTCATTAATTTTAATGAAATCGGGATGTGCATCTTCTATTCCAAACATTTTGGGAATGGAAGGTCCATAAATATCGGCATCAACCAAAGCCACTTTATATCCCTGACGCGCCAAAGCTACAGATAAGTTGGAAGAAACGGTTGATTTTCCCACGCCACCTTTTCCAGATGCCACAATAATTATGTTTTTAACGGTGGGAAGTTCTATTTTGTTGAAAATTGCCATTTGTATTATTTTAATTTGTTAGAATTCAATTCCTTTACGGGCATTAACGCCCTTACTATAATAGTGTTTAATTTCTTTCATTTCGGTAACTAAATCAGCCATATCAATGAGTTCTTGAGGAGCATAACGCCCGGTAAGCACCAATTCGGTTTTGGGACTTTTTTTTGCGAGAACTTCTTTTAATTCATTGATTGTGAATAACTTGTAATGCAGTGCAATACAAACTTCATCAAGGATAATCAATTGATGAATGTTTTTTTCAAGTGTTTTAGCAACTTGCTCTAAGCCCTTACGGGCAATTTCTACATCTTCAATTTTAGGTTCATTTACGATAAAACAATCCAAACCAAATTGATGAATTTCAATTTCTGGGATACGTTCGATGGCATTTAATTCTGCGTAAAGCATCCCTTTGGCAAACTGAGCAATGTACACTTTTTTGCCTGCACCAACAGCTCTGAGAGCCAGTCCAAGCGAGGCTGTTGTTTTTCCTTTTCCGTTGCCGGTATACAAATGAATATATCCTTTATTTTCCATGCGTATTGATTTTTTGGAAAGCATTTTCTATTTGCTGCGAAATTACGGAATTTGGAGCATATTCGGTAATGCTTTTTTTATTTACCATCGCCTGCACAACACCTGGGTCGAATGCTATATTTGCAAGAACTTGAATGTTTTTACCTCTACAATATTGTTCTACCTCTTTCGAGATTTTTTCGTTCAAGTCGTATTTATTGATAATTACCCAAGTTTTGAGGTTAAACTTATCCGTTACTTCAAAAGTTCTTTTCAAATCATGCATTCCAGAAATAGTTGGTTCTGTGACAATTACAGCATGGTCTACACCTGTAATACTCGAAATTACGGCACAGCCAATTCCTGGAGGACCATCGATAATAATGGTGTCTAAATTGTTTTCTTTGGCTACTTTTTTCGCTTTATCACGAACCATATTGACTAATTTTCCGGAATTTTCCTCACCTGGAGCCAAACGTCCATAGACCATTTTTCCGTTGCGAAAAGTTCCAGAATACATCCTGCTTTTGTCGTTTTGTATCATGACAATCGCTTTTTCAGGACAAATTTTTGCACACAATCTACAACCATCACAATTGGTTTCGTTTACATCAACCTTATGTTCTTTATCAAACGAAAGTGCATCGAATCGACAATAGGAAATACAAAGTCCGCATCTTGAACATTTTTTGTGATCTATAACCGCTGATTCACCAGCTATATATATGGCTTCATCTTCATGAGTAGGTTCAAAAATCAGGTATAAATTAGCGGCATCCACATCACAATCGGCTAAAAGCACTTTCTCTTTTAAGGTAGCCAGAGCCGCACTTATAAAGCTTTTTCCGGTACCACCTTTACCGCTAATTACTGCTATTTCCATAATCTGAGATAATTTTTTCAAACATTTTTTTCAATTCAATTTTAAATTCAGGACGATGCTCTGCCAGCAATTGTCCGGTAGAATAAATTAAGGCAATCTCTTTTTCAAAAGGAATTTCCATCAAAAGCGGAATTTTTTCCTCTTCAAGATATTTATAAATATCTCGATTGCCCAATCCAGCACGGTTGATAATAAGCCCATACTTTTTACCCATGGTTTTAAGAGTTTCAACCGACTGTTTTAAATCGCTAAGACCAAAGGGAGTTGGTTCTGTAATCAACACAACAAAATCTGCGGCTGCTACCGTGTGAATAAACGGACAAGATGTACCTGGAGGCGCATCAAGAATAACGATATCGTATTTTTCAGTTGCTTTAATACCCGCTTTTATAACTTTTACGGGAGAGTAAACGCCGACTTTCACGCGCGTTTCAATCAAATCGCCCACATCTTTTGCGACATACTTATTGACATTTCCCAAAACCACATCTTTTTCTGTAATTGCTCCAAATTCGCAGGCTACGGTACACGCCCCACAGCCATGACACAAGTTTTCAATAACTTTAATGACCTTGGATGGAGGAATGATAAAAATGGCGTTGTAGGCACAATACTCATGGCATTTGCCACAATAGGTACACAAACTTTCATCAATAACAGGCACTTTTTGCGTCACCACGTCTTCGTTAATAAACTCTGTATCAAAAAAACCAATATCATTGGGTTCTTCTGCATCACAATCGAGCAAACATAATGATTTATAATCTTGACTTAAGCTATAAAATAAGTTTGTCGAAATCAGTGTTTTTCCCGTTCCACCTTTGCCACTGGCTATTGCAATTTTCATATAAATTTAGTTTAAAAATAAAAAAATCAAGTATTAATGGTTCTATTTACCACAACAAAATCACCTTTTTCAACATGAATTAATTCGGCAATCATGTCGCATTTCACCATAAGTAGGAAATAAATTCTAGGGTCATTTAATATCAATAATCCTTCTAAGTTTCCCTGACCTTTAGAAATAATTAAATCTGCATTCTCGAAGACTTTATTAAATTCCTTGGAAGATTTGCTCAGCACCGTTGAAGGAGCATCGTATCCATTGGAAATTACCCTTGCCACTTCGTTCATTTTTACCTCTTCGGCATCTTTCATCAGAACATCATTTAAGATAGGACCGCTTTTTACGGCAAATGTGACATTTTTGGCTTGCATCACTTCGATAAACAATTTATCGAAAGCAATTTCACCGGCGTTATCGCCTAAATAAAGCACATTTTCTGCTTTCAAAATCGCTTCTTTGAGCTGTTGGGAGTGATTTATGGTAAAAGATTTCGACATCACTTTTTCAATGGTTTGATGAACATCAAATTCATGATTTGCACCATAATCTATAATGTTGCCGGCTATTGCCAATCGTAAAGCCATGTCAAACGAATTTTTGGAAACCAACACTTTTGGTTTCCATTCCTCCGTAAGTTTCATAGCGAGGTCATTAAATAATCTTTTTTCTGATTCAAAAGGGTCTTCAATGCCCGTAATTTCACAAAATCGCTGATTTAAATCTCTTTGAATTTCGGGACTCGAATGAGAGTGCATCCGAATCATTGCTTCTTTAAAAAAAGCATTAAAAATCATTCTTTGATTTTCATCAAGTTGAAATTTATCAGAAAGTCGCTGGTACGATTTCTTGAAACATTTTTTGCAACGTTCGTCTAATTTTGTTTTACTATTGGCAGTTTCCATGATCATGTTCGTCGTGATTGCAATAATTTGCATTCAATACGAGCTTGTTATCCAAGAAATCTTGAACCAACTCGCGAGCTGGTTTTAAAGGAGCACCAACAAATGCATTTATTTTTTCTTCATTAAATAACGTAATTGCTTTTTGGCCCATGCCGCCTGCTATTACGTCGGTAACGCCAAATTGTGCGACCCAACGTGGGTATAAACCAGGCACATGCTCTGGAGGAGTTTCTTCTGTAATATTTGTAATTTTATTGTCGATAACTTCAACAATAGCAAATACTTCGCAGTGACCAAAGTGTGAACACAAAAGGCCATTTTCCATTGGAATTGCAATTTTTTTATTCATAGATTGTTTTTTTATTATTTATGATTATTTTAGTTCTGACTGTTTTGATAAATTATATTCGATAAACAACTAGCGATTAATGATTTAAGAAATAAATAAGAGAATTGAATTTTCTCAAGATTCCATAAATTAAAATAAAGTCTCTGATCTTCATTTGTTATTTTATAACTTAATCAGAGACTTTAGTGCATCAAACCAACTAAATCATGTGTTGATTATCTGCAAATGGAATCCTATTGTCCACCTCTTTGACGGTTTTGGTTTCCAGCTCCGCAGTTTCTACCACGACCTAAGCCGCGACCTAAACCTTGGCCTAAGCCACGTCCATTTCCTTGACGACCTCTTCCCATAACATTGGGGTTTTTGGATTCATTTTGGGAACATTTTCCCATTTTTCTACCGGTCATGATACCTTCGCCCATGGGTCCAGTTTGATCAAAATTTGGCATATCTACCTCCTTGTTTTTATTTTTGATTAATCATTTGTATAATTTCTTCTATTGTTTTTTCTTCTTTCACAACAATCATTTGAATTTTAAGACTGTCGAAAATGGGTTTAATTTTCATTCCGAATTCTCCGGATACCACTTTGGTGATATCTCGAGAAGCCACTAGTTGAACGGATGCCGGACCCGCACCTTCTGTTGCTTCGAGGTTTGGATTGGGAATAAATTCGATGGCTTTCGTTTCGGTATCATAAATGACAAAATAAGCACAACGCCCAAATCTTGGGTCGACGGTTGCTTGCAAATTATTGCCTGTTGACGTAATGGCTACTTTCATAATAGTATTGTTTTTTTTAACATTTATTTCTTTTTCTATACATTTTATTTCCGCATTCTGGGCATTTTTCTGCACTGCAAGGCTTTCCTTTTTGGTGTTTTTGCTCATAACTGCAAGCCGAGCAAATACAAAGTGAACTACAACCACCAAGGTCTTCTCTATCATCAGAATAATTATGAACATCAGAGCTGCTGCATAAAGGACATTTTTCTACCTCTTCTGTTTTATTGGGATTGCTAAAATCGCATTTGCAATGACTGCAATGGTGCCAATCGCTGTCAAAATAGACTTTTCCACCTTCTATAGATATTGGCAAACCTTCTACAAAGGCTTTGGCGATTTTTTGTCGTGCCGAAGCAAAAATTCGAGTAAATGTTGGACGAGAAACTCCCATAACTACCGACGCTTCGTGATGGTTGACTAAATCATAATCGCATAAGCGAACCGCTTCATATTCTTCGTAAAACAAAATAACAGGATTTTCTTTCTCAGATTTTTCAGTTCCACCAAACGGAATAAATCCTTTAATGGGTGGAGGATTAAGCACTTTGCGAATGCGACGGACACGTTTATTCATTGTTTTTTCTTTTTGGTTCACTACAAAGATAATGAACCATGGTTCACCAACCTAATTTTTAACAAAACATTAAGAATAAAGTTTCAGAACAAACAGAAATTGCCTATAATCAGCTCTATTCTGAGGGCTTACAGCTATAATATACGGTTTTACTGGGAATAAAAATGAGTAGAAGCCTTTTTGGCAAAAAAGAATACACTAAAATAGAGGAACTCGAGCTAAGTTTTTTTTGCTAAATGAAATTTTTCATCATTTCTGATATCAAAGCACAAGGAAGTCCAACTACATTAAAATAGGAACCTTTTATTTCTTGAATTTTATGAAATCCCAACCATTCCTGAATTCCGTATGCTCCTGCTTTGTCATAAGGCTGGTAATTCATAATGTAGTAATCTATTTCGTCCACGGCAATTGGTTTAAAGCGAACAGAAGTAACGGCAAAATCAGTTATGGTTTGCATTTCTGTTCTCAAGCAAACTCCTGTGAAAACCTGATGTTCGTTATCGGATAACTTTTGTATCATTTTGAAGGCTTCCGTATAATTTTTCGGTTTTCCCAAAATTTCTTGGTTTAAAACTACAATAGTATCTGCGGTGATAAGCAATTCGTTTTTTGATAATAATGGAATATCTTGAGATTTCTGCAATGCCAATTGCTTAACAATGTCTTCTGGTGAATTATCGGGATTGTATGTTTCGTCTGCTTTGGAAAATCGAATCTCAAATTCAAAGCCCATTTGCGACAACATCTCTTTTCGACGAGGCGAAGCCGATCCTAAAACCAAACGATAGTGTTTATTTATTATTTGATTGATAATCATTATATTGTATATCTGTAGACAATCAAAAACAGAATTCCTAAAATCATTATTACTTTTAATAAAGTAGAGATAAAACTAAAATCTTCTTTGGATTCTGCTTTTAGTAATTTTGCAAAAACATAGATAATGGGAATGCTTATCATAACAATGCTATAGATTACAATCCAAACAGAATCAGCAATATATAGTTTAATTTGCAGAAAAACTACGGATGCTAAAAAGAGCGAAAGCAAAGTAAAAAGAATTCGTTTTGTTTTGGAAATTCCTAAAACGATGGGCAAGGTTTTTCTAAAATACAGCTTATCGCCCTCAATATCAATAATATCCTTAACAATTTCTCTGATTAGACTTACTATAAATGCAAAACCAAAATAGATAAAGCTAATTTTAGTAATCGTTTGAAAAGTTCTATTGCAATCGACCAAGGCAAGCGCGTTGTGTTTCATTGCAAAAAACTCAAACAGCCAATACACAATAATTATAAATGCACTTAAAAAAGCAACTACGATGTTTCCCCACAGAAAAAGTCGCTTATACTTAAAAGAATAATACCAGAGCATTATGGCTGTAATAGCAGGAATAAAGGCTAGATTTATGGACGAAACTTTCAAAGCAGCAATCATGAAGATAAAAATCCCAATACCCGAAAGAACATAAAATAGATTTTGAGCATATTTGGGAGGAACAAGCGTTCCCACAATTTGTTTTTCTGGTTTATTAATGCCATCAATACTTTGATCGAAATAATCGTTGATAACATATCCTGCAGCTGCAATAAGCATCATGGCCACAACCAAAGCGAAAAACAATCCGTTGCCAATCATTGGTTTATAATTGCAATAAGATAAATAGGTGTCGAAAATGAAAATTCTCAACACATATAAAGTGGTTGCAATAATTAACAAATTGCCGGCTCTCACTAATTTTAAATAAGTAATAATCTGTTTCATCTTTTATTCTTTGCTTTAATGAGCATGTATAATTGAATTTCTGGTTTTATAGAAACATAAAATTACCAAGTAAAAGCTTCGTCATCAAACCACATGTTTTTCACTTTCAAAACTTGTTCGATAATATCGCGAGCACAACCTTCACCGCCATTAAATTTGGAAATATAATGAGAAATAGCTTTAATTTCTTCGGCGGCATTGGCAGGACAAACAGCCAAACCTGATGCTTTCATTACAAAATAATCGGGAATATCGTCTCCCATATAAATTACATTTTCGGGTTTTACATTTATCTTTTTTAGGTAAGCCCGATAGGTTTCCATTTTATTGTCGATGCCTAAATAAATATCGGTCAGATTCATGGATTCAAATCGTTTTTGCATAGAAACCGAACGTCCGCCACTGATAATCGCAATATTTAAACCTTTTTTGATGGCCAATTGAAGTGCATATCCATCACGAACATTCGACATTCTCAGCTGATCACCGTCGGGCAAAACCAAGACTTTTCCGTCGCTTAATACACCATCAAAATCAAAAATAAGGGTTGTTATTTCACTTAGTTTCTCTTTATAATTAATCATTTTTACTCTTTTTTTCTATTATTAAATTGCTAAATTTTTGATACAAATCACGAAGTTTATCATCTGTAATCAAACTCATATGTTTATTGATAATTTTTTGGTCGTTGCGAACGGCAGGGCCTGTTTGTGCCTTGGCTGGCGATATTTCGATGGCTTTTTGCGTTGTTTCTCTCATTAAAGAATGAAGAATTGAAAAATCAATATCGTTCTGCTTCAACAAAGTTTCGGCTTCTACATATAAATGGTTGACAAAATTACAAACCAAAACGGCCGCAATGTGTATTTTGGCTCGTTGATCGGAATTTACTTCTACTACTTCGGGCGACAAAGCAACTGCCAATTCTCTAATTTTTTCAAGATTAGCTGAAGTATTGGCTTCAATCATCACAGGCATGGTAGAAAAATCGACTTCTCGTTCCATCGAAAAAGTTTGAAAAGGATAGAGAACTCCGTAATTGGCAATCGTTTGCGGGAAAAAATCCATGCCCAAGGAGCCAGATGTATGAAGAATAATTGAATCTTGATTGTTTTTTAGTTGAAAAATACGATTTTCATATGCATCGTCATTAACAGAAATAAGAACGAAATCAAACGATTTTGTGACTTCAGGAATTGTAATAGAGGCTTCGGCTCCAATTTTATCCGCTAATTTTTGAGCATTTTCGAGGGAACGACTTACCACCAATGGAATACAAACATTATTTAGAACCAGCCTTTTAGCTATATGAGTAGCCACTCTGCCCGAACCAACTAATAGAACCGATATCTGTTTTCTTTCTGTTTTCATACCCCGCAAAAATACAAGAAAATTGAACTCAAAAAATATATATTTACAGAAAGTCACCCTCAAGCTTACTTAAATCATGTGAGCCGACTCACAACTAATTGCAAGTCATTAGAACAAAGAAGAAGCTAGAAGACATGTTATATCTTTGTTACAAACATTTTAACAGCATAAATTTACAGATTTTGCTTATTTTTGTAGAAATTTACAGAACGTGAACTATTTAGAACTTAGTCTTATTGCCCTTGGATTAGCCATGGATTGCTTTGCGGTGGCACTCTCTTTCAGCATTTATCAGAAAGAAACATCGCAAAAAACCATTTTATTAATGGCTTTGTTTTTTGGTCTTTTCCAAGCGGGGATGCCTGTTTTAGGATGGTTGCTGGGAGGTGTTTTTGAAGGGTATGTACAAGTTTACGACCATTGGATTGCTTTTTCCATTCTTTCGATTATTGGTATAAAAATGATTGGAGGAGCAATAAAAAAGAAAGAGGTGGATCGTTATTTCGACTTATCAAGCATACGTATTTTGTTGGCTCTTTCGATAGCAACCAGTATTGACGCCTTTATGGTGGGACTTAGTTTTGCCTTTTTGGAAGTAAATATTTTTAAAGCAATTTTTATAATCGGAAATATTACATTTTTACTCACGCTCGTAGGAGTAAAAATTGGACGAACTATGAGTCAATACATTAACAGCAAATGGGCCGAAATTTTTGGTGGAATTGTTCTTCTTTTTCTAGGACTCAAAATACTGTTAGATCATCTTTATTATATATAAAAAAATCTTAAAAAAATGAAAAGAAGATTAAAATATTTAGCATGGACTTTTTTGGCACTACAAGTAAGCCTTTTTATACGAGTTCAGGGACAAATACCTCCCGGGTATTATGATTCGGCGGATGGCTTGCAGGGTTTTCCTTTAAAAACAGAATTATACAATATTATTAAAGGGCATACCGTCAGATCTTATTCTCAATTATGGACTGATTTTCAAAGCACCGATAAAAAAGCAAATGGAAAAGTTTGGGACATGTACTCTGATAATCCCAACGGAACGCCTCCATATGAATACACTTTCATATCCGATCAATGTGGTAATTATAGTGGCGAAAACGATTGTTATAATCGCGAGCACTCCATGCCCAAAAGCTGGTTTAACGACGGGGCTCCAATGTATAGTGATTTATTTCATCTCTATCCTACTGATGGATACGTAAATGGCAAACGCTCCAACTTTCCTTTTGGTCAAGTGGGAAATGCTTCGTGGACATCAATGAATGGAAGCAAACTTGGACCATCCTCTTATCCTGGATATTCTGGCACTGTTTTCGAGCCTATTGATGAATACAAAGGCGATTTTGCCAGGACCTATTTTTATATGGCCACTCGTTATGAAAATGTGGTTGCAAATTGGTCAAGTCCAATGTTTGCAGGAAACAATACTACGGTTTATTCAACATGGGCTGTTAATTTACTTCTTGAATGGCACATTGCTGACCCTGTTAGCCAAAAAGAAATCAATAGAAACAATGCTGTTTATCAGCTTCAACACAACAGAAATCCATATATTGATTTCCCAGAATGGGTTCACTCCATTTGGGGAGGAAATGCTATTTCTGTCACTTCCATCGTTGTCACTTCTGAAGATAATTTGGATGTAATTTCCACACCACAAGGCAGTTTGCAAATGAACGCCGAAGTCATACCGAGCAATGCAACCAACCAAAATATTGTATGGTCCGTTGAAAACCAAAGCGGTTCGGCTTCCATCAGCACTACCGGTTTGCTAACTGCCAATGGAAACGGAACAGTATTGGTAAAAGCGACTGCTACAGATAATTCCAATGTGTTTGGCAGTAAAGAAATTACCATTACCAACCAAGAAACTTCTGTTGCAAGTGATAATATTGTGTTTTTTGTTCGATTTTCCCCTAATCCCGTTGTGGATAATCTATATCTTGAATTTAATAATAGCCTAGAATTGCCTACAAAAATATGGATTTCGGATATCAGCGGTAAAAAAATAAATTCTTTTACTCCTGAATCATATTCATACATCATTGATTTTCAACAGTTTTCACAAGGATTATATTTTCTAACTGTAGAAAGCAATAATCATAAATCCGTTTTTAAGATCCTTCGATAAAATGAATAAAATTAGAATAACCAAGCAGTTTACTTTTGAGATGGCTCACGCCTTAAAAGACTATGATGGTCCGTGCAAAAACATCCACGGACACAGCTATGAGTTTTTAGTTACCTTAGTTGGGAAACCGCTAAATGACGAAAAATCGCCTAAAAACGGGATGTTGATGGATTTTGGCGATTTGAAAAAAATGGTCAAAAAAGAGATTATTGATATTTTCGATCACGCATTGGTTCTTAGCAAAGAGAGTGATGCAGAATTGATAAAGACCATGAAAAAGCATTTTGCAAATATACAATTGGTTAACTATCAACCTACAAGCGAAAACATGCTGATTGATTTTGCACAACGTCTGCAAAAAATATTACCCCACAAAATAAAGCTTCATTCTTTATTGCTGCGAGAAACGGCAACATCATACGCAGAATGGTATGCAGAAGATAATTGTTGAAAAAAATATTGATAAAAGCACTTTGAATTGATTTTTTTATTATTTTTGCACTTCCTAAAGCGGATGTGGCGTAATTGGTAGCCGCGCTAGACTTAGGATCTAGTGCCGAGAGGCGTGGGGGTTCGAGTCCCTTCATCCGCACAAAAAAAGAGTCAAAATTGACTCTTTTTTTGTTTTCTAAATTTCTTCGAAAAAACCGACTAGTATCTATTTACAGCATTCAAATCTTCGTAGGCTTGTTTTAAGCGAGCTACTGTGTATTTTTCGCCTTCACGCAACCATGCTCGAGGATCGTAATATTTTTTATTGGGTTTGTCGTCTCCATCTGGATTTCCGATTTGCCCTTGCAAGTATGCTTCTTTGGCTTTATAGTAATTCATTACACCTTCCCAATACGACCATTGAGTATCGGTGTCGATATTCATTTTAACCACGCCATAAGAGATGGCTTCTTTTATTTTTTCGGGTTCGGAGCCCGATCCACCATGGAATACAAAATTCACCGGATTGGGTTCTGTTTTAAGTTTCCTATAAATATATTCTTGAGAATTTTTTAAAATAATAGGTTCTAATCTAATATTTCCCGGCTTGTAAACACCATGAACATTTCCAAAAGAAGCCGCAATGGTAAAGCTGTCGCTAATTTTACTCAACTCTTCAAAAGCATAAGCTACATCTTCGGGTTGTGTATATAGTTTTGAACTGTCGATTCCTGTATTGTCAACGCCATCTTCTTCACCGCCCGTAATACCAAGTTCAATTTCTAATGTCATTCCAATTTTGCTCATTCGAGTCAAATATTTTTTACAAATATCGATGTTTTCTTTTAGCGTTTCTATAGACAAGTCGAGCATATGAGAGCTAAAAAGCGGTTTTCCATGAATTTTATAGAAGGCTTCGCCGGCATCCAACAAACCATCAATCCAAGGCAATAGTTTTTTTGACGCATGGTCGGTATGCAAAATCACGGGAATTCCATAATGTTCTGCCATCAAATGCACATGCTGAGCACCCGATATCGCACCGGCTATAGCTGCTTTTTCTTGATCATTTTTTAAGGATTTTCCGGCATAAAACAAAGCACCTCCATTTGAAAACTGAACAATAATTGGTGAATTAACCTCTTTGGCAACTTCCATAACGGCATTCACAGAATTGGTTCCAACCACATTCACGGCGGGCAATGCAAATTGATGCTCGCGAGCAATTCTGAAGATTTCTTGAACATCTTTTCCGGTTGCAACTCCAGGTTTTACGATTGATGAAATTTTTTCGCTCATTTTTTTGTATTTTAAATTATATCAATATTTACTTGTGACACTACCCTTAAGCTATTAATTTCTAAAGCCAAAAGGTTGCCTAGACCTATTTTCGAACGACGGTAACAACCATTGTCAAGGGCAATATACATAGAATTTTCGTCTTCAATTGTCGACAGAATGAAATCTAAACTTAAAGGCACATGACCATGAATTATTTTACGATTTCCTATTTTTTCAGGTTTCACTTTAAAGTTTCTCAACTGGGTCATGGCTAATTTATCTGAAAAGGGATCGTCGATTTCAAAATTCAAACCTGCATGTACAATTACGTACTTGTCGGTCAATACATAATATTTAAGATCTTCTAGCCATTTGACATATTTTTCAGGAATATCCAGTGCCCTTTTGATTTTAAAACTCCGCAATGTATGTTTTCCGCCTACCGATTTCCATAGTTTCAAGGCCGATTTATCAGGAAAAAAATGATACCATTTGCGGTTTTTTTCTCTCTTATAAGCCTCTAACATGTATTCTTCATGGTTTCCACGAATGCAATTCACATTTGGAAATTCTTTTTGAAGCTTCATAATATAAGAAATTACTTTTTTTGAATGAGGTCCGCGATCGACGTAGTCACCTAAAAAAGTAATTGTATCCTCTTTTGATAGAGAAATATGATTTTCGATCAAAGATTTTAGTGTCTTATAACACCCATGTATGTCTGGAATCACCCAGTGATTCATAGTATGTTATTTTTTACCTTGATTCGCCACTTCATCCATTAATTTTTTCAATGTTTCTTCATCTGCCAAAAAGTAATCTTTGACAAGATTCATATTTTCGTCAAATTCAAATATATACGGAATTCCGGTGGGCAAATTAAGCTTAATAATATCTTCGTCGCTAATGTTTTTCAAATATTTGACAATGCCTCTAAGACTGTTTCCGTGTGCAGCAACAATTATTTCTTTGTACTCTTTTAAAGTTTTAGAAATTTCGTTTTCCCAATAGGGAACAATTCTGTTCACGGTATCGCAAAGTGCTTCGGTAGCAGGCATAGCACCTACTTCTTGAATGCTTTTGTAAGGATCTCCTTGTCCTGGATGACGCTCATCTCCCAACTCCAATGCGGGTGGACGAACATCGTAGCTTCTGCGCCATTTCAATACTTGATCATCTCCGTATTTCTCAACAGTTTCGCGTTTGTTTAGTCCTTGCAAAGAACCATAGTGTTTTTCGTTTAAACGCCATGATTTTTCTACTGGAATCCATAATAAATCCATCTCTTCCAAAAGAATATTCAAGGTTTTAATGGCTCTTTTTAAAAATGAAGTATATGCAAATCTGAGTTGAAATCCTTTTTCCTTTAAAATCTTTCCAGCATCAGACGCCTCTTTCAGTCCTCTTTCCGACAAATCTACGTCAGTCCATCCTGTAAATCTATTCTCCTTGTTCCAGGTACTTTCACCGTGACGAATTAATACTAATTTATACATATTTATGGGGTTTAAATTTTTGATATAAATATACTAAAAATATGCTTCCAAAAACAACAAACGGAAAACTAAGCCATTGACCCATGTTTAAGAACATCGATTGTTCAAATAATTCCTGGGGTTCTTTTAAGAATTCGATGAAAAAACGAATTCCGAAAACAAGCACCAGAAACCAAGAGAATAACAAACCATTGGGCGATTTGTTTTGATATTTACGTTGTAAGTGTCTTAAAAAAAAGAAAATTAGCAAATATCCAATGGCTTCGTATAGCTGTGCTGGATGTCGAGGAATGGCATCCACATTTGGAAAAACAAATGCCCAAGGCATGTTTGATGCTTTTCCAATAATTTCCGAATTCATCAAATTTCCAATGCGAATAAATACTCCTCCAAAAGCTACTACAGCAACAATTCGGTCGATTACCCACAACCAAGGTTTCTTGACTTTTCGGGCGTAAAACCACAAGGCAATCAGTATTCCAATCGCTCCACCATGGCTTGCCAAGCCTCCATTCCATGTTTTTAGTATTTCCATTGGGTGGGCTAGATAATATTTTGCTTCATAAAAAAAGACATGTCCTAAACGAGCTCCTAAGACAGCACCAAAGAGGACAAAAAGCAACAGATAATCAATGGATTTATCGGGCATTCCAATTTTCAACAAATCTTTCCGTGTCAAGTAGTAACCAAATACAAAAGCGGCGGCAAACAGCACGCCATACCAACGCAAAGTAATGCCCCAAAAAGTAAAGATTTCAGGCTGAAAAGGCCAAGTTATAAAGCTTATTTGGAACATTATTTCTGTTTTTTAGCTGGTTTAATGATTTCTTGAAAGGATGGAATTTCTTTCTTTTGGTACGAATAAATCCAAAGGGAAATACCAATAATAACAAAAGGAATACTGAGCCATTGCCCCATATTGAGAAACATACTTGCTTCAAAATCTACTTGAATATCTTTTACAAATTCGATGAAAAAGCGAGCGGTGAAAATAACGGCTAAAATAATTCCAGTAAAACGACCCGCTGGGATTTTCCCCGCTAATTTTTTATAATACCAAAGAAAAAATACAAACAAACTTAGATATACCAATGCTTCATAAATTTGAGAAGGATGGCGAGGCAAAAGGTCGTCTCTGACAAAAACAAAAGCCCAAGGAACAGTGGTGGGTGTACCATAAATTTCAGAATTCATCAAATTCCCAACACGAACCAAACCTGCTGCAATGGGGATTACTGCTGCCACTCTGTCGAAAAGCCACAAAACAGGAATTTTATTTTTATGAGTAAAATATAAAATGTACGAAATAATGGCAATCACGGCACCATGACTGGCTAAACCTCCTTGCCACACCATTAAAATTTCAAGAGGATTTGCAAAATAATAGGCAGGCTCATAAAACAATACATGTCCCAATCTCAAACCTACAATCGTCCAAATAACTAGATTAAATGCGAATTTATCCAGAAATTCTTGCGAGATTTCCTCTTTTTTGAAGATTTTACCCAAGGTTAAATAACTTAAAAAGAAGCCACCAGCTAGCAAGGCACCATACCATCGAACTTCTAAACTACCAAGGGCCACCAATACTGGATTTACATCCCAAATTACGAAAGCATTCATAAAATATGTTTTATTTTAGAGTACGAATTTAATAGAAATAAGTTTAGGTTTTTAAAAATTAAGACTATTTTTGATAAATTACAAGCTTCAATTTACAAAAAAAATGCGTCTCGAAATTTTCAAGACACATTTTTTAAAAACAATTTTATTTTCAATTATTCAACAATCAGTTTAATCACTTCATAGCTGCTTTCTGAAGAAGCCCGAACGAAGTAAATACCCTTCGAAAATTGAGAAACATCAACTAAAATTTGATCTTGAGCAAAGCTTGAAAATACAGAATTTCCTAGCATGTCTAGGATCTCAATTTTAGATTTTGAATTGATTTCAATTTTCACAATGTTATTGGTAGGATTGGGATATACACTTAAGTTATTTCCAGCAGTTTCGTTCATTCCAACGTTCGGAAACGTATATCTAACAGCGGTAAATTCCGCTACATGATTGTTGTAAGAATAACCCGTTGCAACAATTTTTCCGTCTGTTTGCAATAAAAGAGCATTTCCATAATCTTCCATACCATTAAGATCGGTGCTGACCATTCCTGTTGGACTAAAAGTAAGATCAAGGGTTCCGTTTGAATTAAATCTGACAAGACCTAAATCATACTCTTTTATTGCCCCATCGCTAACCGTGTTGCCTGCAAGAATAATTTTCCCATCAGTTTGCACTTTCATATCCGTAACATAATTTTCACCTTCAACAATGCGAGCTTTTGCATAACCGCCTATTCCAAATGAATAATCGAGGGTTCCATTGCTTTCGAGCCTTGCCACCACAATATCATATTTAGGACCAAAGTCTATATATGTATGGCCTCCCAAAAGAATCTTTCCGTCACTTTGAACACAAACGGACATAAGAAAATCAAAAGCAGGTCCAATACTAAGCACTAATTTTCCAGCTGTTCCAAATGTTAGGTCGAGAGATCCATCAATATTGTATCGTACTACGGCAAACTTAAAACGACTTTCGTCATTTAGGTAATACCCAGCTGCCACAATTTTCCCATCCGACTGAAGTGCAAAATCAAAAATTCCACTTGGAGAACCCTCAAAATTAGTTGTAGCTACGCCAGAAGTACCGAAAGTATTATCAAGTGTGCCGTCTGTGTTCACACGAATCATAGTAAAGTTATCATCTGAATAACCTCCTATCAAATATTTCCCATCGGGCTGAATGAGAATTGCTTCCGAAACATCCGTTTCTTTAAGATTAAATACAACAGTACCATTGCTTCCAAAGTCAGCATCCATGGATCCATCTGTATTTACACGAATAAGAGTAATACTAAATCCCGAACCGGTATTGATACGACCAGTAGCTACAATTTTACCATCGGATTGAATAGCAACGTCTTCAAGAATGTGTTTTGTTGTTGTGCCTGGAACCAACACAATACCACCATCCCCAAAAGAATTATCCAAAGTGCCATTTGTGTTGAGCCTTACAAAAACCGCTTGCAGATGACTAGAAACGCCAGTATTACCTGCCAAAACAATTTTTCCATCCGATTGAAGAGCGGCGGCATATCCGTATGCATTTTCATATGCGATTGGTATGTGAACAATACCCCCTGTGCCAAAAGATGGGTCTAGTGTACATTGTGCGTTAGCCACTTGAATGGTTGCAAAAGCGAAGATTAAAAAAATAATTTTTTTCATATAGATTTGTTTTTTTTTGCAAAAGTAATACTTAAATTCTTTAAATGTCCACTTTTCAATATTTTCGTTAACCAAAAGGGTAAACCCCTTTTTATGAGCGTCCTAAAAGCATTTAATACAAATGCACTATAATCGTTTTAGTATTAATAAAATTAACCGTTCATTTACACAAAAGCCACAATTTGTAATTGTGGCTTTTGTGTAAATTTTGATGTTTAAATCTTTTTTATTCGCTGTGTTTAAAAACTCTCTACCATCGTTTTTGCTTTTTCTAAAACGGCATTCAGTCCTTCTGGGTTTTTTCCGCCTGCTGTGGCAAAAAACTTTTGTCCGCCGCCGCCGCCATTAATATCTTTGGCCAATTCACGTACCATCACGGCTGCATCTAATTTCCGTTCGTCCACTAAATTATCCGAAATCATCACGCTAATGGAAGGTTTCTCTTCATAAAGCGAAGAAATGACCAAAACTAAATTGTCGATTTTTGTTTTTAATGAAAATGCGAGGTTTTTAATATCTCCAGCATTCATGTCGATGCGTGTGGCGATAAAATTCAATCCGTTTACCACTTTTGCCTTTTCTAAAAGTTTTTCGCCCACTTGAGCGGCTTTTTCCTGATGAAATTTTTCCAAGTCTTTTTGCATTTTTGAATGCTCTTCCAAAAGGCTTGAAATTGATTTAGAAATATCTTTTGGGTTCTTCAACAGATTTTCCAATTCTTTTAAAGTCTCTAGTTTTTGATTATAAAACTTCAGTGCCGCTTCGGAAGTAATGGCTTCAATTCGGCGAATACCTGCAGCAATAGCACCTTCAGAAACAATTTTAAACAAACCAATTTGTCCCGTTGCTTGCACATGGGTTCCCCCACACAGTTCTGCTGAAAACTCTGGATCAAAACGTATAACTCTCACTTTATCTCCATATTTTTCGCCAAATAAAGCTACTGCTCCCATTTCCATGGCTTTGTCAAGAGGAATGTCACGATGTTCGTCAAGGGCAATATTTTGAGTGATTTTTTGATTTACCAAAGCTTCTACTTTTGCAATCTCTTCGTCGGTCATTTTTGAAAAATGTGCAAAATCAAAACGCAAACGATCCGAATTTACTAAAGATCCTTTTTGCTCTACATGCGATCCCAAAACCGTTTTCAATGCCGAATGCAATAAATGGGTTGCCGTATGATTGTTTTGAATCAGTTTGCGTTTGTTAGAATCAACAGATAAAAGAAAAATTTCATTTAAATTTTCGGGCAATTTATCACTCAGATGAATGCTTAAATTATTCTCTTTTTTGGTATCAAAAATATTGATCACAGAACCAGTTTGCAATCCTTTTGCCGTTCCTTTATCTCCAACTTGCCCACCCGATTCAGCATAGAATGGCGACTGATTAAAGACCAATTGATACAAGGTTTTTTCTTTGGTTTTTAGTTTCCGATATTTGACCAATTTGGCTTCGCTTTGCAAACTTTCGTATCCTACAAAAAGAGGCTCTTCCGTAGTTTGAATCAATTCTACCCAGTCGGAAGTTTCTACACTGGCTGCTTGGCGTGAACGATTTTTTTGCTCTTCCAAACCCTTGGAAAATCCTTCCATATCAACAACAAAATCCTTTTCCGAGGCCATTAATTGTGTTAAATCAATGGGAAAACCAAAAGTATCAAAAAGTTCGAACGCGAATTTCCCATCTACCTTTTTAGAACTTGGATTTGCTTTCAAATAATTTTCAAACTTTTGAATTCCAATGGCTAAAGTTTTTAAAAAAGCATTTTCTTCTTCTTGAACCACTTTGACAATCAAGTCTTTCTGATGTTTGAGTTCGGGGAAATGCGATCCCATTTGTTTGACCAAAATAGGCACCAAATGAGTCATAAAAGGCTCATTAAAATTCAGAAACGTAAACCCATAGCGAACGGCTCGTCGCAAAATACGACGAATAACATAACCTGCTCCTGTATTGGATGGCAATTGTCCATCGCAAATGGCAAAACTAATGGCTCTAATGTGATCCGAAATAACTCTGACTGCTATATCTTGCAATTCATTTTTACCATATTCAATTTTTGCCATTTGGCAAACATTCTGAATCATCGGTTGGAAAACATCGGTGTCGTAATTGGATTGTTTTTTCTGCAAAACCATGCATAAACGCTCGAAACCCATGCCTGTGTCCACATGTTTGTTTTTCAGTGGAACAAGTTCTCCGGAAGCCAAACGATTGTATTGAATAAAAACAAGATTCCAAATTTCAATCACTTGTGGATGATCTTCATTTACAAGCTCTTTCCCCGAAATTTTGGCTCTCTCTTCTTTGGAACGAATGTCCACATGAATTTCTGAACAAGGACCACAAGGACCCGATTCGCCCATTTCCCAGAAATTATCTTTTTTAGAGCCGTATAATATATGGTCTTCGCTCACAATTTCTTTCCAATATCCAAATGCCTCATTATCAGCGTCCATTGCATCTTTTTCATCTCCACCAAAAACAGTGATGTACATTCTATCTTCTTCAATGCCATAAACATCGTGCAACAACTCCCAAGCCCAAGCAATGGCTTCTTTTTTAAAATAATCGCCAAATGACCAGTTTCCAAGCATTTCGAACATGGTATGATGATAGGTGTCTTTTCCAACCTCTTCCAAATCGTTATGTTTTCCCGAAACTCGTAAACATTTTTGAGAGTTGGCTATCCGAGGATTCACAACAGGACTGTTTCCCAAAAAAATATCTTTAAACTGGTTCATTCCAGCATTGGTAAACATTAAAGTGGGATCATTTTTAATAACCATGGGTGCCGATGGCACTATTTGATGTTGTTTAGAAGCAAAAAAATCTAAAAATACTTTGCGAATCTCATTAGCATTCATATAAAAACTTTATTTCAAAAAGATTAATATTTCGTATCAAAGCACAAAAATACAAAAAAGGAGGTTAACAAAGTGGAAAGAAAATCTTTCTATTTTGTCTTCTCTTCATTTAGCTTTTGGAAACGAATAAAAAAGCTGGTTCCTTCTCCTTCTGTGGATTCAAACCAAATTTCACTGTTCATTGTATCAACAATGTTTTTCACCATTGCTAATCCCAAACCCATACCACCTGTTTTGGTTGTAAAATTAGGCGAAAATATTTTGTGTTTTAAATCATCCGAAATTCCAATTCCATTGTCGTTTACCTCCAATAAAAAATGATTCTCTTGTTCGCTTAATCGCACAATGATTTTTCCATTTTCCACATCTCGAACAGCTTGTGTAGCATTTTTAATCAAATTATTTAAAACTCTGATTAACTGTGTTTTATCTGCATTTATGTGATATTCTATGGATTCATCAAATATAAAATCGATGTTCGTGTTCGTTTCTTCAAAGAGTGAAATAACCGATTTTATGTTGTCGTCTAAATGCTCCATTCCCGAATCTCCTTTGGGCATTTTTGCAAAATCAGAGAAGGCTGTGGCGATATTTGACAATGCATCAATTTGTTCGACCAAAGTTTGCGAAAAGCGCTTCAATCTTTCGTCCCAATCTGGTTCTTTGTTGTCCCACGCTCTCTGCAAATATTGAATGCTCAACTTCATGGGGGTCAGTGGATTTTTAATTTCGTGAGCCACTTGTTGCGCCATTTCACGCCATGCATAATCCCGCTCCGAACTAGCTAAAAGTTCTGCACTGCGGTCTAACTCTTCCACCATGCGATTGTACTCTTCAATCAACAATCCAATTTCATCTTTCGATTTCCAGAAAATCTTTTCGTTTCTTCCTCTAAGTTTAATATTTCGGATTTTCTCTCGCATCAAACTCAGCGGTCGCGTAATGTATTGAGCAAAAAAGATGGTAATGGCGATGGCAATTAAAGTAAGTAAAACATAAACACTCAGAAAAGCAATTAAAAAGGAAGAAATTTCACTGTTTAAATCCTCTTGTTTTGCAAAATATGGTAAATTGATATATGCCAAAGTAACTCCCTTGTTGTTGCGAAAGGGCATATAGGACGATAAATATTTTTGTTTTCCTATATTTTCATCGTGCAAGAAATTGGTTTTTTTATTGTTCTTTAATTCTCGGAATGCTTCCGTATTAATTCGATACGAAACCAAGCCTTGTTGAAACATTTGAGGACGGGACGAAGCAATCAAATATCCATGACGATCGTACAGATTGATATCCGTAAAAAACTGTCCCGAAAGGCGTTGAATCTGCTCGTTAAGCAGAACAACATTGGTTGGGTTGATATCTGACAAATGATTGAACTGCTGTTCGATTTGCACCAAAATAGCATGCGATTTCTCCGTAACAATTTCAACGTTTTTTGTGATGTTTAAATTGATAAAGTAAACGACCGTCATAATGCAGATGGTCATAAAAGAGGACAAAATAATGACAATCATGGTAAATTGCAGCTTCCCTTGAAAATTTAAACTTGAAAATCTAAAAAAAAGAGGTTGACCTCGCATGATAAAGTAGAAAAATAATACTAAAAATCCATATAAAAGAATAAAGAAAGAGATGGGAACCATTTGTTCGTAAAAAGAGGGGATTTTTTTTCCGATAATGATGGTTTCTTTATCTGTAGCTTTGAAAATCAGATGTTTATAACCATTTTTTTCAAAAAACTTAGGCTCTTCTTTTTCGACATTATAGTTGGACAAATTGGTGCTATAAAAAAACTTTCCGAATTGGCTAACTAAATCGTCATAAATATATCGAGCATAGGAATAATTAGTAATATCTGGATGAATGTTGGATCTTTTTTTATCAATTAAAAGCTCGGGATAGCCTACATCGCCAATGTATGATTTCGAATCCAGTTCAATATATATAGTATAAAATCGCCGCGATCCATTTTCGGTCTTACGAGAAATTTTTATAATGGATAAATAGCTGACCGTTCCTGGCTCATAATTCATAAACCAAATATTATCCGCACTTTTGAAAGAACCGAAGGTATTTATTTTCTTTCTGAAAAATTGACCACAATTTATTTCGTAATTGTCGGGCTGCACTATAAGGTTCATGTTTTCAGAACAAATCGTTACCAATATTTTGTAACGATACATAAAAGTAGATAAATATTCTTTTGAAATATGTTCAATAATTGCTTTTTCGTTGTTTTCATAATCTATAAAAAGTCTGTTGATGGTAGTATCCTTGGGTATTTCATCCGTTATTTCACTCAAGCGATATTCCACCATGGGATCGTGTTCATTGGCAATTTTCATCGCCAAGAGCAAGCGATGATTTTGCTCTTTTTGTGTATTAAATTTATTTAATGTTTGCGAAGTAAAAACAGAAGAATTGATAATAAAAAGAAGCAAAATAAGCGTTTTCGATTTATTCTTAAAGTTGCTTGTAACATAAAATAGGATTCCTAAAAAGAAGAGATATAGCAGAATAAAGTCAAAGTAAGGATAATTCAGGTACAGTAAAAAGCTTGTTAGGAGTGCAAAAATTGCAAAATAATAACGACAGTCGAAATAATTTTTGAGAAATTTTTTAGAGATAATTACACTTTTTAGAGCAAGAAAAAAACAAATTCCTAAAATCAAAACAAAAATGAAAAAGACCAAATAGCTCAAAAATTGAAATTTGAAGAAATTTTCTGTTGCCAACTGGATATTAGAATTCAAAATAACACCTTTAAAAAGACCAATAAGTGAGAGGTACAAGAAATAAACCGGCGTTGTAAAAAGCAATCCAAGAGAGATATTTAATATTTTGGCACTCCTTCTGTTTTTTAAAACAATAGGATTGATTTTTATTCTGTAAAAAACAATTATAACAACGATAAAAATCGTCAACACGTTGACTAACAAATCTCCCAAGGAAGGAAGGAAAGCAGAAGAAGCATAATATTCGGGACTAAATAGCTTACTTGAATAGAGATCGTATGGAAACTTAAAAACAAACATTAAAATACGCATAATCAATAAGCCAACAAAGATGCAAGCGTATAAATAATACTTTTTTGTTTTAGGTATTCTTTTGTATATCAAGTAATTATCAAGGGATAAAAGCAACAAAAAGAGAACAATGAAAAAGATAAAGATGTCAAATAAAACCGACAAATCGGTTTTAGGCATAGCCTCTTTGAAGACTGAAAAAAGATAGTCGTTTTGACTGTTTTTTATTTCGTGTTCTGTGTTTGTAATAACGAGTTTGACATTATCTGGAACATTGAAAGAGGAGTGGAAATTATTGGAAAGATAAGAATTTTCGTATGAGTATTTGCTTTGAAGGGGAAAAAGAGCCAAAATAGTGATATTGCTATCTATTTTTAGATGTTTTTGATAAAAAAATCCGTTTTTCAATTCCCAAAGATTGGATTGCAACATTTTAGCGTCCATTATATCTGGAACTGGAATCAGATTTGTGGACCAATATTTTAAATATCCTTGTTCGTAATAATAAAATTCAATTCCATTTTTATTTACTTTGGATTCCTGTTTTTTAAGTAAAATAAGTTTATCAAACGTATTTGACACCAATGAATCTGAAATATATTTGAGATTGGATTCTAAAAGAATTTCTTTTTCATGAACACTCTTTTCGATTTTTTTCTGAATAGTATACAGATTGAGATTGTATTTTTCATATTGATCGACAACTATCCAAATAGAGACAAAAAGGACAGAAAGAAGTATAAAAGTGAAATGCTTGTTGTTTCGAAATATGTTTTTTTTCATACTAAGCTGAAAATTAATTCATTATAAATGCAGAAAATAGAGATCAAAGATACTGCATTTTTTTCTACTTCGTAATGAAAAACATCAAAGAAAAATCTCAAGATTTCTAAATCGTTTTAGTTGAATTTAGAATTATAAAACACTGATTCTGTGGCACTTATTATTAGTAAAATATCGTCTGGAAAATACAGAAAGGGGGAAATCTTAAAAAAAATAAAAGGAGAATCGTTTTAATTAAGTCTCAAAAAAGCTGTTTGGTGGAAATGTCAATTTGTGCAATTAAAAAAAATCTATCGTAGAATAATGCAAGGCAATCCTTTAAGTCTGCCTTTCCAATCTCAGATCAATCGATTTTTCAATCACCTCAATCTGTTTGTTCAATCGCAAACCAATCCATTTCTTCAATCCCCTCAATCTATTTCATCAATCTGCTATTCAATCCCCTCAATCTATTTCATCAATCTGCTATTCAATCTCATATTAATCTATTTCATCAATCCCCTCAATCTATTTCATCAATCTGCTCAATCTGCTTTTCAATCTCAGATCAATCGATTTCTCAATCACCTCAATCTGTTTGTTCAATCGCAAACCAATCCATTTCTTCAATCCCCTCAATCTATTTCATCAATCTGCTCAATCTGCTATTCAATCTCATATTAATCTATTTCATCAATCACCTCAATCTGTTTGTTCAATCGCAAACCAATCCATTTCTTCAATCCCCTCAATCTATTTCATCAATCACCTCAATCATTCCAATCTGCAAAAACTCCTCGGCGTTTCGACCCAGTCTATCTCGTAAATCGAGACTCAACAACTGAAAGCCCTAATCAAGAACTTAAAAACAATATTAAAACGTCATTATCAACAACTTATGAACGATGTTTCACGTGGAACATTTACAAAAGAAATTATCTTCCAAAATGTACCAACAAAACTGAAATATCTGAAGGTGTTACTCCGCTGATTCTGGTAGCTTGACCCAGAGTATGAGGGCGGATTTTGGACAATTTCTGTCGAGCTTCCGTTGATAAAGCAGAAAATTTAAAATAGTCAATATCTTCCGGAATTTTAATATTTTCAAATTTGAGAATTTTATTGGCCGTTTCCATCTCTTTAATGATATAGCTGCTGTATTTGATTCGAATTTCAGCTTCTAATAACTCTGTTTCGGAAATCAGATTATCGTCAATAAATTTAGCACAAATGGGCAAGTGCGAAAACAAGTCGACAATACTAATCTGTGGACGAGTAATTAAACCTTTCAACTTCACTTTTTGAGACAATTCGCTAGTTTCTAATTCATGTAAATAGGAATTAATTTCCATTGGGGAAATACTCGTCGATTCGCAAAAAAAGACAATTTTTTCTACTTTTTGGTATTTATCTAGCACACCATTATATCTCTGTTCTTCGATTAATCCCAATTTATATCCTTTGGGTGTTAAGCGTTCATCGGCATTATTTTGTCGCAATAAAATTCGGTGTTCTGCTCTGGATGTGAACATTCGATAGGGTTCATCCACGCCCTTGGTCACAATGTCGTCAATTAAAACAGCAATGTATGCTTCGGTACGATTCAAAATAAAAGGCTCTCCTTCTATAATGTTTTGATGAGCATTAATTCCAGCAATCAGACCTTGAGCGGCTGCCTCTTCATAACCAGTCGTTCCATTAATTTGTCCAGCAAAAAACAAATTTGGAATGGCTTTGGTCTCCATGGTATGTTTTAATTGTGTTGGATCGAAATAATCATATTCAATAGCATAACCAGGTTTTACAATTCGTGCATTTTCAAATCCTTTTATTTTCCGCAAAGCCTCATATTGAATCTCTATGGGCAGCGAAGAAGAAAAACCATTAATATAAAACTCATTGGTCATTCTGCCTTCGGGTTCTATGAATAATAGATGTTTATTCCGTTCTGAAAACCGATCAATTTTATCTTCAATACTCGGACAATATCGGGGTCCAACTCCTTGAATTCTTCCAGCAAACATGGGTGAATCATCAAAACCCGTTCGCAAAATATCATGCACTTCTTGAGAAGTATATGTCATCCAGCAACTGATTTGGTTTTTCAAAGGCGGCGTATCAGTAAAAGAAAATTTACCAGGTGGTTCATCTCCTTTTTGTTCTTCTAATTTTGAAAAGTCTATACTTCTACCGTCGACTCTGACGGGAGTTCCAGTTTTTAATCGCTTTACTTCGATGCCTCGTTCTTTCAAAAAATCAGATAAATTTTGGCTGGCCAACTCCCCTATTCTTCCGCCCGAATAATTAATTTTTCCAATGTGTATTTTTCCTTTTAAAAAGGTTCCATTGGTAAGAATCACAGTTTTGGAAAAAATAGAAATTCCCAATTGCGTTTTCACTCCTTTAAGAGTATCTTTTTCGAATATTAGAGATTCAACTTCGTCTTGCCATAAACTCAAATTATCGGTAGTTTCGAGCACTTGTTTCCATTTTAATGTAAACATCGCCTTGTCTGATTGTGCTCTGGGACTCCACATAGCTGGACCTTTCGAGCGATTGAGCATTCTGAATTGGATCATCGTGTGATCGGCAACAATGGCACTCATTCCTCCCAAGGCATCAATTTCGCACAGCAATTGTCCTTTGGCGATTCCGCCCATGGCAGGATTGCACGACATTTGTGCGATGGTATTTAGGTTTTGGGTGATTAAAAGCGTCTTGGATCCTAATTTTGCCGCTGCATAAGCAGCTTCACATCCAGCGTGTCCGGCACCGACTACAATTACATCAAATTTTTCAAACATATTTTCATTGTTCCACGTGAAACATTCTTCTTATTAAACTGATTATTTGCCAATTAAAGCATTTTCAAAGCATTGTTTTCTGCAATTCGCATGGCCGCTTCTTCTGTTTTGGTTTCATCATTTAATCCCAATAAATGCAAAATTCCATGAACGACAACGCGATGCAATTCTCGCTCAAAAGTCTCTCTGTATTTTTCTGCATTTTCACGAACCATATCAATGCTTATAATTAAATCACCACTAATAAAGTCATCTTCATTATAATTGAAAGTGATAATATCCGTATAGAAATCATGGGACAAAAACTGCTTGTTTATTTCCAAAACATAATCGTTATTAGAAAAAACAATGCTAATCTCCCCTACCCTTTTTTGATGAGAATTTATTAAATCAGTCAACCACTTTTTAATCTTCCTTTTTTCTTTTAATTGGAAGGCAACATCCTGACTGATAAATTGAATATTATTCGGCATTTTTCTTTATACCTTGTTTTGTTGACTGTTTTTTGGAATCCATCAATTTTTCACGCCGTTTTTCGTTCATTTTAAATTGGGAATCATTGACGACATTAAATTTCATTTCGAGTGTAGAACCATTATTTGAAAATTCTAAAGCATCCGAAGTCAATTGAATAATTTCCAATCCATTTCCTGTTGGATTCGTATTCAATAAAAGAAGCTCCTCTTCAAAATCAAAACCTTTTCCCTGATCGTTCACCGAAACTGAAATTTCATCAGACGAGAGCGAAAACTCTATACTCACTTTTTTGGAAGCGTCCATCTTATTTCCATGAATCATTGCATTTTTCACCGCTTCGTTTATTGCCATAGAAAGGCAAGCATAATATGTATCGTATAATTGATAATCATTACAAATCTGTTCTATGATAGTATCAATCTTATTTAATTGATCAAAATCCGAAGATAGTTCTATTTTCATAATGCAATTATTTATGGTCTTCAAAATTAAGAAAATATTTTGAGACATTTTCCCTATAATAGTTTTTTAATTTGATTGGGTTCTGTTTTAACAATTCTTGCTGATTTCTCTTGTGCAATTCAATGTTTTTAAGCAAGTCTATATTATTGGGTATCAATTCTTTTGCCTCTTTCGACTCCCTTCGCTCCTCTTTTTCTCTTTCGAGTTCCGCTTTTTCAGATTCCAGCAAACGAGTTTCTATTTGACGCAAACGATTTAAGGTATTTTGATTGATATTTCGATTGACAATATCCTTTTCGTTTTGTTCCATTTCTTTCATTAAGCGCTCAATTTTTCCGTCCAAACCTTGGCCTTCTTGTTTAAGTTGATCGAGATATTCTTGCAACATACGGCGAATTGCTTCTTGTTGAGCAGCCATACGAGCCAACTCTTCACTCATTTTTTGTCCTTGACCTTCTTTCAATTTTTCACCGCCCTTCTTAATTTGATCACTCAGCATCTCTTGCAGTTTTTTAATATCAGGCATTTTAGGTTTTCCTTTATTGGGTTTTTTCTTATTTCCTTCGCTATCGCATTCCGAATCTGATTTCTTTTTGGAAGAAGACGAAGAACCTTTGCTCTTTTGATTTCGCATATTTTTTAATGATTCTGCAAGCATCAGAGCCAAATTATTGGTAGATGTCATTATAAACTGCTGACGTTTAGCTGTTTCGCCTATTTTCTTTTCAACCATTAAATCCGTTAAACCATTTAAGTTGGATTCAATCATTCCATATTCTTTTAATACAAAACTTTTCACCATCGGCTGACGTTTTGCTAAAGCCTTGAGTGTATCTCCCAAGATTTTATATTGCTGTTCGAGGCTCTTTTGAGTGCGAATAAAGTCATTAAAAGCAGGATCTATGGCACGAGTACGTTGAACATTTTTCATCAACTCTTCTTGCTGAAAACTAATTCTAATGAGGTTTTTCAATAATTCACGCGTTGCTTCAATGTCTTCATCGAGATTCTCCTCCTCCATTTGTTCTTTGTTTTTTTGAAGCTTCTCCTGCAAATTTTTCAATTGATCTTCTGCATTTTGCTGGTTTTTCTTCGCTTTACCCGTCTTGTTATCGTCCATGTTTTCTTGTGCATCTTGCATCTCCTGATCAATAGACTGCTCCTGTGGCTTCGTTTCCATTAATGAATTGGGACGTTGCAATTCTTTATTCATCTGACGTAATTTCTCCATCTCCTGGCCAAACTCTTTAAATTCCTTTTGAATGGCCTTTTGCTTTTCGCTGATTTTATCTTTGGTTTGTTTATTGAGCTCTTCTTTATTTAGTTTCTCCTGTTTCTCAATGATTTCGTCAATTTTCTCCAGAGCTTCGTCTAATTTATCTTCAAAAGCCTGTTGTTTAAAATCTTCCAAGTTTTTATCTACATTTTCTTTGAGCGATTTATTCTCCTGTTTAATGTTTTCCAACTGCTCTATGATTTTATCTGCCTTATTTTCATTCAACATTTTATCAAATTCTTTAAGCAAGGATTCAAGTTCTTTATTTAAAATCTCTTGCAACATTTTTTCAATCTCTTTTTCGGCATCCGATTTCTCTTTTTGCAAAGGATTTTGCTGCATCTCTTTATCCAACTGGTTGACCTGTTTCTTTAAATCTTCGTATTGTTTCTTTAATTCTTCAATTTTTTGCTGCGTTTTCCAATCTTTATTCAATTGCGTTTTAAGCATATTTTTCAAGTCTTCCAGCTTTTTTTCCATCTGTTCGGCCTGATTGGAAAGGTCGGAAAGAGAGTTCATTTGCTTATTTTGACGTTGTTCTGCTTCTATTTTTTTCTCTTCTTCGGTTTTAAAAATGAAAATATGTTTTTGTGAATTAGCCTTTTTAAACCCCCTAAGTCTGTCATTATCAAATACTTCCACATACAACTCTATTCTTCGGGGCAATGTTTCCATATAATTATAGAGATTTATTACTTCGCTAATATTAAACATGGTAGGCGAATTTCCGAAGGGAATATTTATCGTTTTGCTCGTTCCTTTGTCGTTTTCCGACTGAAAAATATCGACCACTATCGCTGCTTTTGTCAATCCATAGTCGTCGTTTGCCTGGCCGATTAAATAAACCACATTTTCATATAAAGAATCTTGAAACGCACGAAGAAAAACACTGGGATATTCATCGTCAATAACTTTAATATCAAAGATTAAGCTATCGATAAAAGCAGAATTACTATTACTCGAAAAAGCAGAAAATTGGGTATTTTGAACTATTGGAAGTTTAAACTTGTATACATTATTAATATGTGTCAACAAAACAGTTCCATTTGAATTGGAAATTTTAAACTCATCTGTATTTTCTGCTAAAAACTCGAAATTGAGCGTTGTACCTACGGGCATATTCAAATAATTGATATTCTCGAACAATTCTTTATCACGATTTAAATAAGCAGGATAATTGGCTATAATTTTATAATGTAAGATTTTGGGTTTATCAATTACTTTTACTTGGTAAACTTCTGATATATAATCGCTTGTTTCAATTGTAAAAGATAAATTCTGACGAATATTGGTAAGTTGATAAGTAAAGAAATCAGCTTTTTCTTTTTTTAATTTAGATCTATTTCCATTGATATTAATACTAATTTCAGAAGGATAATCTTGTCCAGAAAGCTTGACTTGCAGAGTTAAATTTTCATTTCTATAAACCGATAAATCTTGATTTTTTAATTGTATCGAATAAGGAAGTGGTTTTTGGTAGCTGGAAGTTATATTAATAGAGCGAATGGCGGCTTCCTGATAAGGTTTTGAAACAAAGGGAATAAATATCACAAACAAAGCCAGCAGAAGGAAAATAAGTGCCAATTTTTGGTTTTTTTTCTTCTCCTTGATAAAAGACTCTTGTTTCATCTCATTGGCTGCAAAAACTTTCCTTTCGTCAACCGCCAAGCTGACTAATTCGGCAGAATATGACTTTTTCTTTTGTAAATCAATAAGTTGAAATGTGTTTTTGATTATTTCGAATAACTTATTGGTGCTCTTGTTTCTATTTTTTGCATCACTATAAATTCTTTTTTTGTTGAAATAATAATATTTCGTAATAAAATAGAATAGAGCACTTCCGAAAAAGAGGGAAAAAAACAAAATTTTGAATAAAGGGGGTAAATATAGAAATAATTCTAGGCTTAATAATACAAAGAAGAGTAAGGCATAAAACGCAAAACCTTTTATAATATCGATTATAAAAGGAAACATGCGCACTTTGCGTTCAATTTGATAAAAATCTTTTAAGTTGGTGTTCACGTACTTTTCAATCTATTATTAATGTATTTATTGGTTTTGATTTGATATTTCTCTTTTTTATTAAAAAGAAGTAGGATGCGTTCGGTAAAGGATTTGTCTTTTTTAAATTTTAAATTGAGCAAATATTCTGATAATTTAATATTGACTGGACAAACTTTTTCGCAAGCTTTACACGAAGTGCATAAAGGCTCATTAATAGAGTCGTTCTCTTCGTATTGACGAAGGATATCACCAATGGGTGAAAAATCAGAAACAACTAAATTAATAGGACAAACAGTTTGGCATTTACCACAATCTATACAATAAAATAGTTTGCGTAAATGTTTGTCTTTCAACATTTTCAAATCTTTATTGCGAATGGTAAAATAGATGATAAGTTTAAATTTAATTGTATTTAAGTTGATAATTTGAAAATTTGTCGAATATTTATTTATTTTCAAAATTTCATAAAAATCATTCATGTTGGATAAAATATTCCGAGGGGTGAGAATCAGCGATTTTTCAATTGCTTCAACGTTATCATCCAAATATATTATTAAATTTCCTTCGGTAATATAAAACACTTTTTTTTCTTTTTTTCGGATAACATTCTGATTTACATCGCTATTAATCCATTGCAAAGTATGGCTACTGGTTCGAATATTTTTTTCAATATCCAATAAAACTTCATCCAGATTATTAATAATCTTTCTTTTTGATAAGATGAGTAAATTATTCATTTTCAATTTTATTGATCCGCAATAAATGTCGTCCGCCTTCAAATTTAGTGTTTAAAAAAGTAGTAGTAATGGCTTCTGCTTCCAAAACCGTGAGATATCTTCCGGGCATGCACAAAATGTTAGCATCATTGTGAGCACGAGCCATCATGGCAATTTCTTCGTTCCAGCACAAAGCAGCACGAATGCCAATATGTTTATTGGCGGTCATACAAATTCCATTTCCTGAACCACAAATTAAAATTCCTATGCTGTCAACATCTTCGGTTACTTGCAAAGCAGCAGCGTGTGAAAAATCGGGATAATCGACACTGTCGTATGAAAAAGTTCCATAATCGAGAACTTCTATTTCTTGTTTTAAAAGAAACGCTTTTATATGCTCTTTAATTGTAAATCCAGCATGGTCAGAAGCCAATATTATTTTCATAAGTCAATGATTTAGAGTATACTAAAAACAATAATATAAATTTTTGTTTTAAAAAAAGTAATTTTTCAAAGATTATAACTATCTTTATATAGTTATAAAACCATGGATTAAAAAATCTGTATACAAAATTAGTAATTTCTGTTGAATAAGTATTGAAAACATGTGCATAATGTCTTAATAACTATTAATAACTTTATGTTTTTTGTATTATTTGCGTTTTTGAAATAAATTTGTTGATAAACTACAATTTATCAACAAAATATACAAGATAAAAGATGAACAAAAGTATCAACATTTATGTTTTACAACAAAAAATATCTATGTTCATCAAAAGAGCTAATTATTACATTGATAGTAGCTTAATTATTTTCGGAAGGTTAATAATTTGTTGATAAGATAATATATTTGACAAATACAAAAAAAAAGGAGTAATTTTATTCACCAATTAACAGCCTTATATTACTAATAATATTAATTTAAAATGAAAAACAGAACTATTATTAATGAAATAGAATTGTTGAAAACTCAAAAGAATGCTATAATTTTATCTCATTATTACACTCTTTCGGAAGTACAGGAAATATCTGATTTTGTTGGAGATAGTCTAGCTTTGGCTCACTATGCACAAAAAACAGAAGCAGATATTATTGTTTTTGCAGGAGTACATTTTATGGCCGAAACGGCAAAAATTTTAAATCCGAACAAAAAGGTTTTGGTTCCCGATTTTAATTCAAAATGTTCGTTGGCTGATTCATGTCCTCCGGAAGAATTTCGAGAATTTCTTAAAAAACATCCAAATCATAAAGTAATTTCATATATAAATTGTTCGGCAGAAATTAAAACAATGTCGGATATTATTTGTACTTCGAGCAATGCCGTTAAAATTGTTGAATCTTTTGATAAAGATGAAAAATTAATTTTTGCCCCCGATCGAAATTTAGGAGCTTACATTAATAGTGTTACAGGACGAAATATGTTGTTGTGGGACGGCGCATGTCATGTTCATAATCAATTAAAATCAGAAAAATTAATTGAGTTAATGAAAGAACATCCTGATGCTAAGGTAATTGCACATCCCGAATGCAAAGCAATCATTTTAGAAATAGCCGATTTTATTGGTTCTACCAAAGCCATGTTGGATTTTACACAGAAAGACGATGCACAAAAATATATTGTGGCTACCGAAACTGGAATTATTCATCAAATGACTAAATATTCACCTCAAAAAACTTTTGTGGTTCTTCCTTCCGATGAAAATTGTAATTGCAACGATTGTCCTTATATGAAATTAAATAATTTGGAAAATATAAAAAATTGTTTAAAAAATGAAACAAATCAAGTATATTTGTCATACGATATAATACAAAAAGCTAAAGTACCTTTACTTAAAATGCTCGAAATCATATAATTATCTCTTTCTAGCTTGTTTCCAGATAAAATATTTATTCGTATGAAAATATATTTAAAATTTTCGCTATTATTCGTATTTATAATAATTGTATTCTCTTCATTTTCACAAAAAATCGATCCCAATGGTTTAAACGTTTTTTATCATTCTAATGGTAAAATTTCCAGTGAAGGATATATGAAAAATGGGCAGCCCGAAGGTTTATGGAAATCCTACAACGAAGAGGGAATTCTTGTTTCTTCGGGAAACAGAAAAAATAATTTATTGGATAGTTTGTGGAGTTTTTATCTTCCAAATGGCGAACTTTATATGACCTTGAATTATGTAGAAGGAAAAAAAGAAGGTATTAAAACTACCTATTTACCAGAAAAAGGAAAAATAATAGAAACGTTTAAAAATGATTTAAAAGAGGGTTTTGAAAAACATTATAATTCTAAAAATCAATTAATTAAAGAGATCCCTTTTGTAAATGGTTTAGAAGAAGGAACGGCTAAAGAATTTAATGAGGAAGGATTAACTATTTCTATTATAGAATATCAAAAAGGATATATTTTAAAACGTGAATATATTAATAGAAAAGACAAATCTGGTTTAAAACAAGGAATTTGGAAAGAATTTTATGAAAATGGTCATGTAAAAAATGAAGGATTTTATTTGAATGGAAAAAAAGATGGTTTTTTCAAATACTTTAATGAAGAGGGTAATTTAGAGAAATTAGAAAAATATATCAACGGAAATATTATTGAAGGAGCCGAAGAGACACGAATTTTAGAAACACGCATTGATTATTATATCGATGGAAAGCAAAAGGTAATCCAAACGTATTTGAATAATAAACCACATGGAATTAGAAGAGAATATTCGGAAGAAGGAAAAATTGTAGATGGTTATTTATTTAACGAAGGCGAATTAATAGGAGTGGGAATTATCGACGAAAATGGTCTCAAGCAAGGTCCTTGGAAAGAATTGTACGAAAAAAACAAGCTTCGAGCCGAAGGTTCTTATATTGACAATCGTCCTGTGAAAAGCTGGAAATATTATTTTCCAAGTGGAATTTTAGAAATGACAGGTACGTTTAATAATCAAGGAAAAAAAATTGGACAGTGGTTGTGGTATTATGAAAATGGAAAAACCTTGAGGGAAGAAAATTATGAAAATGGAAAATTAGAAGGATTGTATGTCGAATATAAAGAAACTGAAGAGATATTAAGCAAAGGCGAATTTATAGACGGCAAAGAAGAGGGACCTTGGATTATACATTATGGAGATTTTTTGGAAGAAGGATCGTATAGAGAGGGTTTGCGAGAAGGACTTTGGATAGGAACCTATGATAATGGGAATAAAGCATACCAGATTAATTTTACCGACGACAATCCCGATGGAAAATATACTTCGTATTGGCCTAATGGAAAACTAAGAGAATATGGAACCTATATTTTAGGACGCAAACATGGTTTATGGCAAAAATTTGATGAAAATGGAGATTTATATTTAACCGTAACCTATCGTAAAGGCGTTGAAATGCGCTATGAAGGAACTAAAATTGTTCCCGAACTTCCTGAAAGTATTAACGACTAATGTCTGTTTATAAAGTCTGATGGCTGCGTTACGTCGCAAGCCTTGCCAGCGAAATTTCTAATTCAGACACTTGAATTTTTAGAGCATAACATTCTGTTTATTAAAACAAAACCCCCTAAAACCTGTTGTTAATTTGAATCCGTAGGATTCACATGTTTATAGAAAACAATAAACATTCAATCCCTTCGGGATTGTAAGAGAAAAAAATCTTAAAAAAGCAATTATCTATTTTATAAATATATGGAAATTATTATGGTTGAGCATTTCGGCTACGCTCAATAACAAAAACAGCTTAATCTCCAAGGGAGCAATAATTTCTGATTTACATTCCAATGTTCAGCTCCAATTTTATACAAAAAAACAGCCTTATTAAGGACTGTTTTTTTTTATGCTTTAAATCTTGACTGATAGCTACTTATAAGATTGTTTCACGTGGAACAAATTACTCGATTTTCTAAGAGAAAAAACGAGTGAAATTATCTGTATATCTTTAAAATATTATTCAAAAAAAAACTCCAGAATGATTTCTGGAGTTTATATTAAATTGTAGAAGTTTAGTAATTTTCATTCAGTATTTCAAAATAGGATTGAGGGTGGTCGCAGGCAGGGCAATTTTGCAGTGCTTTTGTTCCTTCGTAAATAAAACCACATTTACGGCACATCCATTGAGTGGGTTGTTCTTTTTTGAAAACCTCTTCATTTTTGATATTTGCTAAAAGTTTGCGATATCTTTTTTCGTGATGTGCTTCTACTTGAGCAATCATTCTGAATTTAGTGGCAATTTTTGGAAATCCTTCCTCTTTTGCTACTTCCGCAAATGCAGGATATAGAATTGCCCACTCTTCATTTTCACCTTCGGCAGCAGCCAAAAGATTTTCGGGAGTTGTTGATAAAATTCCGGCAGGGTAGGAGGCCGTAATTTCAACCATGCCGCCTTCTAAAAATTTAAAGAAGACTTTTGCATGTTGTTCTTCTTGCAAGGCTGTCTCTTCAAAAAATGATGCGATTTGCTCATAACCCTCTTTGCGGGCTATTTTTGCAAAATAAGTATACCTGTTTTTAGCTTGTGATTCGCCGGCAAATGCTTTTAATAAATTTTGCTCGGTGCGTGTTCCTTTAATACTTTTTGATTCCATACTTTCTCTTTTTTATTAATTATTGATTGTAACAAAATGATTACTAATTACGTATACTATTTTCAATGTGAAATTTTGCACTAAAATACAATTTTTATGTTTGGTAGACAAATATTTTTACCTATTTTTTTGATTATTTTTCTCTCTCTTCATTCCTTTGTGGTTTCTCAAATAGCATACAATGAGAGGGAATTAGATCGAATATATTATGGTAAATCATCTTTTTATGGCGATGAGTTTATTGGGAATCATACTGCCAACGGCGAAATTTATGTTCATAATAAAATGACTGCTGCGCATCGCCTGTGGCCTTTTAACACACAAGTTAAGGTGACCAATTTAAACAATCGCCGTTCGGTTATCGTACGAATTAACGACCGCGGTCCTTTTATTGAAGGTCGGCATTTGGATGTTTCAAAAGGTGTTGCCGAAGCCCTAGGATTTGTTCGGGCAGGAGTGGTGGATGTGAGAATGGAAATTATCAGTTGGGGAAAAGACGATCCCGAACAGATGGAACGTTTGGCAAATGCCGAAAAAGCCTTGCTTTTGAGCGATAGATCTATAAATTCTGCTCCTAAACCACTAATAGCAGCTGGTTCTTCGACTCCAAAGCAAAAAGCAGAGCCTTTGAAAAAAGAGATAAAGTCAGTTGCAGAAGTAAAACCGATTAAAATTACAAAAAAATCTCCTCCCCAAAATAGCTATACCCTGAAAATGAGTCGCTCGCGTTGGATGTGTATGGATTCGGATACCCTGAGCGGATGGTGTATTCAAGTGGGAGCATTTTCGCAAAAAGGAAATGCTATGAATACCTATGATAATGTATTGGAAATTACAAACGATTGGGTTTGCATTCAGGAAATTGAACGAAATGAACGCTCGTTGTATAGAGTAGTTGCTTCAAAAACAATGGATTATGAATTAGCAAAAGAAAATTTGGCAAAAATTCAAGAGACTTATCCCGAAGCCTACATTACTACATATCTGAATTTAAAGTTGACCGCAAAATAAGATCTTTAGGAGGACAAGTGGATGGCTTTAGCCAAGTGGACAGGAGCTTTGCCATTAAAATCATGTTTCGTTTTTAGCCAGATAAAATTTATTACAAATACAAAAGCATATCATTAATGTATTTTTCTACGCATTCGGGTACCAAATATTTGAGTGGTTTGTGATTTTTAATTAGTTGTCGGATGTGGGATGCCGAAATATCCATCTGTGGAACATTTTCAATAATATGAATATTTGGATAATCCAACCACTCTTCAATGTTCGTATTGGGGCGAGTGTAGACATAAATGCTATAAAATTCAAGTATTGTTTTATAATTTTTCCACTTTTTAAAACTCTCTAAATTATCGCTTCCCATAATTAAGCAAAACTCATATTCGTAATATTTATCTGTCAGATATGCCAAAGTTTTAACGGTATAGGAAGGAATGGGCATTTTGAATTCTACATCCGATGCTTTAAAATTTGGATTGTCGTCAATGGCCAGTTTTACCATATAAATTCGCTGTTTTTCGTCCAGCAGCGACTCTTTCTCTTTCAGCGGGTTGCTCGGACTCACTACAAACCAAATTCGGTCCATGTCCGTATGTTCCAACATGTGATTGGCAATAATTAAATGTCCAATATGAATTGGATTAAAGGAACCGAAAAACAAACCGATTTTACGCTTTTTTTTCATTTTTCAAAAAATTGATTATATGAGTAAAAACCTCTTCAATAGCGGCTTCTAAGTTTTCATTGACAACAATAACATCAAAATTTTGAGCAAATTTAAGCTCTTTTTCTGCTTTTTGAACACGTTTTGCCAATGTCATTTCCGTTTCCGTTCCTCTGTGAAGCAATCTATTTTGCAGTTCCTGAATGGATGGAGGCTGAATAAATATGGCCAAACTATTTTCGGGAAACTGTTTTTTGATATTCAATCCTCCCACTACATCAAGATCGAACAAAACATGTTTATTTTCGTTCCAAATGCGGTTTAGCTCTGATTTAAGCGTTCCGTAGTAGCTTCCTTGGTACACTTCTTCCCATTCCAAAAACTCATCCTTAGCAATCTTCTCTTCGAAAGCTTCTTTTTCCATAAAATAATAATCTCTGCCGTCGACTTCATTTTCCCGTTTGGGGCGACTGCACGCAGATATAGAAAATGCCAAAGGCAAATCTTTTTTCAAAATTTCCTTAATAATCGTGGTTTTTCCTGCTCCCGAAGGAGCCGAAACGATAATTAATTTCCCTTCCATATTTTGACGATTTTGGGAGCTAAGTTAGGGATTTATTTGTTTAGATTGGTTTTTAGAGTTTTTTTCCGGGTTTCATTCTCTAAAAGGGCAGATTCCGAAACAAGTTCGGAATCTGCCATCTGGTTTTTCGGACAACATCAGCATGATTTAATCTAGATTTTTCTAAGAATTTTCCACAAAAAAAACGGAGGAAATTTCCTCCGTTTTTTATCAATACGTATTTACTAAAACTATTTTTTTACAAATTGCTCTGCATAGTATTTGGCAGTTAGTTTTTCTCCAGTTGCTTTTTCAATCATATCATTCCATTGGAGTTTGGCTCCCAATGAGAAAACTTTATCACGGAAGTAAGAACCAACTTCAGGACGATTGCTGATGCTCAGCATATTGACATTGTCTGATTTCAGAATGTTTTTGGCAAGATAGAATGAGAATTGTGACGCCAAAAGTTCGCCTAAGTGGTAATTATGATAATAGCATGGCGATGTTGCAATATGGATTTTAGAAGCCCAATCGGGTTCGTTTCTGCCTTCAGGTTTTTTTATCATTTGGTATTTTTCAACCAAAGTCCACCAAAGTGCATTCAAATCTTGATCTGGATCTTCGTACATTCCTTTTTCAAAACGGTACATCACTTGCGACCAGCGGCTGAATACAATTTGTTGCAAACGCAATTGGTTAAATCCAACTTCTGCAATTTTAGCTGCATCTTCTTCGCTAATTCCGATGTTCTCTTTCATCCATTGTGCGTTGGTCGACAATCTGCCAAAGAACATAGCGATGGCTTCGGTGGTAAAAGTGTGAGCGGGCTCTCTGAGAGAAAAAGGCAGATTTTTGTCGATGTACTTATCATACACAGCGTGACCCAATTCGTGAAGCATGGTTCCTGCCCACATTTCGTTGGGACGGATGTTGCAAAGGATGCGAACATCGCCTTCACGGTCGATGTGGATGCAATAAGCATGTTGATTTTTGCCAGGTTTTTCGTATAAATCGCTTCTGTCAAGGATATCATCCACAGGCAAACCAATTCCAGCGTAGAAATCACGACATACTTTTACAATGTCAACTTTCGCATAAAAAGCATCCAAATCAATATTGTAAATTTTCGGAGCTTCTTGGAAGAAACGGTTTTGGTAATGCCAAGGCATCAATTGTTCTGCTGGAATTTTGTAGCGTTCAGCAAAATATGCATCCATCTCTTTTTTAAGTTCAATAAAAGTGGGTTTTGTAAGCTCATCTAATTCATCAAAAAGAGCATCAATTTCGGCAGGATTTTGGTCTGAAAGAGTCAAGCTCATATCGTGATAGTTTTTGAAACCCAATTTTTGAGCTAATTCATTGCGTTTTTTTACCAAAGTAATGATGTCGTTGTTTACCAGTTTGCCAATCTCTTTGTGGCTTTTCCAAACGGCTTCCAAATCAGCTGAATTGGTAGAGGATGACAAGAAACTTTCGATGTCATTATCGGTCAACTCTTTGTTGTTGTGTTTGGCTCTAAAGGCGGAATACTTTTGTTCAATTTGGTTTTGAGCTGCATTAATATCGCGGAGCAAATCTGGATCTCCCTGGCTGCCCAAATATTCATTATAAAGAACGTTGAGTTGACGAAGTAGCATTTCGTCTTTAATCACTTCTGATTCTTTAATCTCTTTTAATTCTGCAAAATAATCAGGATTTGAAAAGATGGCTGTCATTTGATTTTCGAGTTCCAAAACTTTGGCAAAATCATCCGCATTTCCCGAAATAGAAGCATTGTAATAGGCGGTATACGCTTCTTTCATCAGCGGTTTTACGAGGGAATCGTGACGTTCAATAAAATCAATTAGTTTTTCTTTCATTTGTTCTTCCGATTTTTTTGATTTACAAGCACCGAGCGTAAATGCTAAAAGGATGCTAAATAAGATAAGATGTATTTTTTTCATTTTTTTGTTATTGATAATTGTGTGGATTAAGAATATACAAAAGTAAAAAATATATTTTGTATATTTTTATTTTATAGACAAAAACATAAAAAATGACGATAAAATTCACCATTCTGAGTGTTTTTTGCCAAACCATTGTTGATATTTAAATCAACTAAATGTTTACAGTTTCTAATCCTAAATATTCATTTATGTAAATGCTGTTTTAACAATAATTCATTAACATTAAGGTGCTGACTAACAGATTTTTATGATTTTATCTTTAAAAATTTTCAAGTCTGAAATAATTAGTAACGATAAATTTTCATAGTTTTGATTATCTTTGTTTCTAGTGTTTGTGTTGAAGACATGAACGCAAAAGGTTTTTTAACATTCAATACATTGAAAAATGGAACCAAAAATACACAAAAGCAAAGAAAAATCTCAATCTGGGTTTTCTTTTAAAAACAATAAATTAAATGGTTTTAAAACCATTAAAATTGGATTTTTTGTGATGGCAATGTTGGTGGTTGGGAAAAGTTGGGGGCAGACAACTATTTTTACAGAGACTATGGGAAGTGGAGGTTCAAATGGAGCCGCCATTGCAGCATGGGAAACAAACAACTATTTTGACAACGATGGTTATACAATGTCAGGTACTGGAGATATGAGAAATACAAATGTATCATCAGGTTCTTAGTACATGACAAAAAAATAACCGGCTGATATTCACATAATTATGTTCATAACTTTTTGATATATTTTACTATAACAAACTGGCATTCAGTATCTTAGATGATAAATCACAACATCTAACACTAAGACACATGAATACCAGTATTGATTACAAAAATAGCAATTTAATTGACAGTTTAACATCTTTTTTTGGAGATGAGATGAATTATGCGAGAATCAAGTTTTTAAGTTTATTCATAATTGCCCTTTGTAAGGTTCAATCCGTTTGCTTTGAAAAACTGGCTACTGGTTTTGATTGCAAGGCAACAAAATCATCTTCTTTAAGGCGAATACAGAGGTTTATGGCATCTTATCTTTTGGAGGTTGATTTAATATCAAAACTGGTTTTTTCTTTACTGCCTCACAAACCACCATATACACTTGCAATGGACAGAACCAATTGGAAATTTGGGTCAACAGATATAAATATTTTGGCGATTGGTATTGCTTATCAAGGCGTTGCATTTCCTATTATGTTTAAACTTTTGCCAAAGAGAGGAAATTCAAACACTCAAGAGCGAATAGATATTATGAACCATTTTATTCGATTATTTGGAAAAATTGCGATTAAACAACTTGTTGCCGACCGCGAATTTGTAGGCGAAAAATGGGTGAAATATCTTAATTATGAAGTATAATCGGCAAAACAATATAGGCATTTTTTTCTCTCAAAACTGTTATCTTTGGCAATTCAATATAAGCACTAATCGTTATCAATTGGCAATTCAATATAAACACATTTGTTATCAGTAGTAAAACAAAAAACTACGTAAATAGCTGATAAACAGCTCGGTACATTCAAGGCCTTGATGCACAAACAAATAGTTAATACTTACGCATAAATGTGGCATTGTCTATCCGACATCTGCACATGAGGCATTTGGTGCATCCCTGTCTTCCTCCCCTTTTTCTTTAAGCTCTTGTATTAACTCTCGTTGTACATCTATTATATAGTGTAGCTCTTCGATACGCTTATCCTTTTGTTTGCACACATTACACTGCATATCAATGCTGTGAGTGGCATCAGTTGCCACAGCATTGCGCAACATACTGCCTGTTCCTGTTAGTAGCCAGTCAACACTAAGATGTACACACTTTGAGAATATCAAGTCATAATCAAGAGTGTTTCTTTTATACCAATTAGTTAGAGTATTTGGTGCAATACCAAGTTGCTTAGCCAAATCTGCATTAGTTTTGCATTTTAATGCAAATTTTAATCTATTTAATATCAAAGACTTATCACTAAACATTCTCAAACTGTGTTTTTTTAACAAATAAAATTTGGAAAATTCCCAAACTGTGTATATTTTTGTTGCCGATATACAATTGAACAACGAGGCAAATGTATAAAAAAAACAAAGTAGAAACCAAAAAAATAACAATTATGAATCAATTAAGCATTATCCAACACCCAGACTTTGGACAAATCAGAACCGAAAACATTGATAATGAACCAATATTCTGTGCATTAGATGTGTGCAGATCACTAGAAATGTCAGATACAGAAGTCACACTAAGAAAATTAGATGATGACGAAAAGCTGATGCGTAAAATTTACGTATCAGGACAAAACAGAGAAATGTGGTTTGTAAATGAGAGTGGACTTTATAACCTTATTTTCAGAAGCAATAAGCCTAGTGCAAAAATATTCCGTAAATGGGTAACCAATGAAGTTCTTCCTTCAATCCGCAAAACAGGAAGTTATCATGTAGAGCCACGTTATGGTCAAACCCTTTTAACTCGTGGCGAATTACAAAACGAAACGCTCAATTTTTCATCGGCAGTATTGCCCGAAATTGCAAAAATCGAACAGGGTCCACTCCGCAACAGATTAGCAGGTTTAGTAAGCTACTATATCAATAAAATATCATAAGAATTGTTGTCGTCTACTACAAAAAGACCCGGAAGGCATACACATTAGGTTCGAGTCCTAGGCGGGTACAAAGTTTTAAAAATCAAAAAAATGCAAACAACTAAAATCAAATACGAACTGCCCCAGTTTCTGCCATTTGGCTGGATGACTGCCGTTGCCACAACGTTAGGCATTCACCGCCACACAGTTCGTAACGCAATCAATCAGGGCGAAACACATCCTATGTATTCAAAGATAATGGCTGTTTTGAAAAACAAATACGGCACGCCAATCACCATAAAAAAGGAGGAAAAATGTTAAAAACCATGTCGCAGATATTCATCTGCATATTTGCCGCAACAGGAATGGCTGCACTAACAGCAGTTTTCTGTGGTGCCACTCACCAGTTGCTCATTGCAGCAATTTCGGGAGCAATGTGTGCACTTCTTATGTCATCACTCAAAGAGGAGGCAAAAAATGAGAACTAAAGGACCACTTGAGATACTGGAGACAAACGTTGAAGTGTATCCATTCACGGACGATTACTACAAGATATTTGGCGAACCTGACATTCGATTTTCTACAATCATTCGGGGCGAAGCAAAATCGGGAAAATCAACGTATGCGGCTAAATTTGCTCAATACGTGAGTCAGTTCGGGAAGGTACTATATGTGTCTGCTGAAGAAAGATTGAATTCAAAAACACTTCAAAACCGCTTAAGATACTGCAAGGTAGAATCGCCAAAAGTGAGATTCATTCACGAGAAACATATCGACAAAATTGAAGCAAAAATACGCACTGGTGGTTTCAGATTTGTAATTATAGATTCTGTTCAGCACGTGCAAATGACATATGACGAATTTGAAGCGATGCGACACGCCTTTAAAAGGCGAAAAATCAGCTGGCACTTGATCATGCAAATGGGTGTGAATATAACTAAATGGAAGCACGAAGTAGATGTGCTAGTTGAAGTTAAAAATGGATGGGCACAGGTTCACGGCAGATACAACGCAGCAAGCAGAATCAGGGTGTTAGAAAATCAATCTAGTCAAACCTCTCTTTTTTAGCAATCAAAATTTCCTAAATGGTTTTTCGAGGGGTTCGATTCCCCTTGTAGGAGCAACCTCAAGCGAGTGATGAACCACAGCGATACGCAACCCACGACACGAGGGTGACAGCACGGAAAGACGGCATTTTTAAAACAGGAACTATGCACGACATTATAACTTACAACAACACTCTATATGTAGCACAACGCTACATAATTGACAAGTGCAATGTTGGCTCAGATTACATTCGTGTTGCAAAAACACGAGCAAGAAAAGGCTCACCATCATGGCAACATGACGATTTTATGGGAAAATGTTATTTTTCATACACTCATTTACCACTAAAGGTAGCTAGCGATTTGCCACCGGCTCACGAGTTGGCCAATATGGCGAACGAATATCACGACGACATTGCATCTATTGTTAATAATGCAATTTACACTCGCTTTAAAGTATTTTTAAAAGCCTGTAAAACCGCCGAAATGGCAAAGTCAGTAGCTGTTATTTTTGAAGCTGCAAACTACTGCAAGGTGCACAACATATCATTTAGTAAATCGGAGTTTTTTGAAAAACTGGCGAAAGAAATCGAAGTACAGGGCATCAAATATTTACCAATTACGTGGCGAAATTTAAGAGACAAAATACAAGAACACACACTAGGCGAAGACTTAACCGAAGTAGTGAAGGTCAAGAATTTAGGAAACTCGAATGCTTCGATTTTTTCAAACAACGAACTAATTAAGAGCTGGCTTATCGAGCTTGGCGAATCTCAAAAAAACTACTCATACAGCTTTATTTTTCGCAAACTCAGAACTATTTGCGAACAACAATCTATTAGTAAATATCCATCTACTCGCTGGGTTAGCGAATTTCTACGCAAGCCAGAAACTCAAATATTAATTAGCAATAGATTTGGTGCAAATTCAAGATTCAACAGCAAATTCAGAGGCTACACACCTACGGCATCGGCTCTTTTTGCAGGCGACTGCTGGGACATCGACGGTACACGTGTCAATATAATAGACCACAAGGCAGCGTTTATCAAAAACGGTCAAAAAATAGTAAAAAACAAATTTTTATACATCGTTGTGGTTCGAGACGTAATGTCGGGAATGCCACTTGGATGGGAATACTGCTACGAAGAGAATCACGATGTTATCATAAATGCATTAGCAATGGCGGTTCGCAATACTGGCTATTTACCTTATGAAATTCGTTATGACAAATTTCCTGGCCACAATCATCAAGATTGGATGCGAATCGAAAACGAGATGCACAAAATTGGAGTAGTTCTGACACAAACAGTAAAGGCTGAAGGAAAAGCACACATCGAACGTTGGTGGGGAACTTTGCAATCTGTTTTCATGGCCGAGAGCGAATATTATTACGGCGAAGGCATCCGCTCAACTCGCAAGTATGCTCATAGAGCAAAAGAATACGTGGCAGAAATGCGAAAAAAAGCACAAAAATCAGGATTCGACTTCAACGCAGCCTGCGATGAAACGGACAAAATCATCAATGCATACATTAACACAAATTACTCACACTATTCTCGCAAATACAGCAAACTAGACAAATCGCCTGTCGAATTGCACAACGAATGCACGAAGCCTTATGTGTACGAAGTTCAGGCAAACACGTTTGCATTCTTGTTTGGCTTGCAAAAACAAGTCTCGCCGAGAAATTTCATGATTCAAACGCAAATTAACGGAGCTACGTATTACTACGGAATTGAGGATTACGACTTGATTTCGCAACACACTGGAAAGAAGTTGCTCAACTGCTTCGACTACGAAGATTTGTCAGAAGTACACCTATACACCCTAGAAGGCGATTTTCTCGGTTCATTTGCACAAATCGAACCTGCACAACAGTATGGTCCAAACAAGAGCCTGAATGCTGTTGGAACTATGAAAAAGATAGAAAAAACAATCAACAACGAAAAATGCAATCGGGTTGCTGAGATTTTAACAAAGAAATTCACAGCAGAAAAAGACGACACGTCATACTCAGAAATGGATGCGATGCTGGGTGGAAGGATTGGCAAACACTACTACGAAGATGCAGAATCTGCAATGTTGCAAGAATTCTGGGACGAAGACGAAGTAACTGTTAATATCAGAAAAAATTATTAACCTAAATTATAAGAAAATGCTTACACAAAATCAAAAAGAGGAAATCTTAAAACTCGTCGAAGACGAGAAACATCGACTAGGAAGCTATCGTGCGGTTGCAAACAAGTGTAAAATTAGCGAAGCAGCTATTTCGCAATTGCGAAAAGGAAGTTACGGAGCTGACGGAGACGACATTTACAACACAATAGCATTGGCTCTGAACTATGAGTATGACGTTAGCAGCTGGAAAATCGCAGAAACAACGAACTTCAAAATAGTGACGGAAGTCCTACAAGACGCAAAGCACGAAAGCATGTTTATGGGCATCGCACACCGTGCAGGCTCAGGAAAGACAGCAACTTCAAATATCTATTTGTCCGCAAATCGCCGCAACGGAGTTTTCAAAATTGACTGTAAGGAATGGAGCGGACGTGCATTTCTCGACACAATTGCACGAGAAATTGGTGCAGAAACGGCAAAAGGATATACATCTGTTAATGCCTATATAGATTCGATTTCAGAGGCTTTCAAAAAGATGGCACATCTAAAACCCCTTTTGATTCTTGATCAGGCAAACTCTTTGAAATCGGCGGCATTACGCACAATTATACACATCTTTAACGATTGCGAAGACATCTTGGGACTCGTGATTTTAGGCACGGACAACTTGGAATCGGAAATCAAAAGAGGTGTTAGGCTGAACAAAACAGGCTATGACGAACTCGACAGTCGTTTTGGCAGAAAATACATACATCTAATCGGTGCAACACTGAACGACTGCAGACGGATTTGTGAAGCGAACGGTGTTACTGATAGAGAAATTCAAAGCGAAATATTTGCACAATGCAGTCCTTCTCGCATTCAAATTGAGGACGGAAAGGGCATACTTGCAATTGAAGATATCCGGGTCATTAAACGCAAAATAAAAGGTCACCTTTTGCAAATCAAACAAAACCGCTAATCATGGAAAAGAAAACTTCACATTCTAGGTTTTTCAGCCTTTTGAAACAAATACCTCGAGCGGACAAAGAAGAGTTGGTGTGGCAATATTCGCACTACACTACAACCTCACTACGTGAGTTTTCGGCAACAAAACCGAAAGAGTATGAAAAAATGCTAGAAGACATGCAAGCACTAGCAAGTGGCATTAACAACAGCGAATTGAAACGTCTGCGTTCGGCCATATTGCATCGACTGCAAAGGCACGGCGTTGACACTACGGACTGGAAAAAGGTGAATGCTTTTTTGGAGCAAAAAAGAGTTGCAGGAAAACCTCTCTACTCAATGTCTATCGAAGACATGCAGGCACTGATTCCGAAGATGGAAGCTATATTGAGAAAAGACAAAGCTATTAACGAAAAAATGGAGCGATTGGCATGCCTAAATTAAAACTAAGCAAATACGACAGAATGAAGCTCGGAAAAAGAGCCGCTTACTTACGCAGGTGTATACGTGCGAGTGAGCTGATTGAACAGTACGAAACAGATTGCACTGTACGCTATCGAATATTCGAGAAGTACATCAAGCAAGAAGTTGGACACGTGAGCTATACTTCATTTAATCGTATGCTTTTGGTTTTGAATCCGCAAAAACAATTAGGTGAAATTTTAGAAATTTTAGACAAAAATCATGACAACACTTGAACAAAAAGAATTTGACAATGCGATTGAATCGCTAGAAAAATGGTTGCGTGACAACCCTTCGCACCCTGACAGGGAGAAGGTACAGCGACAAATTAACATCAAATATGCAAAATTGAAAGCAAGAAAAGATGCAGAAAAACGAAAGAAAAGAGGACAAGCGCCCAGTGGCATTAATGAGGTTTACGTTTCACACAAATACTTATAAAAATGGCAAAAACAACAGAATTTAAAAGAAATCTTCGCATCTTCATTATAATGAAGAGAGGCGAATTGCACGGACTGCATCTGCAGAAAGAAAAGTTAGACAAAAAACTGATGCCCAACAACGTTGTAGTTGGCAACTTTGGTGAGCTTAGCAAAAATAGAACTCAGATTTGCGACGATATTCAAAAAACTGAAGGAGAATTGGCAAACCTAAAAATCAAATATGAATCCTTAATATAAAAAAAATGGCACAACAAAAATCAAAAACGGAATTTTGGTTCGACGAGGCAGGTACTCGTATTCCTTACAACAGAACTACTGCTCTTGAACGTAGGATGGAAGCTAAGTCTGGGAAATTACTCAGAGAAGCGAAAAAGCTCAACAAGGCGCTTACTGAGTACAAGGAGCTGATACGTCAAGAATCAATGGAGCTTTTTGAAGCTTTTATGGCAGAAAAAGAGGTGAAGGGTGAGCGTAAAGGCAATTTTACGTGGTTCAATTTTGATAGAAGTGTCAAAATTGAAGTAAATGTGAGTGAGCGTGTAACATTTGATGATTTGACAATTACGGCTGCTCGTGAAAAATTAGACGCCTTCATTGAAAGCAATGTAACTGGTAAGGTCGAATTCATAAAAGAAATGGTGAATGATGCCTTCAAAACTTCACGAGGTCAATTGGATTCAAAAAAGGTCATGGGACTTATGAAATATCGTGTAAAAATCAAAGATGCTGATTTTCATGCTGCATTAGATTTAATAGAAGAGTCCATCCGCCGTCCGGAATCAAAGATTTATTACCGCATTTCAGAAAGAGACAAAAATGGGCAATACAACGCTATTGATCTTAATTTTTCAAACATCTAGCCATGGGCGACAAAAAGGAAGACAGCAAGCCATGGATGGCAGAAATTGACGCACTTTCACACACAGACATGTGCAGATATTGGCGATTTGGTGGTGGTAACCCAATGTGGTTTGATTCTACACACCCGGCTAGCACATATTTCAAAGAACGACTTTTTGGAAAGCTAGGCGGATTCACTCCAGGCATTTCAAAGGAAATTGGCTGGTAATCCTGAACGGTTTTTTCGAGGGGTTCGATTCCCCTCGCAGGAGCAAATCTTAAAATTAAAATAAATGGATGAAATAATTAGATTTTCGGTGTACGCACCAATACCACGACAGGTGGTTGTTGTAGAATATTATCTATCTGGACATATCAAGGCCTTGCATTTCAACGACAACGCAAAGGGAGGCTTTGTAAGAGGTTCTATAATAGATATCCCGTTGCACATCAACTATGTGCCAAAGGCGAAGCAAATCGAATTCAGAGCTATTGCCGTAGCAGGTTGTGAAGTGAAAGACATTACAAATTTAGAGCTCAGTTTTGAAAAGTTTTGGAATGTGTTTGCAGTCAAAAGAGGCAATATCGATCGCACCAAAAAGTTGTGGGCAAAAATAAGCGATGCGGAAAAGATAATCGCACTGGGATTTATCAACAAACTAAAAGCTGTTTATGAAAAAGAGGGCAAACAGATGCCTTATCCTGAAACTTATTTGTCACAAAAAAGATGGGAAAACGAATTATGAGAAAATCAAAGAAAATTTACATTGCTGGAAAGGTCTCTGGATTGACATACGACATTGCATATCAAAACTTTCTGAATGCAGAAACAGACTTGAAAAGTCAAGGTGACACAATAAATCCATTGCGGATTTGTAAGTCTCACTGGAGCTGGTTACGCTGCATGATAGTGTGTGTGTGGAATTTGACAATGAAATGCGACCGCATTTACCTTTTGAACAACTGGAATCAATCTAGGGGAGCTAGAATAGAGGTTTGGTTTGCGATATTGTTTGGAAAAGAAGTTTTGAATAGCTGATAACGCAAAGCTAAACAGCGTTTTAATGCTGTTTTAGCAGCTGTTATCAGCAGTTTTTAACTTAAAACATAAAACACAAATGAATATAAAAGTAAAAATAAAAGTCGACAAGGATCGGCTATCAGCAATCGTAATTATATTGCGACACATCAGCACTCTGAAATTCAAAGAAGCAAACATTGCTACGCTACTGATGCAACAGGACTGCATGTCTTTTGTCTTTAAGGTTTGGCAAAACCCAACCGCAAAGAGCGTCACGCTTCCCAGTACGGTTATAATTGCGATGCATGCACACTTTGCAATTGTAATGCCAGTTCTTGCACAATTTGAACAATCTGTGTATAGAGAAATATACACTGAATTCGACAAAACATTTGTAAATAATGCACGACAAAGAGAATTTTTAGCATTAAATTAATATATTTGCACATCAACAAAAAAACAAAAACATGGACAAAATCGACAAGGCAATCCTCGAAGTGATTGCAAGAAAAAAAAGAAAAAAACGCAACACGACTATGATCATAGTCGCCGGCATCGCACTACTGCTAATCGGCGGACTAATGATGCCAAAGGAAGATGAAAAACCCTACAACCCAGATGTGTCATTTGAAGCGAAGGTAGTAGCGGTGTCACTCGCAGAACAGAGTTTGCGAAATCCAGAAACCGCAGACTTGAAAAGTGCAGACGTGTCAAAAAATGGACAAACATATACCTGCACAGGAACAATAGTCGGACAAAACGACTTCGGAGTAAAACAAAGTGCCGACTACCGGTTTGTGCTGAAATACATTGCAACAAGCAAACCTGCAGACGAATGCGACAGAAAACACTGGGAGGTGTTAGAATCAAACATAAACTAACACTTAAAACACCTTTTAAAGCCCCTTTAAACTTGATTTAAAGGGGCTTTTCTATTATATAGGATAATTGGCAGTAAGCACTTCTGTTTTGTCTTTCTGTTGCCCGTTTTTCGCAGCAACAGAAACCTTGCTAACTTTGGTCTGTGTATACCAACCATGGCGTTTCGTAGACTCTTTGAGAACTGGTGACGGGTAGGATGACAACAGGAACTTACCCTTTATTGACGCTAGCAACTCAAGCAGCTCAGTAAAATCGGAGAGACTATAGCCGTCGTAGTGTCCCATATCCGAGTTATAATATGGCGGATCTACATAGAAAAAAGAAGTCTCTCTGTCACGACTCTTGATGATGTATAAAGCATCGGCACACTCTAGCTGAACATCCTGCAATTTAATTGCTAGTTCTTGCGTAAATGATGCTTTTTTGCTCATGATTTTCTTTGTAGTTGTGCGTTTGCCAACATCGTAGCCCCACGAGCTGTCTATTTGCCCAGCAAAACCCTGTGAGCTGAGAACCCACAGCGCCCATGCACGCTTCAGCTCAGAAAACATGTCGGGGTTGTTGTAGATAACGGATGCTTTTCGAAACAAATCACGAGAGTGTAGAGTGATGAGAACCTCTCGTTCAAGATTTACAAAATCTGTTTTAACAACAAAATAGAAATTCATAAGCTCTCTATTTGTGTCATTAAGCACCTCTACGGCACTTGTTTCTTTTGCAAAGAAGATTGCAGCGCCGCCACAAAATGGCTCGCAATAGAGCGAATGTTTTGGCAACATCGGTAGGATTGTCTTAACGAGGTTCTGTTTGCCACCATAGTAGGTAACAGGTGTTTTTAAATTTAATTTTTCTGACATTTTTGTTATTCGTTTAGGTTTTTATTATTACTTTTGCTGTGTCTACTACTATATAAAAATGCAAACACAGATAGGCCTTACAGCCCTCGGAGTGCTTGCATTTTGAATTAAAGTAGTAGACGACTTTTTTTAGAATAAAAACCCGGGGGCTTTTTTTAGATTAGGAGATGCTCCATTAAGGTAATTGACCAAAAAACTTGTCTTCGATATAAAGAAATCTACCGTCATAATATATAGAATACATACGTACAGTGTTCTTCTCTATAGCTGCATGAATATCATCTTTCCAAAATTGATGCATAGCAACCTCGCATGTAATTTCTGTAAAAATCGTTGTTTCTGATTTGAATATAATCTGAAAGTGTCCAATACCAATCGGTCCTAAAAGTTTGAGAACGAGTGTGTCAAATTGGTATTCGAGCCCAGGTATATAGATGTTTTGATGTTGCATCTTATTTGGTTCAATTTCTATAATAGGACTGTACTCAGTGAGCTCATGACTCATGTCGTCTTTAAATAGCAATCTATCGCCAATCGTTTTCTTTGTAATAGTAGTTATTTCGTCGTTTTTGAAATAACTACTATTTGCAAGAGCTCGAGGGCTGATATAATATCCTTCAATAGTTCCATCATTAACGTCAGAGGATGTTGCGGCTGGCAAATCCGAACCAGATGGCCCAGGAATGCCCTGCGGACCTCTCAAGTTTACATAAGACCCATAACTGCCATTTGGATTCTCAAACCTCAAAGACGTTCCACTCCAGCTATGAGCTGGCTTATCGCCTTTTGCTCCCTTCAAATCGACAAGAGCAATCAGATTTATCCAATTTGTTTCTCCCAAATATCGCCATTGAACGTAACTGGCAGTTTTTTGCAAC
>Ga0265295_1000733_pt1 | contig 63181 bp, 59 predicted proteins | sample Munlansysbiofilm_FD_192503 | JGI IMG/M metagenome (GOLD analysis project Ga0265295, IMG submission 192503) | Leachate microbial communities from a municipal landfill in Southern Ontario, Canada - Methane capture system biofilm | ecosystem: Engineered > Solid waste > Landfill > Unclassified ... | reverse complement strand
ACGGTCTGGTCCGCGAAGTTTTTGAGATCTCGGGGTTTGACGATCTTCTGGTAAAAGAGTAAAGAGAAAAAGCTGTGTTTTGGGATTTCTATTCCATTTTTTATTCGTTATTCTTGGGTGTATCTGATGGCAAGCATCGTCATATCATCCGTCTGGCCGCTTCCTCCGGTGAAAACAGTGGTATCTTCCGTTACTGAATTGATCATAGTTTTTGGATCGTCTGATTTTTCAACGATCGAAAGGAGCCGGTCCACTCCATACATTTCTCCATGCTTGTTTTGCGCCTCCGTTACGCCGTCGGTGTACAGAAACAATGTATCATTTCGCTTCAGAACAGTTCGTTGATCGATGTATGCGTGGTCCATGATTCCAAGTCCGGGTGCTTTTTCGCATACAAGCGGGGTACACGTCCCTGCTCTGCAGAGTATCGGGGGATTGTGTCCTGCACATGAGTACGTGAATCGGCCGGTTTTGAGATTAAGCAGCCCGATAAAGACCGTCACGAACCTGCAGGCGTCATTGTTTTTCATGATCTCGTGGTTAACGATCGTCAGCATTCTGCCGGGCTGCGTGAATAATGTCCGCACCGATATTTTGATCATGGTTTTGACACGCATCATCATGAGCGCCGCAGAGATTCCTTTACCCGATACATCGGCAATGACAACGGCGAGATGGTAGTCCCCAATCCGGATAATATCATAGAAGTCTCCGCCGACAAGTTCTGATTCAGAGATGGCCGCGTGAATTTTTACGCCGGTGATGTTTTCGAATACATCCGGATCCGGGAGGATGCTGGACTGCACATCCTTTGCAAGGCGCATCTCTTCATCGATATGGATCTGTCTGATGGCCTTATGTATTCCGTAAAATACCTGCATATAGAGCAGGATAACCATGATGATGAAAATGATTCTGGTTGTGATCTCCGGAATGAAAAATACGGCCCCTTCCTGACTATTCCACAGACATGATAGTACGGCATAGGTCAGATAGACCGCGACCGGGATGAACAGGACATTTCGAAAATCTCCCCGCAGGTCTCTGTTTGTTTCCTGCATTGTTTTGATCATGAAACGATTTGTCAGGATCAGAACAATTGTTAGAATGATCAAAATCAGAACGCATGATGCAAACTTCAGCAGATAGAGATCCCATGGGAACATCATGTGAATGAAGCTAAAAGAAAGATCACAGATGCTTAGGCCGATAAAAAGAATATATGAGGCTATGAAGATCTTGGAAGATGGGGTTCCCCGGTACATCTTCCAGGATACAAAAACAAACCAGACACCAACGACGGTCACAAACAGACAGTCAGCAAGTAAAGAAATAAAATCATATCCGCTTGGTATAAGAAAGACACACGCCTCGTAGACAACATCAACGAAAGAGGTGAGAACGACCAGCGTTAGAAATCCTCCAGTCCAGAGTAATGCCGTGTGCAGACTGGAGTATCTTCGTGTCAGGGTCAGATTCACCATGACCGCACAAAAAATCCAGGCGAGGGCAATCATGCACATTGAGCTTACCCAGTTTAGGAGAAATTCATTCATAGGCTATCAGAATATACAATAGGTCTGGTTAACACATAAGAGTTTACCCCTCGTTTTACAGAAAAATACATACTAAATGCCGAGGGAATGCCGATATGCCGCAATGATTTTCATATCATCGCGGTTTGAAAACAGACGTCATTTATCGGCAGGGACTATCTCATCCGGCAGTGCCCAAAGTCTGTTTCCAAGAAAAAGAAGAACGATCCCTCCAAAAAATAATCCAGCAGCTGCCCAAAATCTCCAAATTGTTTCGCCGTACACCTCATCCGCCGGGACCCCAAGCCCGATGCACAGCAAAAGAAGAAGAAATACGCCCACTACACCCGCTCCGCATATGCTGATGACGTGTTTTTTTGTCGTTTTTGAAAAGCGTACCGGGTAATCCAGAATCAGCACAATCAGAATCAGAGATGCTATGCCGTATATCCACTCTGAGATTGACAATAACTCGTGAAGATACATGGTTCCAAAATAATTCGCCCAGGGACCGGTAAGAAACATATCCCAGATGAGATATTTTATGAGAAATATAGTCCCGGTTCCCGCCAGTATCATGCCTATTCCTGTCAGGATCCTTCTGCCCTTCGTTCCACTCATCAGATATGGCCCCAGATGACGGTACAACACGGCTATCACTGCCGCTCCTATGATCACAGCCAGTATCCAGGATGCGAGATACAGATACGGAAGATACCCCTCTGGTATGGGGGGATATACCTCTGATGAAGGCGGGAAAGGTCCGAGAAACGGCCAAAACCAGTTTACTGGAGCGTTCCACATGGCATCGCCGAGCTGATGGATGAGAACGCCTGCTCCTATGCAGAGCAGAAAAATACGTTTCCGGTTTTTGTACCAGATCAGCACACCGAGAATGATCAGAATCACCGCCAAGGTCAAAGTGTGGGCATAGATCCGTCCATAGTTCAATGTATCGACGAGAAGAATCTGTCCAAGCGGTTTGTCGAGAAGATCGGGAAGGATCGCTCCAATCCCTCCATAGAGAACGGCCCATTTATTCGAAAGAAGCACTGCGAGGATGATTCCTGCAATCAGGCCGAGAAAGAGGTGATGAAATATCAGCATATGTCCTGCAAATGATCCGGTGTTTTCTTCATCTCAAAAAAAAAGAGTGGGTGGATACCTTTGAATCACTGATATTTTTCTTCGAAGATCAGCTGTTCCAGCGGCATTTTTTCTGCGAGCGTGATGCCGCCGACATCCGGTACTCCGGCTGCAATCATCGAGACAAGTTTGAACTCTTCCGGGACATTGACGAGTTTACGCACATCCTCTGCGTAATCCTTCTTGTCGCCGGCGATCCAACACCCGCCGTATCCGTAGGCATGGAGGGCAAGAAGCAGGTTTTCGGTTGCTGCCGAGCAGTCTTCGATCACATACTGCCAGTCGGCTTTGCCGAAGACAAGGAATCCAACGGTGGCTCCTTCGATGAATTTTCCGTTCGGTGCGAGCTCTGCAATCTTTGCGAGCGTCTCTTTGTTTTTCACGACAACAAAAATCCACGGCTGGATATTTCGTGCAGTCGGCGCTTTAGAGGCACACTCAAGTGCTTTTCTAATGAACTCCTGGGGGATCTCTGCGTCTTTGAACTTTCTAACACTGTGTCTTGACTGGATGATCGTCACCCCGAAGTTTGCAATACCCGGATTTCTCGTATTCATGATTAACCTTATGTGTGAAAAGGTAAAAGAGTCTTTCTCTCAAGTCCGTGATGTTTATTACTTTCAACTCGGTATTATAGTATATGTGTTCCAAAAAACCGGATTTCATCCGGATGTGGGATGAACAGATGGCCCGTGCATTCCGGCAGAAACGCGCCGCAGGCGAGGACAACGAAACCTTCTGGGACAATCCGGTGAATGTAGACAGATACGTCAGAAGGCTGCAGAATGATGACCGGGGAAGAGTGCAGAAACAGCTTGATTCAATGAACATCCCGTCAGGGTCTTCGGTTCTGGATATCGGTGCAGGACCCGGCACTCTTTCCGTGCCGCTCGCTCTTTCCGGTTGTCCGGTGACCGTTATCGAGCCGTCTTCTCCCATGATAGAAGGAATCGAAACGTACCGCAGACTCACCGATGCCCCCCCAATTCGCATACTTCGTACAACCTGGGAGGATGCCACGCCAGAAGGGATTGGACGACATGATGTTGTGATTGCTTCTCTCTCTTTGATGATGGAAAACATCCGGGATTGTATCAAAAAAATGGATGACTGCGCGGAATCTGCGGTCCATCTCTTCTGGTTTCTCATTCCTCCCTCCCTTTCACGGGGAAACAAAGAACTCTGGCCGCTTCTGCACGGAGAACCTTACGACTATGAACCTACCGCCGACATACTCTGGAACGTTCTGTTCCAGCTTGGCATCTATGCAAACCTTACCGTCGAATCGAGAACGGTTGGTCAGGCGTATACGTCAGTTGAAGAAATGCATCAGGATTATTATACCCGGGTTCTCGCAAAGAGTGATGAACAAAAAAGCGTCGTTGATCGGTATCTGAACACCCGTATGCGTAAAACGGATAATGGCTATGTTCTTCCGGGAATTTCAAAGACTGCCCACATCTGGTGGGAAAAATAAGGTGTTGATTGGGTTGATGATTAGATCCAGCCCGTTAAAAATATCCAGAGGTTGGTAAATCCGGTTATCAATATCTCTTTCATCATATCAAGATTGACGCCTAAGAGCGGTGTCAGGAAGACAAAGAAGGCAATTGTCGCGATCGTACTCCCGATATTTGCTGCAGCAGCGACAAGGAGGATCTTAAACAGCGGGACCGAAAACATATCGTGAATCGTTTCCGCCTTTGCGATCGCCTTAAAGTCGCCGGCTGTCGGCGGCCGCATTCTGGCCTCCACGATCGCCGCAAACCATCCGCAGGCAAGGAACGGATTTAAGGAGGTCATCCATGCAAGACCCGCCGCGGTCGCCGCGGAAAATGGGTGACCTCGCACAAGTAATGTGGCAATGCCGGCGAAGAGTCCGTTCAGCACAACCCAGTAGATAATTGCCCAGATAAGAAGCTCTGTCGCTCCCGAAAATGCGATCGCGAGAATGATAACCGCGAACATGGCGATGAACACGCTGCCGATGATCTTTCCCCATGGATATTTTTTCGGCAGTTCGTTGAGACTCTTCATGGACGGCAGTGTTTCGGGATGTTCCCGGAATCTGGTGATTCCAGGGAGGTGCCCGGCACCCACCACGACCACTGCACGTTCGAAGGAACTGTGCTCCAGACTGATGATCCCATGCGCCAGATATGCATCCCTTTCCGTGATCAATGCATTTGCGCCTGTGGGTGAAAATTTCTGGAACTCGGCCAGAGCAAGGTCGATCATGTCAGGATTTGTCAGAGATTCGATCATCTCGGTATCGATACCCTCGGTCTCATCATCCGTTCCAACCATTGAACGGATCAGGATCCAGACGAGTTTTATCTTCTCGAGGAATTTCATATTCCCCCAGAACCGTGCGAGGGTTGTGTTGATGTTCCGGTCGATGAGAAGTATTCTGATATTTCGTTCTTCGGCGATTTTTATCGCCTCTTTCATCTCGGCTCCCGGCTCGACACCGACGTTCATACCGATCTTTCGTTGAACATAGGCGAGAATCCACTGAACGAGCATCAGAGTAAAGTTCCCTTTCAAGAGACTCTTCACTTCTGGTGCGACCGGTTTTACCTCGTCCGTCGGCAGGATCCCGAGTTCTAGGTCCTCTGCCTCCTTCATCTGCTGTTTTAACGCGGCAAAACGTCCCGGGTCCAGTTCTATCGCGATTACATCGGGATTTACTGCGTCCACTACCTCATGAACTTCATCGATGCTTTTTTGTGAAACATGGGCTGTTCCAACGATGTGTATTTCCGTCATTGTTATTTGTACTGATGAGCTCCCCTGCTGTCGAAGATGATTGTTGACCCCAAGACCATACTATGCTTTTGGTACTGCTCTTTTGTTAAAAGAAACTCCTTATCCTCTACACTTTGGCGGGCAAGGAGGTCCTTTGCTATCTCTTCCGTATCCGGCGTCGGCTCACCGGTTTTACACCCGCAGCACTCAAAAACAAGGAGTTCTTTGCCGTCGAGCATGAAGGGATACGTTCGGCAGATGTGCGGTCTGTGAGGATAGACTGTGCATCGGTTGTTTTCGAGAAACATACAGTTCTCATCCTCTCCCCGCCGTAAAACCCTGCCAAAGGTGAAGGTCGCCCCGCCGTCATGGATCCATTCCGGATATGGCTCGGCGATTTGATCCGGGGTAAGGCCGGTCGCTTCGCAGAGCAGATCGATCTCGTCGGGCGAGACCATCACCTCGTTATTTTTTCCGCTGCAGCATTCACCGCAAAGTTTGCAGGTGAACTTCGCCTTTCGGATCTGGTTTTTCAGCTCCATTTAGGTGTATCTGATCACTTGTTCGCGAATCGAGTTCTTGATATCTTCGGGGGCGAAGCCGAGAATACTTGCAAGAAACATCGCTCCTCCGGCGCCTGATCCTTCTTTGATCTCCCCTTCAGCATACCGGGCAAGACCTGCATGACCGATCGAGTCGAACTCGGGGTCTACATAATAGGCATCTGCTCCGACTGCGGCGGCCGTTTCTTTGAACGAGGCCGTCTTGTCATTGTAGACATAGATCGTCGTCACGATATCGGGAATGGTGTTTCCAAGTGCCCGTATCACTGCCGCCGTTGCAAGCATCTGTGTGCCTCCCGCGAGGAACAGTTTCCCCCGGTACCCTTCGGCGATCCCTGCGGCGACCGGGATCATCGGGTCCCCTACCATGGAAACGATTTCGAGCGGATCGGTCACGCCTGCTTTCTGCACTTTTTCCACAGCTTCGGCTGCGATTCTTTCTTTGATGCAGACGGGGTTGTCCACGAGACAACTGCTGACCTTTGCCTGATAGCCAAGAGCGCGAAGCACGCAAAGTGCAGTCGTCGTCCCGCCCGGCAGGCACTCCCCGAGGACGAGCATATCATGCGTTTGTGAGAGGTACTCGCCAAGCCATCTGCCTTTTTCAAAGAGTTCCTTTGCATTTGGGACTGCGTGTCCTTCCCGCGGGTCGCCTCCTGCTTTTTCTCCGAACTGCATATGAGGGACGGTAACCTCATGATCCAGGCCTGCCGCAATCATGAGGGGTTTCATGCCGATCAGATCCATCATCGCGAGGGTCATGACTGCTGGAGTTGGACAGCCGGTCGGCGTGTTTGGTGTCATGTCAACGGATGTGATCTCCCCGTTAATGATGAGTTCTGCGTCTAACGGCGGGACCATCAGACTTTTTGCCGGGCTCTCCCCTGCTCCGGATACCCCCTCTATTGTGGAGACCAGGGAATTTGACAGGATCAAGGCGAACATCGGAGACTCTGGTGAAAAATCCGCCCTCGTTGAAACAAATGACATGATATTATATCATTTAGGACTGACAAGATATAATATAAATGCAGTCACTTCGCGCACTCTTACAGTTCACCACGATCCTTCCTTTAGGAAAACCGGCGGACTTTGAATCTTTTGCAAAGCGAAGCTGGCTTTATCCAATAGCCGGATACATAACTGGTTTGATCGCCGCGATACCTGCTCTCATCGCCTGGTATCTCGGATTTGAAAACTCTGCAATAATCGCCGCCCTCACCCTCGCCTTAGCGGTCTTCATTTCCGGCGGCAACCACTTCGACGGCCTCCTGGATTTCGGTGACGGGCTCATGGCACACGGCAGCCAGGAAAAAAGGATCCGTGCCATGACCGACCGGACGACCGGGGCCGGGGCTCTGGCTCTTGGAATAATGATCGTTCTGATCTCCTACGCCGCACTCTCATCAATGACCGTTCTGCAGATCGCGTTTGCTGTATTCATAGCAGAGATTTTTGGCAAAATGACCATGGGATTATCTTCCGCTCTGGGAAAACCCTTCCATGACGGTATTCAAAAATATATCTACGATCGTTCAAAAAGGCGGTTTTGCATCTATACTATACTCCTGACCCTGCCGCTCTTCTTATTGCCGGGAAAAATGTATGTTGGGGCGGGGCTCATCGCGGCTTTTGTCACGTTCGCATGTCTCCTTCTCCTCGCGCGAAAGCTCTTCGGCGGCGTAAACGGGGATGTGACCGGAGCGGGCAATGAACTCACCCGGATGGTCGTTCTTCTGGTTGTCGCAATTATGCTAACGTCTGCGTGATAAGGGCTGGAACCCGGATCCTGCATCATCCGAACACTCGATATCCGTGGCATTCTTGTCTTCGATCACGGTATTGAACATGATCATCCCGTCCATCAGCTGTTCGTCAAGGGAAATACCTCCCTTCGACCCGCGCATTGCCTGGGCATACGGATTCGGTGTAACTCTCCGATTTACCCGTATCCCTGCGCAGTTTGCACAAAAAACACAGGTACTGTGCACGGAAACTTCCTTGTCCCCGCACATCACGGTCGATTTACCGCTCGGTTTTCTCTCAAGAGGTAATGATTTCATTACAGAGAATACGGGATTATTTTCCTATTAGTCTGCCGGTTCAGTTCGTTTAGGGTGAGGAATTATTTTATATGGTTGTAAGATCAATCTGTTTACACTCGTGTTGATTTGGATCGCACTCTTTTGTGTCCCTATCAATGAGTCAAAGTGGAGAAAATTATCATGGCAGCAGCAAAGCCCCACATGAATCTTGCCGTTATCGGTCACATTGATCACGGTAAGTCAACAACCGTTGGCCGGATTCTCTTTGAGACCGGCGTTGTAGCACAGCACGTTCTTGATGGATACAAGAAAGAAGCAGAATCAAAAGGAAAGGGTACTTTCGAGTTCGCCTGGGTAATGGACTCCCTCAAGGAAGAGCGTGAACGTGGTATTACCATCGATATCGCTCACAAGAAATTCGAAACCCCGAAATACAATTTTACCGTTGTTGACTGTCCAGGTCACCGTGACTTCGTTAAGAACATGATCACCGGTGCATCCCAGGCTGATGCAGCAATCATTGTCGTATCCGGAACCGAAGGTCCGATGGAACAGACCAAAGAGCACGTCTTCCTTTCCAAGACTCTTGGTATCAACCAGATTATCGTCGCCATCAACAAGATGGACGCAGTTCAGTACTCTGAAGAGAAGTACAACGAAGCAAAAGACAAGATGACCAAACTCATCATGTCTGTTGGATACAAGCCGGCAAACACCCCCTTCATCCCAATCAGCGCATTCTGCGGTGACAACATCAAAGTCGCATCCGCAAACACCCCGTGGTACAAGGGCCCAACACTCCTTGCAGCACTCGATCTGTTCACGATGCCCGAAATGCCGACCGACAAACCGCTCAGACTCCCGATCCAGGATGTCTACACCATTTCCGGTGTTGGAACTGTTCCAGTAGGTCGTGTTGAGACCGGTATTCTCAAGAAAGGACAGAAAATCTCCTTCATGCCGGCAAACGTTTTCGGCGAAGTTAAGTCCATTGAAATGCACCACGAAGAGTTCCCAGAAGCACTTCCAGGAGACAACGTTGGATTCAACGTTCGTGGTATCGCAAAGAATGATGTCCGCCGTGGAGATGTCTGCGGTCCGGCCGATGTTCCGCCGACCGTAGCAGAAGAGTTCACCGCACAGGTCGTTGTTCTTCAGCACCCGTCCGTCCTCTCAGTTGGATACACTCCGGTGTTCCACTGCCACACCTCACAGACTGCATGTATGTTCACCTCCCTTGACAAAAAGCTGGACCCCCGTTCCGGACAGGTCAAAGAAGAGAACCCGGCATTCCTTAAGGCAGGCGATGCAGCAATTTGTACTATCACTCCGACTCGCCCTCTCGTTATTGAGACTGCAAAGGAACTCCCGCAGCTCGGCAGATTCGCTGTTCGTGATATGGGTATGACCGTCGCAGCAGGACTTGTTCTCAGCGTTAAAGCAAAGCAGATGAGATAATTTTATCTCTCACTCGAATTTTTTGTGGTGACTTAGAAAATGCAAAAAGCCAGAATACGCCTGACAGGGACTGATTATGAGAAAGTGGAAACGGTATGTACCCGTATCCGTGAGATTGCAGAACGTACCGGTGTAAATATGGCTGGACCTATCCCGCTGCCGACCAAGAGACTTATCGTCCCGGTTCGGAAGTCCCCCGATGGAGAAGGAACGGCAACCTGGGATCGCTGGCAGATGCGAGTGCACAAACGACTCATCGACCTTGACGCCGATGAGCGTGCACTCAGACAGCTTATGCGCATTCAGGTTCCAAAAGATATCAGCATTGAGATCGTTCTCGAGAACTAAACGGAAATACCTTCCGTTTTTCTTTACATATATTTTTCTGTTTTTTAAATTTCTCAAATCCCGTCTCTTCAGGATTTTCTGCCGTTTTAATCTTCAATGAAGGAGCTCATTATCCTAAAGAGAGTTGTAAGGGGCATTATCGTACATCAAGGTCAGAATTATCTTCTCGTACTTACTGCCTTATGGATATCAAACTGGATTACGTTTTGTCAAAAGATGCTTCTTCGGATGAAGATATTCATATCCTATCCTGACAAACATACTTTACGCATCCATGCATCCATTCATACAAAATATCAAAAGTCATATCCGTGTTGAACACGTGATCTTTGCGATCCTCATCCTCGCGATCATTCTCAGATTCGCTTGTCTGGATCTCAAACTCTTTCATCACGATGAGGCGATTCATGCCTGGTTCTCCTATCAGCTTCTGACCACCGGTAATTATCTCTATGATCCGGTGTATCACGGCCCCTTCTTATACTATATCACGGCATCCATGTTCGCCATATTCGGGGACTCCGATCTTATCGGCAGAATCCTTCCGGCAATTGCCGGCTGTGCGCTTATCCCTCTCGTCTACTGGTTATATCGACTTCGGTATCTGACCGGCAAAATTGCCGTGATCGCGGCACTTTTCCTTGCGATAGCTCCGGAAATGGTCTACTTCTCCCGGTTTTTGCGCAATGATATCTTCGTAGTTTTCTTCTCTCTCCTTCTGGTCGTTGCCTTCCTCGCATGGCTCGATAAAGGTAAATGGTATTATCTGGCATTGGCGGCCGCTGCCGGAGCTCTTGGCATGTGTTCCAAGGAGAATATGCCGCTCGTCCTTGTCACCTTCGGCGTATTTTTCCTGTATCTTCTCTGGACCCGAAAGATCACCCTTCCGGAAAAATGGATCCGCGATCTCATCATCGCGGCGGTCATCTTCTTTGGGATCATCTGCACACTGTATTCCTCATTCTGGACCCATCCTGAAATGATTCTGCAGGCAGGTCTTATGGCTATAGAACACTGGCTGGCGATGCACAACGAACAGCGGATCGCCGGTCCGCCGGTATTTTATTTCCTGATGTTCGTCCTGTATGAACTGCCGATCCTTATTTTTACCATTTCCGGGGTTATCCAGTTCCTTAGGACCGGAAAGAAACGGTCTTCTGACAAAGAAGATGAACTGGAAGAACAAGAGGAACAAGAACACAAAGAACCAATAAAGAAGTTCTCCTTTGCGGCTTTGTTCCGCCGTCCGGCAGCTCCTGCGTCCATCGACAGAAAAAGGGAGTTCATCCGGTTTGCGGTCTACTGGACGATCATTGCCTGCCTGACCTATGCCTACATTGGTGAAAAGGTTCCCTGGCTCTCTCTCCATCAGTTGGTGCCGATGATCTTCGTCGCGGCATTTGGTATCACCTTTACGGGAAAATACTGGAAGACTGTTCTTGTGATATGTGCTGTGCTCCTGTTTGCCACGACCTGTTATGTGGCATACACTCCTGCGGATATTGCCGAGCCGATTATCCAGGTCCAGAACTCAGAAGATCTTGTCCCCCTGATGGCCGCGATCGATGCCTCCGACAAGGTTGCTCTTGCTACGGATCAGGCCTGGCCGTTCATGTGGTATTACCGCGGGGATGCATGGGACAGGTTCACGTATTACGGAGGACTGAAGGACGCTTCGACGCTCCTGACCGGGGACTATGACATCATCATCACCCATGATGATGAGAGTTACGACTCCCTGGAAGGGTATACAAAGGAGACGATCCGGCTGAACTACTGGATCGACAATACGGGCACCGGGGAGGATCCCGGATGGATCGCCTACTTCTTCACCCGTGCGGGTAAGATCGGCAGTTACAACTTTGATGTGTTCACCCGCACCACCGCCTGAAGAGAAATAATCACGCAACTACTAAGAGTTTCCCCGCCAATATAGGTACATCTATAGGATATGCACATGGAACAGGGCATCTTGGAACTGGAAGAACTACGCAGCAGGTTACTTGATCTGACGCTCCGCAACAATCTGCTGAACTATAAACCGTCTCCCGGCAGATCCATCGAGGTGATCGACTGTGATCCGGCGGAGATTTATCGGATCCTTGTTCTTGACGAAAAGGGGATGAAGTTTTATCCGTCAAGCAAAGCTGCCAGAAGTGATGCTGACGACAAACGCATCTGGAAGTATCCGACATTTACCCAGACGTCAAAGTATGCCGAGCTGATCCTCCATACCCCCTATACCGATATCGAGCTCCGTAAAAAGCTCTACAGTCTCCAGAACAAAAGTCGGACGGTTTTTGAAGAACAGGGATATCCTGTTCTCTATCTCGCTTTGGGATTTGTTGAGTGGACCGAACGTGACTATCCGACAAAATCTTTCAAAGCTCCGCTGCTTCTGATCCCGGTGGACCTGGAACGCCAGAAGATCAAAGAGAATTATACGCTTCGCTGGACCGGTGAAGATCCTACCCTTTCCTTATCGCTGATTGCAAAACTTGCCGAACAGGGTGTTATCCTGCCTGATATGGGTCATCCGGAAACAATCGAGGAGATCGCCTCCTACTTTACCCTGATCAGGGAGACGGTTGCTGAAAAAGACTGGGTTTTTACGCCCGGGACCACGCTTGATCTGTTTAGTTTCCGTAAGTTTGTGATGTTCAAGGATCTGGATCCGTCGAGTTGGGAGGGGGTCTCCCCGCTTGAGAAAAATCCGCTGATCAAACGGTTATTCCATCCTGAAGTTGAGATAAATCCTGCACCGTCCTTCCCGGAGAACGAGGCGGACCTCCGTCTACCCAGTGAACGCAGTTTCAATATCATGGACGCCGATTCTTCCCAGATTGCCGTGATCGAGGAGGCAAAGGCCGGCAAAAATCTCGTTGTCGAAGGCCCTCCAGGCACGGGAAAGAGTCAGACGATCGCGAACATGATCGCTGAAATGATGGCGAACGGCAAAACCGTTCTCTTCGTCAGCGAAAAGATGGCGGCTCTTGAGGTGGTGAAACGAAGGCTGGATACGGCAGGTCTTTCTCCGTATTGTCTTGAACTCCACAGCCAGAAAGCGAAGAAGGCGGAACTTATCCGCGAACTGGAGAAGAGTATCCGGCAGCCTTCGCCGGAATCGTCCTGTTCTGAGTCGTGTCACCGTCAGATCGATTCGTTGAGAACGGAGTTGAGCGGGTATTGCAGTGAGCTGAAAACCCCGATCGGTGCATGCGGATTCACGCCGTATGATCTGTTCGGGATCCGCGAACAGTACCGGTACGAGTTCGAAAACAGCCCTCACCGGAAAAATTACCGGCTCCAGAAGATCCCGGTAGAGGATGCTCTCGGCATGACGCCTGATGAGTATAAGGCGGCCATTTCTGCCCTGCAGGAGATCGCGGCATATCTTCCAACTCTCCTCAGTGACGGCAGCCTTATATCAGGTCACCCGTGGGCAATGACCAGACCTGGGATGATCCTGCCGAGCGATCAGGATGAGATCCGTGAGATGGTGATCACGTATCAAAGCAGGATCCAGGATCTTCAGACTGTTATGCGGGCAATCGCCGATCTGACGGATGTTCCGGTTCCTAGAAGCGAAACCGAGGTTTCCCGCCTGATCGAGACCTGCAGGTATCTGCTGAAGGATTTCACGGTGACGCTTGATATCCTGAAAAATCAGCTGTGGGGAAATCAGGCGGAACTGAACCGTCTGATCGCTAATATGCAGGATCTGTATGATCACAGTTCTCGGATCCTCGCAAACTTCACCCCGGAGATCTTTCTGCGCAATCCTGCTCGTCTGTACTCAGAGTTCCTCGCGTACAAGGAGAAGGGAACGATTGGGAAAATGTTTTCCGGCGGGTATAAGAAGCTCAAAGCAGAGATCGCCGAGTATTATGTTGGTTCCATGCCGGATGATGCGAAGATACTCTCGGATCTGAAGGATGCACGCAATTATCTGACTGCACGTGACGAATGGGAGCAAGACAAAGGAGTGTATCTTTCCCTGTTTGCCCCGGTCTGGAAGGATGAATATACGCATCCAGATTCGCTTCGACAGTATGCAGACTGGGTACTTGCAGTCCTGACAATGGCGCAGGAAGGGCTTATCACTCCGCATACGATCGAACTGCTCAGTTCAGGGCAGATCACGCCTGCTTCCCTGTCGCCGCTGTTTTCCACTCTCAAGGAAACGGTCATCGCTCAAACTGAGGAGCGGGACGCGCTTTTTATCCGTCTTGGGGTGGTCGATTTCGAGACAGACCAGACGTTTGCGTCAATGCGGAAACTCACTGACATCTGGATAACGGAGATTGACCGGCTGAGTGAGTGGAGTAAGTTCCTCACCTTTGCGGAGACTTGTGAAAACACGAAGGCATCTGCCGTGCTGCCTCTGCTTTTCACTGACAAGATTTCGGCAGAGGCGCTTATCCCGGCATTTCTTACCGGCTATGCGGACGCTCTTTTGAAAGAGGCGTACCGTGTCCGTCCGCTTCTTGCGAGGTTTGCTCAGGCGCCTCATGAACAGAAGATCACGACATTTGCCGAGTATGACCGGGCTGCGATCTCCGCAAATGCGGCGAGGATCATTCAGAAGCTGGACAAGTCCGTTCCCGAGATGTACACCGGCGCTTCCCGCGACTCTGAGATGGGTGTTTTGACCGGCGAGTTCAACAGAAAACGCGGTCACATGTCGATCCGGACCCTGATGACGAAGGCCGGGGGACTTATCCAGCAGATCAAACCCTGTTTCATGATGAGTCCTCTTTCTGTCGCCCAGTATCTGGATCCCAGGTCCGTTCAGTTCGACATCATCATCTTTGATGAGGCCAGTCAGGTCAGACCGGAGGATGCATTAGGTGCTCTCATGCGCGGCCGTCAGCTTGTCGTGATGGGCGATTCCCGTCAACTCCCGCCGACTACGTTCTTTGATCAGATTGCGGGTCAGGGTGAGGATGAAGAGGAGTCGGTTGCCGGTGTAAAGGATATGGAGAGCCTTCTGCATGTCTGCAAACAGTCGTATCCAACAAAAAGGCTCCGCTGGCATTACCGTTCGAGGCACGAATCGCTCATCGCAGTATCCAATCAGGAGTTTTACGACGGGAGTCTGATGGTCTTCCCCTCGCCGCGGCACGAGACCCCGGATCTGGGTCTTTCCTTTGTTCATCTGCCGGATACGATCTATGAACGCGGCAAGTCGGGTGTCAACAAAGGTGAAGCCCAGGAAGTTGCCCGGGCCGTGATCTCCTATTATCAGAAGTTCCCGAATAAAACACTCGGTGTTGCGACCTTCTCTACCCGTCAGCAGGAGGTTATCCATCATGAGGTGGATATTCTCCTCCGTGATCATCCGGAGGTCGAGATGCTGATGCATCCGGCAAACGGCGAGAACTTCTTTGTGAAGAATCTGGAAACGGTTCAGGGTGATGAACGCGACACGATGCTTATCAGTATCGGGTACGGGTTCGATGAGAATCACCGGCTTTCCCGAAACTTCGGCCCCCTTAATCAGGCAGGTGGCGAGAGACGGCTGAACGTTCTGATCACCCGGGCACGGGAACGGTGTGTAGTGTTTTCGAATTTCCGCGGCGCCGATCTTCCGATCGATGCTGAATCTTCATCCGGTATTGCTGCCCTGTCCCGTTTCCTCACCTATGCTGAGGACCGTTCTTCACTGATGGGAGATCCTTCACTCGAGGTTATGGATGATGCCGGATACTTCCCGGATTCCATCGCAGTGTTGCTTGACGATAAAGGATACATGGTGTCCCGAAATCTTGGATGCGCCGGGTTCAGGATCGATCTTGCGGTATCCGATCCGAAGGATCCCGGGGTGTATATGGCGGGTATTCTCTGTGATGGTCCGAGCTACTGGTCCTCCGAGGTTACGCGGGATCGTGATCGGCTGAGGGGCCAGGTCCTCGAGGGGCTCGGCTGGCGTCTCATTCGTGTATGGTCTTCTGAGTGGTTCCAGCACCCGGCATCCTGCACTAAGATCCTTCTGGACTTTCTTGAAGAGGTACAGAATCCAGTGGAGTCTGTTGTTCAAAAACAGGAGAAGCCGGTAAAGAAGGCGAAGACTGCGGCCTCTCCGGCTTTGACTGAGGAAAAACCAAAACCATCTGTTGTTAAGGCGCCGGTGTATGCAAAGGTGAAAGTCGAGCCGTATGTTTTCTGTACTGAGTGTGATCTGGCGAAGTATCACCAGTTTGCCTCCGTGACTGATCCTGTACTTGCGACCGCGATCGTTCAGATCGTCTCCGTCGAAGGCCCGATCTCTTTGAATGTGCTGAATGCTAGGATAAAGGAGCTTGGGCGTGTCCCGAAGATGATGCCGGCGATCAAGAAAAAGATCGCTTCGCTCGCGGCTGACGAGGTGAACGCCGACCGTCTGATCGTGGATGAGGAGGGTTTTTATTCAGTTCCTCAGAAGGATTTAACTGCCCGCGAACGGCCTTCGAAGTGGTCATGTGACGATGTGTCGCTTTCGGAGATCGGTCTTGCGGCTTCGGTTATTCTTGGCAAGCAGTTTGCCACGCCCAAGCAGGATCTTATCCGACAGACCGCTATGGTCCTTGGGTTCAAACTGACTGCACAGGTCAAGGTGCGGGTGGAAAAGGGGATTGATGCAGCAATTTCTACCGGAGCTATCATCACAGATGGTGATAAACTCATTCGGGCCGTAGAATAATATTTCCACACCTTTTTTCTGATGGAAGGTTCAATAAAGTGAGCAACAGTCTTTCGGGTTTTTAGATAATTTGTTTGAGTCGATTTCCGCAGTAACGAACTCCGCAGGGTATCTCTTAGGAGGAGTGGTGGTGACCCTTCTTTTAGTGGGTCTTTCCCTCCTAATCGGGTTTATCTGCGGAATCGTCTTGACTCTGGGTCAGGTATATGGTCCGCAGCCGGCCCGCTGGTTCGTCGGTGTCTATGTTTGGTTCTTTCGCGGACTCCCCAATATCGTCTTACTGTTTTTGTTTTACTTCGCGCTCTTCCCGTTCATGGGCTTTGATATGCCGGTTTTCGGCGTTGCCGTGACCGTGTTAGGTCTCAGGAGTGCAGCATATCAGTCCCAGATCTTCCGGGGAGCTATTCAGTCGTTATCTGAAGGACAGATGCTTGCTGCCCGCTCCCTTGGTATGACCAGATGGCAGGCGATCCGCTCGATCATCCTGCCCCAGTCGCTTCGTCTTTCACTCCCAGGTTAGTCGAACGAGTATCCGGTTATGTTGACCGATTCATCGGTTGCCTATGTTATCGGCGTGGCCGAGCTCCCGACCAGAACGAGTCAGGTGATTTCCAGAACCGGTGAACCAATGCTGCTGTATCTCACCTGTGCGGTCATATTCATTCTGTTAAATTACGGTGGCATGATGATCATTCAATATGTGGAAAAGAAAGTCCGGATCCCGGGATTCGGCAATAACGAGGCTGAGTGTTTATGAGTGATGTTCCCATTCTCAAAGTAGAGAATCTCTGTAAGTCATACGGCGATCTCGAGGTTTTGAAATCCGTTTCCTTCGAGGTGCACAAAGGGGAAAAGAAGGTTTTCGTAGGTCCGTCAGGTACCGGAAAATCCACGCTTCTCCGGTGCATCAACCAGTTGACCCTTCCAGACAGCGGGTTTGTGTATCTGAACGGTGAGGAGATCGTTCACTCCGGCAAAAAGATCAATGCATATCGGCAGAAGATGGGGATGGTCTTTCAGAACTTCAATCTCTTTGACCATCTGACGGCAGTCAGAAACGTGGAACTTGCCCTGCTGAAAGTGAAAAAGATGGATAAAAAATCTGCACGCGAAAAGGCGATGTATGAGTTGGAGCAGGTCGGTATGGCTGACCGTGCGTATTTCTATCCCGCACAGTTGTCAGGGGGCCAGGCTCAGCGTGTTTCCATTGCAAGGGCACTTGCGATGGATCCCGAGGTCATGCTTTTCGATGAATCGACCTCGGCTCTCGATCCAGAACTGAAACGCGAGGTGATGGAGGTCATGCGGACCCTTGCAGCCCAAGGGATGACCTGTATCGTTGTTACGCATGAGATGAAGTTTGCAACCTCCTTTGCCACCGAGATATACCTGATGGAGAAGGGCGAGATCGTTGAACACGGACCGCCGTCGGAGATCCCGACAAGTCCGAACTTTGTAAAAACACGTGCGTTTATGGGCAGTTACGCAGACGAGTGATATGGATAATCTGACCAATACACCTGTGCCTTTAGACGGGCTGAGCGGTTTTTTCCAGGGTGCTCTGGACTCTTTCATCTCCCAGATCCCGTTCTGGCAGGATATTCTGCTCCCTGCTCTCTGGAACGGGTTATTGGTGACGATGCAACTCGTGATCATGACGGCCCCCTTCGGGTTCCTGCTTGGTCTTCTCGTGGCCGTATCCAGAGTTTACGGACCAAAGCCGGTCAAATGGCTTGCACAACTGTACGTGATATTTTTCCGCGGCTGTCCGCTTTTGGTTCTGCTGTTCATCCTGTACTTTGGTCTGCCGTCCATCGGAATCGTCTTGGGCTCGTTTATGTCGGCCCTCGTCGGATTCATTTTGTGTAACTCAGCGTATAACTCAGAGTATCTCCGCGGAGGACTTCAGTCGATCAAACGCGGTCAGCTGCTTGCTGCCAGGTCTCTTGGTATGACAAAGGCACAGGGAGTTTTGTATGTGGTGGTCCCGCAGGCACTCCGCCGTGCCCTTCCGGGGGTCTCAAACGAGTTCATCTATCTGATAAAATACTCCTCGCTTGCGTATGTGGTCGCGGTGATCGAGCTTACCGGTGCGGCAAAGATCATTGCAAGTAAATATTTTATGTTCTTTGAGGCTTTTGCGGCAGTGGGTGTTTTCTATCTGGTTCTCGTGACGATCACGACGTTAGGGGTCCACTGGCTTGAGAAAAAGTATGCGATCCCGGGTGTGTCGGGTGTTGATGGAAAGGTTACAAAAGAGCACTAATTTTTTTAAAATCATTTAAATACTTCTTTTTCCTATTTCTCTATCATGTCATTATCAGTTGATGTTATAGATAAGCTTGCTGCACTGATCACCGCAGCTTTTGGTCTGGTTGCGGCTCTTGCATGGAACACCGCGATCCAAGCGGTCTTTAGGGAACTTTTCGGCGACCAAAGCAGTATCCCGGCGATGCTTGGATACGCCGGTTTTGTGACGATCATTGCCGTTGTCTTTACGGTCTGGATCGGGTATGTCTCGAACAAGACGAAGGAAAAAGTCGTTAAAGTAAAGATCGTTAAAGATAAATTCGTTAAAGATAAGAAAGAGTAATTTCATCCAAATCTTTTTTTTGTTGGACAAGCGTTATAGTTAGTATGCGAGTCTGTTGTGCCCAGTTGATTCAAGTATGGGATGATGTTGATGCTGCTTTTGCGAAAGCAGATGCTTTTCTTGCAGAAAATTCCGAGAAGGCAGATATAGTGATGTTTTCGGAGCAGTTTGCGACTGGGTGGCGGCCTGTGGGCTCACAAATTTCGGGTGGGGAAGTGAAAAACCAGTGGCTTGCCCTTGCAGCTAAGCATAAGGTCTGCGTTGTTGGTTCATATCAGAAAGTCATAGCAGGAGGTTTGCCGCAGAATACAATGCTCGTGTGCGGTCCGACCGGCGAAGTTGTCGCCGAGTACTCTAAGATGTATTTGTTTGTGCCTGGAAAAGAGGATAGGTCTTTTTCGCCAGGTGCCGATCCGGTGACGTTTGCATACGACGGCGTGAAGTTTGGGTGTGCTATTTGTTTTGATCTTCGATTTCCTGAGTTGTTTCGCGAGTATCTAAAATTGGGGTGCGAGTGTGTTTTGGTTCAGGCTGCCTGGCCAGCGGCACGGGTCGCAGACTGGGAGCTTCTGCTTCGGGCACGAGCGTTGGAGAACAGGGGGTTTGTTATCGGGGCCGCATGTATGGGATATGATTCTGTATCGGGTACGGATTACTGCGGGCGGAGCATGGTCTGTGATTATGAGGGGCGTGTAATCAGTGACGGCGGCGTGTTTGAAGGAGGATGCGTTGGCGAGGTGGATGTGGATGGGGTGAGGGAGATGAGGAGGGTGTGGGGGATGTGTCCCCACGATTGTTTTCGATCTTGAGAAAAAATAGTCTTCGCATCCATTATTTTCTCTGATAATCATCATCACATCTGACAATATCCTCTTCTGTCAGAAGGTCTCCATTTTGCACTTCGACAACCTCAAGTGGAACATCTCCGGGATTTGCAAGCCGGTGAATTGTATTCGCGGGGACAAATGTGCTCTCGCCAGTTCTGACAAGAAAGGTATTTTCTCCATTCGTGACTTCCGCGATTCCGCCTACCACGACCCAATGCTCGCTCCGGTGATTATGATACTGAAGCGAAATGCGCTTGTGTGGATGGATAACTAAGCGCTTGATCAGATACGTCCCACAGCGCATAAGCGTCGTATATGTTCCCCACGGGCGGTGAACAGTTGTGTGGTTGACAACTCTTTCATCGTTTTTCTGGCGAAGCAGTTCAGTGATTTCCCCAATTTTCTGCGTCTGATTTTTTGGACAGATCATCAAAACATCTGCTGTGTCGATGATCGCCATCTCGGAGACGCCGATAGTGGAAATCAGTTTGTCTGATACGATGATATTGTTCTTTCCATCCTGTGTGATGTATTCTCCGTTCACCACATTTCCTTCGTTGTCTTTATCACTTACTGAATATAGTGCTTCAAAACTCCCGAGATCGTTCCATGCAGTCGATAATGGAACGACTCCAACGTTGGGAGTTTTTTCCAGGAGACCATAATCGATCGAGATCTTTGGTGTAAGTTCGTATGCCGTCGCTACGTCGTGGCTGAACGCATTGATAATATCAGGAGCATATTTCCTGCATTCATCTAAAAACAAATTTGCTGAGAAACAAAAAATCCCGGCATTCCAAAGATATCCCTCATTCAGATATTTTTCTGCCGTATGTTTGTCGGGTTTTTCCACAAATGCTGATACCTTGTAACCTCCTTCGAGTTTGTCTCCGGGTTGGATATATCCATATCCTGTGTGCGGGGATGTTGGAACAATGCCAAACGTAACAATATAGTTCTCCGTAAGTTTTTCTGCGGCTTTGATTGCTTTACTGTAGGCTTCCGTCTCTTCAAGAAGCTGATCTGAGGAGAGAACAAGAATTATTGCATTTTTATCTATTTCATGGATCTTGAGGGTGGCATATGTAATTGCCGGGAGGGTATTTTTCCCGCAGGGTTCTTCCAGCACATTGCAGGGAATGATGATTTGATTGAGCTGGTCTTCAACAAGAAACTTGTGTGTGTCATTTGTCACGACAAAGATCTCTTCCGGTTTTGAAAATAAAGAAGCACGCAAAACCGCCTTTTGGAAGAGTGATTTTTCTCCAAAAAGCGGGATGAACTGCTTGGGATAATTACTCCTGCTCAAAGGAAAGAGGCGTGTGCCAAAACCGCCGGCGAGAATTATTGTGTACATAAGGTATCTCCTGTATGTATAATATGAATGATTACAATCAAAAGGGTTGTGTATTTCATAACTCTTAAATGATTTTTATTTATCTGCATTATGAGATTGTTTAAACATCATGGAGTATTATCAGAAGAATCATTTTTAGTTATAGATTCCCAGAAATAGATACTTTTCATCTAGGTCAGATAGACTCATCGTTCTATCTTATTGAAAAATAATTTTTTGTGTAAATAAAATCTGTTTTTAATCAAAAACCCACCATCTATTTGGGAAATGCTGGGTTATTTTCTGATCTCCTTCTCCTATGGGTTCCAATCCTATGTTGCGCATATCCGCATCAACCATAATTTTTATAAGATCCTGAAAGGTAATTTTTGGGTTCCATCCCAATATTTTGGTTGCTTTTCTGGTGTCAGCAATTACATTGTCCACTTCAGATGGACGAAATAACGTTTTGTCAAAATGTATGTATTTTTCCCAGTTTAAATCAGCATATTCAAACGCGTTTTCCACAAATTCTCGAATATAATGACTATTGCCTGTTCCAATTGCATAATCATCCGGTGTATCCTGCTGAAGCATGGTCCACATTATTTGCACGTATTCTGGTGCGTAACCCCAGTCGCGTTTCACATCAAGGTTTCCCATGATAATTTCATTTTGTTTCCCTGCAATAATTGATGCAACACCTTGCGTTATCTTTCGAGTAACAAAATCTTCCCCTCTACGTGGAGACTCATGGTTAAAGAGAATACCACTGCAGGCAAACGTATTGTAACTTTCTCTATAGTTTTGGGTGAGATAATGTGCATACACTTTTGCACAGGCATACGGACTTCTTGGGTGAAGAAGTGTTGATTCATTTTGAGGTGGGGGAGTTAAACCGAACATCTCACTACTGGAAGCTTGGTAAAATTTGATATTTTTTCCACTCTTTAGGATTGCTTCCAATAATCTCGCAGTACCAAGACCAGTTATATTTCCTGTGTATGCAGGGCAGGTAAAACTGGATCCAACATGACTTTGTGCTGCGAGATTGTAGACTTCATCCGGCATTATTTCTGTGATAAGAGTTTTAATTAGCTTATCATCGGATAAATCGCCGTGATGTACAGTAATATTTTGTGCAGATCCCATATTCTTAGACTTTGTCTCAATTTGGAGGGATTTTCTGCTTAATCCATGAACAACGTAACCCTTGCTTAACAAGAATTCTGCAAGATATGATCCATCTTGCCCGGTAATGCCAGTAATCAATGCTGTTTTTCTAATGTTCATCACTCACGCAGTCAGTGTATTATTAATATATTTTGCTATGTCATCACTGTTTCTTTTGAGATATAATATAATGCAATCTGCAATTTATTGTTTGAATGATTGCTACTAAAATTTTTGCACTTTCCTTAACGTTGTTAGATAAGAGGAGTTGATTCGTTTTATTTGTATGCTCTTGCATTAGAAAAAGTCTGTGAATAACTATTATTCGGTTTTGCAGTGTTAAATTACCTATTAAATCTGTTTAGGTGCAGAGAATAAGGAATGTCTTGTACATAGTTTAGAAAATAGTCACTAAATTATATGTGTCAGTGAAACTAAAACATTTTTTTTTCTTTGTTGGAATGTCTAATGAAAAAAGGTGATTAGACATACTTACATAGTAGAGAATAAGTTGTAAATAGCTTTCTCATCCATATACTAATCAATCAGGTGATTCATATTACAAAAACCGCTTTCATTACAGGTATCACTGGTCAGGACGGCTCCTATCTCGCTGAACTCCTTCTCCATAAAGGATATGAAGTACACGGTCTTATCCGCCGCGCCTCAACATTCAATACCTCCCGTCTTGATCACATCTATCAGGATCCGCATGATGACCCGAAACTGATCCTTCACTACGGGGATCTTTCGGATACAGAACAGATCTCCAATATCATCTACAATATCAAACCCTCGGAAGTCTACCACCTCGGTGCCCAGAGTCACGTGCGGGTGAGTTTTGACACGCCCGAGTACACCGGGAATGTCACCGGACTTGGAACTGCAAGACTCCTTGAAACCATCAGGAAAAGCGGTCAGGATATTAGATTCTATCAGGCATCAAGTTCTGAGATGTTTGGCGCAACCCCACCGCCTCAGAATGAGGGGACCAAGTTCTGGCCCCGCAGTCCGTATGCGTGTGCGAAAGTGTATGCGTATTACATGTCACGTAATTATCGTGATGGATATAATATGTTTGTCTGCAACGGAATTCTTTTCAATCATGAATCACCCCGTCGCGGCGAGACATTTGTAACGAGAAAGATCACCCGTGGTCTTGCAAATATCGTTGCAGGCAAACAGAAGTATCTCTATATGGGAAATCTCGATGCACGTCGCGACTGGGGTTTCTCGCCGGAATATGTTGAAGCGATGTGGATGATGCTTCAGCAGGATACACCGGATGATTATGTGGTGAGTACTGGTCAGACCAACTCGGTAAAAGAATTCCTCGAAGAGGCATTCAAATACGCTGGTTTGAATTGGGAGGATCATGTCAGAATCGATCCGCAGTATTTCCGTCCAACGGAGGTGGAAAATCTTATCGGTGATTCAAGTAAGGCAAAGAAGATTCTTGGCTGGGAACCAAAAGTAACCTTTGGTGATCTTACGAGGATCATGGTCGATTCGGATTTCCGTGCAGCAGGACTGGAGCCGATAGGTGAAGGCGATGCGGCTCTTGCAAAGTTGTATCCGAATAAATGGTGGGGAGGAGATTAAATGAGTGATATGCATTTTGAAGACAAGATCATTCTGGTAACTGGCGGCGCTGGTTTCCTCGGTTCGAATGTCGTAAAGCATCTCATAACATCAGGCGCAAAAAAAGAGAATATTATCATTCCGAGAAGCCGCGATATCGATCTCCGTGTATGGGAGAATTGTTTATCGGTGACAAAGGGAGTGGATCTGGTGATCCACCTGGCCGCATCCGTTGGTGGTATTGGTTACAATATGAATAATCCAGGGTCCCTTTTTTATGATAATGCAATCATGGGGATCCAATTGATTGAAGCTGCCCGCCAAAATAGCGTGGACAAGTTTGTAGCTGTCGGAACGATCTGTGCATATCCAAAGTTTACGCCGATTCCATTCCGTGAAGAGGAATTATGGAATGGGTATCCTGAGGAAACAAATGCACCTTACGGTCTTGCGAAGAAGATGATGCTTGTTCAGGCTCAGTCGTATCGCCAGCAGTATGGATTCGATGCGATCTATCTCCTGCCGGTGAATCTGTATGGTCCGGGGGATAATTTCAATCTGGATAGTTCCCACGTGATTCCGGCATTGATCAAGAAATTCATTGATGCGAAGGAGATTGGATCGGATAAGGTTGAGGTTTGGGGGACTGGTGCGGCATCTCGGGAATTTTTGTTTGTGGATGATGCAGCACGGGCCATCGTTCTTGCAGCTCAAAAGTATGATAAGCCGGATCCGGTAAACATCGGTTCCTGTATGGAGATAACAATAAAGGAGCTCGTTGATCTGATTGCAGAACTGACAGATTTTGAAGGTGAGATCATTTGGGATACGAGTAAGCCAGATGGTCAACCGAGACGGATGCTGGATGTGAGTGTAGCGGAAAGGGAGTTTGGATTCAAGGCGAAGGTCGGTTTTGACGATGGACTGAAGAAGACGATAGAGTGGTACACTCAACAACGGTAAGCACTGAATGATCACAGTCAGGTTGCTTGGAGGATTGGGGAATCAGTTATTCCAGTATGCAGTTGGACGTTCCGTCTCTATTGAGAGAGATGATAAGCTCATCCTAGATTCATCATTTTATGATTATCCACATTGTTGGACTGCCAAAAGAGAGTGTAAACTGAATCATTTCAATATTACAGGTAATTTCATTCATTACTCCAGATTACCTGCTTCATTAATGTCAGTTATATGTCAGGGTGCATGGAAGATGCCGAAGATGGTTAATTTTGTATCCGAAAATCTATTTCAAAAGATTCCTAGTCCGATTTACCATTCTCATTATATCCATGAAACCATGTTCGAATCACAACCAGATAAATTTGATCTGGTAGGAAATCTCTATCTTGATGGGAATTGGCAGTCTGAGAAATATTTTGATAAATACGCTGTTGTTATCAAAAATGATTTGCGAGTATTAACTTCTCCTTCTCCTGAAAATATAAAGTGGGGTGAATTTATTTCGAAGCATAATACTATTTGTCTGCATGTACGTAGGGGAGATTATGTAACTGATTCTGTTGCAAGGCAACATGTAGGTACTTGTAGCATTGACTATTATAATAGAGCGATTAATTATATTGTAGATAGGGTTGATAACCCCGCATTTATTGTTTTCTCTGACGATATCCTTTGGACACGTGAACATATTCCAATTTGCTTTCCGGCATATTATATGACACATAATAATGGTGAGACTGATTATGAAGATTTGCGCTTAATGTCACTATGTAATCATTTTATTACGGCAAATAGTTCATTTAGCTGGTGGGGTGCCTGGCTTGGGGATTATGAGGATAAAATTGTAGTGTGTCCGGAGAGATGGTATAATGATGGGACGAAGAATAATATTATCCCGGATAGATGGATAAAAATTTAGACTGAGATAATTATGCAAATAGTTTTTTTATTAAATGAGGAGTATTGAATGAAAGTATTATATGATTATCAGGCATTTTTGCGGACAAAATATGGTGGAGTGCCCCGGTATTTCTCTGAATTGATTCAATGTTATAATGTTGAGGATATAGAACCGATCGTTCCCCGTGGGTATTGTCGAAATGAGGATTATCGGAATCTGTATTTTTCGGAACGAAAACCAGTAAACTGGCGCTTGCGTGATTCCATTGTGGACATGATGTATAGTCACTTTCATGTTAGTCCGGCAAAATATCTTTCAGGGATAAAAAGGCTTAGTCTCTCACAAATAAAGAAAGGGGATTTTGATATATTTCACCCAACATCATTTGATTCGTATTTTCTAGAGTATATTGGTAAAAAACCCTATGTACTTACCATTTATGATTTAACGTATGATATTTATCCGGAGTTTTTTCCCTTGTCAACGGATGTACGTGCAAATATGCACGTACTCGTAGAAAATGCAACCCATCTAATTGCTATTTCAGAGTGTACCAAGAATGATTTAGTTACATATTACAACGTAGATCCTGATTGTATTGATGTTGTGTATCTTGGTTCTTTATTTGAGAGATATTTAATTTCCCCAACATTATCGTTAGATGAGTCTAACAATAAATATCTGCTTTATGTCGGAGAACGTGGTGGATATAAGAATTTTTACCATTTTGTAAATGCTATTCATCCAATTCTTCAAGCGAATCTCTGTGAATTGGTGTGTGCCGGAGGCGGGCAGTTTAGTGGAGATGAAGTGAAATTTTTGAAATCTCTTGGAATTCTGCATAAGGTTCATCAGGAGTTTGTAAGCAATGAAAAATTGATTTCATTATATCAGCATGCTGTCGCATTCGTCTATCCATCTTTGAATGAAGGCTTTGGTTTGCCCACATTAGAGGCATTTTCTTGTGGTTGTCCTGTAATTTGTAGTAATACGAGTTGTTTCCCGGAAGTTGGCGGCGATGCTGTAATTTATTTTGAGCCAAAATCTGCAGAATCCATAAGAAAGGCTGTTTATCGGGTTCTTTATGATAATAAATTACGAAATAACATGATATCTGATGGTTACAAGCAACTCAATAATTTCTCCTGGAATAAATGTGCGGAAGAGACTAAGAGAGTTTATCTAAAGGTGCTTGATTCAAAATAAGATTCTGAGTGAAAAAGAGGATTACATTTCCATCAGTTTTTCGTTGCTCTGATTACACCACGACGGAGATAGGGTGGGCGAATAACATCTAATCCAACAATCATATAACCTTGGGAATGTTTTGTGACAAAGCCATGTGAACGAAGAAGGTCCCCAAGCTTTTTTTCATCGTCATGATAATGATACGTACATGTAGCTACTTTTTTGATGCTATGTGACGAAAGTATCTTTTCAGCTCCGCACAGAAGACGTCCTTCATATCCTTCAACATCAAGTTTCAGGAATGTTGGATATTCTTTGTCTGCAAAATAATCATCTAATGAAATATTCATATCATCTGTTATATCTGAGAGATATTTCTGAACAATGACTACTTTGTTGTTCCATGGAGCAAATGTTGCTTGTAATGGCTCCATCCATATCTCTTCAGGTTCAAATAGATAGAGTTTTTTGACTCGATCAACAATATTTAGTCCAAAATTACCCTCGGCCACTCCGCAATCAACAACGATATCATCATTTTGCACATCAAATGTTTCTGTTAAATATCGGTGGGGTGATTGTGGGTGTTGCTCGATCTCCTGTAATCCGTAATAACTCCTTTTAATTCCATAATCACTCATTGAACGGGGAAAATATAATCGTTTACCATCCAAAAAAGTATACGGAAGCCCTCGATCCCTGTCATGTAATACTTCTATCGCTTCAAATTTAGCTGTGTAGTCTTCATTGAATAGTGATCCCCACTCATAGGGATGCATTGTTATACCACATATGGGAAGATGATTTAGAACCTCGGCAATCTCAGAATCAATATCTATATTTGCATAATATTCTTGGATTAATGAGATTATTTTTGTGTCTTTCAGTAGTTTCCTCCATGCTAAGTATCGCCGTGCAAAAGGATATAACTGAGAGGGTAGCATTGTCTCGCCGAGTGAAATTATTTTTTGATTCAAGTTAACTCACCCATAATATAAAATAAAAATGTCTGCATAACATTAATATTTATCACTATGTCATATATCACATCGTAGTATGGGATATCTAAACGTTGCTGAATAATGATTAAAATGATTCTGTTTTATTAAGGATTTTCTCAACAAAATCTTCATAATCTTTTGAAAACATTTCCCGTGTGTGATATTCTCTAGCATAAGACCATGATTTATATGACATAATTCTGAGTTCTTCAGTTGGTTTTTGAGATAATGAAATTACCGCCTCAATAATTGCATCTATGGTGTTTTCAGATAATGTACATCCAAAATCTCCAGTGTCAACCCCGGATTCATAACTGATTATAGGAATTAATCCGGCATGCATGCAAGATATTACACTTCCTGCCTGTCCTTCAGAGCATGATGGATATATCAGTCCAACTGTATTCTGAATAGTATCCAGAAAGTCCTTACTGTCTAAAGATACAAATCCTAGTGTTTTTATGTTTGATGATTGATAAAGTTCTTTGAAATATGCATTTTCAAAGTCTTTCTCCATGTCAACAGGTCCGCATACGATTAAGTTATAATCTGGTAATTGACTAAAAGCTTCCAATACTAAATCAAGTCCTTTATGTACCATCCCTGTACTCCCAAGCCAAAGATAATTTTTGTTAATTTTTGTGAAATCTTTTTCATAATGGGGAAAGAGAAGTGATGTTGAGAGATGTATGGGATATAAGACCTTTTTTGAAAAGGCGTATGTATCCTGCGTAAATTTGTTGCCCAGTATTGTTGCACAATCTGCGTATTCAATGCCATTACATGGAGTAACTTTGCGTCTTGGTTTTAGTGAGAAACCTCTTCTTGATTTCAAGTCAGAGAGTCGTTTTGTTTCAGCAGTATTCTGGAATTTCCAATGTGCTCCGGTGATGTGCAAAATTTTTTTGGAATTTTTCAGAAATGGGGTTAGACGTTCCATATTTGCATGTATATCAATGAATATTGCGTAGTTTCTTTTTGGAATAAAATGAGCGTTATTCCAATCAATAACATCTACATTATATCCATGTTTTAACCATATATTTGCCATTTCTCTGCATTCCCATTTGTTGGAATGATGATTAAATCGAGAATTATTTGGACTTATTCTAAATGGATTTGTGATATATGATAGTAATACATATTTTTTACTGTTATTTTGGTTATTTAAATGAATTATATTGGGGTGGAGTATTTTTGATAATATAAATCGTGCATATTGTATAAGTTCAGTAATGCTCATATTTAATCTGATTCTCTACTTAGGGGGCATGCTCAATTAATATCTAAACAGTGAAAATATTCATGGTTACATCTTTTATTTATAGTATACTTATTTCATCTTCATGGGCATATAAATTAGGAGTAGTCAACTCATAATATATGTCAAATCCTATCGTTTCCAATATCATGCGTATTCCGGCAATACAACGCCAGAGCACCTTATCCCTCATCTCAACGATAGGTATAACTCTTTTTGGATTCATCTCCACCATGCTCTTTTCCCACCTTCTTGGAAAAGATCTGATGGGGGTATACTATCTTTTTCTCGCTTATTACGGCATATTCAACATGATCGGCGACGGAGGATTTGGTCAGGCAGCAGTCAAACGAATATCCGAGGGAAATGATCAGAATGCATATTTAACCGCTTATACGACTCTTCGTGCTCTTCTCATCCTTGTTTCGACTCTCCTCCTTCTTTTGCTTAGTCCATACTTTATCGATCTGCAGTCGTATGATCTTGTTCTCTGGATCATCATTGCACTTTCAGCCTCATTTTTTGGTCACACTGTAACCTATGGTGTTTATGGTTTGGGTCATGTTGGAGTATACAGTTTATCTAATGGTATCAGTGAGTTTTTCAGAATATTGGTCCAGATCATAGCTGTTCTTCTAGGATTCTCTGTTTTCGGCTTATATGGCGGATTCATTGTGGGCATCCTCATATCTGGTATTGTCTGTCTCAAATACTTCACCTTTAAACCTGCAAAATTCAGTTTTCGTCATATCACCAGCCTTGCCGTATATGGATTCTGGATATTTCTGATCGGAACTGGCTCCATCGTTTTTGCCTATGCCGATACGATTTTCATCGGTTATTTTATGACTAACGGCGATGTCGGCATCTATCGTACCGCATATCAGTTTACATCACTTGCTGCATTTCTTTCAGTTGCTATTGCCACGACTCTTACTCCGAAAATAAGTCACTGGAGTGCAAATAATCAGATGGACAAAATTGCCCCTGTAATTACCCGTGGGATAACTTTCTCTCTACTATTAGCCATTCCAGTGGCTTTTGGTGGAATCCTTCTTTCAGAACGATTGCTATACTTCTTCTATGGAGCCGATTTCGCCGCTGGTTCTACAGTCTGTTCGATTCTGTTCATTATGCAGATTATCTCAGTGTTCACCCTGCTTCTTGGCGTTGCGCTTACCGCATCGGATCACGCCCGTCAGGCATTCTATGCCGCCGGAATCGCTGCTCTCCTTAACATTGTTCTGAATGTGACTATGATCCCGATCGTTGGGATCAACGGTGCAGCAGTTTCCACCGTAATTAGTTTTGGTTTGAATGCCATCCTGATCTCGCATTTCCTCAAACGCTATATCACCATCCGCTTTGAACTCCTTCCCATCGCTCACATCATCATCGCATCTCTCGTTATGGCTCTCTTTGTCTTTATCTACATACAATTCGTCTCGCTTGACAACGTTGTCTTCACCCTTATCCCTGTAGTCATCGGCGCTTTCATCTACGTCACTCTCCTCCTCAAACTTGATCGAGGCATTCGTGATGAAATTGCCGGGATGGTAACTACATTCGGCCTCCCATGGCCTAAATGGCTGTAACCCCTCTCCTTATTTCCCTATAAACGAAATACTTCTCCAACAAATGAAAGGTATAACCCATATCACCCTCACCATGGCAACGATGCTCGTTATCCTTGCGCCCTTAACTAATACTCTCCTCACTCTGGAATCAATTCCGTCTGTACTTATTCTCCTCCTAGGCGCTTTCTTTGGCTCCCTGACGCCCGATATCGATAAAGGAAAGGAAGCTGCCATCTATCATGCTGAAATTCCCGGCGCTCGGGGCAAAAAATTTCATCTCACACCGGTTTTTGGTTACACACTCTATTATACCTGCTATAAACCGCTTCAAATTCTTTTCCGCATAATATTCGGTACAAAAATATATGCTATACACGGACATCGTGAACTCCCCCACTCGCCAATAGGGGTATTTCTCATCTCTGCTCTCGTTACATTCTATATCTGGCTAATTTGTTTCGCGCTTTCATTCGTTCCATATCTGGATTTCCTATATAACAACTCCCTCATCTATGTATTCGGATCGGCATTTCTTCTGGGCTGTTTTCTTCATTTACTTGAAGACACCTGCGATAATTCCGGGATCCATTACTTCTATCCATTCAGTTTCAGCCGTCTGCGGGGTAGAATCAGAGGAGACGGCACTGATGTACAGCCAAAAATTTTTACCGTCATTCTGCTGATTGCTGCTGTCTTTCTCGTTATCTTTTCTCTCACTGGCACCATCCCTGCAGGATTGGTCTTTCCGACAACACTTATGGTTCCGATTGTTCTCTGGATCATCTTCCTGAGAGCATCTGGTGTCCCGGCAAAAAAAGAGGTCCGGGAATAAGCTTCTAATCCTGAAGAATCAAATATATAGACATGTATAAACTCGTCTGTGTACACTGCGGCGCCGAGTATTCTCCTGATGCCATAGTGTATAATTGTGAGAAATGCGGCCATCTGCTTGCAGTAAAATATGATCTGAGCAAGATCACGATCACCCACGAAGAGATTTTACAGCGTCCGATCTCTCTTTGGCGCTACAAAGAGTTCCTGCCGGTCAAAATCGAACCCGTTACCCTTCAGGAGGGCGGCACTCCGCTTTACCATCTGAAAAGGCTTGGTGAAGAGATGGGTCTTACCAATCTGTATGCAAAGCATGAGGGTATGAATCCATCGGGATCGTTCAAAGACCGCGGTATGACTCTTGGTGTTTCCATGGCAAAACAGCTCGGCAAAAATATCGTTGCCTGTGCCTCAACAGGAAACACCTCGGCATCGATGGCAGTTTATGCAGCGAAGGCAAATATGCCGGCTGTTGTTTTGCTTCCTGCAGGTCACGTTGCGCTTGGAAAAATTGCTCAGGCACTTATGCATGGGGCGAAAGTCATCTCGATTCGAGGTAATTTTGACCGCGCGCTTGAGATGGTTCATGAACTCTGTCTTTCCCATGGAATCTATCTCTTAAACTCCATCAATCCCTACCGTCTTGAAGGACAGAAGACCATTGGGTTCGAAATTGTTGATCAGCTTGGCTGTGTTCCCGACAGGATCGTTCTGCCGGTAGGTAATGCTGGAAATATTTCAGCAGTCTACAAAGGACTTTGTGAGTGGAAGGAGATCGGATACATTGACCGTCTTCCGAAGATGACTGCAATCCAGGCAGAAGGCGCAGCTCCGGTCGTTGCTGCAATTAAAGGTCACCTTCCTGAAGTTGTTGTTGAACAAAACCCCGAGACGATTGCTTCGGCGATCCGTATCGGTGCTCCGGTGAATGCAGAAAAAGCTCTGCGTGCGATCCGTGAGACCGGCGGAACTGCGGAGTCCGTGACCGATGCCGAGATTCTTGCGATGCAGCGTGATCTCGCCAGATACGAAGGTATCGGTGTAGAACCCGCATCAGCAGCTTCGGTTGCCGGTATTCGTAAGATGGCGGAGATGGGACTTCTTGACAAGGATGAAAAGATCGTCTGTGTCGTAACCGGTCATCTGCTGAAAGACCCAGAAACTGTAATTAAACAATGCGCCCCGCCAATCGAGATCGACCCAACCATCGAAGCACTGCTTGCTGTATTGTAAGCATCTTTGTGATTTTGCTTGCTTTGTTTGCAGCTCCTGCGGCTGCAAATTCTGCAACGTATTTTGTATCTGAGGACGGGACCGTTCTTACGGCGAATGCTACTCTGATTAATCAGAGTACATTTCTGCTGGTGAAACCCGGTTTATTGGGAGAGGAGGTTGCCCTTTCGGTCGACAATCTGACGATCCAGAATGAGAGCGGCGTCGTCGAGTTTACCCAGAATGGAAAATCCGTCTCTTTTCCTGAAGGAAACTACACGTTGAATTACTCAACGAAAATCGAGAACGGCCTTATTTATCTGAGATATGCCGAGCCGTACAATGTTTCCATCTATCTGCCGGAGAAGTTTCAAACTGGACATCTGATTTTGGGTATGGTTGGATCCGGCGGAGTCATTTCTCCTTCGGACAACTCCTCCTACGGTTCGCTGATAACGTTTGAGAATACGACTATTGCCTCTCTCACATTTTATGATGATGTGCGAGAACCACTTCTCTATCTTTTTCTGGGGGTCTGGGGAGTTGTATTTATCATTGCAGGCTTACGGTATATCCGGCTGAAAAGAAAGCCGATCAAGGATTTCTAAAAATAAAGATTACTCTCATTTTTTTTTGATATTTTGATTATAATTCATCAATAATTTATGCAAGTTCCCGCATAAAATATTTTTATTAATCAAACTGTTTTGAAAAAAAGAGATTGGAAGTATCTTTTGATACTGATTTTATTCGATATCGATGCCGTATTTTTTGGCGTTTTTGTCAGCAATTGCCTGGATCTTTGCGATCTCAGCATCATTTCTTACGGGTTTGAAGAGGTGACGGAAACGTTTCTGGGCTTTGAGATAATCATCAACTGGAACTCTCTTCACTTTTTTAGCGGATGTCAGTTCTCCGTTAACGATTTCGTAGTTGACCCAGAGTCCGCATTCTACTGCCATTCTTCCAATTTCCATTGTCTTGGCACCGTCATATCCCCATCCTGTGCAGCACGGTGTGTGAACCTGAATGTAGCAGGGTCCTTTTGTGTTCATGGCGGTCTCCACTTTTTTCATAAGGTCCATCGGGTAAGCCATGGTCGCTGTTGCAACGTAAGGAGAACCGTGAGCGACAAGAATCTGCGGGAGATCTTTTTTCGGGCGGTTATTTCCAGTTGAGCAGACACCTGCTGGAGAAGTGGTTGTATCGGCGTCATAAGGTGTTGCTCCAGAACGCTGGATGCCTGTGTTCATGTATGCTTCATTATCATAACAGACATAGGTAAAGTCGTGTCCGCGTTCAAAGGCGCCGGAGATACACAGTGTTCCGATATCTACTGTGGCCCCGTCTCCACCGATCACGAGGATCTTTTCTTTATCAAGTCTCCCTTGTTTTTTGAGGGATGCTTCGATACCTGATGCTACTGCTGATGCGTTTTCGAACAACGAGTGGATCCATGGAGTTTTCCATGCGGTCTCAGGATATGGGGTAGAAAAAACTTCCAGACACCCTGTCGGGGATACAACTATGGTGTTTTTCCCGGCACCCTTAAGAATCATCCTCACGGCTGCAGATGCTCCGCAGCCCCCGCAGGCTCTGTGTCCGCAGTCAAAATTTTCAATAGTTCTGTCTACCATTTCAAAGCACCTCCTCACGTAAGCCGTAGAACATATCGCCTTCGCCTTTTTCTGCGAGTTCAACGATTTTTTTGATATCTCTCTTTCTTACATCACGGCCGCCGAGACCAAGGATATAATCGTAGACCGGTATGTTCGAACCGTAGCATGCCTCCTTGATTTCGATTGCAACAGCCCCTTTTGCACCAAGACTCACATTTTTGTCGAGTACTGAGATGGTGTTGACATGAGCGAGGGCTTTTGCGACATCGGTCGACGGGAATGGACGGAAGCAGCGGAGATTTAAGAGTCCGACCTTCTTACCTTCAGCACGCATCTCATCGATTGCGTCTTTGACTGTCCCGCAGATGGAACCCATTGCAACTATTGCGGTTTCTGCATCCTCGAGTTTGTAACCGACGACTAACTCCGAGTAGTCGCGGCCGAAAACTTCGCCGAACTCTTTTCCGTATTTTTTAATGGCTTCTGCTGCGCGGTGGACAGCCTGATCGTGTTCGTACCGGAACTCCATGTAGTATTCAGGGGTTGCATACATACCAAATGAGATTGGATCCTTTGGATCAAGTTTCTGATAGGGATTGAATGGTCCGAGGAATGAGTCAACGAGTTCTTGTGTGGGGAGATCGACCGGCTCATACACGTGAGAAAGAATGAATCCGTCAAAGCAGACGAATGCCGGAAGCAGAATATTGTAGTCTTCGCAGACTTTGTATGCGAGGATGTGCATGTCGATTGCTTCCTGGTTGTCTTCTGCATACAGCTGGATCCAGCCCGAGTCTCTCATCATAATAGAGTCCTGCTGGTCGTTCCAGATTGAGAGAGGTGCAGATATTGCACGGTTTGCAATACCCATAACGATCGGCAGTCTCATACCTGCTGCGTTGAATACGACCTCAGTCATCAATGCGAGACCCTGTGAGGTGGTTGCCGAGTAGACTCTGCTTCCTGCGGCTGATGCGCCGATACATGCTGAGAGAGCGGAGAATTCGGATTCCACACAGATATACTCTGCGTCAAGTCTTCCATCTGCTATGATCGATGCAAGTCCTTCAACGATATGGGTCTGGGGTGTGATCGGATATGCAGGGATGACCTGTGGTTTGCAGAGACGAACGGTTTCTGCGATGGCGATTGAGCCCTCCATTATTTCCATCGTCATTTATTTTTCCTCCTTAACCATGTGAATTGCCTTTGCTTTGTCTGGACATTCCTCTGCACACATACCGCATCCTTTACAGAAGTCAAGATCAATAGAATAGGTTTTATCAGGATTCTGATTGATGCATCCCTCAGGACAGATCAACTGACATGTTCCGCATTTCGTACATTTTTCCGTGTCCATTACTGGATAAAATACTCTCCATGAACCGGTTTTGTTGTTTCTGCTGTTGCCGGGACGTGCCGTACAGCCAATTCCAAGAGCCATTATGTTCGTCCCTCCTTTATCATCACATACGCACGTTTTGCTGCGGCGATGTTGGTGTCTGCCAGTTTCTTGTCGAATCTCTCTTTGATTGCTCCTTCGAGAGCTTCAAGCGTGATTTCTCCGCTTGCGGCAGCAAATGCTCCCATGAGAGTTGTATTGGTGATGGGGAGTCCTATTTCTTCAAGGGCGATCTTTGTTGCGTCAATGACGATCAGTTTCACGCCTTCCGGAAGATTGTATGCCCCGTCTTTTTCGGTGTTGATAATGGCAATTCCACCCTCTGACATGCCTGAAAATACATCAACGTCGTGAATTAGTGTGCTATCCTGGACGATGATGTAGTCCGGTTCATAGATCTGACTTCGAAGGCGGATTTTTTCATCGCTGAACCGCACAAATGCCTGCACGGGGGCACCGCGGCGTTCGACACCAAACGCCGGGAATGCCTGGGAATAGACGCCTGCGGTAAATGCTGCTGTTGCTATTAATTCTGCAGCCGTTACCGAGCCCTGTCCACCTCTTCCGTGGATGCGTAGTTCTCTCATAACACTTATATTTATCACGATTAATCAATATGAATTTACTGTTTGCAAATTTCCCTAAAAAAGACTGCACTTTATTAAAAAAGATGCATGGTGGTGATGAATTATTATTTGCGGGGCAGTATGACCGGAATTCCCAGGATCTCCTTTGCTCCGGTAAAAACATCATGTGCGACAAGCGCAAGTCCCTCGGATGCTGCCCATTCGTCATACACCATGACCGGTTTTTGGAGTAATGCGGAGATTTCCTCAGCTAACTCAGGTGCAAGACTGCCTGCTAAGGCAATCGGGGCCTCGCGTGAAAGAAGAAGAAGCGAGGCGCATTCCATCGCTGCCCACATGGCGATCGCCGGTTTTTGATATTTTGCTTCAAGATGGCACGATACCCCCGCGGTCGTGAATGCCTCGTTCGCGGTACACTCTCCCTCATCGATTCTTCTTATCGCATCAACATCGAGTGCCCCGTGCTGCGTTCCCGGTGCGAAGACGCATGCGTCGAATGCTCCGACGATTTTTCCGTTGACAACGAGGAGTGAAACTGTGTTGGAACTGATGTCTGACACAATAAATGTGTCATGGAGTGTCTGTTTTGCAAGATATGCTATGCCGAGTTTTTCCGGACTCGTCTGATGGGAATATACTTTGAATCTGGGATCGGTATTGGATCCTCGGTGAATTCCAGGTATCACTACTGCGGGAATCCCGGACTCTTTTATGACATCGAATACCCGTGTTCCTCCACCGATGTGTTCACCTGCACCGTCACGGGTTATGACTCCCCGGTTTTTCAACTGAGAAATGGGTGTTATTTTAGAAAAATTATCTCCCATAGAATAGCATACAGAGAACCCCTCTATATCACTGATTGGACAGAGTTTCTCCAGAGCTGAAAGTTCAAAACTCTTTGCCGCTTCCCGGGATATTTTCAGATGTTTTCCGGTTTCTGTTGCGAACCGAAGAGACGTGGTCCCATGGTCGACTCCGATATACATACAGGTATGTATCGTTCGAATATGAGATAAGTTCTATCCTTTATAACACCAATAGGATAATCAAATGGGCGATTCCCACTATGAAACTCTTGGCGTAGCCGAAAATGCAACGCCGGAAATGATAAAAAAAGCCTATGTTTCTCTCGTTAAGGAGTTCCACCCGGATCATGCGGGTGCGAGCGAGGAAAAACAGGAGGAGTACAACGAGCGTCTGCTCGAAATAATGGCGGCATATGAGGTTCTCAGCAATCCTGAATCCAAAGCCGCGTATGACGCCGAACGTGCGGGAACTCCTGCCGTGTCCTCGCCCCGCGGGAAAAAAATGTCAGGTATGCCGACAAAAAGCGGCGACATCGAAACGGAATATCCTATATCCATGTCGATCGCGGCATATGGAAAAGGTAAAATTCCTATGCAGGTCGCAGGAGAGAAGGTCGTTATCAAAGTCTACCCGGGAGTCAGACGGTATAGAATCGAAAACAAAGGTGTGCCTGTCGAAGGAAAACCACGCGGCGACCTGTATGTCAATCTCAAAGTGATACCGGAGGAAAACTGGGAGATCGATGATGCAACAAACAATTTGATCTGTCACCTGCAGATTCCGCCAAAAATTGCAGAGAATGGGGGAACGATCCCCCTCACTCTTCTCTTCAAGAAAACTATCAAAATCACTGTGCCTGCCGGTGTAAAAACGGGAGACCGTTTTGTCCCACCCGAAGGAAAAGGACTTGGAGTCCTATCTCCGAAGAAAAAAGGTAATCTCGTCATTGAGGTCGAGGTTGCAAAGAAGAAAGGCCTCTTTGGTCTTTTTGGATAAACCATGACAGAAAAAAATGGAAACCTTACTGCATCTGACTTTCATCACGAATTATATCGCAGATTTGATGCGGCAACCGCGCGTGGAGAGTCACATCTCGAAGTCACGGCAGGAGAACTGCATAAAACACTCAAAGCTTCAAACAGGCTTTCGATGTGCAGTAATGCACTGTATGATATGCAGAACATCGGTGATGTGATCCTCTCCGTTCCATCAGGCGGCGTCGGCTCATCTCTCCTGCTTAGGTATTCCCTACCCAGAGAAAGAGGAATTGATCTGGAAAAAAGCATCTATGAACGTTCGATAGTCCTCTCCGGGTATGAGATGCGGATGAAAAGGTTTATCGAAATCGCGTCGATCCATCCGGTGTTCCGTGATCTTGAACCGATATCCCGCCAGAAAAAATCAGAGACTGCTGCCAGAAAACTCTGTGATATCACGGCTGAAGTTGCTGAACTTATCTGTAAATATCAGAAAGTTCGGGCCGACAACCCAAAGTTCGGGACCCTCTGCGGTGTTATTGGCCGTTCTGGTATTCTGACTGATGATGTATTATATGCTCTCGATTTTGTCAGGATCATGGGAAATACCAATGCCCGGAAGATCCCTGATGAACATCTGCTGGTGCCGGCCGTCTTTTCCTATGCTTCGTATGCATTTTTGATTTTTGCCGAAGAGGTCATAGAGAAACGGCTGATCTGGAAAAAAGAAAAAGCTGAATAAAAAAATTATGTGCCGTGGTTCCACGAGCACATATACTCTTTTTGACTGCAGGACAACGAATCGATCGTTGCGCCCACAGCTGCCAGTTTCAGCCGGGCAATATACTCATCGATCTCCGAGGGGATGTCGTGGACGCCCGGGGACATATTTTTACCGTTCTTTGCTATGTATTCAACACCAAGTGCTTGGACCGCAAAGCTCAGATCCATGACTTCGATTGGGTGCCCCATTCCTTTCGGCGTTGCGAGGTTGACCAGTCTTCCTTCTGCAAGCAGGTGGATCTTTTTGTCTCCGACTACGTAGGTGTCGATCCCGTCACGGTGTTCAACCGATGCCGCATGGGTTTCAAGCCAGGGAATGGATATCTCATTATTGAAGTGACCGGCGTTTGCCAGGATCGCCCCGGATTTTAACAGGGCGAAGTGATGATCGGTGATAATGTCACAGTTTCCTGTCGTCGTGATGAACAGATCGCCAAGTTTTGCTGCTTCATCCATACTCATCACATCAAAACCGTCAAAGTGTGCCTGAAGGGCGCGGCGCGGGTCGACCTCTGTGACGATGACGCGTGCGCCAAGAGCGCGTGCTTTGGTGGCGACACCTCTTCCGCAGTATCCGTATCCGGCAACAACCACGTGTTTTCCGGCAATGAGGGTGTTCGTTGTCAACATAATAGAGGCGAGAGCGCTTTCACCGGTCCCGTGAACATTGTCGAAGTAATGTTTCATCGGCGTGTCGTTTACCGACAATACGGGGAACTCGAGTTTCCCTTCGGCCTGCATTGCCTTCAGCCGGTGGATGCCTGTCGTTGTCTCCTCACATGCCCCGATGATCTGCGGGAGTGCATCTCTTCTGTCAAGATGGACTCTATTGATCAGATCCATGCCGTCATCGATGGTCAGGGTCGGTTTTGCATCCAGTACTTTATCGATCGCCTCGTAATACTCCTCAGTGTTGCAGCCTCTCTTTGCATAACAGGCGATACCGCCTTCTGAAAGTGCCTCTGCCACATCATCCTGGGTAGAAAGCGGATTGCATCCGGTGATATACACCTCTGCCCCGCCTGCCTGAAGCGTTCTGACAAGGCATGCCGTCTTCGCTTCAACGTGCAGAGCCATACCTATCCTCTGGCCTTTGAGAGGTTTTTCCTCTTCAAAACGTTTCCGAATCGCCGATAAGACCGGCATGTACTGGGAAGCCCACTGTATTTTCAGTTCGCCCGAACTTGTCATACCTTATCTTTTGGTTTGCATGGCTATTATTCGTTGCTTGTGGAACCAGTTCATGCGGAAAATATACTATTTATCAGAGAACAAATTACTAACAACATGTATTCTGCTGGATTGATTTTTGAAGGAGGGGGCATGCGGGGGTCATATACGGCAGGTGTCATCGATGCTTTGATCGATAATAAACTTGAATTCACCTCATGCTACGGTGTCTCATCCGGGGCACATCATGCTGCCAGTTATCTTTCCAAACAGCATGGCAGGGCATATCGTACCATGACTGATCATATGGGAGATAAACGGTACTTCAGTTACTGGAATTTATTAACAAAAGGGGATCTTTTAGGTCCTGAAATGGTTTTTCACATAATCCCAGAACAACTTGATCCCTTTGATTATGATGAATATAACAAATATCCCGGCAGGTTTTACTGTGTTGCGACAAATTGTGAGACGGGGGAGGCTGAATATTTTCATCTGAAAATCATGGAGAAGGATGTAGAGATGCTCCACGCATCAAGTGCTCTTCCGATCCTTGCCAAAAAAGTAAAAATAGGTGAGAACTATTACTTTGATGGGGGAATAACCGATTCCATTCCTCTCAAACGTTCAATAGATGATGGAAATGCGAAAAATGTTCTTGTTCTAACGCAGGATGCGGGTTATCAAAAGAAATATGATAAGGCAGTGCCTATTCTGAAAATTGCCTACCCGAAGTATCCGAAGATGGTTGAGATGGTTGCGACCCGCCACTTCAGATATAATGAGGCTCTGGAACTTATTGCCCAAGAAGAAGCCGCCGGAAGAGCCTTTGTTATCCGTCCAAAAAAACCGGTCACTGTCTCCCGAATTAAGTTCAACAAGGAAAAAATTGCCCTTCTCTATGATGACGGCTATCAGGATGCAATGGAAAAAATTGATGATCTGATCGCATTTCTGGAGAAGTAAGCTAGGACTCGTATGTATTCTGCAGGCTTGATCTTCGAAGGAGGCGGGATGCGCGGCGCATATACGGCCGGGGTCATCGATGCTTTTTTAGATCATGATCTTGAATTTTCCCGTTGTTATGGGGTGTCTGTTGGGGCCTGCAATGCTGCATCGTTCATCGCCAAACAGCACGGACGGGCATATCGGGTAACGACTGATTACATCGGAGATAAACGGTATTGCAGTCTTCGAAATCTTTTGACGACCGGGAATTTATTTGGTCCGGATATGCTCTATCATATTATTCCCGAAGAGCTCGATCCATATGATTATGAAACTTTTTCCAGGTATCCCGGAAAATTGTATGTAGTCGCTACCAACTGTGAAACCGGCGAGGCTGAATATTTCCATCTGAAAAATATGCGTGAAGAGGTGGAAATGCTTCAGGCTTCAAGTTCTCTCCCGCTCCTTGCAAAAATCGTCAGGATCGATGGGAAAGAATATCTTGACGGCGGAGTGGTCGATTCGATCCCTGTTCAGCGGTCCATTGATGACGGAAACGCCAAAAACGTCATTGTTCTGACGCAGGACATCACCTATCGGAAGGAACCGATGAAGATTGTTCCGCTTCTGAAAATATTCTATAGAAATTATCCAAATCTCGTTCGTCAGCTTGCCACCCGGCATGTCCGGTATAATCAGACCCTGGATCTTCTTGCAGAAGAGGAATCTACTGGTCGGGCATTTGTGCTCCGTCCGAAAAAACCGGTGAACATTGGCAGAGTTGAGACAAACAAAACGAAGCTTGCTTCCCTCTATGATGATGGATACCGTGAAACGATGGAAAGAATGGATGATCTGATCGCATTTCTGGAAAAGTGATTCATTCTCCTTTTTTTCAAACAGGCTTTTCTCCAAAAAACACCAACAGTATTCTATGGGACTTACCCGGCGAATCATTCCCTGTCTTGATCTGAAAGCTGGACGGGTGGTAAAGGGAGTAAATTTTGAAGGGCTCCGCGATGCAGGTGACCCTGTCGAACTTGCTGCACGATATAATGAACAGGGTGCAGATGAGGTCGTGTTTCTGGATATTGCAGCCTCGAAGGACAACCGCGATACTATGGTCGATGTGATTGGTCGGGCCGCCGATCAGCTTTTTCTTCCTCTGACGGTCGGCGGAGGGATCCGCACGGTCAAAGACATTCAGGAGATTCTACGTGCCGGTGCCGATAAGGTAAGTCTGAACACTTCTGCAGTAAAATCACCTGAAGTAATAAATGAAGGATCCCGTTTATTCGGGAACCAGTGTATTGTACTTGCTGAGGATGTCCGGAGAAATTATGAGATGCGTGAGGGGGTGACCCCGATACATCTCGCCGATGGTCGGGTCTGCTGGTATGAGGTAGTCATCTACGGGGGAAGTGAGCGGACCGGCATTGATGCCGTTTCATGGGCGCAGAACGGGGTCAAAAGAGGTGCCGGAGAGATCCTGCTCACGTCAATGGAAACCGACGGTGTGAAGACGGGTTTTGATCTGGAGATCACCGCCGCCATCTCGGAAAATGTCGATGTTCCGGTGATCGCCTCAGGCGGGGTCGGGACTTTGGAACATTTTTATGACGGTTTTGTCAAAGGAAAAGCCGACGCCTGTCTTGCGGCAAGTGTTTTCCATTACGGGGAGATGACGATCCGGTCCGTCAAGGAGTATCTCGCATCCCGCGGTGTTTTGGTCCGGTTGTAATGAGTTGGCAGTCTGATTACGAACTGCGGGGTCCGCGTTGGGGCGGGGCTTCCTACCTTCTCCCGGAAATTCCGGACAATGCTCTCATTCTTGAGACAGGTTGCGGCAACGGAAAAACACTCAGCTCACTTGGACCAAATGCAATCGGGATCGACATCTCAACGACTGCCGTAAAACTTGCCGGATCCTCGGCGCTGGTTGGAGACATCCGTTTTCTTCCGTTCAACGATGAGATTTTTGATATAATATTCTGCTGGCATGTCCTAGGGCATCTTTCATCCTCGGAAAGGAGAACTGCGGCTGATGAGATGCTCCGGGTTTTGAAACCCGGCGGCGTGTTGTATTTCAAGGATTTTTCCAGAAACGATTTCCGGTATGGAAAAGGGATAGAGGTCGAGCCTTCATCATTTTTGCGGGGCGACGGGATCGTTACACATTATTTCGAGCGAGAGGAACTCATGTCCCTTTTCGGTTCGTCCGTTATATCCACTGCTTCATGGGATCTTCGGATTAAAGGCGTGGACAACCACAGAGAAGAGATTCTCTTATCTCATAAAAAAACCAATAAAGAATAATTATGCCAGATCTTTTTCCTTCACTCAATTACACGGACGGGCTCATTCCGGTGATCGTTCAGGACGTCGGGACCAATCAGGTCCTCATGTTTGCTTTTGCCAATGAAGAAGCGGTTTCTCTGACGTTGTCAACCGGATATGCCCACTACTTCAGCCGTTCACGAAATAAACTCTGGAAAAAAGGTGAGGAGTCAGGTCACCTCCAGAAGATCGTCCGGGTCTGTGTTGACTGTGATGAGGACTGTCTGTTATATCTGGTCGAGCAGATCGGGTGTGCCTGTCACGAGGGATATGTCAGCTGTTTTTTCCGAACGATCGACGGAGAGGTCATTCTTCCAAGATTTAAGGATCCGGCAGATATCTACTCCCAGTGAATCATTTACTCTGCCTTTTGGAACACTATGCTAATATCCTATTGAAACCCCATAAATACTGGTTGAATATTTTATGATACTCGTACCTGATACCAGCGTCGTCATCGACGGCCGCGTTACCGCCCTGATCGAGAAAGGGGAATACCGTGACGCAACGATAATAATACCTGAAGCTGTCTTTGCCGAACTCGAGGCACAGGCGAACCAGGGCAGAGAAATAGGTTTTTCCGGCCTTGCTGAGCTGCAGAGACTTTGTGTTCTTGCAAAACAAGGCAGGATCACCCTACAATATGTTGGCGAAAGACCCAGACTGGAACAGGTTAAATTAGCTGCCGGCGGCGAGATTGATGCCATGATCCGGGCTGTTGCCATCGAACATGGGGCCACGTTCCTTACGAGTGATTACGTTCAGGCGGAAGTCGCCAGAGCGAAAGGACTCGACGTTGTCTATTTGAAATCCGAAACGACTGACAATTTTGCTCCGCTTCAGATCGACGATTTCTTTGATGAAAACACTTTTGCTGTCTATCTCAAGGAGCGTGTGGCTCCCTGCGCCCGCAAAGGAACGATCAAAGAATCCCGGCTTGTTCAGATCAGAGAGGCTCCCGCTACTGAATACGAGCTCCGTGCTATTGCCCAGGAATGTCTTGAGCGTGCGAAACGTCACCCTGACGGATTTGTGGAGGTCGAGATGCCCGGGGTCACGGTATCCCAGATCGGCTCAATGCGGATCACCACGACCCGCCCTCCGTTTTCCGACGGCATCGAAGTAACTGTCGTCCGTCCAACACGCGAGGTCTCCTTTGAGTCCTACAACTTTGCGGCAGCATTGAAGGATCGACTCAAGGAGGGACCCGGCGGTATGCTCATCGTTGGAACTCCCGGTTCTGGAAAATCCACACTTGAGCAGAACATTGCAATCTATCTTGGCGGCCAGAACTTCATCGTCAAGACGATCGAGTCGCCCCGTGATCTGATGGTTCCGGATAGTATTACCCAGTATACAGCCCTTGATGGGAGTATTGCTGCGACCGGTGAAGTCCTGACCCTGCTCCGTCCTGATTACGTCATCTTCGACGAGATGCGAAGAAGCGAAGAGCTGTCGGTTTTTGCTGATCTCCGTTTGTCCGGTATCAAAGTCATCGGCGGTCTTCATGCTAAATCCGCTCTGGATGCAATGATTCGCCTTTCAAGTCTCGTCGATCTCAATCTCATCCCGCAGATCGTTGCCACGATGGTGTTTGTGAAAACCGGTGATATCTCGGAAATCTATAATGTCTCGACTGGGTTTGGTGTGCCAAAAGCTCTTGAACAGATCGGTGATCCGCAGATCCGCCCTATCGTCAGACTTACCAATATTATAACTCAGGAAACTGCCGCCGAAGCGTTCAGATATGAAGGAGAGGTTATGGTCACACCTGCGGCCGGTCTTCCAAAAGTCAGCCCTGTCGTTGTACCTAAGGCGAATCCGGCACCTGTTCCGGCTCCGTCTCCAGCACCAAAAGCACCCGCTCCGGTCGTTCCCGAGCCGCCGACTATCCAGGAAGAGCGTTCAGCCCCCCCAGTCCATACCATGCCAACCTATGAGGTCACTGATGACAACCCGGCGTGGCTTGTTCTCGAAAAGGAGATCCAGAACGAGATACGCAGGTTCACCGAAGGCGATATTGTTGTCCGTATGATCACCGACACCAAAGCCGCTGTCTATATCGAAGATGCCGATGTTCCTGCAGCAATTGGTAAAGCCGGCAAAAACATCGCGGCTGTTGTCAGTAAAGTCGGCGTCGGAATCGATGTCCGCCCGCTAAGCGACCTTCCAGGACGGGAGGTCCTCTTCAATGATGTGCCGGCACCCCTTACCGGGTCTGCCGGATTTAAGATCAAGAGCGAGAAAAAACAGTTATCCATCATCTGTCCGGATTATGCAGGTAAAATCGTAGACCTTTTCTCAGGAAAGGAGTACCTATTTACCGCAACTGTTGATGATTATGGTGAAATCCATCTCGCACGCAACTCAAGTATCGCTATGGAAATGATAAGGCGCTACGGTGCCGAAGAGGAACTTAAAATCCGTCCCGTCGATTAACCCAATAGGTGGAAAAAATGGCAAATACCCTGATAATGTCCGAAATTGAACCAGAGATTCGATCTCAGTGGATTCCGGCCTTCGAATCAAATCCAAATGAAGCAAAAGACAAACTGTACGTAAACGTAGCATTCCCGTATCCGAGCGGCGCAATGCATGTAGGACACGGGAGGACCTACATCATCCCTGATGTGATCGCCCGGTTCTGGAGGATGCAGGGAAAGCAGGTGCTTTTCCCAATGGCATTCCACGTCACCGGAGCTCCGGTTCTTGGAATTGCAAAACGCATCGCAAACAAAGATGCAAAAACGCTCAAACTCTACGGTGAACTCTATCGTGTCCCACAGGATACTCTTGCGAACTTCACCGATCCGATTACGATCGTGAACTACTTCGCCGATGAGTATGAGCGGGTGATGAAGCAACTCGGTCTCTCTATCGACTGGCGACGCCGGTTCACTACTATCATCCCCCAATACAGTAAGTTCATTGAATGGCAGTACACCCACATTTATGGTCAGGGTAAGGTCTTGAAAGGGGAATATCCCGTTAGATACTGTCCGGCATGTGATCAGCCTGTTGGTGACCACGACCTTCTTGAAGGTGAATCTGCTGAGATCATGCACTTTGTGTTTGTGATGTATCAGTTTGGCGAATTCCAGATTCCGTGTGCCACTCTCCGTCCCGAGACCATCTTCGGGGTAACAAATCTCTGGGCAAACCCGGAAACCACGTACATCAAAGCGGAAGTTGATGGTCAGACATGGATCATCAGCCCGGAAGCAGCTGAAAAACTCCGGATGCAGAAACACACTGTTGTTGAGCTCTCTCTCCTCCAAGGGACAGAACTGATCGATAAATTTGCGAAGAATCTCTATACCGGCGCTGATGTTCAGATCCTTCCCGCCTCCTTCGTAGACCCGGACATGGGTTCTGGTCTTGTGATGAGTGTTCCGGCCCACGCTCCGTTTGATTATATTGCACTGCGTGATCTCCAGGAAAAAGGAAAATATACTGATATCAAGGCTATCCCTCTGGTCACTGTTCCAAACTATGGAAAGGTCCCGGCACAGGACATCGTTGAGAAAAACAAGATCCCGAACCAGGATGATCCGCGGATGGATGACCTGACGCAGGAACTTTACACTGCTGAGTTCTCGAAAGGAAAACTCAATGAAGCTTGTGAAATCCATGCAGGAAAATCCGTCCGTCAGGCACGTGAGGATGTTACCCACGAGTTCACGGAAGAACGCGGGTCGATCATCTTCCATGAGATGAGTCAGAAGCGCGTAACTTGCCGCTGCGGCGGGCGTGTGTATGTCAAGATTCTGGATGACCAGTGGTTCCTGAACTACGGTGACCAGGCATGGAAAGATCAGGTCCACGAGTTGTTACCGAAGGTCGAGCTCGTTCCGCCTGAGGTCCGTGCAGAGTTTGAGCGGACGATTGACTGGCTCAAAGAATGGCCGTGCTCCCGCCGTGTTGGTCTTGGGACCCATGTTCCTTGGGATCCGAAGTGGCTGTTTGAGCCTCTCTCGGACTCGACTGTCTACATGGCCTACTACACCATTTCCCACAAATTATCCAGTATCCCTGCCGAGAAACTCACACCTGCAGTCTTTGACTACATCTTCCTTGGAAAGGGCGATCCGACAAACATGCCGGTCGATGAGGCTACATTACATGAGCTCCGTTCCGAGTTCATGTACTGGTACCCCTATGATTACCGGTTCAGTGCAAAGGATCTTATCTCGAATCACCTGACCTTCCAGCTCTTCCACCACAAAGCGATCTTCCCTGACAACCTCCAGCCAAAAGGTATGGTCGTTTTCGGTATGGGTCTCTTAAACGGTATGAAGATGTCCTCCTCGAAAGGAAACGTTTTCCTCCTGGAAGATGCGGCAAACGAATTCGGTGCAGATACCGTGCGTATGTTCCTTGTCGGCTCCGCCGAGCCCTGGCAGGACTTCGACTGGAGAAACGAGCTTGTTCTCTCGGTCAAGAAACAGATCGAGCGGATGTGGCAGATCATTCTGGATTCATCGGATGCTTCCGGAACCACGCCTATTGATGCATGGCTCGTATCCCGCATGCAGCAGAGAATCGCAGCAACGACGAAGTGTCTCCGTTCCTTCCAGACCAGACAGGCTCTGCAGGAAGCATACAACGGTGTTGTCTCGGATCTTGCATGGTACCGCAGACGGCTCCCTGAGGGTTCATCCGGCGGCGCTGTCCAGAAGGAAGTCATGTCGGAGTGGATCCGTCTGATGGCCCCGATCATTCCGTATACTACAGAAAAACTCTGGAAGGAAACCGGTCACGAGGGTCTTGTTTCATTCGCAGAATGGCCGGTAGCTGATGAGTCAAAGATCAATAAATCCGTTGAGATCTCTGAGTCCCTTCTCCAGAGAACGATCGAGGATATCCAGTCGATCTTAAAACTTGTTCAGATCGAGGCGACAAAGGTCACGCTTTTCATCGCCCCGCAGTGGAAGCGTCATCTCTTCTTCATCGTAGCAGGTGCCGAGGATAAGAGAAATGTGGTCAAGACTGTCATGGCTGATGAGTCACTCCGTGCAAAAGGAAAAGAGGCGACCGATGCTTCTCTCCAGACGGTAAAGCTGATCCACTCTCTCTCACCGGAACTGGTCTCTGCCATCGCAGAGGGTGTTGATGAGGAAGCTATCTTCCAGGCTGCATCCGCCTTTATTGAGAAGGAATGCAGACTTGTTGTTGAGATCGTCTCCGCCGAAGGAAGTGCTCACCCGAAAGCAAAATCCGCATTGCCGTTCAAACCTGCACTCGTCATCGAGTGAGATATCACTCATCTCTTTTTTTTAAAAAAATGTATGGAGTCTGGCTCCAGGTAAAATAGTGAATTTATAAATGTTATTCTTCTTTTTCGGCTGCTTTCTTTGCCCGTTTAACTCGTTCCTTTGTGGTAAAACAGGTGATTAAATCGAGATAACTCCGGAACTTCTTATTTGTGTCCAGAATGATGGGGTCTGCCTGTTCATCCGGGAGTGCAAGGATCGTTGCATCCGTTTCAGTGTCGACCATCACTGTTTTGTTCTTCTCTCCAGTCCAGATCTCAAGGCGCGACATGCTCCCGTAGGAAATCGTGTAGTGTCCGTCTTTTACCGTTGGTTTGACGCCAAAAATATCCGAAAACCCTGCTTTGATCCTATCTTCGAGGTCACTGGTGTTTCCGCGCTTGACTTCGTATTGCTGCATACCATATAGTATGGACGGCTATTCTAAAATTAGTTGCTTTCCTGCTCGTTCCTTTTTCTGAACGCAACGGGTATCTCCGCTCTCTTCTCCGACCGTATCCGAAGTATTATCCCTCTAAAAAGAGACTAAACTGTATGGAAAAAAGTTCAGAAGGCAGTAACGGCGGCACAAGATGTACGGTTAATGCCTTTAACGCTGGAGACGATCCTCTGGTCCGTGTCGCGGCTGAGATTCCCTCCTCGAAAGAGACCGTTCTCATTGCAGGATTTCCGGGCTCCGGTCTTGTCGGGAGCATAGCCGTTCAATATCTTGTGGAATCCTTATCCTTCGCCCATATAGGGGATATTGTTAGCCCACTTCTGCCTGCCGTTTCTCTCGCGACAGCCGGACTTGCTCAAGCACCTCTACGTCTCTATGAAAAGGGGAGAATGCTTGTTGTCCTTTGTGATGTTCCCATCTCTGACGAAGGGTCCTGTCTGATTCCGTCCAAAATTCTTGAATGGCTCTGTGCCCGAACGGTCGTTACGGAGATCATTCTGATCGGAGGTGTTGTGACGGGCGGTGACGGTGAGCGGGTGTTTGGTGTTGCAACGACCTTTGATGGTATTGAAAAAATCAAACACAATTGCCAGATACTTCCGGCCCTCAATATAACCGGTATCACCGGAGGATTCCTGACGGAAGCCTGCATGCGGAAGATACCTGCCACGGGTTTTCTTGTCGAAACAAATTTTGATGTCGATCCGCGTGCCTCCGCCGCAGGCCTTTCGGTGATCAGCTCGATTTACAGCCTCGCCCTCGATGTCGCCCCTCTCATCGCGCAGGCCGACTCAATTGAACCTATGCTTCAGAAGCTTGCTGAGGATGTGAAAAAAAGTGATGTCCCTCCTACGTCGTTTGATGAAGATATAATGTATGGGTAATCCCCATTCTCATCATATCACTATATCAAATGTGATTTCCTCTTCAGAAAATATCATCTCCTCATTAGGATATCTAAGGGAGAGTTTATCTTGGTGAAAAACGAATAGGTTAAGGCGTTACGAACGTGGGCTTGTGGCTTAGCCAGGATATAGCGTCGGGCTTCTAACCCGAATGTCGGGGGTTCGAATCCCTCCAGGCCCGTAATGCGTTTTTTTAGGATTTTTGACCAACATCTTTATATCATTATAAATCTATTTATTTTTGTAAGACAGTTTGCGGAGGTGAACTGCCAAAAAACGTGAAAAAGCTGCAAGGGTTGTATTAAACTTCATAGAAAATATGAAGTGAAGGAATGTTGTTTGAATAATTCTGTTTTGATATCTAGGTAATTCTTTATCACGTTAATCTGCATACATTATTGTATCCATGTCTTCAGAGGATACTTCCCCGGATCAGTTTTCATCGATCAATTCCCTACTTGATACTGCAGAGGGGTATCTTCACGAAGGAAATATCGATGCGTCTCTCTCTTCTATAGAAACGGCCGTATCTCAGCTGTGCAGCGTTGGGTCAGGGACACTTTCTGCGATTCCCGAAGCTGATATTGCTGCTTTGGACGGTCGTCTTGCCACGATCCTGCGGCGGTTTGCGGAAAGTTCCGGTGTTCTGCCGGAAAATTTTGATCAAGTCCTTTCTCTTACGGGCGTTCCCGAATCCATTTGCGATCCGTTAGCCGAAAAATCTGTGAATCCGCTTTCTGCAGAGGAGATTGTAGATATCCTCCAGACAATTTATTCCGTACCTGATGAAATGTCAGAGGATCCTGAGAATGATATCTCGCTTCTGAAAACCCTGAATGATATCCTAAGCGGGCAGAAAACAGTCTCGGAAGTAATATTTTCGGAAAATGGGGCCTATGATATGCTCGCGGTGACCGCGGCTCCTTATCTGATCACGGGTGCTGTTTACGTATATGGGGATGAGGGGGAAGCTGAGGCAAAGATCCCGGATATGCTTGAGGGCCCAATCAAACGCCTTGTGAGGCTTTTGTTTTCTCTGCTGACCTCTGCATTCATCTCGGGGCTTCTCCTTCTTCTCATTCGTCGTCTTCTTGCTGCGCGAAGGATGCGGCCTGGTGTTGTTGAGAATGCGGCCTTTGCTGCCTCTGTTATTTCCCTCACTGCGGCCAACATTCCTATGATACTCGAAGGCTTACGAGCTGCAGTTCATGAACTGGAGGAACTGCGGTCTCTGATCATAACTTCGTAACGATCGTTATGATATCATTATCCTCGACCACGTGCTTAAGACCAACCTTAGCTGCATCATGCTTGACCGAGGTTCCCCATATCTTCGCATATCTGAACTGATCAACGAAATCACGGTGAAGTCTGTGACAGATATCCTCGATCGTACTTCCTTCACGCATGATCATCGGCTCTTCCATATCTGCCTCTTCGCCGTACGGCTTCATGTAGATCCTGACGAAACCAAGATGTTCGTAGATTGCATCCTGTAACTCCTGGATATGGTAGCCTTTATGTGCGGAGATCATGATCGGGTCGACACCGTATTTCTCCCGCATATGTTCCTCGACTTCTTGCCGCTGTGCGTCTGAGATCAAATCCACTTTGTTGATGGCGATGAATGCCGGGATGTAAAGTCTGTTTCCCTGCATTGCGTCCACGAGGTCGTCCTGGGTTATGTTACTGCCGCGTATCAGGACATCAGCGTTCATGATTTTATTTTCGGAAAGAATGGCACGGACTTCCTCAAGTCCAAGTTTTACGGCACCGACCCTGTTTAGTCTAATACCTCCTCCTCCGGTCTTTTTGATGGTAATATCCGGCTTAGGTCTGTTAATCCGAATACCTGAGTCGTAAAGTTCCTGCATCAGCACATCCACATGCACTGCGTTGAATACATCGCCCAAGATCACAATCAGGTCAGCCGTTCGAACGACCGCGATAACTTCCTTTCCTCTACCTTTTCCCATCGCAGCGCCGGCAATCAGTCCCGGGATATCCAAAATTTGGATTTTTGCGCCTTTGTATTCCATAAGTCCTGGAACTACAGTGAGCGTGGTGAATGCGTAGGATGCGGTTTCACTCTGCGCTCCGGTAAGCTTATTCAGGAGTGTTGATTTACCGACTGATGGAAATCCGACCAGAACGATAGTTCCGTCTCCGGATTTCTTTACTGCAAACCCTTCTCCCCCGCCTACAGATTTAATTGCCCGCAGAATCATGTCGTCTTTTATTTTAGCGAGTTTTGCTTTTAGACGCCCAATGTGCTGCGAAGTTGCTTTGTTGTATTTGGTATTTTTTATTTCGTCCTCAATTCCGCGAATATCTTCTTCGAGTCCCATAGTGTCTATATTTATTGGTATTCGGATATGATGAAGATATGCAGGCCGATTCTCTCAGAATTTTGTTGGATGGTACCTTACACTTCGTCATCTATAAATATTCCTGGTGTTAATCTTATTACACACTTTTGTCTGCTGATATAGTGTAGTGGCCAATCATGCCGGCCTCTCACGCCGGCGACTGGGGTTCGAATCCCCATATCAGCACTGTTTATCAACAACTCGTGAATTTTTGCTTTAAGTTTCATTTTTAGGCCAGGTTCCTGTATGTTTTCCTGATTTAAATCTGATAGTTCAGCGGCACGTTATTTTCTGATTCAGTATTCATGCGAACTGCATATTTTGTTTAGTTCGATTTATCTTCCCTTCATAATGTTTGATTGAACTTTTTCGCAGTTGTTCATGTTCGGGATCTGACATCCTTCCAAAAACACATTTGTACAATAATGTATATATATGTACAAGATACAACACTTATTGTGAATCATGACAAAAATCAACTTCAACAGGATGGTGATGCCGGTGGAATGGATACTGGTATAACCCAGGAAATCGGTCAGAACTCATTTTACCCATCATTAGATGAGTTAAAAAATATCAATAAGACCTTATCGGCTCATACGCTGATTCCCGTCTATCATACCTTTGTTGATCCGGGTATTTCACCGGCATCTACATATGAGGTAATCAGGGGAAAATATGGTTTTCTTCTCGAATCGATAGAAGGAAACGAACGAAATGCACGATACTCAGTCATTGGGACCGGTCTTCTGATGCTTATCACCGCCGATCCTGACCTGCATATAACCGGGAAATACAATCCTGCAAAAGGAATCGAAGGCAGGAACGTCTCGGCAGACTCACTCAATGAACTGTTACGCTGCATCGAGTATCAAAGTCCGGATATCCCCGGATATGCCGGTGGTCTTGCCGGATACTTCTCATATGATATGGCGCTCAAAACCCTTGAGGTGCCCGGCATCGAAGAAAAAACGCGGGATTTCCCTCTTGCTGAGTTCATGATGCCGGAAGAGTATGTAATATTCGATCATGTTCGGGGGACGATAACCATTCTCAGGTTTTTATTTGGGGAAGATCCCGAAGACATCGAATCCGGATATACCGAGGCACTCCACCTGATCTCCGCAACGGAAAATACTCTCTGCAGAACGGTGTCTCTTCAGAAAGAAGAGAAATGTCCCTCGTTTGGAAAAAAGTTCAATAACGGGTCAGAGTATACATCTGATTTTTCGGAAAACGAGTTCGAAGAACTCGTGAGAACTGCAAAAGAGTACATCCTTAACGGGGATATCTTCCAGGTCGTCATATCAAAACAATGCGCTGTACCCTATGACGGCGATCCCTTCAAGATATATCGGCAGATGAGAAAACTGAATCCAAGTCCCTATATGTATTTCATGGATTTCTCCGACAAACAGGTCATCGGTGCAAGTCCCGAAATGCTGATAAAAGTGGAAGGCCGCGAGGTCACCTCAGTTCCGATTGCTGGGACCAGAAAACGCGGGAAAGATGCACGAGAGGATTCCGAACTCGAAAAGGAACTCTTAGCAGATAAAAAAGAGTGCGCCGAACACCTGATGCTTGTCGATCTTTCGAGAAATGATATCGGCCGCGTTTCCAGATACGGAAGCGTTCGGGTAACCGGGTTCATGTCGGTTGAAAAATTCTCTCATGTTCAGCATATTGTATCGACCGTTGAGGGAATCCTTTCGGACGACCAGACATCTTTCGATGCTTTCATGTCGTGCTTTCCTGCCGGGACCGTCTCCGGAGCGCCGAAAATCCGCGCCATGCAGATCATAAATGAACTTGAACCGATATCCCGTGGACCGTATGCCGGGGCCGTCGGTTATATCAGCTTCAACGGAAATCTGGATCTTGCGATCCTTATCAGAACTGTCGTAGTAAAAGACAAAACTGCATATTTCCAGTCAGGGGCAGGCATCGTTGCGGATTCCAATCCGGCATCCGAGTTTATCGAGTCGGAAAACAAGGCTGCGAGCATGAAGGCCGCCATCGAATCAGCGGGTGAAATCGCATGAACGTTTTGGTAATCGACTGTTACGATAGTTTCACCTACAATCTCTGTCAGCAGATAGGGTATCTCGGGGCAAAACCGATCGTGGTTAAAAATGACCGCAGATGTGACCTTCCGGACGCATCCGAGTTTGATCGGATCGTTCTTTCTCCCGGTCCGGGGAAACCGGAGGATTCCGGACTTTGTCTGGAGATTCTGGACACCTATGCAGAAGAGATCCCGACTCTCGGGATATGCCTAGGGCATCAGGCGATATGCCACTTCTTCGGAGGTACAGTTATCAGGACCGGAAAACCGGTACACGGCATGACCTCCGAGATCCTGCATGACGGGAGCGGTCTCTTTGCTGGGGTCGAAAATCCTTTCAGGGCAACCCGGTATCACTCGCTTGCCGCTGAGGAGTCATCTCTCCCCTCCTGTCTCTCAGTTTCGGCACGAAGCAAAGACGACGGGATGATCATGGCAGTTTCCCACAAGGAATATCCGGTGTTCGGACTTCAGTTCCACCCCGAAAGTTTTCTCACAGAATCCGGTAATCAAATCATGAAAAATTTCCTGGACATAGGAGTTGTCAGATGATCGCAGAATGCATAAAAAAAGCTTCATCACTCTCTGATTTGAGCTTTGTTGAGGCGGAAGGATCAATGCAGGATATCATGTCGGGAAATGCCACTGATGGTCAGATCGGAGCATTTCTGACTGCTCTTGTTATGAAAGGCGAGACGAGTTCCGAGATCGCGGCTTTTGCTTCTGTTATGAGGAAGAATGCCGTCAAAATCACGCCGAAAAGAAACGGGATGCTTGTCGATACCTGCGGTACGGGAGGCGATGGAAAAAACACCTTCAATATAAGTACGGCCGCGGCTTTTACTGCTGCCGGCGCCGGGGTAAAGATTGTCAAGCACGGAAATCGGGGAGCAACCAGTAAATGCGGATCTGCCGATGTTCTGGAAGCACTCGGAGTAAAGATCGATATTTCCCCTGAACGGGTCAGTGAAATCATCGATGAAAACGGCATAGGATTTATGTTTGCCCAAAGCCATCATCCTGCTATGAAGTATGTGGGCCGTGTCAGAAAGGAGATCGGTATTCGAAGTTTCTTCAACCTGATTGGCCCTCTCTCGAATCCAGCCGAAGCAGATGCCCAGTTACTTGGAGTCTATGATGCTTCACTCACGGAAAAAATAGCTGAAGTTCTCAATATCCTTGGCACAAAAAGGGCAATGGTTGTTCACGGTGACGGATATGACGAGATAACTACGACTGGTATTACTCAGGTGTCTGAGGTGAACAACGGTCATGTCAGAAGTTATTCCTTGGATGCCTCTTCATTCGGTTTCCCAAAAACAGATGCTGCGTCCCTTAACGGTGGGGATTCCCGGTATAACGCCCGGATCATCAGATCGGTTCTTGAGGGAGATGAAGGTCCGAAAAGAGATATCGTCATCCTCAATGCCGGGGCCGCAATATATCTCGGAGAAAAAGCTGCAAGTGTCGCTGAAGGGATAAAATCTGCGGAAAGATCCATTGACTCAGGTCATGCACTTGAGAAATTGGAAAATCTGATTCTTCTTTCAGGAGGCAGAAATGATTCTTGATGATATCTGTGCCCTTTCACAGAAAAGAGCCGCACAACTTGACCCTTCGATCAGAAAAATCGCTGAAGAGATGAACTATGTTCCTCAAAACCTCCTCAACGCCGTGAAAAAATGTCAGGGTGAAAAAAATGCAGTCATCGCCGAGATCAAATACACCACTCCCTCAGACAAGACCCTAAACGCCGGACTGGATCCGGTATCCCTCGCCCGCTCCTATGAAAGGGGTGGGGCATGTGCCGTTTCAGTCCTGACTGAACCTTTCTACTTCTCGGGAAGTGTGGAAAATCTCACCAAAGCAAAAACCGGGACCCGGCTTCCGATTCTCAGAAAGGACTTCATCGTCGATGAAAAGCAGATCTACGAGACATACGTATTACAGGCGGATTCCGTGCTTCTAATCGCGGATGTTCTGCAGGACCGGCTTGAAGAGTTCATTCTTCTCAGTCGGTCTCTGCATATCGAGCCGCTGGTCGAGGTCAGAAACCGGAAAGATACGGAAAATGCCGTAAAATCCGGGGCACTGCTGACCGGTATCAACAACCGGAATCTCTATGACATGTTGGTTGATACAAAAACAACAGCAGAACTCTCATGCCTTCTCCGGGACGCGGGCCTCACCGTGATCTCCGAAAGCGGGATCAAAACACCTGAGGATATCCTTGGGCTGAAAAAATTCAGTGACGGGTTTCTGATCGGAACTGCCCTGATGAAATCTGCAAATCCGCAAAAAACCCTGGAGGCGTTCGTATGCGTGTAAAAATATGCGGCATCACCACCGTAAGAGATGCTTTAATCGCAGAAGAAGAGGGGGCCGATGCGATTGGAATCGTCGTCTGCTCGGATACAAAACGTTCCATTCCTATCAGCCGCGCCAGAGAAATCTTTGCGGCACTCCGTCCGGACACGGAAAAGATCTGCGTTACCAACACCCATAATCAAAGTGACCTGGAACTCATCCTCTCTCTCAAACCGACGTCTATCCAGATACCTGAAAATCTGCAGGTACCGAACGGGACCGGAACGAAAGTATATCGGGTCACGTCCGGCGGGATCACCTCTCCCAAAGATTGTGATGCGGTCGTGATCGATCAAAGTTGCGGGCGAGGGATTGCATATGACCGGAGTTTTGCCGAGAAGATTACGGAAAAATCGAACGTGCCTGTGATCCTTGCTGGAGGACTTACCCCGGAAAACGTTGGGGCTGCCATCCGGGATCTTCGTCCGTATGCCGTTGATGTCTCATCAGGTGTTGAAAAGTCAAAGGGAATCAAAGACCGAAAAAAGATACGTGAATTTATAGAAATCTGCAGGAGATCAACAGTATGAATGATAAAAAAGGATATTATGGAGATTTCGGCGGACGTTTCGTCCCCGAAACACTCATGGCGGCTCTTTATGAGCTGGATAGTGAATACAACCGGTTAAAGGATGACCCTGGATTTAAGGCAGAACTCAACTCATATCTAACCGAATTTGCCGGACGTGAAACGCCCCTTACGTTCTGCAAAAATATGTCTGAATACTGCGGCTGCAAGGTATATCTCAAACGTGAGGATCTGGTTCACGGCGGGGCACATAAACTCAACAACACCCTTGGTCAGGCAATACTTGCCAAGGCAATGGGGAAAAAACGCCTGATCGCAGAAACAGGAGCCGGGCAGCACGGCGTTGCTACGGCAATTGCCGGAGCTGCGCTCAATTTGCCGGTCGAAGTGTTCATGGGCGAAGAAGACTGCGAGAGACAAAAACTGAATGTATTCAGAATGGAACTCATGGGTGCCAAGGTCCATCCTGTCAGTTCCGGAACGAAGACCCTGAAAGATGCGACCAACGAGGCTTTACGCGAGTGGGCAAAGACCGTTGACTACACCCACTATCTGATTGGGTCAGTTGTGGGCCCTCATCCATTTCCCATGATCGTCCGGGATTTCCAGTCGGTCATCGGTGAGGAGACGAGACGCCAGTGTCTTGAAAAGGAAGGACGGTTCCCGGATACGCTTGTCGCGTGTGTCGGCGGCGGATCGAATGCGATAGGAATGTTTTATCCTATGCTGAAAGACGATGTCAGAATGGTCGGCGTGGAAGCTGGAGGGCGTGCCCTCACTCCCGGGAATAACGGTGCGACGCTGAACACCGGGAGTCCCGGGGTTCTGCACGGTGCTCTCTCCTATCTCATCCAGAATGAGGACGGGCAGATCGGAGCGACACACTCTGTCTCGGCAGGACTTGACTACCCCGGGGTCGGCCCCGAACACAGCATGCTGAAAAATATGAACCGTGTTGAGTATTCCTATGTGATGGATGACGAGGTCCTTGATGCCTTCTCCTATCTTTCGCGGACGGAAGGGATCATTCCTGCTCTCGAATCTTCCCATGCGGTCTCGTATGTTCTTAAAAATAAGGACACCTTTGATCGGGATGATATCGTTGTTATCTGCCTTTCAGGAAGGGGGGATAAAGATGTTGCGTCGGTTTCAAAAATGTTTGGGAGTGAGCAGTAATGCAGGTAAAATACGGAAAAGAAAGAGTCGCGGCAGCTTTTGCAAAACCAGGTTTTGTCGGATACACCGTTGCCGGTGACCCGAACCTGCCTGATTCGATCGAGATCGCCAAGGCTTTGATCGACGGCGGTTGTGATGTTCTGGAATTGGGTGTCCCCTTTTCAGATCCCGTCGCAGACGGAGGTGTGATCCAGGGTGCGGATAAACGGGCGATCGACGCCGGCATTACAACAGACGGCGTGTTTGAGATCGTGAAAGCGATCCGAAGTTACTCGGATGTGCCGATCGTGTTTCTGGTCTACTACAATATCGTCTTCCGCCGGGGCGTCGACCGGTTCTATGATGAGGCAAAGGAGGCCGGGGTCGATGGGATGCTGATCGTCGATATGCCTCCAGAAGAAGCAGGACCTGCCCTGAATGCCTCAGAGCGGACTGGGATCGCACAGATATTTCTGGTAACCCAGACAACCTCGGACGAGCGGCTCGATATGATCGTCAGGCTAGCTTCCGGCTTCATCTATATGGTCTCATCACTTGGTGTCACCGGGAAAAGAGCTGAGATTTCGAAAAATGCATTCCCGCTTCTTGATCGTGTGAAGGCGCGAACCAAAATTCCGATCGCTGTCGGATTTGGGATATCGGAGCCGGAACATGCCGTTGAGATCGTCCGTCATGGTGCGGACGGGGTTATTGTCGGCAGCGCGATTGTCGGAAGAATCGAGGATAATCTCGGGGATAAGAAAGGGATGCTTGTAGAACTCAGGACATATGTCCGGAGCATGAAGAATTCAGTAGATAGTGAAGCGAATAAACGCGGGATCTGATCCTCTGTCCTTCCTGACCTCTGCAATTGGTCCCTCTTATTTTTATTTTTGTATGACCTACAGAATCATACGTGTCTGATGTCATCGTCATAGGTGGGGGACCAGCCGGTTCGACCGCCGCCCGGATATGTGCCAAAGCAGGTCTTTCCACGCGGGTTCTTGAAGAGCATGCTTCGTTAGGGTATCCTGTCCAGTGTGCCGGTCTCCTTTCGAATAATGCCTTTGCCGAGTGTGAAGTTTCGGATCGGTCCGTGTATAATACGGTCCGTGGAGCAAAAATCTGCGGATCGGAGGGTCATTCCCTTTCTTTCGATGCAAAAATGACGAAGGCCTATGTTGTTGACAGAGGCAGGCTTGATCACGAGATCGCCGTTCGTGCTGCCGAGGCCGGCGCTGAATTTTCTCTCAAGACATGCGTCACCAAGATCAATCCGGGAAAAAAAATCATCCATACTGCGGACGGGGAGGAGATCCCTTATAACCTTCTGATTGCAGCAGACGGTCCGAGAAGTGTTGTTGCCCGGAGTCTTGGGGTCCCGCCTTCACCGTTCATTTATTCCGGAATCCAGGCTGAGGTCCCGTGGAACGGCGATCCTTCACTCGTCGAACTTCATCCAAATGCCGCTCCCGAATTTTTTGCCTGGGTCATTCCTCTGTCGGAAAAAAGGGCACGGGTGGGTCTTTGCGGAATGAAAAATATACCTGATCTTTTCGCAGAATTCCTCGCCCGATTTCCCGGGAGCACTATTCACTCGGTAACGGGTACGATTCCAATCGGGATCCGGCGTAAAACGTTTGGGTCGGGCTGCATGCTTATTGGCGATGCCGCAGGTTTTCCAAAACCAACTTCAGGAGGCGGAGTATATACCGGTGTCCGCTCAGCCCGGTTTGCCGCGGAGATCGCCATCAAATCGGGTGAGGCAGGAGACACAACGGATGCATTTCTTTCTGGATATGAAACTCTCTGGGGTGAGGACTTCGGTCGTGAACTTGATATGGGTCTGAAGGCTCTGGAATTCCGCCGAAATCTGGATCCAGAGGATATTGATGCGGCGATCGATGCAATGAATACTCCGGAGATACTCGATCTGATCGTTCGTTACGGGGATATGGACCGGCCGTCTGATCTGCTGAAACGGCTCGCGATGAAGCCGGGACTTTACGGGACGTTTGGCAGAATCGGGATCAAGGGGATCGTAAGGTCTGTGTTTAGGTAATCTTTTTTTTTTCAAAAATATCTGTATTGGGTGTTGATCGATCTGCTGCCGGCAGTTCCATAACGTGTTTTCCCTTTAAACCGTAATAACAATCCTACCATCTTTATGTTCTCAAAGCATACATAATTCATTACAATGCACCTCATTGAAACCCGGGACCTCTGTTACTCATACAGCACATCCAAAGAACCGGTCCTGAACAATATCAACTTCATCGCCGGAAGAAAGCAGCGGATTGCAGTTCTCGGTCCCAACGGAGCCGGAAAAAGTACGCTTTTCCGCCACTTGAACGGTATTCTCAAGCCGAAATCCGGTTCCGTTTTGATTAGAGGCGAGCCCATTACCAAAGCAAATATCCACGAGGTGCGGAAGTTTGTCGGACTCGTCTTCCAGAATCCGGATGATCAGGTGTTTTCACCTACGGTCGAACAGGACATTGCCTTTGGTCCATTCAATCTCGGTCTGGATGAGGAAACCGTCGCTCACCGAGTAGATTCTGTAGTACAAATGCTCGGTCTCGAAGACCTGCGAAACCGGGCTCCCCATCACCTTTCAGGCGGCGAAAAAAAACGTGTGGCAATTGCCGGAGTCCTAGCAATGGAACCCCAGGTCATTATCCTTGATGAACCGACAGCCGGTCTCGATCCTCAGGGGGTCAAAGAACTTTTCAGTTTCCTGAATGCTTTACCGGAACAATACGGCTTCACGGTCATTTACTCGACGCATCAGGTTGAACTGGTGCCGGAGATGGCGGACTATGTCTACGTCATGGAAAAGGGTGAGATCACCGGATACGGTACCCCGCAGGAGATTTTCCTTCAGGAAGATCTGCTTGCACGGGCTCATCTGGAGCTCCCGGCACTTCCAAAACTGATCCGTGCTCTCCAGTCTCAGGGAGTAAACGTCGAGTCGGCCTATACCTATCAGGACGCTGAGGATGCTTTCATGAAAGCATTCGGGAAAGCTCCCGTACCCCGCGATAAAAAGGAAATTCCTCTTCCTTTTGGTCCCGATATTTCCCATGATCACGACGGTCTTCATCACCCCCATTCCCACTACGAATGACACTCATCGATGAACTTTTTGATATTGAACGCGAGGCTTACCGGAAAAGCCCGGTCCATTCTATAGATTCACGAGTCAAACTTATTCTTTGTCTTCTGGGACTTCTGGTAACGGTTATTCTTCCTTATGTCAGAATAGGTGACCAGATCATCGCCTGGCCGCAGATCTTTGCTTTTGTCGTGATCTACATGCTGTTTTGGGGTCTCTACATTTTATCCGGTGCCTCGATCAGATACTATCTCGTCCGACTTGTTCTCATCATGCCGTTCGGCTTATTCTTCATTATCCTTCAGCCGTTCTTCGGAAACCCGTATTACGACGCTTACCATGTCCTGTTTTCATTCCCATTCGGCGTGACAATGTATTGGGAATCACTCATCTTCGGACTATCTCTCTTTGCGAAGTTTGTCATCTCACTTTCGTTCATCATTCTTCTCTCTGCGACAACAACCATGCAGGGAATGCTTGAAGCAGCCTCCCGCCTGCATATACCCAAACTTTTCATCACGGTCATGAGTCTTACCGTCCGGTATCTCTTCGTCTTCGCTTTGATTTTCAAGAAGATTCAGTCCGCATTTGCCTGCAAATGTTTTCTTTGGTCCGATCGCCGGCTTCCCCTCAGGTATCGGTTGAATGTGATCGGCAATGCTGCCGGTTCGCTGTTTGTCCGTGCTCTGGATCAGGGTGAAAGGACCTATGTGTCGATGTGCTGCCGTGGATATGCATCTGATTCGGCCATGCATTTTTCGGGAAAACCGCTTGCTTTTGCGGAGTGGATTTTCCTTCTATTCTGTATGGGGTATCTCCTCCTGTTTCCGGCAATGATGTATGTCGTATTTTAACGTGTGTTGGTTGTCTCGCATCGAATTTCCAGGACTTTGCGGGCGATGCCTGCCGCGCACACCATTTAAGCGTACTCGTGTCCGCGCTCTTGTTGTTTCAGCTCACAAATCCTCTTAAACGGCGTTTTTGGCCTATTTTGCCTTATTTTTCCCCTGCCCTTCACAAAAGTATTTACAGTGACAAATCAATAAGAAAAATAGGAAGTTCCACAGGATTGAGGCGACGTGGGTTAACTTACACCGGGGAGCCGGATAGGGGGTCTAACCAACCTCCGAATGCTGCAGTCATTGAGATAAATGAGGTGCCGGGAAGACGGGCATCGTCTCGCCATGGAAATTTATTCAATGACAGGTAGCCAGACTATTTGCGTAATCACTCATTAAAAACCGAGGTGAAAACCAAATGCAGAACAAACCTATGGCAGGCAAAAAGGACGCAGCACCTGTTAAATCAGACGCAGCCCCGAAAGCAGCCCCAGCACGCGACGCACCTTCAAAGAAAGGAAAC
>Ga0265295_1000732_pt1 | contig 63254 bp, 71 predicted proteins | sample Munlansysbiofilm_FD_192503 | JGI IMG/M metagenome (GOLD analysis project Ga0265295, IMG submission 192503) | Leachate microbial communities from a municipal landfill in Southern Ontario, Canada - Methane capture system biofilm | ecosystem: Engineered > Solid waste > Landfill > Unclassified ... | reverse complement strand
ACTCACTTCGTGCCGCAAGATATCCCTTCCTCCGGGAATCTGCCGAATTCGCAGAATCTAATTCTGCAGACATAGAGTCCTTGATATCTTCCCCTTCTTACGAAGATGCCAGAAAAAGAGGTATGCAGAGAGTTCTTGATGCCATTGACAAGCATACTATCTCTGACAGATCCTTATTACAACAATATGATCGATTGATGGAGGTGCTTTCATATCCATATGCCAGAATGCTTGTGTCTTGCATCAACGATCGCTATCTGACAAAAAGATACGCTCTCGCTGAAGGCGTCAGAATGAACTTCCTTCTGCATAATGACCCTGAATCGAATGTAATTGTAGCACAGGAATTAGAGATAAAATCCTCGATAGACCCTGATGGAAGAATCGCAATCCACTTTGGAAACTACCTCAGATATTCGTGTGTCCTTAAGGCTGTCGAATGGAAACTCATCAATATGGATCTCCGCAAAGGATATGTTCATCTGGATCCGGAGAAATTTGACCGTCTTATACAAACTGCCCTTCAGGAAAGAATTGAAGCCGAACTTCCTTTGAAGGTGCCTGATGAGTTCCAGAGAGCCATCAGGAAAGACGTTGAGCATGTAGCTGCAGTATTAGCTGAAAACAAAGTCAAACTCAGCCCTACAGGCGGCAAAGGCATGGAATTGGAATATCTGCCACCGTGCATTCGCACGATACTTGCAAACGCACAGAATGGAATGAATCTACCTCACAGCGCAAGATTCGCATTGGTATCATTCCTGCATGCACTCGGAGTCTCATACGACGGGATCATAACGCTGTTCTCACAATCGCCTGACTTTGATGAATCCAAATCAAGCTATCAGATCAAACATATCACAGGAGAACTTTCAGGAGGCGATGGTTACACTCCACCAGAATGCTCCACCATGAAAACCAACGGCATATGTTACAATCCAGATGAATTGTGTAACCGTGAAACGGTCAATCATCCTTTGACATATTATAGAATAAAATCTGGTAATTTTGTAAAAAAAGAAGAAGAAAAGAAAGAATGATTGCTCATTTTTTCTTATTCTGTTCTCCTAATGCTCTCCATGTGATTATTCCTCTCTGAATCGCAGTTATGTTACCTACAACTGCAAACCAGAGCATCATAATCTCAAGCCAATAAATATGATAATCTCCGATATCAAGAGTAGGATATCCAAGCGCACACATGACGAATTGTATTATCGGGAATAATGTGCTGAGAACAACACGATCCGCACGCCCGAGAAGGCCTGCGTACAAACGAGGTGCTCCGATTGCTTGTGCCTGTGTACCCATATAGGATGTCAGAAGAACACCAACGAGTGCCAGCATACCCAGATATGGATTGCACCAAGCACTTACGGCAACACCACCGATCATGAACACGTCTGCATAACGATCAAAAACATGATCGAGATAATCTCCTTTGTTAGATGCTTTTCCTGCAAGTTTTGCAACCTTGCCATCCAATGCATCGAAATAACCTGAAACTATCACAACTAATGCTCCGAGTAGGAGAAAATAGTGACTATCATAGCTGAAATACAGTAACAGACCCGAAATGAATGCTAATATCAATCCGATCCACGAGATATAGTTAGGATTGACATTTATCAGTTTTTTTGCAACGGGAGTTATTGCAAAATCTACATCTTTTCTACGCGCATCTAGAACCATTTTTCCACCTCGTCAGTCCAATTGGTCTTTCCTGGTAAATAGCCATCTACCTTTCCATTAATAATATCGACTACCGAATCCACAGCGTCCAAAACACTTCCAGACGAACAATCAACCTCATAAACAGGAATGTCCGACTCCATAGCTTCGCAGAGAATTACATCGAGTATCTCTGCCTGAACATTTTCCTTTACTTTACCCTCATTATATCCTCTCGCCTCGAGTCTTTTAGCAAGAACATCGGGATGACATCTGAAGACTATGATCGTATGACTGTCGACACAATGTGAAAGATGACTGTCCAAAAAAACCGTCTCATCCTTCTGTCTATATCCTTCCAAAGAAATATTCAAGCTATCTATATCCACATTGAAAGTGTCTCTTTTCTCATCCTTTTCGCCTAAAAGATCATGGTCACGAAGATGCTTGTTGATATCGACTACTACATAACCTCTTCTTTTCAACTCTTCAGAAGCAGATGTCTTTCCAGTTCCAGGAGTTCCTGTAAGTGCGATGACTGGCATATTATCACTTCAGATATTTTTCTACACGTTCGAGAACCATATCCCAAGTTGGAACATTGGTAAGAGCGCCTACTTTTTCAACTACGAATGAAGAGACTGCGGCTGCGATTACCAGGGAATCTTTTATACTGTATTTATTGTAGAGCCCAGCATAAAATCCCGCTCTGTATGCATCTCCGGCACCTGTTGCATCAACCATTGCATTACCTTTTACAACAGGAATCTCGTATAGTTCTCCGTTGATCCTTGCAATGCTTCCGTTATCTCCTAATGTACGGACAACTAGTGGTTCATTGACAGCTAGAACATCTCCGATATCGAGATGTTTCTCAATGGCCTTGGCTTCATAATCATTACAGAACAGAGCATCTGAAAGTTCTATTGCTCGGGTAAGTTTGTCCTTATCCCACATTTTGTATATCTCTTGCGCAGGATCCAAGGCTATCTTCAAACCAGATGGTCTGATAGCATTCATTACTGAGATGTAATACTCAGGATCACCTGTGCAGAAATGCACATATTGAGACCTCTTTGCAGAATCCACAAGCATACGTCCCAATTTACTGGCACAGCCTTGCGGACCCTGATAGAATATGACCTCTTGTTCCATGGCCGAATTGTTGAGAACGAGAGCTAAAGACGTCTCATAATCATCTACCTTTACCAATTCATCCATTATGAGTCCGGAATCCTTCATGATATCTTCATATTGAACAGGAAAATCCGATCCGACGAATGAACATATGGCCGTTGGAACTCCCAATTTTGCAGCAACAACTGCAATGTTTGTACCCGTTCCGCCCAGGGTTGTCTTTTTTGATACAACATCGACAGATTCATTCAGTAACGGAAAATTCTTGATCGATATTATCTGGTCTATCGTGATATGTCCGTAGACCGACAAGAAGGGCTCTTTTGACATATATTACTGTAAACTGAAGCGGGTATTAAAACAATTCATATCTATCTGTCTTTATTGCTGTTCTTAGCAAGATCTTCGTATAATGCAGTAAGTTTCTTTCCCACGTTCTCAGTAGAATACTCCTCAGCTGTTTCCCTCGCATGAGGTCTTATGTCGCACTTGTGCTCAAGACAATTCATTATCGCTTCCGCGCAACCTTCAGAGGTTCCGTTGAACAAGTACCCGTTGACTCCGCTCTTGACGATGTCAACAAATGCTCTCCCATTAGAACACGCCGCAGGCAGCCCGCATCCCATGGCCTCAACAATAGTAAGGCCCTGAGTCTCAAACCTTGATGCCGATACGACAACATCTGAAGCGGAATAATGAAGAGGTAATTCCTCATCAGATACGAATCCTGTAAAAATGATACGATCATTCATTCCACTCTTTTCCACCAATGCTTTTATGTCATCTAATGCCGGCCCCCTGCCTACAATCATCAGAATAACATCATCAGGTAGAGATTTCACAGAATTTACAACGACATCTATATTCTTCTCATAGGAAACCCTGCCCACGTGGATCACAACACGCTTGTTCTCCAATCCGTATCTCTTGCGTATCTCCGAACCATCTAGACCCTCTCTGAATTTATGAACGTCTATTCCTATAGGAATAACTTCAGTCCTTTTCGGATGGACACCGTTCTCTTTGAATTCTAATAATGTTGACGGAGTCAATGCAATGATACAATTCGGTCTCTTCAGAAGATTCCTGATGTATATCCAAGCCAACTTAGCCTGTATATCCATCGGAATTTTCAGTGGCGAATAATACTGCATTGTATCAACAACATTCGTCACATATGTCATGACTGTGGGGATGTGTGTCGTGTGAGCTGTTATCAAAGCTTTCAACGCCATGAATGTCACGCCATATATGTGGATTATATCTACATCCAAGCTCTCGATTACTTCTCTCTTATTAGATGGGTATATTGGTAGGAAATATTCAGGATATTTTTTGAACTTCTTTGAACGGAAATAATAAACTCCTGGCTCTCTGTCTTTCTCTCCTGGATCAGGTGCAATGACAAAAACAGTATGTCCCATATCTTCAAGGGCCTTTTTCAGAGTGACCACTGCTGTGACCACACCGTCTCTTGTGGGAAAATAACTGTCAGTTATCATTGCTATTCTCATGATTTCATGTTCCTTCTTGCCAACTTGATACGTAATGCACCTGCTCATCAGTCATAGTATCGATGGTTACGCCCATGGATTCCAATTTGATCTTTGCGATCTCAAGATCCATGTCCTCAGGAACGTCATAAACTTTGCATTCCATCTTACTGTAATTATTTTTAACATATTCTATGCCGAGAGCCTGTGTTGCAAAACTAGTATCCATGATCTCTGCTGGATGCCCCTGACCTGCCGCTAGATTCATAAGACGTCCATCAGCTATTAAGTAAAGTTTACGTCCATCCTTTGTCAAATATTCCTCGATGGAGTCACGGACCTGAGTAACATTTTTTGTGATCGAGTTGAGATCTGATTTGCTGATCTCATTATCAAAATGACCGACATTACCCATAACACATCCATCCTTCATGGTAATGAAATGTTCTGCTCTAACTATATCTCTACATCCGGTAACAGTTATGACGATGTCTGCTATTCTAACAGCATCTACCATTTTCATAACTTCGAACCCGTCCATTTTTGCTTCGATAGCTTTGATTGGATCTATCTCAGTGACGATAACACTGGCACCGAGGCCCTTTGCCCTCATTGCCACTCCTTTTCCGCACCATCCATAACCAGCAACGACCAAACGTTTTCCTGCAACTATTAAGTTGGTGGCATTCATCCATCCGTCAAATGTCGACTGCCCAGTTCCATATCTATTATCAAACAAGAACTTCATTTTAGCATCATTGACCGAAAGAACAGGAAACTCAAGCTTCTTGTCCTTGGCCATTGCTTTTAGACGCACCACTCCGGTTGTTGTCTCCTCGTTTGCACCCTTTATGTTCGACAGAACGTCTCTGCGCTTGGTATGTGCCATTGTGATGAGGTCTGCACCATCATCGATCAAGAAATCAGGCGCAGTGTTGAGAACAGTATTTAGATTGTTATAATACTCATCCTGATTCTCGCCTTTCTTAGCATGAACATCGAGACCGTATTCTTCCCTCAATGCCATAGCAACAGAATCATCTGTAGAAAGAGGATTACAGCTCGCGAGACATATCTTAGCACCTGCATTTGCGAGTACAATCGCGAGGATACCAGTCTTAGCTTCTGTATGGAGAGCCATTCCTATCTTAAGACCAGCCAGCGGCTGTTCTTTCTTGAACCTTCTATCTATGGTCTGCATGACGGGCATATGTTCATACGCCCAATGCAACCTCAAACTTCCTTTCTTCAATAGTTCTTCCATTAATTCTCACCCTTTTCAAATTCTGACATCAACGAGTTACAAATACGCTCAATCATGATTTTACGATTGTCGTTATTAGAGAAATTAGATATTACATCTGATATCTCTTTCTCATTTCCTTTCATTTCCTTTAAGAATCTCATTATGTTCTCGAGAGCACGTGTCATTTCATCTGAAATGGAAACGCTTGCTGTCTTCGAAGTTCTTGATAATGGATTGAGATCTATGGAAATAACGATCTTCCCCATAGATACCAAAGCCTCTGCACGATCTCCGTCCTCTATCGGAACGATTATAACATCTGAATCGTAAATTCCCTCTTTTGTGCATAATGCACGATCATGATTGAGACCTGCAATCCTAGAATCAGGATTACGGCCTAAGATATTCTTTGCACCCTCAGACTCCATATAAGAGATCAAAAGTTCCATTCTTTCCTCGGTGCGATGAAATATATTTATCTCTAACTTAGCAGGAATATTCTCTGCTAATGCGATAAGATTCTTAGGATCCAATACAGCCGCATTACCATTTACACATACAACTGGATGCTTCGCCCTCAAAAGATATGCAGCTGCTGCTTTTTCAGCAACCAGAGAGGGTTCCAATGAACGTTCACCCATTAGATAGTCGAACGCTTCTCCTCTTCCGTGCGAAATCAAACCTGTCGGATTCACCAATCCTTTCTCTACCATTTCAGCTAGATGCTCTCTTACCATGAGCGATCTGTATCTCGGATGATCTTTGGGGACACTCACATTACAAGGTAAGAGTACAATTGATATAGATTTATGTTCTAATGCGAAATAATGCCAGAGATACGTGTTATTTTGGTGGGCCCCAAATTCGAAGGAAACATCGGCGCAGTATGTAGATCAATGGCTAATTTTGACGTCAGAGAGCTATATCTTGTGAACCCGTGCGAAATAGGAGACGATGCATATCGCAGAGCAAAACACGGTTCCGACATACTTGACAATGCAGTCACAGTAACTTGTATAGATGATGCATTGACAGATTGCTTCCTGGTAGTAGGTACAAGCGGAATAGTTACAAAAGGTGACAAGAATTATGCTCGCGTACCAGTACCAGCCAGAGAATTCGCTCAGAATATACGTGGATATGAGCAAAGGATCGCACTGTTGCTTGGTCGTGAAGATATAGGACTTCTTCAGGAAGAACTCAACAAATGCGACATACTAATCAACGTTCCAACAAGCGAACAATATCCAATATTGAACCTTTCACACGCTGCAACACTTGTTTTGTACGAGATATTCCAAGCCCATTCTGTTGACAGACGGGCAGAACCCGCAGATCACAGAGAAAAAGAACTCATGTTCGAATTCTTTATGGACCTTCTGGATGCCGTAGATTATTCAGAACCAAGAAAGGAAGGTACTGCGGTGATGTTCAGAAGAATGATGGGGCGCTCAATACCTACCAAATACGAATATAACACCATAATGGGAATATTCGGAGATGCTGCGAAGATCATCAACAACGGCAAAAACTACAGATAATCATTTACTATGCGCATTCTCTTTGGAATATTCTCCAGATAGAACCTTCTGGTAAACGCCCTCTATCTTAGAGATCAATCCCTCCCATTTGTAGTTCTGAACTTGAACTAATGCATTCTTTCTCAATTCTTCACGTTTTGATTCGTTTGTAAGAAGATCATTGATAGCATTTGAAAGTGCCTTCGAATCCTTAGGCGGAACAGTGACCCCACCATCCTTCACCGTCTCGGGGAGCCCATTTACATTCGTACAGATTATCGGCCTTCCATAGGACATCAATTCTATGGCTGCAAGGCCCAATGATTCAAACAGAGAAGGCATAACAAAGAACTTGCACGAACCCATCAAATAATTCTTTTCCTCATCTGTAACATATCCTTTCATTTCTATCCTGTCTTCGAGTCCCAATTTAGATATCTTTTTGGACAGACGATCTGAATCAGGACCTTTACCACATATGATTAATTTATAATCGACATCCTTCATAGATTCCACAAGATAATCCAGACCCTTTGTCCTTACAAGCCTTCCCAATGAAAGGATAAAATCCCCCTGTCCTTCTCCGACCTCAGGATATTCAGATAATCCTGTAGGTATGGATGTAACATACTCGGGAGAATAACCGCGCCTTATCAGATCTTTTCTAACATAATCGCTTACTGCGATAACATGATCGAATGTGTCAAGACATTTTGCAAATTTATTATCATTTAATTCAGACACAGTTGCCTGAACGCCGATACCCTCGCCCCACATATTATGATACGTAAAAACTTTTTTTCCATCATATCTTTTAAGGTCTTTGTTATAACTCGGCGCCCATCTGTAATTATAATTCACTATGTCTGGATCCAATGACTCTATTGCCTCGTAAACACCCTTTGAAGAAATAAAAGGAGGATTATAGATATTTATCAATTTAGATTCCAAACGTATGATCCTATAGCCTTCCGGTGTCTTTTCTTCTTTCTGAGTATCAGGAAGTCTTCCAGTGATGATCGTAACATCATGACCTTTCTCAACCAGTAAACGACTGGTATCATGCATTCTGTGCTCTATCCCTCCTCTAAAAGGATAGAAAAATGGATTCACATCAACTATCTTCATCCGAAAGACCTTTTCTTTTTTTCATCACATATGACAATATGAAACTTATACCTATTATCGCGAATATGAATATCAACGTGATCGTCTGAGCTTCTGGTCCACTGAAATAACTATAGAAGAAATCACTCATCAACATAATAATGCCGAATTTCACAAAACATCCTACGACTATGTACATCAGAGATATACCGAGTCTCCAATTTGCGATCTTTATAAAAGCTCCTGCAAACGGAATCATTGGCGCTACACGATTCAACAGAAGAAGCCGTTCATCCCCTAACACTAGGAATCCAATGTATTTATCGACCAATTTCTCTATCTTATTCGGGATCTTGATAAGGGTCACCACAGAATACAATACTAAAATTCCGATTATTTCTGCCAATGCAGCAACACAGATAAGTTCTGTTCCGAATAGCATTGTCGGTTTATACATAAAACAAATTACAAAGAACAACTCAGGAAGCGTAGGGACTACCAACGCATCAAGTAAGAATATCAAGAATATACACAATAATATCCCCCATTCACCGTTAGCACCGAACAAACCATAGATCCAGTCTCCTATATTGAACATCAGTCATCCTCTTAAGAATATCACAAAGTGATCTAATGAGTCTAAGAGCACCGCTATCTGTTAAAACCTTTTGTTAATCATGACAACAGAGAAGTGTATGATATAGGAAAGAACAACATCATTCCGTAACTATCCTGCACTTTTCCTACAATGACCTCAGGTAATATCCCTGTTTTATTGCATAATGCTTCAGATATGTCAACCTTATCGATATTAGTGAATTTTGAATCAGTATTTACTATAATCTTCCCATAATTTGGATCTGTATCGAAGAAATACGATGATAATGCTGCTTGAACAGAACATACAGGGTCCAAAGATGATGCATAAGCCACTGTATACACTCTTTCACTAAACATACTGAAGAATGGCCCTTCCAACATTTCTGCAAGCCTCTCTATAGCTTGACTTATCAGTCTATCTGTTGCGAGAAGAAGCCTGTTGAATATCATATCTCCCCCTTCGTTGAAGACCTTATCCATATCGAATATGATTGTACGCTCCGATAGCTGGATTATCTCTCTCATCTGAGTCCGTGCAGTTGAACTCCTTTCCTTCTCTGAAGCCATAGGAATACTGACCACTGAAATGAATCTTGCCTTTGATTCCTTTGCACACTCTGCAATGATCGGTATTACTCCTGCGCCCGTACCACCTCCGAGACCTGCGGTAACGATGACATTAGAATATCCTTCGATCTGCTCCCTGATATTGTCAGCATAATCAGATGCCAATGCCCATGCAAGATCTGGATCTCCTCTGCAACCATTAACACTTTTATCGGCCATCGAAATTGTGACTTTCGATTCGTTGTTTCCCGTATTTATAGTAACAATTGGTAATTTCGAATTCTTCAAACGAAAAACTGTGTTGCAACCGCCGCCACCACAACCTATAACAACGGTACTGCCCGACAAATCATTCCTCCGAATTCATCCTCGTACGGATGTATTCGCAAACTGCCTTACGAACCGCCTCATCCATTTCTGTATGTTCCACATTTTTCATAAGTACCTTCATGTCGATATTCTTCTTATCTGTAATATTGGCCAATATCTTCAAAATGTCTTCTTGCGTACATTTTGTATAGATAAAATCACTGATGGCCGCAAAAATTACCTCAGATAAACTGGAATATTCTCCAGAATCTACAAATGACTGCAGTACAGCCATGGTATCGGATCCTAATCTGACAGTAATCTTTTGTGTGGAATCCATAAGAATTACTCTCTTGAATCAACTCTGTAAAATAAAGATATGTGTAAGAGGTTTGTGTTGTCTTTAACCAACTTTTTGTTCATCCGAACAAAGCGCTGAGACCTGCTGCTGCGTCTTCTTCACTGACTGCGGGCTCTTCGGGTTCGTCTGCTGCTGCGGGTGCGGCTGCTGCTGCTGCGGGTGCGGCTGCTGCTGCTGCGGGTGCGGCTGCAAAAGAGGCACTTGCGATAGCCTCTTTGATGTCTACTCCCTCGAGTGATGCGATCAATGCTTTGACTTTAGCTGCGTCAACGTTTACGCCTGCTGTCGTGAGAATGGCTGTTACGTCTTTCTCAGTGATTTCTTTGCCAGCAGAGTAAAGCACCATTGCACTGTAAATATACTCCATTTAATTCAACTCCTTTTAGCCGAATAATGCGCTCAAGCCAGCTGCTGCGTCTTCTTCGCTGACCTGTTCGACTTCTTGTTCAACTTTTTGCTCCGCGGGCGCGGATGTTCCTGCTGCGGGTGCGGCCACTGCCACTTTTGCCGCCAAGCTAAGCCTAGCGGCTATGTTTTCGTTTGTGTATCCGGATGCAGAAGCTACGGCAAGCATTTGACTGTCTGCCTTTGCAAGAAGTATTTCAATATTCTCTCTGGTTGGTATCGCGGCTGATATTGAGAGAGCCATTGTCTCCCTGAATGCCTTCGTAACGAGAGTTCTGATTGTTTCCTTTGTGGGATATGCAACCGAAACTGCCAATGCGAATGCATTACTTGCAGCCGTAGCGAACATTGATGAATAGTAACCTTCTGGAATGTTCAATGTTTCCGGACCATATGCTACTCCGTCTTCGAAAGCGACCCTAAGGTCCATTCCGACGATCATGGGTAAGATATCAAGTTTTGGAAGCATTGCTGCAACATTAGCGGGGATGGGTTCTCCAGCCTTCACCAATGGTGTATCCTTCTTGATTGCTATTTTTCCTGCATCAATAAATGCAGGAAGGCCTAATTTCTGAAGTTCACCGATAATCGGTCCTGGTCCAAACGGTGTCGGTCCCTTGTAGACAATAATGTCCATTGGGGCGATATCTCCTGGTTTAGCAGGAGCAGGTGTCATTGTTGCCTCAAGTTTTTTGTAAAGCTTGAACGGATCAATATCCGTTGTAACAATTGCACACTGACCGTGAACAGCTTCTTTCAGTTTTTCGATACCTGGCTTCTGCTTTGCCGCCTCGTCAAGAGCCAAGAGCATAAGATTGTTCTTGGTCATTTTCAATTGAGCATGTGCACGAAGACCGGCTCTCATGGACTGAATCTGCTGTCCTGGAATTCCATGCATGTCGACGATTGCGACAACTGGGTTTTCCATCATGTCCTGGACAATTTCGCTTACCAGATCCTTCTTCCAAGCTGCGACGTGTACCATCTTAGACCTCCTTACAATATCCTCTCTGATGGACCCATTGATGTCTTTACGTATGCAGAAGCAATGTTCATCTTACCTTTTTCAAGGCGGAGTGCAACACGCTTCAGGATGATCTCGACATTTTCAGCGATATCATCTGCAGACATATCAACTGATCCAACGGGTACGTGGAAAGTTTTCCTGTCTTTCGTTCTGACGGTCACAGACTTACGGAGGCTCTCGACCATATTTGCGGGATCTACTCCCGGCGGTATGGGCTTAGGCATTTTTCCGCGTGGACCTAAAACAGTACCCAATCTTTTACCGACTACCGCCATAAGCGGTGCTTCAGCGATAAAGTATGTTGTGCTGTTTGCGATCTTTTTAGCCTGTTTTTTGTTCTCAGCGAGCGCACCCAATTCTTCGGGTGTGATCACGAGATCTGCAACGTCTTTGGCTTTAAGGGCTAGTTCGCCACCACCAATAACACAGATCTTGATTTTCTTACCGCGACCGGCCGGGAGGATTACATCTTCCTGGATACGGTTCTTTGGTATTGAAAGGTCAATATCTTTGAGATTGATAGCCAACTCAACCGTTTCAGTAAAATTGCGCTTCTTCGCACTCTCGAGTGCTTTCTGCACAGCCATTACGGTTGGTTTTTCTGCCAATACAATTCCTCCTTGTAGTAACACGAGCCCGGAGGCTCTTCTACAAGCAGTCACTGCTAAACTATAACATATATAAAAGGTTTGGTACAGTAATTCGAAAATATCTATACTATGAAAACAACGAACAACGAATTCATAAATATACATGACCTCGATACCAAGTCATGGACAACGATGATAGCTCAGACGATACTTATGAATCTTATGAAGATTATGAATTAAGCAACAATATTGATTTCATTTCAGTTATGTGTCTATTCTTCTTCAGTATGACCCTTATAATCGTAGGTCTGAATTATATGAATAATTCTATGAATATGTTCGATGCAACTGGTACCGAATATACAATCTTCAAAATAGTTGCGGGTGCACTCCTCATAGCTATGGCATATTACGCAGGCAAGAATGACATGATAACAGAAGGAATGCTTATTGGAATGTGGGGCGTCTCAATATTCATATTCGGACTCTCCGCTTGGTATGGATTCGATGGATTCTTCCTCATCAATGTCATGATTGGTATCGGAACCCTTGTTGCCACAATCATATTGTTCGCGACATATAACATTCTATCTGGAATATCATCACTTTTGATGGCCATTGCATTTTTGGTATTATCTCTATTCAACGGAGACACATCAATACTGATCGCAGGTATCGCATTACTCGTAAGCGGAATAATATTCCTATACCAGGCTATCGGAAACTGGATTTTCCTAGAAACCGAAAAGGACGTGCTTCCCGTTCTATAAACTCAATTCGCGGTCGAAAGACCGCATTATAACTTTTAATTCTTAATTGCCGTGAAACATACCCAGTTCTTATCTTCTATAACGTCCACTTTTACAAAGAAACCATTATTTTCCAATAATTGTACCATCTCTTCATTAGTCACCAATTTAAAATTACAAAGCTTTGCAAGCTTAGAGATTTTATCGTTGAAATTCGGATGAGGATATTGTTCAGACACTATCTGAAAACATTTTCCAAGCTTCAATACTCTATGTATCTCCTTGATTGCCATAGAAAGATCCGACCAGAAAAAATATGTCTCAAATGCAGTAACAAGATCAAATGTACAATCTCCGAATGGAAGTTCGAATACTGAAGCTTTTAAGATCTTACATCTCCCGGAATCTATATCTTTCCGGTTGGTTTCCAAAGCTTTTGCTACAGCCTCTTCAGATATGTCAACACCTATCAAAGAAGCAGTTGGATATTTCATAGATAGAATAGATAGCTGCATCCCTCCACCACATCCAACATCTAGTATACTGGTATAATTTGAAGAAAGTTTTTCAATGGCCCATTCAGAAAGAGGCCTGTGGTGAATGTTCATGTCTTCCAAGATTAGGCGTCCCCCTTCTCCACGAGGACATCCAAATTGAGTATAATCCATAGCAGCGTAATACTAGCAGAAGATATAGAAATATTGGAAGAACTGTTTTTATTTCATTTTTCATCAATATTATTCTAAGTTCGGGCAGCAGTGAACATTTGAAATACGATTATAACCACAACTACGAGATGATATCAAGACAATTTAGATATGAAAACAAAATTGCAGACAATACAGCTTGAAAATTATTGGATAATGTAACTTACCTCACGTAAACCTGATAAACACGCGTATTATGGTCCCAATCCTAATGTGGAAGATCGGTGATCTAAGAATCGAAGGCCGCGTGGTCCTGGGACCCATGTCTGGCATAACATGCAGAAGCTACAGAGAATTCATGAAACCTTTCGGAGTGGCCGTATCAGTCACAGAAATGACCTCCGACAACGGAATCATCCACGGTCTACAAAGGTCAATGACATATGTCAAATTCGAACACAATTACCCTACTGGCCTTCAGTTATTCGGTAATGACCCAGATAATCTTGCAAAAGCCGCAAAGAACGCCATACTTTATAACAAAAACATAGATTTCTTCGACATAAACATGGGCTGCCCTGTATCCAAGGTCGTCAACAACGGCTCTGGATCCGCATTGATGGATAACCCAAGTAAATGTGGTGATATAGTGCGTCGCATAAAGGAGACTGTAAACATACCTGTCACCGCCAAAATACGCCTAGGAAGCAATAAGAACATCAACTTCCGCCAAGTGATCGACGAACTGACAGATGCTGATGTGGATGCCATCACCATACATGCAAGGACCAGAGAGGAACTTTACACCGGAAACCCACATTTCGAACTCGTAGAAGACCTGCAATCGGATATGTCCATTCCTTTAATAATATCTGGGAATGTCTATTCTCTGAATGATGCCGTTCGTGCTGTAGATATCACTGGAGCCTCCGCAGTAATGGTAGCCCGCGGAGCTGTGGGAAATCCATATCTCATTACTCAGATCGATCATTACTATCGTACTAAAGAGACACTTTCTACACCCATAATATCTCAACAAGTGAATTGGTGCCTTTCTCTCGCCGATGCCCTTATCCAAGAGAAGGGAGAGGAATTGGCCATAAACATGCTCCGCGGCATTGCCCCAAAATTCATCGCTGGTTGTCGTGGATGTAGAGAATACCGCCACAAACTGGCTGTCGAGACCATCGACCTAAAAAATCTCACAAGACTATTATATGAGATCGAGTCCGAGATAGGTTCTGAACATATCCGCACATAAGGCTTTGATGATAATTAATTGCGGTCCTCCACATTATCTAACCTCCGTGTTACAGCTACCATTATCGAGATCACAATCTGCCTTTACATTGTCTTTCGAAGTCAAGTTATAATAAAGTTAAACCAATATCAAATTCCTTCACATTGAGTTGCTTTTGATATCACTAAATGTGAATACTTCCAAATTTATTGAAACAAAATAACGATATGAAACATATACGTTTAATTAAAAAAATAAAAATGGGATTTGCGAAGACCCCATAGTGTTTCAAACACAAAGAATTGGGGTTGTACCCCGTTAATGTTTATTCACTGAAGCTGATCGTCGTAAAGACCGGCCTTAACATCTTTCTGGAAGACCTTAGGGTCCTTTCCATCAATTGTTACACCGACGCTAACACAGTTTCCAGAAACTTCGAGAACACGTGCTTTCACAGTGGCTCCGAGAAGGCTGTCCTGTTTCATTTCAGCGATCTTCTTTGCCTGTGCGATAGTCATGTCTGCGACCTTTGTGGTCTTTGCATTGCTAGATCCACTCGCAAGTCCGAGCTCTGATTTAACGAGAGCGGACATCGGGGGTGTTCCTACCTTTATATCGAATGTCTTGTCAGAGTTTATCAATATCTTTACAGGAACTTTCATTCCAGAGAAGGCTTTCGTCTTCTCATTGATTTTTGCTATAACCTGACCGATGTTTACTCCTTTGGGTCCGAGTGCCGGACCGAGGGGTGGACCTGCGGAGGCCCTGCCTCCATCAACTAATGCCTCAACAGTATCAACCATTGTGTTCATTTCTCCTTTTCAATAATTCTTACACTGTCACCCTTGACGGTGACTGGGATCGGCACCATAGCCTCGACGAGTTCGACTGTGATCTCCTCTTTAGCCTGGTCGATCTGCTGTACCCTGGCGATCTCTCCCTTGAACGGGCCGTTGATAAGCTCAACGAGATCTCCTTCGACCATTCCGATGACGGCTGAAACAGGCACCAGATAATGACTTATCTCATCGATGCTTGTCTCTCCGTCAACGAAGGAACGTGCTTTTTTGATATCCCTTGTCTTCTCACGAAGATGGTCAGTATTCATTCCTTCTACGAAAACGTATCCTCTCAGACCAGCTGGGCTGAAGACCGCGAAAATGTCCTTCTCTCCGACATTTGCCTTCGACATTAGAGCGTCTGCGACGGTCTTCTCCTGGTCGATCTGAGTTTTAAGTACCATAATTGACTGTTTTGCAACAGCCCCGAAGCTTGTAGTCGATGTTCCACCAGTGCTTGATGCCTGAATATCAACATCTACTGTATCTCCATATCTTGCTCCTTTCGGACAAATAATCTCTAATTTAAATTCTTTGACGCCCTTTCCAGGAAAATCTATGTCGATCTCCCTTTTACTACGATAATTACTCCAAAGTTCTCCGCCTGTAGAATCATACAGTGTAACAGTCCATTCCGGAGCATTGTCTGAATCTGGTCCGGTGACAATATCAAAACACAAGGTCGCTACCGGCACATCTGTACTAAGCTGGAATTTCCATGTGTTGATACCCCCAGCGTGGACGTCCTTAGTACCACTTTCGCCGGCCATGATGGGGCCTCCTAATCCAAGATCTGACATTTTTCATTGCTCCGTAAATTTAGAAATAATTCGGAAGGTAGGTCATCAACCAGAAAATAGAGAAACCTACTACTCCGAGGATAATCATTCCGATTGCTGCAATGTAGCAGGTCTTCTTGTACTCATCTCTAGTAGGTGTGCGGGCCATCTTGAGGATTCTGCCATATTTACCTTTTCCGAGGTTTCCTGCTTTCGATTCAAGATTCTCTTGAAATTCCTCTGCCCTACTTTCCCCTTCGCTCATTTTTCTCCCTTCCTTGTTCGTCCAACCTATAATCTCGAACGACATCTCGCTCTTTCGTTACCACTGAAGGCAACAATTGAATAATGTCCCTAATTTGAATATCTATCTTAAAGGTTTCGGTGTGTTGGAGTGTTGAAAATACGAAAAAAAAGTCACATTCTTATATTTTTTGAACAGATACAACTGTTTCCAAAAGACCCTCGGATCTGTGTAAATCTCTCCTAGTATACACATCAAATAGCTACCAGTATCATTTTTACGATAAAATCTTTATAGCCAACTATTAAATATCGGCTATTAGTTGGTGCAGATATTCTTGCACGGGGTATTTGAAATGGAAGAAGTTTTGTGCAACGTCGAATTGGTCAAAGAGAACAATAACTTTGTCGCCAGAATTCAAAGCGATATTGGCGGTATGAGAGAATACAAATCCGCTAATTTTGAAGAGGTTTTGGAACAGCTCGTCATTGATCTCCAAGAAGAATTCGAGACAGTTTGAAAGAAGGAATCGCAATGGCAGCAGATAAGATCAAACAAATAGTCGATGTCCTGGACATGCTGGCAGAAGATACGTCCGTTCCCAGAAACATCAGAAAGGGAGCATCAGACGCGAAAGCTAAATTGCTTGATAACAAGGAAGCGTTGGATGTCCGTGCAACCAGTGCGATGATAATCCTTGATGACCTTGCTAATGACCCTAACATACCGTTACACGGCAGAACACTCATCTGGAATGTTATCAGCCAGCTTGAGATGGTCAGCAATCAGTCGAGATAAATTTGTTTACGGGGTTTATTCCCCGAATAATTTTTTTTACTTTTTAAAAGATTTAATCCTGGAGCGCACCATACAGATCTTCAGATTTACGTGATGACAACATAATTCTATTTCCATTCTTCATGAAAATCATTACACCTTTTTCTGCACCAGGAAATATGTAACCGATAGTTCCCTTTCTCCAATATCTGATGCCCCATCCACCATATTGATGGATTGCGTGAATGTCCTGAACCTCTGTTTTCTCTATTGTGTCTCTTGATATTACTCTAACACCGATGGTCTTGATCCTGACTTCGCTATCTGTAACAGTAACACTGTATTTCAGGAACAATACTATTGAAGTTAATAATACGAAAACCAACGTGACAATAATCATAGCATACCAAGGCATATTGAAATCACTTAAATAACAATAAATTAGAACAAGTTCCCCTACAACAAATGCTACACACATCGATGCAGCAAGCCATATTGAACTTATAAATCGTTGCGATTCAAAATATCTTATATCCGTTTCCATGATATAATTCAATGCTTTTCATAACTAATAATAATATCCAAAAAATTCTGGAATATCTGTGGCCCATTCTCCGTGTTCTCAACTTCCGGATGGAATTGAACACCATATATTGGACGGGTTAGACATCTTACTGCTTCTACAGGACATGTTGGAGATGTTGCAGTGATCTCGAATCCATCAGGAACCAATTTCACCTCATCGTTATGAGATCCCCAAACCGTAAATGCATCTGGAAGACCTTTGAAAAGATCGTCATGCGACTTCACTATTAGGTCTACGTGTCCGAATTCGGGGATAACACTTGGTCCCAATTTTCCACCGAAATGTTCAGATAAGAATTGCATGCCCGCGCAAATACCAAAAATAGGATATTCAGCTTTGTCCAAATATTCGCCGTTATTTCCCATAAGACTGGCATCGGTCGCAACACTGGGCGCTCCGCCCGAAAGAACGAGCCCGTCGAGGTCCTTTATCTCGTCAAAAGGCGTAGTGTTGGGGATGATCTTAGTCTCCACTTTCAAATATTTCAGAACACGCCATTCACGATGGGTCCACTGACCCCCGTTATCCACGACATAGACCTTCATTATGCAGAAATAATGATATGTAGTATAAAAGTAATGTGAATAGGGATTTTACCCCGTTCAGAATTTATTCCCATTCAATAGTAGAAGGTGGCTTATTCGTTATGTCGTATACAACACGATTGACCTGACTCTTCATTGTATTGGTAATACGCGTAGAGATCGTATCAAGCACATCCATCGGGATCGCAGTGTATGTTGCAGTCATTCCATCGATAGATGTGACCGCACGAACAACGATGGTCCTTCCATACGCTCTCCTATCTCCCTGAACCCCTACGGTCCTTGTAGGTATCAATACTGCGAAGTATTGCCATGGGATCTCCATCTTCCCAGCTTTTGCCGCTTTCTGAAGTTCATCCTCAACGATGTAACATGCCTCACGAACAATCTCAACATTCTCAGGTGTAACTTCGCCTAGACATCTTACTGCAAGTGCAGGCCCGGGAAAAGGCTGCCTTTCGGATGCCTGTATCTTGAGGAATCTTGCTACATCTCTAACCTCATCCTTATACAAGTCCCTGAGAGGCTCCACTAATATCATTCCCATCTCCTTCGGAAGCCCTCCGACATTGTGATGAGATTTGATTGTATCACGGACACCATCACCAGACTCTATCCAATCTGGGGCTATAGTACCTTGGACCAGGAATTCTGCTTTGAATCCTTTTGCCTCTTTCTCAAAGACCCTTATGAATTTCTCACCGATGATCTTCCTTTTCTGTTCAGGATCGGTGATACCGTCGAGTGCTGCAAAAAATTCCTCGCCGACACTGGCAATTTTATAGTTTATACCTGTATGCTCGAGCATTGCGCGAACCTCATCGGTTTCACCCTTTCTCATAAGCCCCGTATCAACGTAGACTGCCAGTAGCCTGTCACCGATAGCCTTGCTTGCAAGAGCGGCAGCCACCATACTGTCTACTCCTCCAGAACATGCAATAATAGCATTCCCTGTTATCTTCTTACGAATATCCTCTATGGTCTCATCTACGAACTCTTCAACACCGAACACTTAAAATCACCTGTTCTGAATCAGCCGATACCTTGTCAGCCATCTCTTTTCTATAGTCACAAAGTTTCTGCCTCAAATCAGAAGATGACAAACTCATCATCTGAACTGCCAAGACTGCCGCGTTATCTCCGCGATCCATTCCGACAGCTGCCACAGGTATTCCGGGTGGCATTTGGACGATCGATAACAAAGCATCGAAATTTATGCTACCGCTGACCGGCACTCCGATCACAGGTTTACAGGTATGTGATGCTATGACGCCAGGAAGTGCCGCAGACAAACCAGCAATAGCAATGAATATATCTGCATCACTATTCTTTACGAGTTCCTCTACTCTCCTCGGAGTCCTGTGCGCAGATGCGACAGCTACATCAAAAATAATGTCAAACTTCTTGAGTACTACAATAGCTTTCTCCGCCACAGGCAGATCGCTCTTGCTTCCCATGATAATTGAAACCCTTGCCATCAAAACAGCGACAGAATGAAAGGATAAAAACCCACCGAAGGAGTATCTTTCAAAAAACAGCGATAAATATAGAAAGGGGGTGTGAACCCCATAAAGTTTAACTTTTCAACACTACGACCAGGAAAATCCCGACCGCAATGAGTGCACCGATCAATATTCCTATAAGATCGATAAGCGCATTGTACATTACATCCCATCCAGCTACTTCACAAAATGGTTTTATGTCGCTGTAGCCCACGAGATATGTCCAAACGGCAAGTGTTACAAGTCCCACGACAAAGAGAATACACCCGTATGCTCTGTTCTTACCGGCTCCGAAATATGCCGAGAAGATGCCTGTGATCATCATGACCAATGCAAATACGACGATAATTATCGTGAGGAAACTCCAGATATCCAAATTTTCTACCTCCAATTTTTTACATTCGCTAAACGAATATTAATTACCGGTGGTACACCATTGTTATTATTAAACATTTTAGGATGTAACTGAACGAAGAGCAACTCGAAAAAAAGTAAAAAACCTGGACATATCCATTATTGGATGGATGAATATTCCATACAATTTACCTTTTTAATGACAATTACACGAATGCTCTTATACAAAGACAAAATAGTAATTAAAGACTACCCAAACTATTAAATATATAATTTTACTAATGGTTCTATATTAAACAAGGACTCGCCTTTTGAGGAACGCTGACATGGATTTTTTAGGAATTGTTGAAGAGGTGACATCTGACGGCAAAGCTGTTGTTAGAAGCGAAACTCTTCCAGACGTAGGAAATCTTGTGTTCGACCAAAGAGAAAGGAGAGTTGGGACTGTTAAACGTATCTTTGGGCCTGTTGATGAACCTTATGTCTCGATCACGATTGAAGACAAAACACTCATTATGGGTTTGAAAGAGAAGAAATTATATTTCACGAAGGGAACTCAAAATGGCAAAGATAAGAGAAGGAACAGAAGAAATTGAGGTCTGTCCCGAGTGCGGAAGTCACCATTTAGTTCGTGACTACGAGAGAGGAGAACTTCTATGTGAAGACTGCGGATTGGTATTAGATGACCAGTTCATCGACCAAGGACCCGAATGGAGAGCCTTCGATGTCGAGCAGGGTGAAAAAAGAGCACGTACAGGTGCTCCGATGACCTACACTATCCATGACAAGGGACTCTCAACAGAGATCTCATGGAAGAATAAGGATAGCTATGGGAAAAGCATTCCTACAAGAAACAGAGCACAACTCTATAGACTGAGAAAATGGCAAAGAAGGATCCGTGTATCCAATGCTACTGAGAGAAACCTCGCGTTCGCTCTATCTGAATTAGACAGGATGGCATCCGCAATGGGGCTTCCAAGAAATGTCAGGGAAACTGCCGCAATGATCTACAGGAAAGCAGTCAACAAAAACCTGATCAGAGGAAGATCCATCGAAGGTGTCGTTGCAGCTTCACTTTATGCAGCATGCAGACAATGCGGTGTTCCGAGAACCTTGGATGAAGTTGCAGGATCGAGCCGTGTAGGAAGAAAAGAAATCGGTCGTACGTATCGTTTCATGACTCGTGAACTCAAACTCAAACTGATGCCCACAAAACCTCAGGACTATGTCCAGAGATTCTGTTCAGAACTGAAACTCAGCGGAGAAGTTCAAAGCAAAGCAGCAGAGATCCTAAAGGATGCTTCTGAAAAAGAACTCACATCCGGCCGCGGACCTACGGGAGTGGCTGCAGCAGCCATCTACATCTCATCCATCCTTTGCAATGAGCGCAGGACTCAGAGAGAGGTCGCAGATGTAGCAGGTGTTACAGAAGTCACCATTAGGAACAGATATAAAGAGCTCACAGAGAAGCTCGGTATCGAAATCCAACTTTAAATAAAAACATCGGGGAAAATCCCCGAATTATATTTTTCAATTGTTCGAATTTATTTCACAAGCGAACGACAAATATTGATTCTACGTTCATTCAAAACATCATTCTCTTTATCGGAGAGTTCTGGGTCACGATATTGATAGAATTTCTTACAAGCCAGATCCTTACATTCTCCACAATGTTTGAAACCGTTGTTATTCACACAACAATCATAAATTGGACATACCGGTTCATGAACATATTCCATCCAAGGTACAATACCTTTCAATGCTGTACATCCAGCGCATTCTTTTTGGAATATCACACAATCAGAACAGCATGCTCCACATGCAGCATATATCCTTTCCATAACATTCATATGAATACATTGATTTTTATTTTTTTCTTCGACCATCGTGCGATAACAATTACGGTCTGAACCATTTGAATTCTAGATATTCCACCGAATCACTAATACGGCAGAAAAGGATCTCTTTCTTCACTCCACCGGATAGCCTTACGGTCCTGGATATCTCGGGCCACATCGTAACCTTTGAAGCAGGAACTGCGTGAACAAGATATCTTGCGTGGCAATCATCGGGCGATTTCTCATACACTCTGAAATGAGTTCCGTACTTGAAACCTGTCTTTACGACGAGACCTCTTTCACGAAGATCATCAAACGCCTTCAGACGAAGATCGAACTCATCCTGAGTCTTTCTTCCAAAATCAACGAGACTCTCACAAGATATGATATTTCTTTCGGACGAAATCACCCTGAGATCTCCCGTTGAAATAAGATAACAGCTCTCGATCAAAGACAACTGAAGAACACCGTTCAAAGTCTTTCCGTAGAATGCACTGTCGCGCAATTTCTTAGACTCTTCCTTATCAAACACGAAAACACGATCACTGATCAGTCTTCCTGTTGCCGGAACATCTAAAGCCTTCCCTTTAACAAACCCCTGCGGATCTTTGGTCGACATTATGTAATATGTCAGATCTCCTTCCTCATCCACAACACCATAGAGAAGTTGCTTCCCTCTATTTTCAGTTTGCGAGATCTCGGCAGAGAACTTCGTGATATCCAGCGCAGTCCTTTCCGAAACCGCACGAACCATATAGATTGGACGTGCACTGCTCATTGTGGTTCCTCTTGGGAACACAGAGAGATCGAAATCACCTGTCTCCACTTTAACGATGAAACCACGTTGCCTGATGTCTCTGTAAACAAGATAGATTACATCAAACCCTTCCTGTACAGATGAAGCATAATTGAAAAGTTCATCGAAATGCATCGGAGAACCTTGATAAAAGACCTCTAATCTTTCGCATTCCAAAAGAAATGTAGCTTCGACAAGATCCAATTCGAGACCCCCCCGACTCTTCGGATATCCAAAATTACCTTTGTTGAAGAGCTGACTTCCTTCCTTTTGATCTACGATGATCACAGAATCGTCAATTAATTCCCCTGACATCATTTTCAATGTACTGCCCGTGTGTATTTATTGATTGTTCCAAAATATCCAAACAAAATATGAATATGTATTTCAAACCTATACTTGAGAATAGAAAACTTCATTTAAATGAAATAAAATCGTTTATTATAGGGTTTCAACTACTCCGATTCAATAGTGATTCGGATCGTATGCTGACGAAGCCAATGCTCCGTTCATATATTGCTCATATCCGTAGAGATCTAGCAATCCATGACCTGAGAGATTGAAGACAATTGTCTTTTCCTCGTTGTTCTTCTTTGCTTCGAGTGCTAGATCCACCGCTGCTTTGATGGCGTGTGTCGATTCCGGAGCCGGAATGATGCCCTCTGTTCTTGCAAACATGAGTCCTGCCTCGAATGTCTCAGTCTGATCATAACTCACTGCCGTACAAAGTTTCTGATCATATGCTGCTGACACCATGGGTGCCATTCCGTGATATCTGAGTCCACCTGCATGTATGGCTGATGGAACGAACTCGTGACCAAGTGTATACATCATCATAAGAGGCGTCGTACCAGCTGTGTCTCCGAAGTCATACCTAAATTCTCCTTTTGTCATTGAAGGGGTAGATTTGGGTTCTACTGCAACGAATTCACAATGAAGCTTGCCGTTCATCTTCTCTTTCATTGCTGGGAAACAGAATCCACCGAAATTGGAGCCTCCTCCGACGCATGCGATCATATAATCTGGGTCGATCTCTCCGATTTTCATCTGTTCTACTACTTCTTGACCAATTACTGATTGATGAATGAGCACGTGGTTCATGACCGACCCGAGAGCGTATTTGGTTCCCTCGTCCTTAGCTGCCACCTCACACGCTTCTGAAATTGCCATACCGAGCGATCCTGTAGTCTCTGGGTGCTCTTTTAACATCCTTTTTCCGTACTCTGTTTGAGCAGACGGCGAGGCATACACCTTTGCACCATAAGTATGCATAATGGTCTTTCTTAGAGGTTTCTGATCATAACTTCCACGTACCATGAAAACAGTACAATCGATATCAAAGAGATTCGATACCATCGCCAATGCAGTTCCCCACTGACCTGCTCCAGTCTCTGTAGTAAGTGTATGAATGCCAGCCTGCGCGTTATAATACGCCTGAGCAAGAGCTGAATTGCCCTTGTGGCTTCCCAATGGGCTCATGTCTTCTCTCTTGAAATATATCTTTGCAGGTGTCTTGAGTGCTCTCTCAAGGCCTGTCGCCCTCTGAAGATAAGACGGTCTGTTGAGCTTTATGAATCCTTCCCTTATCTCTTCAGGGATATCCATATACCTTGATGTAGAAAACTCCTGTTTGATTATCTCCTTACAAAACAGAGGGGCGAAATCCTCTTCTGTTGCAGGTTTCATAGTGCCAGGATTAAGAGCTGGCTCAAGAGGCTTTTTAAGATCTGCCTGAAGATTGTAGAACCTCTTAGGAACGTCTTCTGGTAACAATTGAATTCTGAGATCTTTTGTAATTGACATGATTAGATAATTTACGATTTAATATTTAATATTACGTACATTACTGTACAATAATATACATCAAAATACAATAATGACCTGATGATTTATAACCCGTATAAAATATTAGGTTGCACATGATAGATTAGTTCATCTTACCTTTATAGGAAATTCCCCTCAGTTTGCACAAATACATACCTGGTCATTAAGTCCCGAACCCATCGAAGAAGCGACCCTCTGATGATACCGTCATTGTACTTTCCTTTCACATTCAAGCTCGAATAGGAATTACAGAAATTGTAAAGCATCGAACTACATGAATCAATGAGTTCAACATATAGAGCCCTTGGAAGAGATCTGATACCTTATTTTCAGCCTCGTCATCCTATTCCTGATTTTCAGATTCGTTCTTTCTTGCTAATTTCCACAATAATACTTGCACCCTCATAAGAAACATTAAAACAAATACTCATTCAACCCCAAATTTACAAACATATTTATAGAAGCACTAACATATGATGTTATTGATGTTTTGATGACAAAATGAGTAATAACTGTACAAAATATCACAATAACAAAAAGGAGGTAAAGAAAATGACCAATGACAAACCGATAAAGGTTGCAGAACTTAAACCAGGCGAAACTGGAAAGGGCATTGCAAGATTAGACCCAGAATTGATGGACATACTGGGCCTCAAAATGGGAGACATCATACAGATCGACGGTAACAAAAAAACAGTCGTGAAAATCCTCAGGGGAGGACCAGAAGATGCTAACCGCGGAATAATAAGAATCGACGGTTCCACAAGGCGCAATGCCGGAACATCAATAGATGAACGCGTTGACATAAAGAAAGTAGTAGCCAAAGATGCTGGAAAAATTACTTTCTCTCCTACAGAAGAACTCAGATTACAAGGCGGAGAAGAATATCTTACCCAGGTAATGGAAGGACGCGTGTTCGCAAAAGGCGATGTCCTAACACTGAATGTAATGGGCAACAAGATCGATCTTGTAGTCACATCATTCACACCATCAGCCGATGCTGTGATGATGACCCTCAACACCGAAGTGAAGGTATCAGAGAAACCTGTTTCCTCAACCGCTTCGGAAATACCAAAAGTATCATACGATGACATCGGAGGTCTCGGCAACGAAGTTGGAAAAATCAGAGAAATGATCGAACTTCCGCTCAGACATCCTGAACTGTTTAAGAGGTTGGGTGTTGAAGCGCCCAAAGGTGTGCTGTTGCATGGACCTCCGGGAACAGGTAAGACCATGCTGGCGAAAGCCGTAGCAGGAGAAACAAGCAGCAACTTCATCTCGATCGGCGGACCTGAGATCATGAGTAAATTCTACGGAGAATCCGAAGGAAAACTCAGAGAGATCTTCAAAGATGCTGAAGAGAATGCGCCGAGTATCATATTCATCGATGAGATCGATTCGATCGCACCTAAACGTAATGATACTGCAGGTGAAGAAGAAAGACGCATAGTCGCTCAACTCTTATCTTTGATGGACGGACTTAAGTCCAGAGGTAAAGTCGTGGTCATCGGAGCAACCAACAGACCAGACTCTATAGATGAGGCACTTAGGAGACCGGGAAGATTCGATCGTGAAATCGAGATAGGCATTCCCGACCGGAACGGCCGTTTCGAAATATTACAGATCCATACAAGGGGTATGCCTCTTGCAAATGACGTTGATCTAGAGAAAATTGCAGACAGAACACATGGATACGCAGGTGCGGATATCTCCGCATTATGCAAAGAGGCTGCGATGGCCTCCTTGAGGCGTGTCCTTCCGGACGTGAATCTTGAAGCGGAGGAAATTCCAGTAGATGTGCTGAACAAAATATCTGTCACAAAGGACGATTTCCAATCTGCACTGAAAGATCTTCAACCTGCATCACTTAGAGAGGTTCTAATTGAGAAGCCTAACGTGAAATGGGAGGACATAGGAGCATTAGAATCCGCGAAACAAGAACTAAAAGAAGCAGTAGAGTGGCCTTTGAAATACGGGAAGGTGTTCGAACACATGAACGCAAGACCACCCAAAGGAATTCTCCTATACGGTCCGCCAGGAACCGGTAAGACCATGCTTGCAAAGGCTGTGGCAACCGAATCCGAAGCAAACTTCATCTCGGTTAAAGGCCCGGAATTCCTCAATAAATGGGTCGGAGAATCCGAAAAAGCTGTGAGAGAGACTTTCAAAAAGGCCAGACAAGCATCGCCTTGCGTGATCTTCATGGATGAGATCGACTCGATTGCACCCGAGAGAGGAACGGGTGGAGACAGCAATGTCACCGAACGTGTAATCTCGCAGATGCTCACAGAAATGGACGGATTGGTAGCGATCAATGATGTCGTAGTGATAGCAGCAACCAACAGACCTGACATCATGGACCCTGCACTACTCAGACCCGGAAGATTTGACAAAAGCATCTATATCGGACCCCCGGACCAGAAATCTAGGGAGGACATATTCGGAATCCACACTGCAGGTAAGCCTCTGGATGATACAGTGAATCTAAAGATACTCGCAGAGAAGACCGAAGGCTGCACCGGTGCAGATATCTCCGCGATATGCAACGAGGCCGTAATGACCGCAGTCAGACGTCTCGTAGCATCTGGAAAGGTACCGACACAAGAAGAGATCGACAAATGCAAAGTAGGCATGGATGATTTCCTAGGAGCCGTAGATAAATTCGGACCCAAAAAGATGAAAGAACTAAAAGAATACAACAAGAAGGATTGAGGCGATAACTATGGATACAGATATTTGGAGTGACTTCTTCGATGACAGTATCTTCGGAGACAGCTTTGAATCATTGAGCAAAAATATAGAAAAGATGTTCTCTAGACTAGATAACATCAACGGCCCAGAATTCAAAACCTATGGATATACGATATACCAAGGTCCCGACGGAGTGCCGCATTTCCAAGAATTTGGTAACTGTTCTGGAGAGGAAAGCCCTGCAAGGCTCTTGACTGAAGTAACTGAACCACTTACCGATGTGACATTGGAAAACGGCTTGGTAAGAGCAATAGCAGAGATACCAGGAGTATCGAAAGAAGATATCTTGCTAGAAAGTACAAAAAACTCCCTGTCTTTGACAGTTAATACTCTTAACAAGAAATTCGCGAAGACACTGGCACTTCCTTGCGATGTGGACCCTGATTCCGCCAAAGCGGTATATAACAACGGTATCCTCGAAGTAACTATGGATGCTGTCGAAAAAAAACCCCAAAAAAAGAGGATCACAATAGCATGATCCAGAGGTCGGGGTTATTTCCCCGACCTTATAATGCAGATATGAGAAAATGATGTCATTCGAAAACAATATGTTCCTTTATATAGAAGGACAACCACTCTCCATATCATGAGCAGAGAGGATCTTATCAACACAACCAGAAGTATACTGGCAAAGGGTGGATTCGATGTATCTTCAGCCTTGAACCTACGTAGCATATGCTTTGATATCGTAGGCAGAAAAGACGATACTCTGCTTCTAATTAAAATTCTAAGCAACGTCGATGCTTTCTCGCGCGACAATGCCGAAGAGATGAAAGTGCTGGCCGAAGCATTGGGTGCAACACCGGTTCTCATTGGGGAGAACTCCAGTTCCGGACCTCTAGAAGCAGGCATAGTCTATTCAAGATTCAAAATACCGATAATCTCCAACGAGACCTTGGCAGATCACGTCATAGAAGAGGTACCGCCATTCATATTCGCCGCCCCGGGCGGACTGTATGTGAGGATCGACAGCGGTCTACTGAAACATCTCAGAGAGAACAACGGCATCAGCCTTGGAACCCTTGCAGAAACTGCAGGCGTATCTAGACGTACAATTCAGATGTATGAATCTGGAATGGGTGCTATGATCGATGCAGCCATGAGATTGGAAGAATTCCTGAATGTCCCTATCATACAAGCACTGAACCCATTCGAATACAAAAGTGAGAAGAAATCCGATTCATATGAGGTCTCCGGAGAATCCCGCACAAGTTTCCGTCCTCTGAATCACCTTCTAGATATTGGTTTCTCAATCACGCCTGTGATAAAAAGCCCATTTGAAGCGATTACAAGAAGTCAACAGATGACCATTCTTACCGGCCTTGGAACAGACGAGGAAAAACTCATTCAGAAAGCACTGATAGCTTCAGAGATCTCCAGAATCGCTGGCAGACATTCATTGATGATAGTGGAAAAGAAACACTCCGCAGACAACATCAATTCTACGGCGATAGTCTCCAATGCAGAACTGGAGAAGATCGACGATAAACAGGAACTTACAGATATGGTACTCTCAAGGAGCACAAAGAAATGATCTCTTTGACTGTTGGAAGCTGCCGTATCGACATTCTTCCGATTATCAAAGGACTAACGTCCGAAGCCGAAAAAGTAAGGGAATTATATGGAAAGTACGAGGCGTACGCCATCCCTCTGGGCATAGAAGAAATACAAGCCGTATGCAATAGAAAGGAACTCGGAGACGAATATGAGATCGGGGAATTGGATATGGTTTATGCTTATCGTCTCTCTGTCTTCGGAGAAATAGAAACACCGACACCTGCATACTGCGAAATAGTCGATCTGTGCACAAAAGATGAAAAACGTGTCATCCCGCTTGATATGAATGATGATGATTTTACAAATGTATACATCAATAATATCAAAACAATAGAATTTACAAAAGAACACAGACTTGCCAAGAAAGGAATGAAACGCAAATTCGATATGTCTTCACCTGAGACATTTGTGATGGATTGGGACAAGTATGTGAACACTGTGAAAGGCTATGCCAAAGTCAGTGCAGATCGTGAAAAATATATAGCATATCAACTGATTGACATTGCTAAATACAGAAGATCCGTGCTTGCGATACTAGAATATGAGAGAACAGATAACATCGTAAAACTTGTAGAAGGATACGTTGATGAACAAAAACTGTCCTAATTGTGACCAACCTTTGAAGAATAACGCAAGATTCTGCACATTCTGTGGATTTGACACAAACTCCTCTGTCACTCAACATCAGAAAGAATATTTCTTGGATTTCAGCAACAATCCGCTATTCTCACTTGCGTTTCTATCTTGTATCATAATGGTATTCATACTTCTGACCGAAGCGCTTTGCCTCGTACTGAACTTAGAAAATGTATTCGGTCTCCTTGAAACAATGAACATAAGCTTTATCGTTGTCCTACCAACGCCAACGGTATTCTTCACTGCACCAAATTGGCTAGGTCAAATATATTGGGTACTAATCGTCATAGTAATCCTTGTTTGTTTAATATGGGCCATAAAAAAATTCTATGACAATCTGAAGACAGCAATAACGGATAATAGCGATGCCATGATGGAAAGAACTGGCCTTTTTTGGGTCTGTATCCTAATGACTGGGATGCTGACCATTCAGATAACATACATCGTGATCATATTCTTTTTTGGAATAACCATCGACACATCCTGGATGGATAAATACACACAAACAGAACTTATGTACATGCTGGCTGACGCAGCCGTGTGGGAAGAGATAATCACACGTGTCCTTTACATAGGTGTTCCAGTGATGATAATATCCTTAGTGATCAAGAAGGACAAGAGTTCATGGAGATATCTCTTCGGCGGATTCAAAATGACCAAAATCGCTATTGTCTTCATAATATTCTCAGCAATAATGTTTGGTCTAGCACACAATCAAGGTTGGGGCTCAGGAAAAATATTCATTGCTGCACTAATGGGGCTTGCAGAAGGATATTTGTTCGTGAGATTCGGACTCTATGCATCAATACTTCTGCATTTTGCCAACGATTACCTTTCATCTTTCATATGGCTCGGAATGGGTACGGCCATATCAGGGTCCATTACATTATTGATCGTTTTTGCTGGAATACCAGCTGCAATATACTTCATCTATAAGTTCCTGCATTCTGCAAAAGGCCTTAAAGATCTTCCTATATTGAGTGATAGATTCGAAAAAAACTGATCAATTCAAAAGCTTTTCCAGAACTACCTTTGACCTTATCGCAGATTCCAGACTTTTAGCTTCGATAATATAATTCCCAGTATATCCCTTAAGTTTGGATATTACAGCCTCAAAATCTATATTACCTTCACCGAGGCCCAAATGGGCATCCCTGTCACCCATATTGTCATGAATGTGGACGTTAGCAAGTCTGTCCTTGAATCTGTCGATGAACTCGTTGATGCAATTCATGGTATTAGCATGTCCAATATCGAAACAAATACTGAGATCCGTTCCATCAACAAGCTCCCCCAATTCATCAGGTGTTTGTCCCATCATAATGGGAAAAGAAGGCATGTTCTCGACCGCCAAGGTGATGTCTCCAACCGATCTTGCGGAATGTGACAACATTTTGAGTGCGAGCTTAGCATTTGCAATAGAACGCTCTTTCATTCCTCCGACCGCAAGCGAATATATGCCTGGATGAATTGTGATTGTTCTGATACCCATCTCTTTCGCACTTTCTATCGTAGAATATATCTCCATGAAGGAAGCTTCTCTGATCCTCTCGTTTAGTGATGCGATATTTATATCTGCAATGGGAGCGTGAATAGAATAAGTCATATCCTTGTGATCATCCCTGAATCCCAAGAACAATCCTGTATTCGCAGGTAATGCATGATTGGCTTCGGAAAATATCTCCCAGTGCTTGAAATTCTCAGAGACCATATTCCAGATCTCCACGAAATTGTGTGAACAAAAATCCGGACACGATACCCCTATCATATCCTGACCTCCCTTCCATCAACTGTCTGTGGTGCCACCCTATCTATCAATCCATCTATGTCCTCGTCCCCTATCGTAACCGTTATTGTACCCAATATGGTGCGTTCTTCTGTGAATGATATTTTACCCACAGTAGCTACCTGTTTATTCAGATAAATGGTCGTTTTATGGCTACATATGCCTTTGCGCATAACACTTCTCGTGCTATCTAATATCTCTTGTTTCCTTATGAGATTAGAAAAATTAACAATATCCGCAGATCCGCTGAAGACCGAGTCTACTTCTTCCAATACAGCTTTTGGAAAAATACTGAGTATCGCAGCTTTTACCTTTTCGGAATCCTCACTGGGAAATACCGGGCATGAGATGTTCACAGTTACCATGGATTTTTGTGATGTTATGTTGGTATTTAACACTCCGCGCTATAAACCCCTAAAAGGTTTTTTACTGTTGACTGTTATCGGAGACACATGAGATCGGAAGTGCTTAGTGCAGCAGCGCAGAAGAAGATCTTTCTTTCGCCCGATGCATTGGAAATGGTACTTTCCAACTCACACCCGATGGAATTCATAAATACTGTTCTTACAACAATCTCTGCAAATTCTATGTTCGTTGACAAAAAAGACATCATGGATTGCATTGCAGGAGATAAGATCATATTTGAATGTCCTAAGACGATTGCACCTAAAAATAAAAAAAATCTTGATTTGAAGATAATGCCTGGAACAGATGTCACCGGAGAATCTACATGTGAAGGCAAAATCAATGATTTTGCTAATTTTTTCAAAAGCAGATTCTATGCTCTTAAAAAACTAATAGAAAGCCGCAGAGATTTCGGACATGCTATGCCTATTGAGAAAGCTATTCGTTTGGGAAGAGAGACAAAGATCATTGGCATGATCTATGAAAAAAAAGACACAAAGAACGGTCATGTTATCCTTAAATTAGAAGACGATACTGGAATGTGCACTGTACTCATATCGAAAGATTCACCAAACATCAAAGAAATCTTCGTTACTGACGAAGTCATAGGTGTATCGGGCAAATCCACTTCGAAAGGAGACCTTTTTATTGCTGATGAAATATTCAGACCTGACATTCCAAAGAACAATAATTGGATTGCATCTGATTCCGTATCATCCGTAGCATTCCTTTCTGATGTTCATGTTGGAAGCTACACTTTCCTTAAGAACAATTGGGAAAAAATGATACAGTGGCTGAAAACCAACGCATATGACTCGGATATTGATTATCTTGTATTCCCTGGAGACATAGTCGATGGCATAGGTATCTTCCCTGGACAGGAAGAAGAATTAGATATCCTTGATATTTACAAGCAGTACGAAACACTGGCAAACTATCTAAAAGAAATACCTGACCATATACAGATAGTGATCCACCCAGGAAATCACGATGCCGTACGTCTAGCAGAACCACAACCCGCTCTGAATGAAGTATTCACTAAGAGCTTCGATTCCAACATCATGATGGTTAGTAACCCAATAAACATCAAAGTCGAAGGAAGAACTTTACTGTCATATCATGGAAAAAGCATCGATGATTGGATTTCTGGAGTTCAGCAACTCACATATGATGATCCTATAAAGGTCATGGAAGAGATGCTTAAGAGACGTCATCTCGCTCCGATGTATGGTCAGAAAACCGCCTTAGCACCTGAAAAGAAGGACTACCTAGTCATGGAGAATATCCCTGATATTTTCGTATCCGGTCACGTACATGGGGCAGGAACCGGCGCATACAGAGGCATTAAGATGATCAATGCATCCGCTTGGCAAGGACAGACCGAATATCAGAAGATGCACAACTTCAATCCGGACCCAGCAATAATGCCCATTGTACACCTAGGTACCGGAAAAATGACTATGAAAAATTTCAATAATTGAACCTTTTTATAAATCGAATTATTAGATCACTACAACATTGATTGTAAAATACACTAACAGCAAATTTCAAAATATAATCACTTCCCTATCGCATCGTTCTGACCTAAAAGTAAACTCGTAAATAGTTAGACCTCGGTTGTTATATTTGAAGGCATAAACATCAAATCGACACAGATAATTACATTTTTTATTGTATGCGCATTCGTCGTTGTCGGAATGAATGTAATTGCAAATAACAGCAGTGAAACTGTTATTGGCACAGACACGACATCACAAGGAACGGTCAATGAGACCGAACTTACCATGCCTTCACTAGATATGGAAATAACATGTCGCGTGATTGAACGGCCAGACAAGAATTATAATGTTTATGTACTCGGAAACGACAGTCCAGCAGATTATCTGATAAAACAACTGACAGCAAACACCTCCAGCACATCTGAAATAAGCACTCAATCCGAAAAAAAAGATCTTGTTATTATATCAGACGGTTGGATCAAGGACAATGTTACTGAGGCCCCTATAATTATCAACGGTCTTGTGGATAACGGCTATATTGTTACGTTGTATAGAACCAGCATAGATTGGAATCAAACCGACCTCTCAATTTCCTATTCCGACACAGCGACAATGACATCCGTCTGTATTATAGGAAACAACACCAAATGTTACGGCGTACAATGCGGCTCCGATCAAAAAGCGATTCAAAAAACAATCGCTTGGACAGATTATATTACCTCTATTGATAGGGTTTCAGCTTTGAATGCAACAGAAGACGATAGTCTGGAAACCGGGATGGATTCTTTCTATGATTACTATAGCAACAGTTACGTATACAGAGGGACACTATGAATCATGAAGACGAGTTGAAGACCTCATTCGTGTTGTTCATCGGTGGCTTAATGACATACTTATTGAGTGCTATATACTGGATGATAGACTCGGGTTCTTCGTTCAGCACTATGTGGATGACATCGTTGCCTGTAGTGAATTTCAGTATGATGACATTTATGCCACTACTGGGAGTAATCATGGTCATTCTAAGTATTGCCATGTTCATCCATTGTATATATTACGACAAAGAACGATTGTGATATGAAAATCTGAATCCTAATTTATGACGTCCTTGTTCAAAGATCTAAGATTCCGAAACCTATCATTGATATTTTCACATGATTCAAAATTTCCGTTTTCCCCCATCTACTTTAATGTTTAATTAAGGATAACAAGGCATCTTCAGAAAAATAACACTTACTGTTAGATTGAATCTGAACAACAAGGTCTGAGGTGTTCACGAACTATAAAATTTTCTTGTAGAAAAGAATGAAAAAGAAATTTGATTTAAATGGTTTGTTTTATCTCGAGAATAGTAAGACCCAGAGGATCAGGACAAAGCCCAGTATGAGCGTCGAATACGCTACGATCCAAATGGTCATAAAAAGCTTTTTAATCTTTTTAGGATCACTTTTGATCGAATTCCAGCGTTCTTCGAACGACTTCACTCTGCGGCCTCTCCTTTCTTCTTCAGATGCTTGAGACGAGTGGTGTTCTCTCTTTCCATCTCTTCAAGACGGAATTTAACGAACCTCTCGGAATCCTTGAGTTCGGGAATGATCTTGAATTCAAGAGCGTTTACCCTTCTCTTGGTCCTCTCGATCTCATCAAGCAGTTTTTTCATGGTTGTCTCGATCTCAGCCGCACGGACTAAAGTATCAAGAAGTTTCTCAAAGGCTGCTGCAGCCTCTTCGATGAGTGTTGATGTTGAGATCACACCATATCCCTTTTCAGTGATATTAGTGTGGAGTGACTCCGCGATCTCAACCTTCGGCACCATCATTCCCATGATGCTTTTGCTGCCTAATTTGACCTGTGGGTCTGCCTTGAGAGCGTACGCAGCGCTTTTTACGGCGATATCTCCTTCTACGGCACGAGCAACGGTGATCTTCCTCATTGCTGTCTCGTAATCGGATAGTACTCCTGCGCGCATCTTCCTCGCCTTTTCCAATACTTCGAAGAACTCGATGATGAGACCATCTCTCTTCATCTTCATGATCTTGTATCCGCTCTGGGATAACTTGATCTTCTTTTTGAGTTCCATCAGAACGGAACGGGTCGGGGTAATCTCGTGGCTGGCCATTAGACTCACTTCTTGAGATATTTCTCGATGTACTTACGGTCGATCCTGTTCAACTGATCAACATCGAGTTCTTTCAGGATATCCCAAGCGATATTGAGAGTATCCTCGATTGTACGGTCTTCATCGACTCCCTGACGAACTATGCGGTCCTCGAAAAGATCTGCAAAGTCCAAGAGTTTCCTGTCTTTTGCGGACAATGAATCCTTACCGACGATTGCTACCAATCCACGAAGGTCCTTACCTTCTGCGTATGCAGCATACATCTGATCGGAGACTGCTTTATGATCGTCACGGGTCTTTCCTTTTCCGATACCGGAGTTCATCAAACGGCTGAGTGATGAGGATACGTTAACCGGCGGGTATATACCGCTTCTGTGAAGTTCTCTTGACAGAACGATCTGACCCTCGGTGATATATCCTGATAGATCGGGGATCGGATGTGTGATATCGTCACCAGGCATCGAAAGGATGGGAATCTGTGTGATCGAACCTTTCTTATCCTTGATCTTTCCAGCACGCTCGTAGAGCTGTGCCAGATCGGTATACATGTAACCGGGGTAGCCACGCCTTCCGGGAACCTCTTCTCTTGCTGCTCCGACCTGACGCAATGCCTCACAATAATTGGTGACATCGGTCATGATGACCAGAACCTGCATTCCGAGATCGAAAGCCATATACTCCGCTGTTGTGAGTCCGAGACGAGGTGTAACGATACGTTCGACAGCCGGGTCATCCGCAAGGTTCAGGAAAACCACTGCATTCTTCAATGCACCAGTTCTTTCGAACTCTGTCATGAACATCTGCTTCTCTTCGTTCGTTATACCCATAGCGATGAACACTACTGCGAACTCTTCATTCTCTCCGATAACCTTTGCCTGTCTTGCGATCTGCAAAGCTATCTCATTATGAGGAAGTCCGGATGCCGAGAAGATAGGTAATTTCTGTCCCCTGACAAGTGTGTTCATTCCATCAATGGTCGAGATTCCTGTCTGAATGAAATCAGCAGGGCTGTCTCTTGCCCATGGATTGATAGCTGCTCCTTCGATATCAAGTTCTTTCTCTGGAATTATTTTAGATCCTCCATCTAGAGGTTCTCCTGCACCAGATAGAACTCTTCCAAGCATATCTTTGGAAACAGGCATCTTCATTGTCTCACCGAGGAAACGTACGGATGCTGCTCTATCGATACCGGTTGTACCTTCGAAGATCTGAACGACGACTAGATCCTCTGATGAATCGAGGACCTGTCCTCTCTTCATGGATCCGTCGGACAATCTTACGTTGACCATTTCCTGATATCCTACAGGATCTGTCTTCTTTACAAAGACAAGAGGTCCTGCAATCTGTGAAATCGTCTTGTATTCTTTGGATACTTTAACGTTTGCCATTGTCTTACACTCCCAATGCTGCGAACTGTGTGTCCATGTCCTTTCCAACCGCTTCTAGTTCAGAATCGATATTTTCTTCGTATTTGGCCTGATTGAATCTCTGCCTTACTGGAACATATGCGATCTTTTCAACCGAAATGCCTGCTTTGAGTGCCTTTTCTGCAAGGTCCGAGTACTTCTTGATGAGTTTCATCATAACGTACTGTCTCGCAATAGGACAATAACAATCTACAGGGTGGTATGCGTTCTGCTGCAAGTAGATCTCACGGATCATCTTTGCAACTTCGAGTGTGATCTTCTGTTCATCGGGCAATGAATCGGAACCGACCATCTGCACGATTTCTTGAAGTTCAGACTCTTTCTGCAAGACCTGCATAGCCCATGATTTGAGCTGTGGGAAATCCTCTGCAACATTCTTCTTATACCATCCCTCGAGCTGTTTGTTGTACATTGTATACGACGTCAACCAGTTGATGGTTGGGAAATGTCTTCTCTCTCTGAGTTTTGTATCCAGTGCCCAGAAGACACGAACGATACGCAGAGTGTTCTGAGTAACAGGTTCGGATAAATCTCCACCAGGAGGCGAAACTGCACCGATAACTGAAATAGACCCATCTTCACCGCAAAGTGATTTTGCACGGCAGGCACGCTCGTAGAATTCCGAAAGACGCCCTGACAAATATGCAGGATATCCTTCTTCTCCGGGCATCTCTTCCAACCTAGATGAAATCTCACGCATGGCCTCTGCCCACCTTGAAGTGGAGTCTGCCATGAGCGCGACATCGTATCCCATATCCCTGAAGTACTCAGCGATTGTCATTCCGGTATAAACCGAAGCTTCTCTAGCTGCTACAGGCATGTTGGATGTGTTTGCGATAAGAACGGTCCTGTTCATAAGTGACTGTCCGGTCTTAGGATCTACGAGTTCAGGGAATTCTGTAAGAACCTCTGTCATCTCGTTTCCTCTTTCACCACATCCAATATATACGACGATCTGTGCATCAGAATACTTTGCAAGAGACTGCTGGGTAACTGTTTTTCCGGTACCGAATGCACCGGGGATTGCTGCTGCTCCGCCTTTTGCGAGCGGGAACATAGTATCCAGAACCCTGAGTCCTGTGATCAACGGCACATCGGGCTGATATTTCTCAGAAACAGGTCTTGGTACACGGACCGGCCATTTCTGCATCATCATGACTTTTACGCCATCGATCTCTGCAATAGTATCTTCAACTGTGAACATACCAGCCGATATCGAATCGATTTTTCCTTTCTTTATCGAGATTGGTACCATGATCTTGTGGAGCATGGTTCCTTCCATGACGGTACCAAGTACCTGTCCTGCCTCAACTTCATCGCCTTTCTTAACAACGGGAGTGAAATCCCATTTCTTTTTTCTGTCAAGTCCAGGTGCGGTAACTCCACGGAAGATGTAATCTCCCATTTTGTCCCTAAGTACTGGGAGTGGCCTCTGAATTCCATCATAAACTGATGTCAGAAGTCCTGGTCCGAGTTCTACAACGAGAGGTAACCCTGTGTTTGATACCGGTTCTCCGGGTTTGATACCGGATGTATTCTCGTAAACCTGGATGATAGAATAGTCGCCGACGATCTTAATGACTTCACCCATCAGTTTCTCTGTTCCAACGTGTACGACATCGTACATTTTGGGTGAGATTCCTTTGGCGGTCACTACTGGACCCGCAACTCTGTAAATTACACCTTCAGTGCTCATTCATTCATCCTCTGTTTTGTATAAATCAACGCCAATTGCTCTTTTAACCTTCTCACGAAGGTCGCTTTCATCTCCACCTACAGGTACGACAACAGGCTGGATAGAATCCAGATACTTTGTCCTAACATTTGTTGGAAGGAAATCCAGGTCTTTTGCGTCGACAGCGAGGATACCAATGTTCGAATCCGACATTGCCTCACTCATTTTTTCCTGGTATGTTTCCTTATCTGCGACGAATACGCGTCTGAGTCCAGCTAATCTGAATCCCAGAACAAACTCGTCTGTTCCAATAACTGCTATCTGCATTAGATCACCAGTAGTGCTTTGATTTCTTCTTTACTCAATCCGCTCTCCGTGCCCCTTGCGATAATCCTGATATTATCGACCTCATTCTCCTTGTGGATCATGAAATCTAATACAGGTATCACTGAAAGAGGATAAAGGTGTGAGAATTTCTTTGCCTGCTGCATTGCATATCCTTTCAAACCAGCCAAAACCCCTAAAAGAGATTTGTTAGCTGTCGGAAGCGCATCCTTGATATTCTCATAGAAGTCAAGGCCTGCGAGATCAGGAATCATTGCTTCGATACTCTCTGCATTTGCCAACTGCATGGCCAATTTCATATCGATGTGCTTCCCCTCGGGAATGATGTATTTTAATACAGCATCTCCGCGGATCCCTTCAACTTTCAACTTAAGGATTGTTTCCAGATTCTCAAGATCGATCTCCTGCCTGACGAAATTCAGGAAGAGAAGCGAAGGCCTTGAGGAAGTATCGACACTGTTGACCAGCCTTGTATAATAGAACTTGTCTAGATAGTCTTCAATCTCCTCGAGATTAATGCCTGCTTTTTGAGCTGCAAGTACTTCGGGAGTGAAAGTTACATGTGCCATTTTTCCAAAGGCTGCGATTATATCTTCTTGTGAATCGATTGCAATAAGCTTATCCAAAGATTCGGCGCTGAGACTACCAGCTGGAACAAGGTCTTCCTTGATTCCATTGGCATCAAGTCCGTATGACTTGCCGCGGAGTATGACCTTCATATTCCAGATATCCCACTTTGCGAGATATGCCGAAAGCATGTCACTAAGCTCTCCTTCCGATGCTTCAAGGATTGTGCTGAACACCTTTGCCATATTTGTGTACGTGGCGTGCTCCAGAAGATCCAGACCTGAACTCCTCACTGCGAGGTCGACCATCTCTTTCTGATAGCCTGTCTCGCTAATATAACGAGACATCTCCGGTACGGTCATCATCATCATTTTGCTGTAATCCTCTTCCTTCATCAGAAGTGATTTTTTGGCCTTTACCCTTGCGACGGTATATGCATAGTTGCCTTTTTTTCCGTTGCGCCTAAACATCATTAGTCTCACCCGAATAAAATTTCAGACAAAGTTTTGATCTCGCTATCCCAGATTGTCTGGAGAAGGGTCTCATATTGCATATCGACCTCAACATTCCCATCCTCACTTTGGAGGATGAGACCTGAACGGATCCTTGTGTCTACTTCGACTGATGAGACACCGAGTTCTTTTGCGGTGAACTTATCGTCCTTAGAAACGAACGCTTTTGGCTCGTCGACAACAGTTTTTGCGGATTCGACCATTTTTTTGTACTGCGCCAATTTTTCATCTTTTGATGCAGACTCTAGGCCAGCAAGCGCTGCTTCGAATGCCTTAGCGAGGATCTCCTTCTTTTTTGCCAAAACTATTTTTTTACTCTCCAGCTCTGCGCTGGACAGCTCCTGGCGTTTGAGATGCTCAATTGCTTCTTTGAGCTTTTTGTCCTCTTTTTCTTTCATATCGGCGATCATTGCATCTGCCTGTGCTAAGATGGCTTTTATCTCAGCGTTCTGTTGGGACTTAAGGTCCGCAACAGATTTGTCGGCAGAAGCGACAATCTCCTTCGTTACACTATCTAATGCCATGAGTTAGCCTCTGGCTTACATAACGAAGATTGCCATAATAGCGATAACGAGACCAAAGATGACGATTGTCTCAGGAAGAACCATGAAGATCATTGCTTTACCAAAAAGAGTTTGATCCTCTGTGATTGCTCCAACTGCTGCTGCTCCTACATCTTTCTCTGCCATACCGGCTCCAAGACCTGTTAATCCAACTGCAAGTCCTGCTCCGATTGCGATAAGTCCTGTTCCTATATCTGCTGCCATTTTTATACCTCTTTATTAGTTATTTCTTTATTAACTGAAATGGTTTTTTCGCGCTTGACCTTCAAAGGATTGAAAAGCACTCCGTTACCGTCAAAGAACTTGGTCATAAGTTCCACATACTGCAACCTTAAGGCGTGCAGTCCTGCAGACAAAATACCCAATGTCCAAATGACAAGATGAAGGAATGCAAACATCAAAATTCCAAGAATTACAAATGCTATTGCAGACCAATCTGGTCCTGCTGCCGTATACGGAATGATCATTCCGAACACGATATAATTGAATGCTAACGCCATGCCTGCTTTAGACATGCCGATAGCCGCAAGACGAGTATACGAAAGGATGTTTCCCACTATTCCGGGTAACTCCATAATCGCCTGCGCTTTCTCTGTCTTCCAATTTACTATGATACCAACAATCAATAGGATCAATCCTATTATGAATAGGTTCAATGTTATTCCGGAGAAATCCTGTTTACTGATCATGACCTGAGTGAGTGCATAACAGAATATCACCATTCCAATGAATGAGATAATCCATCCGCCCTTCTCGAAGAACGCGACCTTTGTATTGTGCTGTGTTCTCTTATTGATGAAACCGCACACGTATCCAATGAGAAGGTGCACGATACCCACATAAACGGATAATTTTAGAAGCATTGAAACTTGATCTAATTTACCGATTCCGTGTCCATAAGGCAGGATGCCAGAGAACCAATCTGGGAAATGAACTCCTAGAAGATATTCCCAGGTCACTGATGTGCCACCTGCGTTCACAAGAATTACTTCCGGACCGGTTATAAAATGCATTCCTAAGGCCTCTCCAAAGAAGAAGAAACCAAAAACGAACGACCATATACCGCCGAAGAACAGCACAGTTGCGATTGCACGCCAATCCTTATGATGCGTGACCTTGAGGCCATATGCACCCAATATGATGAATGGAATAGCGTAACCGCAATCTCCGATCATAAATCCGAAGAACAATGGGAGGAATATCATGATAAGGACCGCTGGGTCGATCTCCTGATATTTCGGTATCGAGACTAAACTTCTCGCATACTCGAATTCCTTTGTAATTGCTCCGTTATTCTGTTTTGTTGGAACAGTTTTGAATCTTTCCTCAGCTTCCTCTTCCTCATGGAGATTTCTTCCACGAGTTTCCTCGAATTCGACATAAACATCGTTTCCGAGTTTGGACTCGAGTTCAGTTTTTACGAACTCGACCTTTTTTGTAGGCACCCATGCATCTAACATATACGAGTAGTCACTCACTGCGATCCTGAGAGGGACCTCCCCCTTTTCGATCTCAATGGATAACTGCTCATCGGTTGCCCTAAGGAAGGTTTTGTGTTTTATCCGAAGAACCTCGATCTCTTTCTCGACTGATTCGAGCTGTGCGGTGAGGGCCGCTATGCTCTCCTCTGTAATATGGAGGTTATCTGCCACAGAACCTGTTCCTTCTGGAACAGATATCTCAACAAATCCGTAATCAGCCAATATTGCTGCTACGGCATCCCTATCCGTCGACTTAACGAAAACTGCGACCACTCCGCCTTCTTTCTTCTTATAAGAAATGAAGGATTCAGAATTGGCCACTGCTTTCAGTGCCTCTGTGGGATCCTCGCTTATAGAACCTACGATGGATGTGATGGACTTGTAACCCGAATAAAGTTCAAGTTCCACAGGGATCGCAACGAGAAGCTCTAAATTCTTCTTCTTAGAGTTTAACTCAGTGATTCTTTGATTAAGATCATTCCTTTTATCGAGAACAGATAATATCTCGCCCTCGATATTTTCGACGCCGTCAGATGAAATCTGACTCTTTACATCTTCGATTGTAACTTTAGCGGAATCAGTGTGTTTGTTGATTCCAAGCTCTTTTTCCATAGCTTTGACTTTTAGCAACCTTTCAGATGCTTTTGAGTTTGAAGCTTTTGGTGTTCCTATCGAAAGACCATCCGCGCCGGTGGTATGATCGATCAGGTGGAGTGCTTTCACGCTGTAAAAGGCCTCTATAGCCTCGTCCATGCGGGATTTAGTACCCACGATCACAATCCTACTCATCGACTCAGGAAGCGACATTTATTGTCTCCTCAAATTTCTTTGCGAGAAAATCGTTGACTTCCTTGATTTTTCTTTCAGAAGCTGCCTCGATTGTATCGGCCTCTTTCTTGCCTACGGCAAGCTTTAGGTCTCTCTCAATATTGAGGACTTCTGCTTCTTTTGTCATTGCGGATTCGTAAGAGCTGCGCATTTCTGCTTCAGCGTCTTGAATTCTCTTCACAGAATCTCTGCGGGCTTCCGCGATTGCGGTTTTTTTGTCTGCTTCAGCTTTTATGACTTTAGCATCCGCTTCCGTTTCAGCCTTTTTTATTTCCGAAAGTATGTCAGTTCGGCTCAATTTACACTCCCCGACTATTTGCAGAGCTTGGTATCTCTTGACCGTACTTAAGGGTAATTGTCTTGAAAACGTCAAATATATGATTAGTTTATAATGTAAGTCTTTTCTGAATTGTTCAAAACCTCTTCTTCGGGTGGATACCTGCGGATATTGATATTTGTCTCTGAAAGAAGCTCTTTTGAGAGATCATCCATATAACCTGTATGATAAACTATCTCGACTATTCCTGAATTTATCAAGATCTTTGCACACATTGAACATGGAAATGTTGTTGTATACAGTGTTCCACCATTGACACTTATGCCAAAGTATGCAGCCTGTGCAACAGCGTTCTGTTCCGCGTGTACTCCTCTACACAATTCATGCCTAGTGCCAGATGGAATATTCAATTGATCTCTGATGCATCCTAATTCTTCACAGTGCTTGGTTCCTTTTGGCGATCCATTGTAACCTGTAGAAAGAATGTGCTTTTCCCTCACTATAACTGCTCCGACCTTTCTTCTGATACAAGTCGATCTTGAGGATACCAACTCTGCCATATCCATAAAATACTGATCGTTGGAAGGTCTATTCATGTACAGTGAATATCGGTTTCCATATAATTCTTTTTAGGATTATTAGGAACATAATTATAATTTCAGCTCTGTTCTCCTTCTGATGGATAAAGAAATCCGAAATTTCATTTTGGTCATTGTCATAGCCGTTGCTATTATGAGTGGCGCTTATTTTGGCATTGAACATGCATCCGGAGTGGATCCTACATATACTACTGTAGAATCACAAAGTATGCAACACAGTAATTCTTCTCAGATTGGTATAATAGATACAGGAGATATGGTCCTTCTCAAAAATAAAGAGTATGTTACAATCCAATCTTATGTTGAAGGTTACATTTCAGGATATTCTCATTTTGGAGAATACGGAGATGTTATCATTTATGATCGAGGATCTGCGATGAATCCTGTGATTCATCGTGCAATATTATGGTTGGATTATAATGGAGATGGAACATGGAGTGCCCCATCATTAGAAAATTATCCATCTAATCTGTGGTCTTGTACTAACGGTACAGATTATAACAATTTATCAGGCACATTTACAATGTATGATGTTGGATATAGCAGTAAAACTGTTAGTATTATTTTAAGTAGTTTAGAAGAAACCAGCGGATATTTAACAATGGGCGACAACAAAGCAAATTATACTTTTGATCAAAATGGTGTAAGTGGCGCTATAGGTCAACTTATAACATCTGAAAGGATAAATTCGGTTGCTTGGATTGAAATTCCGTTTGCAGGTGTATTCAATATGGTATTTCATGGAAAAATAAATGTTATTAACACACAAGTACCAAATGCAATTCCTTGTATAACAATGATATTTTTAACAATAATATTTTCTTTTATAGCTTTGAATTTCTATATGGATTATCGTGAATACGGAAAATATTATAAAGAGAAAACAAGAACAACAAAATAAGACCCCCACCCCTTCATTTCCACTGCGACTTAAAAAGAATAAATTATATTTTTCATTAAAAATTTAATGAAATTTACATTAAAGTTGTTTGTTTTGATGGCTTATAATTTATTAAAGGTCTAAAAATATCATCATCAATAACAATCTGAGTAATATCTTTACTTATATTGAGTTCAATTTCTTTTGTTCTTCCTTTACTTCCAAAGGATTTAACTCTAGCATGAATTATTCCTAACATATCTAATTCAGAAATAAGATCTGCAACTCTTCTTTGAGATAATATTTGATTTCCGATTATAGTACATATTTCTTTGTAAGTTGTATATACATCACCAGTGGTCATTTTATTATTCTCATTTTCTTGATTTTTAACAATACTCATAAGAACAATTTTTGATTGAATTGTAATTGTTTTAATAACTTCTATTACAGCATCTAATTCAATTTTATTTCTTGCAAAATTAACATGAGCTTCAGTAATTGTTTGATCTCCATTTCTTTCTGCAATATCTGCTGCAATTCTTAAAATATCCAAAGCTTTTCTTGCATCTCCAGAATCTTGTGCAGAAATAGCTGCACAATATGGAATCACACCTTCATCTAATACACCAGGTTTAAAAGCTATTTTTGCTCTATCTTTTAAAATATCTTGTAATTCATTAGGTGTATATGGAGGAAAAATAATTTTTTCTTCACCTAATCTACTTTTGATTTTTGTTGTAAGCATTTCAGTAAATTTTGTATTATTTGTAATACCTATTATTGAAACTTTTGAATTTTTAAGAGTTTCATTCATTGATGTTAAAAAATAAAAAATATCATCGCCATTTTTTTTAAATGATCTATCTATTTCATCTAATACAACAATGAAAACTTTATTTTTTTCATCAATATAAGTTATTAATTCACTATAAACTTTATCTAAACTCCATCCAGTATATGGAATTTTTCTATTAAATTCTGTAATAATTTGATTCGAAATATTATATAAAATTCCAGAAGGAGTATCAACAATTTCACAATTAATATAAACAAAACTACAATTTTTTTCTTCTGGATCTGCTTTTTTTAATTCTTTTCCAATATAATTCATAACAGCTGTTTTTCCAGTACCTGTTTTTCCAATTATTAGAATATTAGAAGGTTTATCTTTATTTAATGATGGAGAAATAATTTCAACAATATCATTAATTTCATGATCTCTATGAGGTAATTGATCGGGAATATATGTAAATTGTAAAATATTTTTATTTTCGATTAGAATATTTCTTTTTTCTATATATTTTTTGAAAATTGAATCTTCCACTCGATATTCCCCTTTTTCGTGTAGAACTTTCTTAGTATTTATTTAATGTTATATTGAATAACTCTGTTTTTAAAAAATATATTTGAAGTATATCTATTTTATAACTGAACGAATATATGGTTGATTATAGTGCTATCACATAGGAGAAAAAATCAATGAAAGGTTGGTTGGTTATTGGAGCATGCATTGGTACGATTATTGTATTCATTTTTGCTTTATGGGTCATCGGTAAATTTTTATAAAACTTCAAAAATTGATTAATATTTTTTAATCAATTATATTTATCAAATTATAGAATTTTTTAATTTTATTTAAAAAAATTTTATTAAAAATATTGAATCTTTATTTTTTATTTGCAGTGGAAATGAAGGGGTGGGGGCCTCAAAAATATTAATTGTAATATGTCCTTTTAAAAAATTATGATATTATGACTATTTTATGAAAATATTTAATGATAAGTACTTTCTTTTATGTATTTCTGTTATAATGATAATTTTTATTACTTCATATATTAATATTGGAACAAATGAAAGTGATGATTCTATTGTCGGAATAGTTTATGACATCAATGAGTCTTCAAAAGGTTTTACATTTTATTTTCAAGATGTTTTTGGAAATATAACAAAATGTTTTTCTTATGATAAACCTCTAAATAATATCGTTTATCTTCTAAAAGGTTCGATGTCTTCAGATAATAATATATTTTTTGTTAGTGAAATGATCGAGATATTATTGGAATAACTTATATCGAAGTTGTGAAATGACATCATCATGTATGTTGCGGTTGATGACACCGATTCGATGAAAGGCAATTGCACTACATTTCTTGCGACTGAAATAATCAGAGAACTAACTAATGATTTAGATCTTATTGGAAATCCTAGATTAGTACGCTTAAATCCTGCAACTCCTTGGAAAACAAGAGGAAACGGTTCATTGGTGATGAGATTCGGAAAAGGAACAGGAAAAAAAACGTTCATTGGTATAATCGATAATAAAAAATTGTATTGTTATTCAAATATGACCAAATTTGAACCGGATAAGGATGAACTCATCGAAAGGATCAAGCCTTTGATAGAGGCTCATCACGAAGAAGAATCTGATCCGGGACTTGTAATAAGTGAGAAAAAACCTTCTCAGGATTTTTATTGGAATGGCGTACGTACGATAATGGACCGTTCTGTCGTCGAAAATGAGATAATAAGAATCGGAGCTAAAAAATTTGAGATCGGTTGTGGAAGGGGAGTTATTGGATCTGTTTGTGGGATGGCCTGGAGGCCTCGTGACAGCACATATGAATTATTGTCATATAGGCCGAATAGCAGATGGGGGACAGATCGTATATTTGATCCTGCATCCATCAGAGAAATGGATCATTCATTATCAACAACATTCAATAGTTGGGAGGATAGGATGCAGAAAGTTGCAATGGTGCCTTCCACACCGTGTCCAGTCATGTATGGCCTTAGAGGAGATGTTATGGTCGATTTGATCAAAGGTCACGATATCATCAAAACAGAGCCTCAAGATAGGTGGGTCATATTCTTAACTAATCAGGGAACAGATGATCATATCGTTCATAATGCAAAGGTTCTGATCCCGAACCGTTCTTATTATGTCGAAGGTACTGTTATTTCTAAAGACAGACATACACAAGGAAGTCATGTTTTTATAGATATATTTACAAAGTACGGTATTCTCACATGTGGTGCGTACGAGCCGTCTAAAGAATTCCGTCTTGCGTTGGATAATCTTTACACCGGCGATAAGATTGGAGTGATGGGAGAACTCAGAGAAGAACCGAGGACCTTCAATGTTGAGAAAATCAAAGTTATAAAAGTATCAGACAGATATGATAAGATCTCGAATCCAATCTGTCCGATATGTAAAAAGACTATGGAATCAATCGGAAAGGATCGGGGTTTCCGTTGTAGAAAGTGTCATACAGTCGCTAAGGATCCTATGGTAAAGAAGGTAGACAGATGGATTGTTGAAGGATGGTATGAACCGCCCACGGCAGCAAGGCGTCATTTGTCAAAACCTTTGAAAAGAATGGGGTTGGAACAGCCGGTTGAATTCGTCAATAGTCGAAGTTAATAACCGACACCAATATATACTATACTCTTTTTTATGCATCTAGTATATTTGAGGTGCAAATATGGAAGAAGCAGTCATACTTAGTGCAGCAAGGACTCCAATTGGAAAATATGGAAAGACACTGATGGATATCAAAGCTACAGAACTCGGAGCAATTGCAGTTCGTGAGGCTGTGAGCAGGGCAGGATTGGTTCCTACAGACATCGAGGAGTGTATCATGGGAAATGTACTCTCTGCGGGTTTGGGCCAGAACCCGGCAAGGCAAGCCGCCATCGGAGCAGGATTACCAGTTGAGATAGGTTCGTACACCGTAAATGCGGTTTGTGGATCAGGATTAAAAGCCGTTATGAATGCAGCAGATGCCGTTAAAGCTGGAGAATACAACGTTCTTGCCACTGGTGGAATGGAGAGCATGAGCAATGCTCCGTATATCATCAAAGGTGCAAGATGGGGTCTTAAAATGAACGATCAACCTATGGTCGATGATATGGTCTACGATGGACTCTGGGACATATTCAACAACCAGCATATGGGATTCACAGGAGAGATCGTTGCAGAGCGTTTTAATGTCACAAGACAGGATGCAGATCAACTTTCATACGACAGTCATATGAAGGCAAATAAGGCGCAGGTCGCAGGCAAATTTCAGAAAGAAATAGTTCCTGTAACCATAAAATCAAAGAAAGGAGATGTGATCTTTGATCAGGATGAAGGTATAAGGCCCGATACAACCATGGAAACACTCGGTAAACTTAAACCTGTTTTCAAGCAAGATGGTATTGTAACAGCGGGTAATTCATCACAGTTAAGTGATGGAGGATCGGCCATAATTGTTGCATCAAGGTCTTATGCCGAAGAGCATGGCATCAAACCAATCGCATCCATAATTGCATATGGGGAGCGCGGGGTACTTCCAGAGCGTATCATGGAAGCACCTATACCTACAACACAATATGTTTTGAAGAAAGCAGGAATGACCATCGACGATATCGATATTTTCGAGCACAATGAAGCATTCGCATCTGCATCATGTGCAGTCAAGAAAGAACTGCATGTTCCCGATGATGTCTTCAATGTTAATGGTGGAGCAGTCGCATTAGGACACCCGATCGGATGTTCAGGTTCACGTCTGCTTACATCGTTGATCTATTCTCTGCACGATCGTAACAAAGAGATTGGACTTGGAACGCTCTGTCTCGGTGGCGGAAATGCAGTTACAATGATTGTTCGTAGTGAATGATTTTAGTATAATTGTTCGATTCAAACTTCTTTTTTATACTTTTTTTCTATTTTTTGTTTGTTAGTCACCAAAACATTATGAATCGACAAAGGATTAAGAGTCTTATGGAGCTAAGGGAAATTCTCGACAAGATCGAAAGGTCTCGCGAAGATATTACAAAGACGATGTCTGCGATGATACGTATCCCAGCCTTGGCTCCGGAGAACGGGGGTGTTGGTGAAGGAAAGAGAGCCGACATGTTGATAAAATGTCTGGAAGGATACGACAGTGTTATTCGTGTTGACGTTCCCGATGAGACCGACCCGTCTATAATGAGGCCAAATATACTTGCGAAGAAGAACGGAAGAGAAAAAGGAACCGTTTGGATAATCGCGCACATGGATACCGTTCCTGCCGGTGATCTGAATGATTGGGATACACCTCCTTTTGAGCCTACGGTGAAAGATGGCAAGATATATGGTCGCGGAACAGAAGATAACGGTCAGGCTGTGATTTCTTCTATGTTTGCTTCAAAATTCATTTTAAAAGAAACGCTTACCAAGAGGTCCATAGGCATTGCATATGTTGCGGATGAAGAGACATCCAGCCGTATGGGTATCGAATATCTTTTGGATCATGGGTATTTTGGCAAAGATGATGTTTTTCTCGTTCCTGATTGGGGAAGTTCCGACGGAACAATGATAGATGTTACCGAGAAGAATCTTGTATGGCTTCAGTTCGACATATTTGGAAAATCAACTCATGGTTCGACACCGAATCACGGATTGAACGCATATCGTATCGGAACGCATTTTCTTTCAGAGTTAATGGATGTATTCGAGGTTGAATATTGTAAGGGGGATCTGTATTTTGATCCGCCCGTATCTACATTCGAACCTACAAAAAGTCCTCAGACTGTCACCAATATTAATACAATTCCTGGAAAATATGAATTCTCAATGGATATTCGTGTGATTCCTGAATACAATATAGATGATATAATCCGGACAGCAAAAGACCTTGCAAAGAGGTTTGAGAGCGAGACTGGTGCTAGAATATCCGTGACTGAAATACAGAGACACACTTCTGGTAAAGCTTCATCGACAGATACTCCTGAATTTAATGCATTTGTTGAGGCAATTGAGTCGATCATTGGAAAGAGACCTAAGGCAATGGGTGTCGGTGGTGCGACGTGTGCTAATTTTTTCAGAGCAAAAGGTTATGATGCGTATGTTTGGGAAATGGGTGGGGGAACGCTTCATGGACCTAACGAATATGTTGTTATTGATAATATATTGATAGATGCGAAGGTCTTTGCGACATTTTTATTCAAACTTTGTGTTTAATCATATAATAATGTTTCAACATAACAGTTAGTTCAAATAGTTAGAATCATTTGAAAAAATGAATTATGTAATCAAATTCATTGAATAATTTTTAAATTAAAAATTATAAGAATCATTCGCTGTCGAATATTCTGTCAAGCATCCAATCTGCATTAAATGGTTGAATATCGTCATATTCTTGACCGTTACAAACGAATGCAATAGGTTTTCCAATGGTGTGTGCAATGGATAATGCCGCACCGCCCTTTGCATCGGTATCGATCTTTGTGAGTATGACGGCATCAATGCCGACAGCTGCATCAAATACCTTTGCCTGTTCTATCGCGTCATTCCCCGCAAGGGAATCTCCGACGAATATTTTGAGCGCAGGTTTAGAAATTCTTGCAATCTTTTTCATTTCATCTATAAGATTGTTATTAGTTTGCATACGTCCTGCAGTATCAATGAGGACGACGTCTTTTTTCTTAGAATTAGCGTGTTCCAGTGCATCGAATGCGACTGCTGCAGGGTCCGCATCTTGTATCTGTTTCACAATCTTTATGCCTAAATTATTGGCGTGTATTGAAAGCTGTTCTATTGCTCCAGCCCGGAATGTGTCGCAGGCTGCTAGAACAATGCTGTTTCCGTTATCTTGAAGGCGTTTTGCTATCTTTGCAATAGCGGTCGTTTTTCCTGTTCCGTTTATTCCGATGAACATGATCACGATAGGTTTTTTCTGTGTTTTGATCCATTCATCGAAATTGAATTCATTAACTAGAAGGACTTTTCTAACAGCCTCTTTTACAGCTGTTTCAACAACTTCTTCCAGTGTGTATTCGCGGGCATATTTTTTGTTAACAAGGTTGTCACGTACGCCTATGATGATTTCTTGTACCACAGGGTATGCTACATCAGATTCCAAAAGTATCAATTCTAGTTCATCTAAAAGGTCATCGAGAGGATCTTCTTTGATTTTTTTACCACTGTCTCCGACCATATCTTCAGTAGAGAATCTATCTGTTTTTGCAGATTTTTTTTCTACTTTTTTTTGTTTAGCGAGTTTTAAATGCTCTTTTCTCGATAATTTCTCTTCTTTTACAGTTTCTGCATGTACAGGAACTGTTTCAGAAATAGTTTCAATGGTAGGTTCGGATACTTCAGAAGATTTTTTGGTTTCAGAAGTGAATTCTCTAGACCGTTCAACGGCTAAAGATCCATCTTTTTCGTAAATTTCCTCAGAATCCAATTTCTTGGACGACTTATTGAAGACGTTCTTAAGTTTGGATTTGAGGGACTCAAACATGATAGATCACTGTTGATCTGTAGCTTGTCTGTTACGATATTCGTTCTGTATGGCTTCAGTTAGTTGACTGGTCATGCCTTCAACTTCATTCAAAGCATTTACAGCTTTGTTGAGTGCACCAGCAATATCGTCACCGTTCTTTGCCATAAAGGTTACAGCATCGTCTAAGGATTTTTCTACGGAGACTCTGCTTCCAACACCGACAATGACCTTTTTTTCAGCGGCTACTTTTGCAGTTACGAAAGATGAGGCGCCGACGGGTAACAGAATTTCGTCTCCTTCTTTAGCCTCCTTAAGTGCAAGTAGTGATTCACGTGCCCGGTTTGTTTCTTCCAGAGAGATCTGGAGGAGTTTCACTTGACGTGTAATCGACTCCAACTGTGCGTTGTATGACTCGAGAACGGCCATAGCCTGACGGAGCTCTTCATCCTTCATTTCAATCACTGACTGACATTGTATTTTATGACGTGGCTTTCGATTTGATCAACTGAGATCTCTGTAACCGATGTGATTTCGATTTGCTGTCTTTTAAGCTTGTGTTTGCTTCCGAGAGTTGACAAGGTCTTCTCTCTTACAGCTGCTTCGTCCTCAGCGGACATCTCGATTGAGAACGGTTGTCTCTTTCTTGGGTCTGCCATTGAACCTATTACGCGGAATGCTTTCATAAGATTACCTACTTCGGTGAATTATATTTAATTAATAAAGCCTTTGGTACACTTTATAGGAGAACAGCATGAAAGCAGTGGTAGATTGCAGTCCCGGGAAGAGTTTTCCAGCAGTTTCTGTTACAGGGAAATCCTGCGATCTGAGATGCGATCATTGTAGAGGAAAATATCTTGAAGGTATGCTTCAGGCGACGACCGGCGAGAATCTACACAACATAGCCAGTAAGATAAAATTAGAAAGAGGAAAAGGAATCCTCCTGAGCGGCGGGTGTGATATAAACGGCACCGTTCCTTTGCTAGGTCATATTGATGATATAATCGAGATATCGAAGTTAGGGTTAGAAATAAATGTACATTCTGGATTTATTTCGGAAAAAGAGGCAAAAGATCTCATTAGTGCCGGAATTGACTGTTTTTCAGTGGATGTGCATCAAGACCCTGTTATTATCTTTTCGGTTTTTCATTTGAAAAAAACAGATGAAGATTATGCAAATCTGTTGGATATCATTATGAATTTAGGTGGAAAAGTAGTGCCACATTTGACAGTTGGATTCGGAACTTATGATTTAAAGCAGTCGGCAATGCTTGTGAAAGAGAAAGGATTATTCGATGTCGTATTGAATTCTTTAGTTCCGACGAAAGGCACGATCGCTGGAGATGCATTCATTTCAGAGGATGCTATCCTTTCTGCGGTAGATATGCTTCAGAATATAGGGCTCAATATTACTCTAGGGTGCATGCGTGACAGATCTTTAAGGGGTCTTGAGATCAAGTGTATGGAAAAGGGAATAACAAGAATTGCGAACATGTCCCAGATAGCTAAGAAATGGGCTGCCGATAATGGTTATATCATTTTTACAGATAATAGATGCTGTTGTATGGGGATTGATTAGAAAAACGAGTCTTTTTGTTCGGAATCATATCCATAATTGGCTTCTTTTCTTCCAACAAGGAATACTGCTGCGAATTCAGGTACTTCAGTCTCACCTTTTTTCAGTGAGAGCCTAACATCCTTCATATTTAGCCGATAATCTCTACGTAATGTGATCTTTGTAGGTTCATTAGAATATGTTTCAGGAACAGCGTATAGTAGTGGATTGTAATCTGTAAGTTCGTCACGTGTGATAGGGGTGACTTTAAGTCCTGTTTTTCCATGAACAGAACCTGGGAGACGGATAAGTCTCTTTATATCTGGAGTAACCGGTTTGTCCACTTCACCTGATATCATCCTTGCTTTGTCTTCCTGCATGATCTTTATTAGCAATCTTTGGCTAGGTTTGGTAAGTGAGGCCATGGTATTCTTTTCGAACATTGTTGATCCTGATTTTTTGATATTTTCCTGAACTTTAACGATGCTTTGGTTTGAGGTCCCATGTATGGATGGATATGTTTTTTTCAGTTCTTTGACATCAAGATTGCAGAAATCGTTTACAACCTCTTTGAGGCCGTTTCTCATTTTCAATTTCCACCCTCCTGAATCTGTTGGAGGGATCGTTCTGTCTTCAGTTATGTTGGTCCTGCTGGCACCACTGTTGGTCTTATATTGACCCAGCGCTACAGTATGAAAAGGGAATATCCAGTCGATATCGAGTCCTGAACATGTTATATAATCAACAAGTTCTCTTCTTTCATGGGTTCCAAGGGTGGCAATATCTGGCATCAAGACATGTGCATGGTATCCTCTTCCTCCTGAGAACATCAAATGTACCTGGTTCTCATCGAAGCCCAGATCGGAATATAGAAAGGAATCGACAAGATTTATCATTTCACTGCGGATCTGTATCATCATTTCGTCATAGGTCATTTGATCTGCACCAGCTAAATGGTCGGCATCGAGATCGAAGATTAGTTCTGCGCCCAGCCATTCTTTTTCATCCATTGTAGGTGCAGCGGGGCGTCTGTAGTATGCAGTTGAATAGTAGCTATGTTTCGGCACCTGTGCGATCATGAATTTTTTTAAGTCGTCAGGAGTGGTGAATCCAAGGTGTCTTTGCATCATTTCCTTATCAAAGAACATGAAACCGAATTCTCTCTTTGTATAACGTTCTGGCATGTAAGGCACTGGATCATATTCTTTGTAGTATTTCCTGAATGACTTGAGTAGGAAACGGGAATTATGGTCCATGATGTGTTATCTCAGGCAATGTATAATTACGTTGCCTGCACCTTCATGGTTATGGCTGAAAAAATCCCGATGTATGATGATCATATCCATATGAGTCCTTCAGGAAGGAACGTAGATGCACTACTAGATTTTCAGGCAGCAGGCGGAACAGGACTGACTTTGGTCACACTTCCATACGCGGAAGTGGTAATCACTAAAGGCGAAGATTTTGCAACTTCTTACGATATTACATTCAAATTGGCCAAGAAGGCTAAAGAAAGAACAAATTTGGAAATAAATATAGCTGTAGGCCCGTATCCTGTGCTGATCCTTCCTTTGGCAGCGCATTATGGATTAGAGTCTGCGGAACAGTTCCTCATCAAAGGAATGGAAGATGCGGCAAAATGTGTTGAAGAAGGAAAGGCCTGTGCTATCGGAGAGATCGGAAGACCTCATTTTTCTGTCGAACATGATATAATGGATGCTTCGAATAGGGTTCTGCAGAGAGGAATGGAACTTGCAAAGGAGAATGATGTTCCTGTAATAATTCATTGCGAATCCGGTTCCACGGAAACCAATCGCGATCTTTCGGAGATGGCTAGAAGAGTAGGATTGGATCCAGGACTTGTTGTAAAACATTCGTCACCTCCATTTGTAACGGATGCGGAGACGTATGGTGTTATGCCGTCGATTCCTGCGTCAAAGAAGTTCATTGCAGAAGCCTTCGGTAAGGGTTCTGACCGTTTTATGATAGAGACTGATTACATCGACGATCCCCTAAAACCAATGGCGATCATGGATGTGAAGACAGTGCCGAATAAGATTAGACAGATATTAGGTTCAGGAATGGCCAAAGAGGAAACAGTTTACAGAATGTGCAGGGATATTCCGAATTCTCTTTATCATCGCTGATAGTTTTATCAGATAGGAATTGTATGCAGAAGTGAGAGCTATCATGCAGGCTAAAATTCAAAGCGTTTACGATGAAGGTGCTATCGAAGCTACGCCGCTGATAGGAGCCAGAGGTCTGTCGATGCTAGTTGACATTGACGGTCAACGTACATTGTTCGATACAGGTCGCAGAGGAAGATATCTTGCTCACAATCTTGATTATATGAATATAGATCCTGATTCTATCGATCGGGTCGTCATTTCTCATGGACATGTGGACCATGTCGGTGGATTAGAAGGTCTTCTGAAGGGTAGGACGAAGCCTGTTGATGTATATGCACCGAAGACAGCCTTCGGATCCAAACAGCTTATTGGATTCAACGGGATCCATGTTTCTCCGGAACTTGCAGAAAAGGTTGTTTTTCACATAATCGAGGAATGGACTGAATTGAGTGAGCATCTTTTCGTTACGGGCCCCATTGTATACGGTGATGGTTCGGAGTCGTTCATGGTTATGAACATAAAGAAAGGCCCCGTCGTTTTCAGTGGATGTTCACACTGTGGAGTAGGGCCTGTCTTGGATGTGGTTGCAGATAAGTTGGGAATTGTGCCGAGATCTTACTTCGGCGGAGTCCATATCGGAAAGAAAGAAGAAGAGAAAGCCAATCTGATTGCAAAGGAGTTTTTGGCTCGCAGTTGTACTGACCTTCATCTGAATCATTGTACGAGCCCGAATGGTATAACGCAACTGAGAGTCAATTTAGGATTGAAAGGCGTTAATGATTTCTATGTCGGAAGTACAGTCGAGTATGAGATCTGAACACCTTCTCATCAATGGATAAAGTTTCATCTTCATAATACCTCGAAGTTGCCTTGAAGATACTTTGACCTGGTTCTGCAATCATTCAATTTACAAGTGTGTTATAGACTATTTTGGACATTTAGAGAGATCAATCCATATGTTTGGACGGTACGGAACTTAAATTCTTTTTGATACTTTATTTAGAAATCAGTCTGTCACTGTATTTTTACAATAGCATATCAGTGCAAATCATATCAGACAAATTCCTTATCAAATTTTTAAGAAGTACGAAGGTCTTGCATACTTTATTTATAATACTTTTGGCCTAATAATCTAAATACTACTTTTTTATATCTCAAATAAGGTGTAATCATGTATTGGCGTGCTAGAACAGGACTGATGTTCGTATTTATGACCTTGATCCTCGTTGGATTAGGTTCATTGATAGGTGCATTTTTCCACAGTGTGTGGTTAGGCTTTTGGGTTATGATGGCGGTAGCGCTGATATTCAGTGCATATTCGTACTTCTTTTCAAAAAAGAGTGCCCTCAGAGCTAACAAAGTACATTTGGTCACAGAAGCAGAGGAACCTAGATTATATAATATTGTAAAGCAACTTGCAAAAAAAGCGGATCTTCCGATGCCCGAGGTTGGTGTTTCTGAAGTACCAATGCCAAACGCATTTGCATGTGGAAGGGGTCCAAAAGATGCAGCTGTCGTGGCCACAAGAGGAATTCTTCAGATGCTTCCCGATGAGGAATTGATGGGGGTGTTTGCACATGAACTATCTCATGTTAAGAATCGTGACATACTCGTCATGTCTGTAGCGTCCACGTTAGCAGCAGTAGTCTCATATCTTGCAAGATTCGCAGGCCTTACAGTGCTTTTTGGAAGTGATAGGGAAAACAGAGGTACGGCTCTCGCGATCTATATCATACTCAATATAACGGTTCCGTTTGCAGCTCTTTTGATTCAATTAGGGGTGTCAAGGAATCGTGAGTATCTTGCTGATGAAACAGGTGGCAGGATGACTGGAAATCCACGGGCATTAGCAAGGGCATTGGCTCATATCGAGAAAGGTTGTGCAGCCCCCAGCAATGATTATTCTAATAATAATTATGCAGATATGTGGATATCCAACCCGCTTAAAGGCGAAGGGAGAAAGAAGAGTTTCCTAAGCAATCTGTTCAGTACGCACCCGGCTACAGAGGATAGGATAGCAAGGCTCAATAAGCTTGCAGAGGAATTGGGAGATAAAGAACTTCCAAGGACACCAAAGCAGAAAAAGAATGATGATATGTTCTTTTATTCGGACTGATTATTTTACTGGTTCCCATTTGGCCAATTCATTCACTTTCGAGAGAGTGGATCCTCTGCGGATCTCCTCTCTCGTTCTGTTTTCACGTTCGTGAACATCTACGGCACGGTTAGCAATCTCTACTGCGACCTCTTTTGGAATAACGATCAATCCGTTCTCATCACCGACTATCCAGTCGCCAGTATGTACGATTTCTCCCCCGATCTTTATTTCAATTCCTATTCCGCCGTAACCTTTCGGTTCTCCGGCACATGGGACTGCAGTTCTCGCGAACGCGGGAAATCCAAGTTCTTCGATATTATCGATATCTCTGATCGCGCCATCTATGACTACACCTTTGACGCCCATATTCATCGCAGAGTTGGAAGCTAATTCTCCCCATACTGCCACAGGTGCTCCACCAACATCTATCACGATGATGTCGCCGTCTTTTGCACGGTCTATGGCTTCGACAGGCTTAGCCCAGTCTCCATTTGCAGTCTGAACTGTCAGTGCACGGCCGACCATTCTTTCTCCATGTTTTATGTATGGATGAAGCCCGAATATGATTCCTTTTTTATGGAAAGCATCCGAGATGTTACACGTAGAGACACTAGAGAATGCCTCGAAAAGTCCTTCTTCTGTGTATTTTTTAGAGATGACAGAACTTACTATGTGTCCAGCCATTGCTGATTTTATTGTGGAAGTAGCTTCTTTCACATTGGCTGCTTTGATTATTCCGCCACCTATGATGATGTCATAAACTCCTGCTTCTATGAATCCTCCGGCCGTCTCTGCGGTTATACCTCCCGCAACTGCCACAGGTATGGAAGTTTCGTTGATTATGGTCTTTAAAATGGCCATAGGGGGTTCTTCTCCCTTCATCTGAGAATCTATTCCCATATGAAGACAGATATATGAAACGCCTAATTTTTCTACTTCCTTTGATCTTTTAACACGGTCTGGAACATTGATCATATCGACCATGATCTCAGCACCGTATTTCCTTCCGGCAGATACTGCCTCAGAAATCGTGGAATCGTTGGCAAGTCCGAGAACGGTAATTATATTGGCACCAGCTTTTGCCATAATCTCTACTTCGAATCCTCCCACATCCATCGTTTTTGTATCAGCGATGATCTTTTTTTCAGGGAATTCCTTACGCATGGCACGTATGACTTCGGAACCTTCGCTTTTCAAGAGAGGTGTTCCGATCTCGATCCAATCTGCTCCGCCGTCAACAGCTTCATGGGCGATAGCAATACTCCTGTTAAGCTGCATTAGGTCAAGAGCAACTTGAAGAACCGGCTTCATGAATTAGTGATTGGCAGGCGTTTATTTACACTTATGTAATAAATATGTAACTCGGTACAAGTTGATAGGAGATAGCAAAATGGATGTTATGAATGCAATAAAGGAAAGACGTGCAGTTCGTGCTTTTTCTGATAAGAAGATAGAACCTGAGAAATTAGAGGCAATCATGGATGCAGGCAGGCTTGCACCAACTGCCCGTAATGAACAGAGATGTAAGTTCATTGCCGTTACAGATGAAGATTTGAAGATTGAATTGGTAGCTGCCTGTAGGGATCAAAATTTTGTCAAGGAAGCACCTGCCATCTTAGTGGCATGTGCCGATAAAGACAAGACAATGTTCTGCGGTCAGTCATCTAAAGTGATAGATTGCACAATAGCGATGTCTTTCATGTGGCTTGAAGCAGTAGAGCAGGGAATTCAAGGTTGTTGGTTAGGTTTGTTCGATGCAGAAAAGGTACGTAAGATCCTGAATATTCCTGATGATTATGTTGTTCCGGTAGTGATGCCGATAGGTTATGCTGCGGCGGATGGTCAGCCTAATGTTAAAAAGGGCAAGGAAGAGACGTTCGTATATGACAAAATGTAACCAATGATAAATGCTGAATGCCGCTCAGCTCGCCCGTCTATCATCATTGATTCAGCTCGATAAACATCATCATCGCGGTAATTACCTTATTATCGGGCTTAGATAAAACATTTGCCAAAAATCTTTAACGGAACATACATATTACGAGATTGGTCCTATGTTCAAAAAGCCAGTAAAAAAGTTTCGTGTGTTGTTCGTGGATGAGAAGAATGAACTCACATCGCAGATCGCCGAATATTTTACAAGATCGTTGTTCGATGACAGGTATGAAGTTTTCAGTGCAGGCCCCGCTCAAGATATGGTCGATTGTGAACTTGTTTCTGTCATGTACCGCGAAGGAGAGGATCTGAGGCGTCAGGTATCTAAAGATTTCAAGGATGTAGACCATCTTCCGGAAGACGGTCAATACGATTATATTATATTCACAAGACAGAGTGTCTTCGATGAATGGGCAGAGAAGACGCCGTGGAAGGGAAAGCAGATTGTTCATGAGATGGGTTGTACTAAGGACTTTACAGCTACCGATGATGCCGAGTTATATGATTGTTACAAAGAAATGATGAACAGGGTTAGAGAATGGGTCGAGAAGAACATGAAAGACCCCGAGGGCCTGAAGGCTCTGGTAAGCGCATGATACCTGTAATAATTTTTGATAAATGTCAATGCGACCCGAAGAAGTGTACGGCGAAGAGGATGATGAAATTCGGCCTTGGGAAAGAGGCGAAGACCCTGAGTGCAATACCAGCAGGATCCGTGGTTCTGTCACCGTTCTCAAAACAGGCCATGTCCCCAGCAGACATAAAGTTCGCACGTAAGGGACTTGTTGTCATGGATTTAACATGGACGAATATCGATGAATTTCCGAGACTTAAAAAGGTTGAGGAAAGGGCCTTGCCATATCTTTTGGCATCCAATCCAATCAATTGGGGTAGACCAATGGAATTGAACAGCGCAGAGGCTGTCATGGCAGCTTTGTTAATTTTGGGAGAGAACGAACAGGCTAAAGAGTTCGAAGGAAGATTCAATTGGGGCCCCGAGTTTATGAGGCTCAACGGCGCCATGCTCGAGGATTATTCCAATGCGATCGATAGTAAGGATGTCATCAGGATACAGAATGAGTATCTTGAGATCATAATGGCCGATCACAAGAAGGAAGAGTAATGATTCCTGACAGATCTATGGATTCTAAAGAATTCAGGGATCACTATTTTCTGAAAGAGGAACTCGTTGCTTTCTGCAGACAGGAAGGTTTGCAGTCAACAGGTGGAAAACCCGAGCTCAATGAAAGGATAGAGGCCTATTTGGATACAGGCAAGAAGCTTGTTGTCAAAATGCGTGTTAGAACGTCCAAAGATGGGCCAATATCGAAGAACACTACGATAGGCAAGAATCCCATATGTTCGGAAACTGCGCGTGCATTCTTCAAGCAATACCTAGGAGACACATTTACATTTAAGGTTCCCTTTATGAAATGGATAAGATCGCATCCGAACGATACATATGGCGATGCAATCGATGCATATAAGGTCATCATGGATGAGCTTAGGAACAATGTGACAACAATCGATAAACAATTTGAGTACAACGCATACATTCGTGATTTTTTCGCAGACAATATGGGTATGACGCTCAAAGATGCGATAATATGTTGGAGATACAAGAAGGGCTTATCAGGTCATAATCATTATCAAAAATCAGATCTTGTTGCGTTGTCCGTTCACAAAAACAAGTGAAAATCTTAAAGTTCTTGTTATGCGTACGTGATTGTTGTGGTCTACCATTTACTTTTTATCATACTTGTCAATACGAGAGTGCAATGCTCGATGATGTCGTTCCGTTGATTTGGGAGATAATGGGTGATGATCGTATCACAACCAAAGAGGCGAGCGAGAGACTCGAAAGTCTGTTCAATTATAGATGTCCTGACGATCTTGCTAAAACTATGATAAAGTTGAAGAAGGTTGGTTTAATCAAAGGAGAGGTTTCTATGGAAAAAGGTGGATGGATATGGTGGGTAGATGAAGAGTGTCGCAATCACAATAAGGATCAAAAAGCATCCGAGAGCTGAAATAAATGACGGTTAATTTCCAAGATAACGAAGTGGTGGCAGGCTGGGAGGACATTCTTGGCAGGGACAAGTATCGTCTTATGATAGCGGATATTGCCGCAAGTTATCCTGACAAGAGAAGCATCACGGTGTCGTATCGTGATATTGATGCGTACAATACTGATCTAGCAATGTATATTCTGGAGAATCCGGATAGATGCATCAGGAAAGGAAAAGAGGTTATTAAATCAGAAATGCCCCCGTCATGGGATTCAAAGGATGCCGTAAATCTTAGGATAACCGAACTTCCGCGTGATGCAAAGGTTGATATCCGTCAATTAAGGTCAAAGCATCTTGGAAAATTGGTGGCTGTGGAAGGTTTGGTCAGAAAGGTCACTGGTGTGAGGCCTAGGATGACGTATGCACTTTTCCACTGTGCTCGTTGCAACTCAGAGATATGGGAACCTCAGAACGGAATGATCCTCAGGGAACCGTTATTGTGTTCGAATCCCGAAGGAAGTTGTAACAAACAGGCGACACGTTTTATTTTGGATGATAAGAGTTCAGTTTATGTTGATACTCAAAAAATAGAGATCCAGGAAAGTCCCGAAGGACTTAGAGGAGGAGCTCAACCCGAGAGATTGACAGGTTATGTGGAAGATGATATTGCAGGAGTGATCACAGCAGGAAACAGGATCACACTGAATGGTATCATACGTTCTGCTGAGAAACCAGATAGAGACAAGACGACAGTGTTCGAAATATATATCGATGTAATGTCGATCGAGTTCGAACAACATGAATACGATGAGATCCAGATAACAGAGGAGGATGAAGCGACAATCCGTGCAATGTCTGAAGATCCAATGCTCTATGAAAACATCATAGCTTCCATTTCACCTACTATTTACGGAATGAACGAGGTCAAGGCGGCTATTGCATTACAATTATTTGGCGGGTGCCACAAGGAGATGGATGATGGTACAACCATTAGAGGAGATATGCATATTCTTCTTGTTGGAGATCCAGGAGTGGCAAAGTCACAGATCCTCAGGTATATGAGTATGCTAGCACCGAGAGGAATATATGCTTCGGGCAAATCGGCATCTGCAGCAGGATTGACAGCGGCCGCCGTAAAAGATGACTTCGGCGATGGAAGATGGACACTCGAGGCAGGAGCTTTAGTGCTTGCCGACAAAGGTCTTGCTTGTATTGATGAGTTGGATAAGATGACAACTCAGGATCGTTCATCGTTGCACGAGGCAATGGAATCACAAAAGATCTCTGTTGCAAAGGCAGGAATTACAGCTACACTTCAATGCAGGTGTTCCATGTTAGCTGCAGCAAACCCGAAACTCGGAAGATTCGATCTTGACAGCGATACGATCGCGGCTCAAATCGATTTGCCTCCTGCACTCATGTCACGTTTTGATTTAATCTTTGTACTTACCGATAAGCCCAATGCAGAACAAGATAGGAAGGTTACGGATCATATTCTGAGTGTTCACAGACGCGGAGAAGTAAGACAGATACCGGATGAGACTGTGATCGCCGGAATCGATATGAAGAAGATCAGGGAACAGACGGAGAACATTTGTCCCTTCTACGATATCGAGAT
>Ga0265295_1000731_pt1 | contig 63369 bp, 67 predicted proteins | sample Munlansysbiofilm_FD_192503 | JGI IMG/M metagenome (GOLD analysis project Ga0265295, IMG submission 192503) | Leachate microbial communities from a municipal landfill in Southern Ontario, Canada - Methane capture system biofilm | ecosystem: Engineered > Solid waste > Landfill > Unclassified ... | reverse complement strand
AATCTTGATCCGGGCAGGTTGCTTGTAACCTCCAACACGATTCTTCAAAATAATGGTGAATGGAAACCGCCTGAATACGGCTGCATGTCCTGCCTTTAAAAGCTTTCGCGCTCGTGCAGGATGACATGCCATCAACGGCTGTTTGTTTTTATCTAATACAAAAACCATAATTAGTTACCTAACTCCGCTTTCGCGGGTAATGTTTGCCTCGACAATGTTGGAAGTGGTTTTATATGCAACGAACACTTGTTGTCCCACGCAACATGTTTAATCCGCTGCCGTAGAGTCCGGGACTGGCGTACATCCCGGAGTACCTATGTATTCACAACCAACGTAGTAGCGCCTGATTAGACACTCCTGAGCCTGATTAACTGTGGCGCAGAAATCGGGCTATGCCCGTAATCTACGCCACCGCCTTTGGCGGTGGGTCGTTAACCTTATCTACCTACACAATAATATATGCAACCTAGCTAGTTTGTGATAATTTATCTGTTTATATAATCAACATATTCTTGTTTGATGCATGGCAAAACAGCAATTAGTTCTTTTTTCTCCGGAACCTCTTCGTCTAGCCAAAACTGATACTCAAAAGCATGTCCAGTATCTGCCGTGCATGTTGTGTTTTCTAATTCTTTGTCAGGGGTAGGCCATGCTTTCACTATTCCAGACTCTAGCAACTCTTCCCTGGTCGCGTATTCGCCGTTCTTAGAGTAATAAATATATTGAGCTTCATTTAGTTTAAGTAAGGTTTCGCTTACCTGATTGCATCGCGCTTCAAATGAAGCCTCCCTGTGAAGATTAAAAAAGTACCCTACCAAAACACCGACTACGATAGAAATTACTACCGTAACAACAATCATTTCGATTAACGTAAATCCATTTTTTATATTCATTTTTCTTTAAACCTCCATTTTTGTTAATTTATTATTTAACTTACGGGAAAGGAAAAATTTTAAAATAAAAAAATAGTTCGTATCCCTGCGCATCATCTAAAGGGTGTGCAATGAAAGAAAAAACATGTGAAAATATAAATAAAGACGAGAAGGTATATATTCAGACTGATAACTGCGACAACATTGAGAGGGGCCAAGGAAAACGTCAGGTCTCTGAGAGCAGGCTTAAAATTGAGACAAAATCCAAAAACGTGATTTGGGGGTCGCCGTGGGAGCACGGGAAGATTGGATAGGCTGTGAGTCTATTTGAGTTTATGCGGCATTAGGTGCTGAAAATAATTGCTTTTGGTGTATTCCTCTGCAATTCTTAACATGGCTTCGGCCATTCTGTTGTTGAATTCTTCGATGTCTGAATTTGTTCTTTTTGCGGCGGTCAGATTGTGCTCGCTAATATCTGGTCTCGAAAAAATTTTGGATTGATTGATCATGATTTCCACATTTCTTTCGCAGAACAGTTCTCTTCTTGGTTTTTTTCTGAGTAATTTCATCTATTTGTCCCCATTTTTTGTACACAAAACAAAAAACACCCGCAATAACTGCGAGTGTGTTGGGCTTAAGATCCTTTTTCCTCAGAAAAAAGTTCGTCTAAACCAATGGTTTCTTCCATAAATCTTGCCATAATTTTGTCCTCTCTAATAATATAATAGTTTGGGATAGGATAAATTTCACTAATTGCATTCAGTCTGGATACGTAATCTTTCCCACTAATGAAAAGATTTCTCGAATCTTGTCTGCAAGTTTCTTTTTGTCTTTAATAGCACGTAATTCGCTGTATAGGTCAAAGGCCTGTTTGCCACAGATCCATTTAGAACTGCGCCCATGTCCGCTCTCGTTCACCCAAACATAGAAGCGCTGGGGATCGCCGACAACGGCATAGTGCGGTAGTTTATTCCAAGCCCCGACTTCCATCTGATGCTTAGCCATCACTTTATTCCGACAGTCTTGATCGTGCTTCGAAGTTCGATGATTTCATCAATACAAGATTGAATGTATCTCGATGTGGCGACGTTGATGTCTTTTCTTTTCAAGAACTTTTTCAGCCACGTCACATTGTCCATTTTCTTTTTCGGTTTTTCCATATTTTCAGTCATAAAAAACTCCATGATATATTAATTTGTGTTAGCGGGGTCGATACTCACAACTCGCTGTGTGAACTGTGTTTCCCAATGCGGGGCAATCCAAAAGCCCCCTACTCCATCTTCGTTCTGACAGGTCAGGACGGCAGTGAAGTCTGAATCTTCTCTGATGTTGATGATTTTTAGCCGCATCGTTTTTTCGGCCTTCTGTCTTCCAAGAAAAGCAATGCCTACGTCGTGCCATTCGCCAAGCTTGATGCCTGCTATCAGTTTCGCTTTTGTTTCTTTGAAGCTTTTCACTAAATCACGCCCTATTTTGATTTTTGATCCTGAATATGAAGGTAGTCTAGCATTAAGAAGGTAAACGCTTTTTCCTTCCAAAACTTTGGTGAAACTTGGCCAGAAGACATTCCATTGTCACAGCCATATCGCTCAACATAAATGGAGCTTTCGCAATCAATGCTATACCCAGTTAATGCGAGAAATGCTGCTTCGAGCATAGCTCTCAGAGTTTCTGGCGACTCCGGGAGGGGTACATCGCGAAAAACACGTGCAAGATCTTTCCATAGATAAGGGTCTCCGCGAAGCCCCCAAACCTGAGGTTTAGGTTTGAAAAGACTTCCAATCGTTTTTTGTTTCATAATTTTTAGCGTAGTAGTACTTTGTTTCAAATTTTGTCGACAGTGTTGGCGAAATGTTGATCAAAACATGTGTTATTTCGACACTTATTGCGAAATAAGTTTTTTGATTTATCTATCTCGGATCGAGTCCAAGAACTGCCTTGATTTCTTGCGTCTTCGCAGTCTTTCCACGAGCAAAGCCTTCCTTGTGTGCAGTGACAGCAATTTCAAGACACAACCAGATCTGCTCGTCTGTCCAAGTTCTGGGGACGCTAAAATAACATCCGTTGCTTGTATTGTAGACATGCTTCTCTGTGCTTCCGATTTCAATTCGGCAATTTTCTGTGGTCCATTCAGTTGTATTAATATTTAATCCTATTATGTTTTTACGATAACACAAGGAGACAAGAAGTCACCCTGTGTTGTTATCTATTATTGATGGCATAAACTGAAAAACATATCGTCATCCATGGTCATGTACTCGTATTCGGTGTATCCGTTGCGATCAATTCCTGCACCAAAGCAGTAATTGCCATCCGAATCGAAGCTTGAATACCCGTATCTGTCGAAGCCTTCGTTATCATAGTCGGCAAACATGGTTTTTTCGTCCCATTCTTCTCTATTCCCGTTGTACGGCGCTGGAATTTGTCCGTAGCAATTAAAGGCATACTCCTTGCCTTTCGGAAGATTCGGGCTGTATTTGCCACGACTCATTGCCTTACTCCTTTGCCAATTCTGACTTTCATCGTCTCATGAGGATAGTAAGTAAAAGCGTTTTTAAAGCTATGCCTGACTAGCTCCATATTGTTTCCGTACCAATCTGGGACATATGAGCAGATTGCAAAAGTTTCGTCTTGATCGAATTCTTGCAAATGTGATTCAATAAATCTTGCTATAGTTGTCTCGTAAATTGTGCAGTTGCTTGTAGTAAACCTTTCCATTTTTCCTTGTTCAGTTGGCAGGGGCAAATCAACAGATACAAGCCTAGCATGATCGGCAAAGTAAAAACATTGCGCGTTATATGCACAGCCAAGGTCAATTACGGTAAAATGTTTCGGGATAATTTTTGACAAAGATTCGTAGATGTCAAGAAATCCCATAAACTCCATATCAATATCGCAGTACTCTTGATTCAGGACTCGATTTATCTGGTCCTGTGGAATAAGTTTTATAATATCCATACAATCTCCAAATTCAAACGCAAATCGCGTCACTTGTTACTTTGTGTTCGGTATTTGATAATTTACACTCAAATTTCAAAATTATGGATATATACTTGTATCAACTGTAGCAAATATCAACAAAATATTTGCACTCAAGTCTTTCAGGCCAAAGATCTCATATTTAATATATATAGCACATTTAATCAGAGAAAACAACTCACACGAATTTTGATGTATATGAATAAGGTTGATATTTTTTTCTGATTATTTATAAAAAATAAAAATTCCATTGAGTCTTTATATGAAACACAAGCAAAAAATTACACAAGGTAAAAAAATGAAAGATTTATCAAAACCTATAATAGCTATAAAATTCTTTTTAGTATTTATAATTATGTCCTCATTTGCCTCGGCAGAAGAAACAGGTAACGGAATGTTTTCAGCTCTTGCTCTTGATGACATGAATGTTATTGCGCAAACGCAGCCACAGATGCCTAAGTTTCAATATTCGGATTGTGCCAAAAATTTTAAGGGAAAGACCGCTCTTCCTGGAGGCGACTCAGAAGGCGAACAACTATGCTGGCTCGCCTCTCCTTGGTCGTCGTGTTCAAATGGGTGTGGCGAAGGTACAAAATCACGCAACTTGAAGTGTGTTAGTATCGACGGTGTCGAATCTTCAGAGTGTACCGAAACCCCGCCATCTAGTTCTTTGTCTTGCGTTAATTATAGCGGTTGTAATTCTTGGACTGTTAGCGCGTGGAGTACTTGCGCCGGTGACGTGCAAGGTCAGGAAGGAGTTCAAGTAAGAACTGTTAGTTGCGCGAGTGGGAACGATGAAGATTGTAATCAAGGCGAAAAGCCTGAATCGACTCAGACCTGCGTTGTTCCTTATGAGTTATACGCATCATGTGAGCTTGCATTGTCAGCAAATACAAATTCTGGAATTTATAAGGTTGGAACGGAGGAAGACAATTCATTAACTTACTGTGATGGGTCCGCGACTGTCACTTGGATTGAAACTAAAAATTACTGCTTTGGAGGCGATGCTATTGTTTCTTCTGATTTTACATGCAAGGTAAATGGATCTACTCAAGCTGAGTCTGTTTGTATAGGTTATGGGATTGTCAAGCCTGAAAAAAGGTACAATTGTTATTATGACTCATACCAAACAACCAACGCAGATTTTTCTTTTGATCGTAAAAGCTCTACAGTGAGTATACATGAAACTGAAACTTATTTTAGATCTATTTCAGGGTGTAAGTCTGGCTGCAATGGTTACTACTCGCAATACATAATGAAGTCATCTACATCAAATAATATAGGCCAATCTGCTCAGCGCGTTTCAATTACATTTTATGAATCCTATGACTATGGCGGAGCGTATTACGTTTACCTTAATAACGAAGGGGGGCCGAGAATAGGCATAGGGAACGGAAACACCAAAAGAGCACGAACCTGGAGTGGGTCCTTTTATAATTATGGACTACTCACGGCAATGCATTTGCGCATTCCTGACTTAACAAACTCGAACTATGCCTACGCATATTTTCCGATGATTGAGTCATGTAAGCTTGAGTTAATTATAAAATAAACAAGGGGAAATAAAAAAAAGACCTTATATAATAATGTCACTTTCGACATAGAATGATTGTAAGCGTCTTAGTCTCATTGAATATAAAATATGGTGATATATGTTAAAGATGAATATTTTGGTGATGTTTGTTTTCCTTTTGTTTGCTGGCTCATCACTGGTGTCAGCCAAGGAGCCAGGTCCGAGCGCGTTCTCCGTTTACAGTGTCGACGACATGCGGGTTATCGCACAAATTCAGCCACAGGTGCCTAAGTTTCAATATTCGGACTGTGCGAGACGGTTTCCAGGTCAAGCCGCATTCTTTGGCGGAGAATCAAATGACAATCAGTTTTGCTGGATGGCTTCAAGCTGGTCTCCATGTTCTAATCAATGTGGAGAAGGAACACGCACAAGGACCGTACGTTGTGTTGACATTGAAGGAGGCGACTCGGAATCCTGTAGCTCGTTAGCACCCTATGTCGAATCTTCATGCCGGTCTAGAGTTGGGTGTGGTTCGTGGACCACAAGTGCTTGGAGTCCATGTGTTGGAGAGGTTCAGGGAGGAGATGGCGTCCAGGTGAGAAGTGTTGGTTGTGCGAGCGGTAATGACAGTGACTGTGATGAAGGCACGAGGCCTCCCAATACAAGGACATGTAAGGTTCCGTATACATTGTATTCAACTTGCGGTGATGCTCTGACAGCAAATGGTTATTCTGGAATTTTTAGTATTGGAACTGAAAGCGAAAATTCATTAACGTATTGTGACAGCACAACAAACGTCACATGGGCAGAAACAGAAAATTATTGTTTTGGTGCAGATGCCGTTGTAGAGTCTTCGTTCACGTGCAAAGTTAATGGAGCAAATCAGCCTGACTCAATGTGTTTGAGTTATGGAGTAGTTAAGCCTCAAAAAATGTATAATTGTCGATACAAGTCAGTACAAACAACGAGAGCTGATTTTTCCTTACTTTCTAGAAGTTCTGGAGTAAGTTTTCATAATACCGACACCTACTATCGACTTATCTCTAATTGCGCTGGTGGTTGTTTGAATTCTTATGTTGCGCAAGTTGGTATGAACGCTGAATCTATTGCAGTCATTTATCAGTCTGCTCAAAGATTTACGATGAAGTTTTATGAAAGCTATGACTACGGTGGGGCACTGGCGGTGTATTTAAACAGTGTGCAAGTGTCAGGGTCTGGTGGTGCCAATACAAAAAAAGCGAGAACGCATAATCTTAGTTTTTCAAATTATGGTCCGGTAGAAAATTTGAAATTCCGCGTTTCTGACATAACAAATTCCAATTACGTATATACGTATTATCCGCTGATTGAGTCTTGTGAATTGGAATTAATCCAGTAATAGTATTTGAAATAATTGAGTTAGAAGGCCCAGAAATGGGCCTTTTCATTGAGGAATTAAAAATATGAACAAATTGGATAAAAAAAAGACCCGCAATGCGAGTCTGTGGTTTGGGTGTTAGGCGATGTTGAGCGCTGCTTTAATACGCAAGACATGCGGTTTGCAAACTTCCACAACCTTTTCACAAGTTTCTTCATCAAACATGCCGATATGGCATTTGTTTTTGGAGATTTCGAGGCATTCAGCGAGCCACTTGTATGCGGCGTATCTAGCTTTCCGCCGTGAGCAGTTTTCTTTTTCGATTTTTCTATTCCAGAGAAAATCAAAATAATAGTGGGCGACTCTTTTTTTTCTGCGCAAAACTTCGTTGGCAAGTCGCCCTAGAGGGATTTTTGTTCCTTTATGAACGCCAACATAAGCATTGCAGTCTTTGCATAAATAGATGAGTCCATAGCTTTTGCTGTATACTTCCGAACTATCTTCAAGTTTCGACTTCTTGCCACAATATGGGCATTTTGGGGGTTTGGCCTTGCCGTGTGGTCGCTTATTTCTGTTTTGAGCTTTATTCTTTTCTTTAAACATAAAAACTCCTTGTATTGTGACAAATAACGATACAAAAATTAAATAATAGAAGTTGTGGTTGATAGTACGATATTTATAGCGTTATCAAGAAGATTTTTTATGACTTCAGAGTTTCTTTTTTTTCTTAAGTGAGCAGGTATCGGTCGGCTGTTAGATTACTGTCTAACAAGTTTTGCATTGATTTCTAGGCGAAGGTAAGCTATCTTTGTAGAAAATTCTATGATGGAGTCAAAATATGTCTTCAATATTCGAGAAAACTAGTTTTTCTGTAGTATGGAAAAGAGAAGATAGCCTTGATGTTATGCAAGAGTTTGATGACTATATCTACATAACGCATGGAGAAGTTGTCGGTGAAACAGAAATGTTCGATGGTCTGTTTGAAAAAAGAGAGGTTGTAGCTAGTTTTTCTGTTACTTTTGTTAATTTTGAAAAAATGATAGCAGAAGGACAGGATGTCGAAGACATCTTTGATAGTCATAGCGATGCCATGTATAATTATTACAATGTTTTATACGATGGGCATGATTTTATGGAGGACATCTATGAAATGTATGACTACGGTCTAGTTGGAGCGAATCTTTTTATTATCGACAGATTATTGGTTTTTTCCAGATTTCGCGGACATGGTCTTGGCCTAAAGGTTATGGATTTTCTTATTTCTAGGCTTGGGCATGGCGCAGCATTGGTGTTGATCAAGCCGTTTCCGCTTCAGTTTGAGTGTGGAGAATGCCCAGAGCAGTGGAAAAGAGACCCTCCAAGGGAATGGGGTTTTTCCAAGTTGAGTAAAAGCAAGAAAAACTCAATGAGCAAACTGCGGGCTCATTACGGAAAAATCGGATTTAGCGAATTAGAAGGGACTCCGTATATGATTCGCCCATCTACACGTTATTAGTGTTTTGCAAACTAGAACCATTCCAGAAATAGTATTTGAAACTAACGACTTAAAAGGCCCAAAAATGGGCCTTTTCTTTTTTGAGGGGATCAGAGCAAGGCTTGAAATCAGAGAAGCTTATTCCGTATCCGGAAAGTCAGAAATAAGAATGTAATACAATCGCAAATAACAAAAAATAAAAACTTATATAACCAAACATGTATGACACTTTTTATGCTTCATTTTTGACTGCAAAGCAGATAACGCAATTGGCAAACAAGGGGGATGCATGTTCTGTAGATACTGCGGGAAAGAAATACACGAGTCTGCTGTCAGTTGCCCTGGCTGTGGTGCCGTCCAGTCTGTTCAGCAAGTGCGATCAGCGGCTACGCCTGAAGCAAGTAGCTGGATGGCAATCGCTTCGTTGGTTACGGGCATATTGGGTATGCTTACTCTTTTGGATGAATCAATATGGGACATGGAAACCGTCGTTGGTGTTGTCGTTATGTTTGCATGTCCGGCTGCGATTTGGGGAATTTGGACTTTGGCTGAAAGAAGGAGCGGTCGTGGCATGGCTATAGCTGGAGTAGTGATGTCCGCCATTGTGTTCGTGGCTTGTGTCGGTGTTGGAATTAGCATTTAACACTCGGAGGTCGACATGATTCATTGCCGTGGATGTGGAAGAGAGATTCATGAGTCTGCTATCAGTTGTCCAGGATGCGGTGCTCAACAGATGGCTCAAGCTAACTACAAAATAGTTAGTGGCGTGGACGCAAATATTTTCACGAGTTATATGTATGCTTGGAAAACTGCTTTTCAGTTCGGCGGAAGAATTCGGAGAAAAACGTATTGGTATTTTATCCTGACTCACGTTATTGTTTCCATCGTTTGTGCTTTCGTCGATCAGGCCCTGCGTACTGAAATTGTTTCTGCTCTTTATTCTATTGCCGTGTTGGTGCCAAACATTTCCATGGGTATTCGCAGAATGCATGACGTGAATCGAAGCGGATGGTGGTTTATTGTACCTTTCGTGAACCTGTATTTTGCTATTAAAGACAGCGATCCTGGCATGAATGACTATGGTGCAAGTCCGAAATATGCCATGGCTTGATAGGTTTGGTGGCACTGAGTAAGAAGCGTGGGCAGGCCAACTTGGTCTGCCCTTTTTCTTTGGACAATCAGGGGTTGAAAAAGTGTGAAGGTTAAAAATTTTTTGTTGCACCCCTGGTTTAAAACGATAGTCTTAAAAAATATTATTTTTATTTTTAATAATTGTTTGAACTGACAACAATTCAAGAGAGGATGTATCTATGAGAAATGGTGCTGATCGTACAACACAGGCCGCTTTTGGCGTAGGAATTGGGGCAGCGGCAGCGGCAAGTGAAGGTTTCGACCATGCTGGAAATTTTGTAGCGGCGGTAATTGAATCTGACATGAGTCCAGGTTTTAAGTTTCTTTATTTGCTAACCATTCCAATGCCTATAGTTTTCGTGTTTTTGGCCTTCAAATCAGGTGCACACTTGGAAGGTCTTTTTAAAGCCTTTTTCGCTGGAATGATAGGCTGGCCTATCATGATTTCGATTATTTATTGGATCGTAAAAAAATCGGAAAATAGTTACGACCTAACCAAGATCGAGGTCGTTTTAGAGAAGTATAACCAGCAATTTGGCGTAAATTTCGGATGTGATGATAATCGCTGTTATTATGATAGGGATAATGCATCAGTTGTCCCTGTTTATGCCTTTGCTCCAAATGCCTTTGATGCGTTTCTTGATAACGTTAAAAAGGCAAAAAACGGCGAAAAACAAAAACATGGATGAAATCATTAACCCAAGCGGAACCAAGGCTTGTCCAGCGTGTGGAACAGTTTGTCCGGCGCATGTAAGAACTTGTCGTATTTGTCCAAGGACATTCTAAACTTTTTTAACTCCAATGTTAGCCTCTTCAACTTGAAGAGGCTTTTTTTTGCCCAAATTGATATCGATTTTGGTTTTGTCGTCAATGGATCAATCGACATATGTCTCGATTGAGTCTGAATCTCTCAAGACTTGAATAATTTCTTGCCGGGACAAAATGGTTCTTCCCTTCATCCGGCGAGGATTTCCGCAACAAAAAGGACTGGAGCAAAGCTTTCTGGTCTTTCTCAGTACGCCAAGTTTCTGTCTCCCCTCTTCTGCTGAAATCGTATGCAATGGATTCGCGTCGTTTTCGTCTGAAGCTAGGTATGGACCGTAGTAGGTTTCAAAAGCAGGCTTTGCTTTTGTATTGCCTCTTAAAAGACGCTCACGTTTATTTTTTGGATGTTTTGGCATATATGTTTTCCTCAATAATATAGTATTATAATTTTCTTTGCGAAAAATGCAAGACGATATTCATTATTCATTGCGCTTTTTTTCTTTATCTCGGGATGTTTGTTATTTTTGAGTGAAGTTATAAATGTTCGTTGTGTCTTTGCTAAAAATGTATATCCGATTTCTGCGCTAAAACTTCTAAAAACATATTCTGAGAAAGTAGGTATACATAAGGTTGCTTTTTCTACTTTTACGTGAATTTTTTACACGCTATTTCAATATGTTACAATCAAGTTGCGCGACAATTAAACGGTATTCCCGAGACATTTATACGGCTTTGCCACGACAAAAATACGGCTAAAGTAGACAAATATACGGAGATCGGTGGATAAAAATACGGTAGAGTATTTGAGAGTGGTGGTAACTGCTGGGATTTGATGAGTGGAGAAAAATACGGCATGTCTCAAAAGCCCTTTTTTTCAATAAATATTTGAAATAAAAAAAAATATGATGTTGAGGTGATAAAAAAACGGTAGTCCAAAAAACATTCCAGGGGGACAAATCCATGGAGACATGACTCGTCTACTTCTCGATGCATGTTATAGTCTTGTGTTTTTACCTGTTGAAATTTATGAGTTTTTTGTGCTTGGGTGATAAAAATACGGTAACTTGTTGTGCTAATTGTGATGTCTGTTGGGTTGGTGCAATTCACGACATGTTTTAGGTTAAAACAAGAAAATAGGTCATGGTTTTTAGTTAGAACACAGGCTTTAGTTCTCTTGGATTTGCGCTCTGCGCCTTGGTTAGCGGGCAACTGAACCTATAAAGTGGGTGCTTGTGGTGGATAAAAATACGGTAAAGCCTATTCGTTCAACCGACCCTTACGGTGGATAAAAATACGGTAAAGCCTATTCGTTCAACCGGCCCTTATGGTGGATAAAAATACGGTGCTAGTTCAATTTTCTTTGATCTCGACATGGGCTAGCCTGTTTTGATATTTCGTCATGTATTCCGTGCAGTTAATTAGATCGGGTTGAACCAAAAAATACGACATGCTGGTTTAGAAAGCTAGAAGGCTTCTGGTTTTTGTTTTTTCAAAGACACGGAATCGCAATTCTCCCGCTAGCGAAACAGATAACTCCAATCGTTTATGGTGGACAAAAATACGGTATTGATTTTGTTTTAAAAAAACTGATATGCAAAAGAATTGAGATCGAATTGTCTGAAGTGACTCTAACCTGTGCCGGAGTCGTCTATGAGCGTCGTTGAAGCCGAGGTTATGGATTCTATTGTGCCCTCAAATTCCTGTCTCACGCCTTTGAGGGACGTGATTAGAAAAGGTAACGCCTTAATTGAAGCCGTCGCTGATTTAAGCTTGCAGGAATGTCGTTTTCTTGTGTTTGTTTCAAGCATAATTCCGTCAGATTTTAAGGTTGAGGAGGGGCGACCTCTTGATTTACAGGTCGATGTTAATGAATTTATAAAGTGTTTTGGTGTTAGTCAAAAAAATGCTTATCGTGAAATAAAATCGATAGCAGATAAATTGATGACAAAAATTATCGAGTTTATTCACACAGATGGGGATGAGGTCAGGGTCGCCTTTCTTGCTCGTAGAAAATATAACGAAGGAAAAGGACGGATTGAAATAAGAATAGACGAAAACATAGTTCCTCAGCTCATAAACCTTAAAGAAAATTTCACTCAATATAATATTAAAAACGTTTGTCATTTTAGAAAGTCATATTCTTTTCGTGTGTATGAGATGTTAAAGCGATTTCATCGAATTAAAAAAAGAGAAATTGATATTTGTGAGTTCAAGAGAAAGCTTGGAGTTTCAGACAAATATGATAGGTTTGTCGACCTGAAAAGGGTTGTAATAGAACCTAGCATAAAAGAGATAAATGAGCTATCTGATATTGAAGTCCAGTGCCATTGCGAGACATTTAAGAGAAAGGTCGTAAAGCTTGTTTTTATAATAAAAGACAATGAGGTAAATACCAGCCCTCAAATGAAATTAAGGGCTGCTGCTGAAAAGTTAGATGCAGGAGAGAATTTTTGTCCAGAACTGGAAGAATTATTAAAAATAGAATTCAGGGTAAGCCCGAAGCAGGCGAGACAAATAGCAAATCTGGCAAAAGGACGTGAAGAACATGTTAGAAAGAAGCTTCCTCGAATAAAGTCGAGATATGAAGCTCTGTCAGAAAAAAAGACAAGTATAGGGGGATATACTTTTAGTGCGTTAAAAAGCGAATTGATACAGGCGCAAAAGGATCTGCCCCTATAATGTCAAAATTTTTTACTTTTTCAAGATTTTTTGATTAATCCGCCTTGCTTTTGCCTCCAATTTTTCTCCTAATTCATAACACAAGTTGTGCGCTTCTTGCACCATGTCCCTACGACATCTGATAAATTCGACAAACTCGAAATCATTCATCAGTCTTTTTATCTTTGCCGCGTTTTTAATATGTTCAACCGGCATGTTTCGATGAATCTTGGTCATATATTCAAGTGCAATCAATGAGTCGCCGTAAAGTCTCAGCTTTTTTACCTTATATCTTCTTGCAATCCTCAATGCTTCGTACAGGGCCTGAAATTCGGTCATATCGACGGTTTGATACTCGACCTGCCTCTTGAATTTTATAGCTGCCCTCCCTTTTGACGGAGAGCGCAAAACTCCAGCCACCGTGCAGATCCGGGTATTGACACGAACTGAGCCATCGACAAAAACAGTCCAAATGTTTTTGTTTTTGGGTTTTATTTTTGTCCCGATTTTGATTTTTGCTTTTTTTGATTCGAGTGCAGGATTTTGTGTGCTGGCTTCCTCCTCTGTTTTGTTGAGTGGTGGCAGTGGACGCAAGGGCATTTCGGCAGAAGCCTCCTCATTTTCTCTTTGTTCTTCTTCCAACAGAGCGCGAAGCATGGGTGAGTTTGCCAGAGATCCCTTAATTCTGCGGTCAGCGTCCGTTGGGAGCGATTTGGCCTTATTTGGGAATGTCACCCCACAGGCTTGATAGACGTCGTTAGGACCAAAGCTCTGAGACTTCATGACAGTATCCATCTCCTCAGCCCATCCATCAATATACTCTGCCCGCTCAGGAGACTTGAGCAATCTAATTGCCAACTCGTGGCTAAGTCCGGATTTGCGAGTGATGTAGTCGACCAGGCTCCGCATGGCCAGCTCCCTGGATAACGCATAATCGCAAACGACTGCTTCGAATATTTGCTTTTGTTTTTTTGTTAGGGACTTGATGTGGTTTTTCGTTTTTGATTTTGTGTAGGACATAAATAAAGGCGTGGGAATCTCCAGAATATTCATTTTGGTGTAAAATAATCGATCCTGCACTAGAAACGAGAATATAAATTTTTATTTTTAACTAAATATAAATCTCGTTGTCGTATTAAATTTTCATAAATATGACATAGTATCTTTTTTTAATTTATAAAATTGTTTGTATCGACAACAATGACAGGAGGATGTATTTATGAGAAATGGTGCAGATCGGACAACCGGGGTGGCAATGGGTGTTGGCCTTGGTGCAGTTGCGGTTGCTGGCGAAGGGCTGGAGCACGCAGGAAATATTACGGCTTCGATACTGAGGTCTGAAATGTGTTGGTTTTGTAAGTTTTTAATGATACTTGCAATGCCACTATTTTTTGTTTTGCTTATTGCAACTTTTAAGATGGGTGCTGAGGTTGGAGTTCCAATTACAATTGGCGGTACGGCTGCATGGGTTGCTTTCGTTTATTACCTTGATCGCTTTGGTGGATGGATAACGAAAGAAGAGCAGATAATTAAGGCGAGAAACGAAGTAGATGAATACAATGCTAGGGTTGGCTCAAATTATGTTTGCGCTGATAATGGAGCTTTTTATGACAAAGATGACCCGGAATCACTACTTGGTTACGCGTTTGATCCAGGTGGCTTTTCGGAATATGTAGCAAGAAACGAGAGCTATCGTAATCAACAGAAGCTCGAACTCATCAGGACTAACCCCCGTGCGTATTTAGAAAAATACAAATAAGATCAGACCTAGTTCTGACTTTATCTTGTCTTAAAGCCTCAATTTTTTTGAGGCTTTTTTTTTGTTGTTTATACATTCTACACGTTGTCAGAAGACTTCAAGGGCAGCTTAGTGAAAACATCGATTGGATTGGCCTCTCCTTTTTAGGAAAAAATAAAAAAAAGGAAAAATTTGACTTGCACGGTGGACAAATTGACGGTAGCCAGAACTTAGTCATGTGGACAAATTGATGGTTAGACCTCGCTTTTGTCAATCTTTACCCTGGAGGAGTTATGACTGATCTGGATTTCCCTCGTATTGAATTTAAGGGTTTGGATAAAAGAGTAAACCTACAGTCTTTGCGGGTTTTGTCTTTTTTGATCGACTTGTTTCCTGATAGTTATGACGTAGACTCAAAGTCGCCAGTCTCTATCACTGTATCTGTTCAAGACTTTGCTAAATACTTTCAACTCAATATAAAAAATGGTTATCGGGATGTTTCTTCTGCGATAAAAAAATTAGTGCATGCTTGGGTCGTTGTGGAGAATGATGGTTGTGAGCCTAGAGAGTTCGCTGTTTTTACTTCTGTCTCCTATTCAGACGGTGAAGGAGAAGCAATATTGGAAATCAACAAACCTGCGTGTGCTCTTCTTTATAAAATTAAAAATCTTCGATCTAGCTTAAAACGTTGTTTTGTACCGATGCCAATGTGTAATACGGTATATGGTCACTTGTTATGCAATTTTCTTTTTACTATTAATATATCAGAAAAAAGAAGATTCAGTATTAAGCTAGATGACCTAAGAAAGGTTTTTAGTCTAGAAGGGCGCTACCCTAAATTTGCCGATTTCAGGCGAAGGTCTTTAGACTCAGCAATAGCAGATGTGAACCAAAAAACGGGGTGGAATGTGCAATATTCCAAAGATACAGACAGAGGGCGTGTAGTTGGTATTACTTTTTATGTTGGGGATTTGGAATCCTGATAAACAGTAGTGCCTTCGACAAAAAAAGAGCTACGAATATGTCTTCGTAGCTCTTTTTTTGATTTTAGAGGATAGTTACTACCGAATCTGCTTCTTCATCATAGTCGACGACCATATCCATTGATTCAGGGCTGTCATCGCTGTCAGGTGACCATGCCGCGAAAACGTTCTCGTAGTAACATCCAACGTAATACAGTCCATAGCGGAAGCGTTCCAGATTCGCATAGTCACCGTTTTCGTCAACAAGGCGGGTGCAGTCCGGGATTACGAATGGAGTCACGAAGAACACAAATAAAAACTTGTCGGTGTCGACTTCCTTTCCTTTCATGTCTTCGACGGCATGGTAGTTCCGATAATCGGTGTTTTTATATGAGTTGATTCGAAAATAGGCATATGTGCCGTAGTTCAGGGCATCAAAGCAAGCATCGGTCTCATCCATTTGACGGGTGTAGTCTTCCAGAATCTGTTCGTAGACATTGCCGCTAGTGGCCAAGGCCTTGATGTCCTCGATCGGGGTCATTCCATGCTTGCGAACAGTCTCTGTTTCGGGGAATTTATCAATCTCTAGAGGTATTACAACAATCTGGGTTCCGGGGATGGGTACTTCTTCCTCGCCATTCAGAAGCTTCAACATACCGCCCTTCTCTTCCTCGGTCAAAGCCACATCGTCAAGGCTAGCGCCCGTCTTGCAATAAATTACTTCCGGGGTGAAAGAGTAACAAAGAGCTTCATCCATGTCTTTAAATTCATTCAGGATGCCTGCTTCCAAGTCGCCTGTTTCACAGATCTGATCATAGGTTTCGGGGGAGATAAGATTGTTGTCGATGATAACCATGCTGGAGCGAACGATAGTTTCCATTTCTATTTCCTATTTTTTGGTTTTGGGTTCTGGTTTTGGTTTGGGGTTTATTTTGAAAAACGGATGGGCCTGACTTTAGCCAGGCGTGGGAAGGGTCGATTTTTTTATTTTTAGATTTTTTTATTTGTTTTTTTGAAAATTTCTTTGTTCCCGTGCTGATGGGCATAATCAAACAAATCAGCATAGGAGTGCATATGTCGAAAAAGAATGTATTGAATACTGTGAAGGAACATCGAGTTAAGGCCGGTCTTTTGGTTGAGGAGCTTTCGAGGAAGACTAATATTCCTGAGATTGTACTGCATAGCATTGAGGCAGAATTTGCGCCTGCCCGTATCTCTCACTTGAGGTCGTTGGTTGAGGCTCTGGGAGTTTCTCCAGAGAAGCTGTTTCCTAAGGCTGTGAAGGCTTGGGAGAAATATTTGACCAAGAAAACAGCCGAAGAACTTTATGCAGACGTTGAGACGTTGAAGAAAATTGAGAGTCTCGGTCTTAATATCTCTGGGCGGCGTTTTACTCTTAAACTTGTTCTTAAGAATGGGGAGACGTTCTTTCATAATGTAGATTATTCAACATATAGAAGGCTAAAAAACATCATGGGTGATGTTACAGGCTATCTCAACGCTGAAGATTCTAGCTTTACTACATACAGTACAGAAGATCAGTGGATTCTGTTAAATGTGAAAGAAGTTGTGTGTTGTCACTTTCTCTTTGAACCAGATTTTGGGGCAATGATGCATGACGAAGACAATATTCAAGAAAACGAGGACGATGACGAGACAGGAAATATTCTTGTTTATCTTACCACTGGTTCGGAGCCGCTTTCTTTCGAGAGCGATCCAGATGAGGTTGAGCAAAACATCGAAGAAGATGTTTGTGGGATGGAGAGCACGCAGTTCCAGGACATTATTGCAGATGCTGATTTTTATTACAACGAATGTTCGCCTGTTGTTTCCTTTGTCGATATTGACGGCGAGGAAGTTTTTCTTAGGTCAGAGTATATTGCTCTGATGTCGTTTCCGCTTGAGTACGCGTGCCCTAAGATTAATCAGGCTATTTTTGATGATTATTGCGAGGCGGTAGACAGAGAGGAGGCTGCTGAAGAAGCTACCGAGACTGCCGATGAATCCAATGAAGACAACGAAAACAAGACCGGGACTGAATAGTTCAGTCGGATAGGTCTTTAAATATAGTAAAGCCCGGACAATTGTTCCGGGCTTTTTTGTTTTCATTAGGGGCGTTTGTATATGTATTGATAACTCGTTAAAAAAACCATATAATAGCTCAAGACAAATATACGAAAATGGGAGAAAAAAATAGTGGTTGTAAAAAATGAAAGACTGAATTTTGTTAAAGAGTATCGAGTTAAGGCCAATCTTCTAGTTGAAGATCTCTCAAAAAAGACAGGTATTCCAAAAATAATGCTGCATTGCATTGAAGCAGGTGTTGCGCCAGCTCGCATTGTTCATGTTTGGAAATTATCATCGGCACTTGGTGTCCCTGCTGAAAAATTGTTTCCAAACGCGATGATAGTTTTTTACATATGCACAGAAAAACATCCTGAAGTTGCTCTATCGAATGACACCGTGCTGACTAAGCTTGAAAACCTTGGTGTTACAGCTTCGGGGTTAGTATATACATTCACGGGTGTTTTAAAAAATGGGACTGAATTTGCTCACAATGTTGATTATTTGACATTTGAAAGACTTAATCGGGTTGTTCATGGTATCGACGATTCTAAGCCAGTTGTAGAGCCAAACTTTGTACAATATCAGACCGAATCTAAATGTGTTTTGCTCAATGTGGACGAAATTGCGTTTTGTCATTTTCTCTTTGAGCCGGACGTTAAAGAAGTGACTAGTGATGACGACGTCGAAGACCCCGATGAGTTCTTTGGTCGAATCGCCGCCTATCTTAATAGCAGTCCTACCCCACTTCGATTTGGAGCCACCGCAGACTCTGTTGGGGTCGATATTGATAATGAGGTATGCGGAATAGAGGAAACCCAATTTCAAGACATTTTGGCTAACGTCTCTGGTCTTGCTGGAAAAATCCCTTCTGTCATCTCTTTTATGGATGAGGATGGCGAAGAGGTTGTGTTGAGAGTTAAATACTTGAGTATGATGACGCTGCCTATCGAATACACCAATCCTTCAGTCGCTAAATCTGTTTTTGAAGAGTATTGTCAATCTGAGACTCGCGGTGATTGAACAATCGTCAGGCGCATTCTACGACTCAATTCTTTGAATGAGTCGCTAGTCTAGCCTGACATTTTTTTATATGATTATAACAAACTTTGTTGCCAATTAACATACTGCATGTTAAGAAGTTCGCATGTATCTTGTACGCTCAAATACATTTAAAATCAACACCGATAAGAAAGACCACGAAGATTTGCGTAATACCGTGGATATATACAGGCGATACGTTCGTGATCTGATGATATTGGTTAACGCACAGTGGCGGGTATTGAGCGTATACAAGGGAAATGAAGTCATCAAAGCCGTCGAGTCCATAATTCATCCAACCCAGAAAAGACCGAACATCAAGTATTCGTATTTCAGTCGCAGGTATTACAAATTCCCCAGTTATCTGCGACGTGTTGCTATTATGGACGCCGTTGGACAGGTGCGGTCTTTTAACACCAGATACGATCAATGGCTGGACGGGGATCGTAAATCCAGGCCCCCAAAGCTGACTTGTGCCACGAGCACGTTCCCGAGTCTATATAAAGGGCAGTGCATCAGATTCGGAACCAAGAATTTGGTCGAGATCAAGGTTTACCGCGACCAGGACTGGATTTGGATAACGCTGCCCATGCGTGGGTCCAAGAGATTTATTGATAATGGAAAGGATATGTCTCCGCTGCTTGTGTATAAAAACAGGCGTTGGAAACTCAGTATTCCTACCAGAATCAATGCAGACCTCAAGAACAGAACCGATTTTACAGGGCTGGTTTTGGCCGTCGATGTCGGCATCAACACGACAGCCACCTGCTCGATTGTAGATAAATACGGCACTGTGCACGATAGATTGTTTATCCGTCGTAGCGACAAAGACCGTGAAACCAAGTTGATGCAACGCGTGAGTTCGACCGCAAAAACCGCGACCAGGCATGGCAACAAGCTGTGCGCGGGATTCTGTACTCAAGACTATCGAAGGCTGAAGCAGCTTGCCGATAACGAAGCACATCAGATTAGTCGAAAGATAGTCAATCATGCCCGAACTCATGGCTGTGACGGTATTGCCGTCGAAGACTTGAAGAGATGGCGACCGGCAGCCGGGAGAAAGCGAAGCTCGATGAAAGCCAGATTCCATCGCTGGTATCACAGGATGCTGGTCACGAGAATCGAGAGCAAGGCCTTGGAGTCAGGAATCCGATGCATTCATGTTTATGCCCGAGGAACATCAAGTCAGGCATATGATGGTTCCGGAACGGTAAAGCGAAGCAAGACAAATTATAGCTTGTGCACCTTCACTTCGGGAAAGACATACAACGCCGACCTAAACGCCAGCCTGAACATCGCGGCCCGAGCCGTACTCAAACTTTATTATCCGGAGCTTTGTAAATTGCTTCGGAGTCAAGGCAAGCCGAATGCTTGTCCGACAACGGGAAACCCGTTAACGCTATCCAGTCTGTGGATATTACCTCAAGCAATGGTATAAATTCCAGGTCTGGTTAGCGTTTAGAATCCGCTACTTAATCCTGCAAGGATAAGTAGTCGGAGGTTTCAAAATAGTTGTATTGGATTGGTGTAATTTGCGTTATTACATCTAACAAGAAAGCCCGAAACCAATTTTGGTCCGGGCTATTTTTTTACAATTATGTACTGTAACCTAATTCATTCCAATCACTTAACAAAGGATTGCCTAATATCAATCCACGCGAATTATGGATAACTTCCCCATCAAAGAATGTAGAGAGACTATCACATCCTCCAATCTTTCTTTCTTGCCTGCGTTTTTTTCACAATCAGCAAGTTTTTCCATTGCACAAACTGTACAGACGAAAGACTCGTATGCTTCGGTATAAAGAATGGTTTCGTCGATATCTCTGACTTGGAGTTGTTCAATTGGCATGTTTGTAGAGAGTTGTGTTTCTGACATGGTATTGTCTCTTTTTTGTGTGTTGGTTGATATATATTATATACACAAAAATCATGAATTTGTCCATGAATATCGTTGTATTGCATTAAACATTTAGCAGTTTCGTGTTGAAATGCGTGACGATAACAAGTACAAAATAAAAATCCTCTCAGTTTGTACCGAGAGGAAAGGGTTGAGGCTAGCTAGTTCGTCTCGCGAGGCTTGGTAAACCGTGCGTCGTAGAGTCGAATCTGTCCACGCCGAAGCGAAGAGCAGAAATCCGAGAAATACATTTCTGTTCGGCAACCGTCGAATGATTTTGGAGTAAACCTGATCTTATGCGGATGAAACCAGTGATTTTCCCGCAGGTTGTCTTCTTCATTCAATGGATCGTAAATCGAATCGCCAGAAATCATGCGACAAGGTGCGACTTCGTTCTTGTCGGCATCGACAAGTCCAAATCCCATGCCGGAATCACAAATACCAGCTTGAGAAGGAACACTCGCAACGATCTCGATGTTTTCCACGCCGATGTGTCGCATAAATGCCAGAACCGCTTCTTCAGACATGTAATCAACAGCAGCGAATTCATTGGTATTCATTTTGTAGATCATGTCCTTTTCGTAATACGTGTCGAAACGGAATTCCATAACTAATCTCCTTAAACATAAAGGTTAGAAATTACAAAAAATTTCAAATATTAATACAAATAATAAAATTAGAATATGAATAGATGGTCGGGGGAAGGGTTTGTTTTGTCAAATAAGTATAATTGAATTTTTAGACATAGGAGATTGTAAGCGGTTCTTTTATGAATGAAAACGCACAAATCTTATATGCCAAAGATTTGTGCGTTTTGTATGTTGCGCTATGAAGTTGACTAGCTAAATGACAGAGCACATAGGGTTCTTGTAATCTTTGTTGTAATCTACAACCATAGAAAGACTTTCGACGTTCGAAATCGCATTTGGACTAGTGTATTCATCGAAGTCTTCGTAATAAAATTTCCAAATAAATGCTCCGTATTTAAATTCATCAAGATTCATTGACTTGCCGTTTTCGTCAACAAAGTTCTCGCAATCCGGGATTATCATTGGGGACACGAAAATAGCTGCTAAAAACTTATTTGTGTCTATTTCTTCTGCACTTTCAGCTTTAACATCAAAAAAATATCCCATAAAATCCGCGCTGTCGTAGGTGTATATTTGATAAGAAATCTGTGCTCCATTTCTGACCGTATCAACGCATTTTTTCGTATTGATGACATGCTCTTTGTAGCCTTTGAGAATATCAGCATAGACAGAACTATTTTTTGCAAGTATTTCAATGTCCTTAATCGGTGTCATTCCTGCATACAGAATATCGTCTTCGCTTAATTCACTATTCAATACAACCGGAATAAATACAATCTGATCTCTAGGAATAGGATATTCGGTTCCATCAATTGTGAATTTGAACATATTGTCTTTTTCTTCTTGAGACCATGTAATGTCGTTGATATCTTTTCCAACCTTGCAATAGTCGGTTTCAGGCGTAAATTCTGAATTTATGGCAATTTCCTCACTTCCGAAATCACAAATCAGCCCTTCGGAAATATCTCCAGTTTCGCAAATCATGTCGTACGTTTCGGGTTTCAGTAAGTTGTTATCGATAAGAACCATACTGGTGCGGATGATCGTGTTCATTTTTATCCTTGTTGTTTTTTTTGTTTTTTAAGTTGATCTAGACAGTCTTAGTGGGCGTTATTTTCCTGTTTGTGTATATATCATAACTTATAATAATACGCAAGAGTAGACGCAAGAGCAGACGCCGTACATTTTTGCTTTTTTGAGAGTTTGAAACTTTGAACAAAGTAAGCTTCTGGACTTTATAGTATTGGGCTTTTTTTGTTTATGGAATATAAATTTGTTAGACTATGGAGTATTTTGTAATGTAACTACTATTAAAAATAAATATAGTTGAGGAAGATTTATGAAAATATGTCAAAAATGTAGATTACTTAATATGGAAGTTGAAAATTCATATACACAATGCCCAGCTTGCGGACATGCATATCAAGAAAGAAAATTAAAAGAATATATACAGTCTGAATATAAAAAGAAAGTGATAGACCATGGGCTCGATTATCTGTCTGAGTTTGATGAAACTTGTTTTAGAAATTCCGAGTTGGTCGTCACATATAGTTGTGTTGAAGACATTAAAAGCCATTGCATCGATCAATATGTCAAAAAAACAGTTGGTGACGTATATATTCCCGCTACTCTACTTTTTGGCAGCATTAATGTTAGCATTTGTTTTGCAAAATTTTCTGTTTATTACATTGATGGAAGCCGTGCGGATCAAGATTGCGTAGATTTATTCAAAATTTGTTATTCTTGTGATCGGAGCTTGTCTGATTTGTATCGAGTTTTGTTTCAGCCGATTGCTTCGCAGTTCAAGCAAGATGTGTGCGATGCGATTAGCATGAGTCCAAAAAGCAAAAGAATATTGTTTGTTTCAAATATCGAGATTCTACCTGGATTTCGTCGGCAAGAACTTGGGTTACGGGTACTGGAATACCTGATTTCTAGACTTGGTTTCGGAGCAAGTCTTGTTGTTGTAGCGCCCTACCCTCTCCAGTTTGAGTTGAAGAGGCTCAACGAGTACGGAGAGGAATGGGCAAGTAAGATGGGCATTGAAGACCTGTCAGAAAGAAGAGTGAAGTCATTCAAGAAGCTGCGAGACCACTATCGAAGGGCCGGGTTTTCGGCTTTTGGGAACAATCCGTATATGATTAAACGTGTAGACAAATCTTAGTTAAAGCTTCGCGAGCGAAGCAGATGTATTGAAGGCTCGAATCCCTGTTCGATTGCTTATTTCAAAGTCCTGCGAACAAGACAGCACGTTATACTCTTAACGCGTTGCCTTTATGTCGTGGGAAAAAAATATTAATAATAGCTTCTATAGCACACAAATACTGAAATTTTGTTTTTGTTGTCGGTCGATTTTGCAAAACAGTCGGTCGATTTTATATAGAAAGCCATTTAAGCCAAACATGAATATGTGATACGTATTCATACCTAGCTTTTTCTTATATTTTCCATTTCTTTTTTAGACTCTCCGCTAACTTTGCCTTAATCTCATCTATCTCATTGTAAATATCTGACTCATATCCGTACGCCTCCATATCTCCCATTTCTTCTCTGGCGTTATGATTTATTTCCCTGTGCACGGTTTCAGCGAAAGGCTCGATTCTTTGCATTGATTGGAGGAAGAGCTTGCGTGCTATTTTTTTGGTTTGTTGTTTTGTTAGGGCTTTCATGATTTTATTTCTGTATTTTTGTTTTGTTAATTTATTTTCTTTTAAGTTTTTGCCATTGTTGGGTTAGGGTCTTGTAAGCAGGGCAGGCAGTTATTAAGAAATGCTTAATAACTGCAAGTGTCTGTTTTTTAAGGCCCCGCGCACGGGGCGACCCGCAAGAGTTCTCGGGTGTAATAATCCTTCAAACTTCAAAGCCCCGCACACGGGGCGACCTCTAAGAAAAGAAAGTCTTTGCGCATATAGAATCTTCAAAGCCCCGCGCATGGGGCGACCTAATGTTTGTAACAATAAACTAACGGAGATCAGTCTTCAAAGCCCCGCACACGGGGCGACCGCAAAAAGAGGCAGTTATCGGCTGGGAGTCGCACTTCAAAGCCCCGAGCACGGGGCGATCCCATTGAATTAGAAGTTGTATGCGCAGCAAGTAACTACAAAGTCCCGAGTTCGGGACGATCACGGACCCTAAACAGTCTTTGCGGGATCTCATACTTCAAAGCCCCGCGCTACGGGGGGCGACCCCTCACGTAAGTTCTACTGGAGCCAATCCGGTACTTCAAAGCCCCGCGCACGGGGCGACCAGTTATGGCAACGCAGATTAAACACATTGAGAACTTCAAAGCCCCGCGCACGGGGCGACCGACGAGTTGAGTCAAAAAATACAGAGACACATTCTTCAAAGCCCCGCGCACGGGGCGACCTTCATCGAAGCCCTGAGCGAACTGCTTGCGGATCTTCAAAGCCCCGCGCACGGGGCGACCACACACTCACAAAGATAAAAATCACATTCGTTACTTCAAAGCCCCGCGCACGGGGCGACCTTGAATATGTTGTAATTCTACTCCTCTAGTTGTCTTCAAAGCCCCGCGCACGGGGCGACCAAAGGCAATTTAAGCCCTTTAGAGCTTATAGTGCTTCAAAGCCCCGCGCACGGGGCGACCGGCCTTAAGGCTCCGTGTAAGTTTGCAGCAAAACTTCAAAGCCCCGCAGTACGGGGCACCCTTGTCTTTGCACCACTGTCACCAGGTTTATTTTCTTCGAAGCCCCGCCACGGGGCGACCGACAATATATCTACTATTTGTCCACTTTTAAATCTTCAAAGCCCCGCATGCAAGGCAACCAAACACTCCATCAAATCTTCTCTACATCCTCACACCGCATAAACCCAATCACATCCCCATCTTTGATAACGTACAAAATCGACTTATCTTCATTCTTTTTTACATTGAGTCTTTTTAAATGATTGTCCGTAAAAGAAATCCAAAGCGGGCAATCTTCACGAAGCGCAAGCGCAAGCAATCTATGGTCTTTTTTGATTTTTGCAGCATAATCAACGCCAAGCTTTTTCATGGTTTTTACTGAGAACGCAATCACATCGTTCGTGCTATTGCATACGGTTAAGTCATTTTTTGAGACGGCGATAGGTTCAGTGTACTGTTCAATCTTTCGTACGCCGTTCTCAATCTCGCAAATCGCGAACTTGCAGTAGTAACTGCATCCACGGATCGAATTCGAGGCCAGTCTTTTGTCCTTTGCCTGGACTGGCATGTGGCGGATCGGATCTATGAGATTGTCAGAAATCGCTTCATAGCTTTTCTTGAGCAAAGACAGCAATGAAGACGAAAGCAAGGTCTTGTTTTCCTCTTCATGGTGGAACTTTTTATACAAATCGTATAAGCCATCCAGGGTCCAGTCTCCATTCGCCTGCTTCAATGTCTCGAACCATTTTTCTGTTGTTTGTTTTTCGCAAGCGTTGTTCAGCACTTTTTGCTGAATCAGGACTTTGTTACCATCTTTCCCCACAGGCTTTGCGATTACGATAGTGGCTGTAAAGTTGTCGCCGTATCGATTCAGTCTGCCAATACGTTGTAGCGTATCTTCTGGTGAACAATAATCAGTCAACATATCATGACATGTTATGTTCAATGAGGCTTGAACGATAGGCCCAGAGCGTAGAATGTTGTTTTCTTTACGCTCAATGTTGCGAAATTCGCTTTTAATTTTTTCAAAAACGTTTTTTTTGTCGTTTGTTGAAAATTTCGAGTGTGCGAGAAGAGAATCTTCACATGTTTGGTGAGAGATAAAATCGAGTTGCGCATGTTTTGCCGTGTTAGTAATAACGATCTTTTTCCTGTCCGCATAGTTTGGATGGGGTTTGCAGAACGGATCTAAATCAGATCCTTCTTCATACTCAACTGTCTGAACTGCATACGTTTCTTGATTAAAAGTTTTGAAATCCACTACATTGATATGGGTTTCGCGCTCGTCATAAATGCAGAGCAGGTTTTTGAGCGCAAAATAATTAACTGTCGCAGACATAAGTAGCGTCTTTGGGTGCTGCATTCCCTGTTTAAGTCTAACAAGTTCTGCGAACAATAGATTGAAACCTTTAATTTTGACAATCTCATGGAATTCATCAAATACAACGTGTGCAGCAAGTAAGTCTAAAACAAGCGTTGCGTTCTTGTGTGTTGTTATAGACTTTGAAATCTGGTCTATTGTCGTGATAACAATATCAGCATCGAACCTTGATACTTCCAACTGTCTTACAGATCTATCATTTTTTTCATTGTAAATTTCTTTATAATCACCAGTACAGATTTCAATACTAACGTTTTCTTCAAGATATAAGTCCTTGAGTTCGTCAAAAAGTTCTTTTGCGATAACAACTCTCGGAACTACGTAATACAACTTTTTTACACCGCTGTTTTTCGCCCATTGCAGCGAGATTTTTGTCTTTCCCGACCCGGCAGGCCCGTTGAGGACTGCTACTCTGTTTTGTTTGTTAGAGACTTCTGCGAGCTTAGCTGCGGCCAGGTTCTGATTAAGGCAACGCTGACTGTCTTTTGTGAAGACTTCAGACTGCTCCATTTTCTCAATCTGTGCGCAAATGTTTTTTGAATTCCTTTTTTCAAGGACTTCTTTGACCAGGACGTCATACCTGTCTTCCGTCATATTCACGTATCCTGACGACACGAGGCGGTCAGCCATGATTACAATGCTTCGAACCAGAGAAGTTCTGGCCTCGAAGTTGATGTCGAGTTGAACGTCGTCAAGGGTAAGATTACTGACTGGTCGGTCGCTATATTTCGGCGTGTAGCTAGGAAAAGCGATGTCTCCGTCGAACTCATTCAGGGCATCTTTATAGTTAAGACCAGCTCCGATCCCGGCTTCATTTATTGTAGAAGCAAGGGCCGGAATCAATGCATGTAGACCTGCGTTAAGATCCGCGTCTTTACTAAATCTTGCTTTTATCTCGCTGCAAATCTTATCCTCAATATCGTCTTTTCTGTTTGGCTTCGCATGATGCCAGAAAACACAATTGCGCAAGATTTCTTTTTCTGATTTGTTCAGACCGGTAAAAGCCTTGGCAATGATGATGGCTAGCACAATCGCATACGACAGCTCGTTATGAGCGAAGTTCTCGTTAAAGAATTTATTTTGTTCTTTTTTTGTTTTGGCAATGTTTTCGAGATGAACGCCATCTTCAGGCAGATCTGATGTTTGTGCTTTGGCTTTTTGCAGATATTCTTGAAACTGGCGATCTATCTTTCCGATGTCGTGTAAGATTGCGGCAAGAAATGCTAATTTGATAACTGATGCACGTTCTGTTTCGTCCTGGATACCGATGTTTTCAGCAATGGTCTTGGCTAGAACTGCGCATGATTTTAGATGGTCGATAAGGGTTTGGGTTTTGTTTGCGTACATGAACTCTCCATTATTGTTAAGAATGGGGAGTTTTTTTTTATTTAAAGCATGGATTAGCGTCTATGAATTTAAAAGTCCATACTGAGAAAGAAGAACGTCATGCTACTTGCTCAGTCGTGCTTGAACTAAAAGCATGTGTACAAAAAGAGATTTCATGTCTGCTTCTTTGATTTGGATAAAAGTACGTATCTAGAAAGAAGTCCTAAAAATACGCGTCTTGAAGAGTAAGGGGTAACGTCCTGCTCCACATTTTAGATTCGATTTAAAAGTTGTATCATAGAAGAAAAGAGCTTTTGTGAGTTTAACCCTTCTTTCCTCCCCTCCCCTGGTTTTGCCCTACTGTTTTTTATCTTGTTAAACTGTTTTTTATAATCGAAATTATATTTTAAATAAAAGGTATTAATATGAAAAATCTAAAGTTAAATTTAGGTCATCTCTGTTGTTTTTTGTTGAATAGTTACGAGTTTATTTTTGATTTATTAGGTGTCTTGAGTTTTTGCTTTCCAGATGTAGGAAGCGATTTATTGATCTCTCTTAAAATTATTAAAATTATTGTGTTGTCTGTTTTAAAAAAAGATAATTAATGTAAATAGACTAAAACCAGGGGAAGGGTAAACATAATAATTTTTTAAATGAAATCTATAAAACGTAAGTTGAGTATATATTTAGGTCACGCGTATAGGGAAATCAGGGCGATGGCATTTATTGGTTTTATTATGATTTTCAAACCTCCGCGCAAGGAGTATTAGGCCACGTCGAAATCCTGATCTCGGTTTTGTGCTTCAAAGCCCAGCGCACTGGGCGCACATAGATTTTGTTTTAAAAAGACAGAAAACAAATCTTCAAAGCCCCGCACACGGGGCACTTCGAATCGCTTTGATTTTAGCGATCAGCTTGCCTTCAAATCCACCGTGAATTGTGCGCACGAACTGATGCGTGAATTTGGTTTGCGAAAACTTTAAAGCCCCGCGCACGGGGCGCACCTGTTTCTTGGTGGAGCACTAAGTCTAAATCTTCTTCAAAGTCCCGCGCACGGGGCGCACTATTACCTGCGCTCTTCAGCAATCGCAGCAGGATTTCAAAGTCCCGCGTACGGGACGCACCATACCTGGGATCTAATTCATAAGGTATTTCAGTTTCAAAGCCCCGCGCACGGGGCGCACTCAATCGCACGGGAAATACTGGGTGTTCAGACCCTTCAAAGCCCCGCGCACGGGGCGCACCAATCCTGAAACATGGACGACTTTATGTACGAATTTCAAAGCCCCGCGCACGGGGCGAACAAGTCGGCTGGGGACAGGTCTCGTTTTGATTTCCTTCGAAGCCCCGCGCACGGGGCGAACCACAAATTGGCAGAACTCTCAAACTTACCAGTACTTCTAAGCCCCGCGCACGGGGCGCACAAAATATCTACTCAGAACAAACAACGAAGATATTCTTCAAAGCCTCGTGTACGAGGCGCACGATCCAAAAAAGCGAGGAATCAGGAAAAACTGTTTCAAAGCCCCGCGCACGGGGTACGCTTTTTCCAATCGAGTAAGATTTAAAAAATGAATTTTCAAAGCACCGCGCACGGAGCGCACTTCAGTAGTTTCGTTGTCCACTTCGGGGTACATCTTCAAAGCCTCGCGCACGGAGAGCACCACAAAAAACTGAATTTTAACACGAGAATTAGTCTTCAAAGCCCCGCTCACGGGGAGCACGGTTTTTGATCTTAAGAATAATTCCAAATCACTCTTCAAAGCCCCGCGCACGGGGCGCACCCGGAACCAACCAGCACTGTCCGCCTTTCAGGTCTTCAAAGCTCCGCGCACGGAGCGCACTAAAATTATGAAAAATCGCGACAGGAATACGTACTTCAAAGCTCCGCGCACGGAGCGCACTGCACTTTTTAGAGCATTATGTCGACATTGTGAACTTCAAAGCCCCGCGCACGGGGCGCACCAATATTGGAACTCAGATTCCTTATGAAACATGCTTCAAAGCCCCGCGCATGGGGCGCACCGCAACCTGTCCCCCAGTTGTCCCCCGATTAATCTTCAAAGCCCCGCGCACGGGGCGCACCATGCCGATTCACATCTAAATACATGAAAACATAGTTAAAAAACACAGACAAACAAAAACACCCTAATTTTAAACCGCTAAAAACAATTCAACAATTAAACAATTCAACAATTACAAATAGTTGTAAACGCAGTATAAAATTAGGGTGTTTTTGTTCTTGTTCTGCTCTATTAAATTGCCGCTTCTGCTCCCCAAGGCCTGTATACGTCCAGTCGTCCAAAACCATAAGATTTGCGCTGGAAAAAACTTGAAAAACAGATGCGATTAACAATATCAGGGTCTTTCACAACTCCAACAATATGCACGTTCATCTGATTGTTGAGCTGGATCTTGTCATTCAGGATTTCATTCGGGAGTCGAACAAAACTAGAATCAGAAAACTTTTCTACCATCTCGATACCTAACGATTTTTCAATGGCAGCCCTGAATTTATGCTTGCATCCCGGCTCAATTCTGCCTTTGAAAATCGGACATTTCCGCTTATTGGTCTCAGTAATGTGAATACCATAAGAGATTGTCCCAGTAATATTTACCAGATCGCCGACTTCAAAGCAGTCTTCTGTTTCTTTTTCTTTTTTGACAGTCTGCCTGCAATCAAACATCGTATCGGATCTTTCGTCTTTTAATGTCACGCGAAATTCGGTCTCTCGATCGTAATCTGTTTTGATACGAATGACGCGGCCCTCGATTTCCGCCTTGTAATTGACTTTGTTGATGTCGGTTTCATCAAAAAAGTGTGTCGTGACAGCATGAAGGGTCATCCGGTTCGGAAGCTTGTCGCAAAAAATCACGTATTCAAAGTATTTCATAACATTCCTTAAAGGATAATTTTAGTAATGTAAGCCAGTCCCTTCTTTCCAATGTAAAAAGGGCCAACGCCAGCATAATCAATCATTTTGTCCAATTCTCTTGCTTCTTCCATCGTGCAATCGATCTTGATTTCGACGTTGCCATCCATCTTTGTTAACCAAATATCAGGCTTCCCGTTGATTCCTTCTACTCGATACGGATTACCAAACTGAATTTTCTTATATCCTGTTGTTGGAGTTAGAAAATCACGAACCGTGAATGCCTTGGCATTTTTCCCGCAACCTTTAAAAACAGGCAGCGCGTTTTGAAGCATCTTTTTAAGCCCGGTGTCCGGATTTTTCTGCACGTATTCAATCGTAGCAAGATTAACTGCTGCAATCAGGATGTTTGACTTCGGCTCCAGCCTTGTATTTGTAATCTCTTCGTAGGCTGAAGAGATTCCTTCCAGGATATCTGGGTCTGCGTACGAAATGATGTATTTTTTTAGTTTTGCCTTTTTCTTTTTTTCGTCAGTAGTAACAGGTCTGTACGGGGAGTCGGCAACCATCCTGTCTTTCGATGTACTCAGTGCAAAGTTGAGATCAAACAAACACTTGACCGCCCCCTCAAGCTCCCGGTCAGGTCGTTCCTGCCTTGAAATGAACCGAACAAGCTCTTCTTGTGTGTAATCCGCTACTTCAAAAATAGAAGACAGGTCTTCATCCGCTAAAAATGACACGTCAGGGACTCCGGCATATTCGGCCTGAGCAGGTTCGTTTTTCGCATTTCGAAGATACACAATTTCTTTGGTAATCGATGTCGGCGTGTGTCGAAACGAGATTCTGCCTTCCGAGATAATTGTCTTAATCAAACTCGTATCTTCTTCAAGCATTAGATCCAGAGCTTTTCGTGCGCCAACCAAACGATACAAAACGCCATAAATAGTATTAAGCGTGATGTCTCGAAACCTATAGGCATCAGGATCAGACTTGAGAGTTGAGGTTGTGGCAATATAATTACGAGGAGGGGTTTCCCCCTTCTCGTTTCTCGGTTTCGGGTCATCTAAAAACGAATTCGACCACTTTCCTTCATAGGTAATGTCGATGATCATTCTTCCTCACAAGGGGCGAAGTATTTTGCGTAAGGCTCGGTCCTGGTTTCACAAATAAGGGTCGGATCATCCTTGACTCGAAATATTTTTTTGGAGCTATTGTAATCAACCTCGACCTTTGTCGTCTGCAACCAGCCCTTTGCCTGCCTGAAAGACAGATCAGAAACTTTTTCGATGAACGCATTAATAAGGGTGTCGATGGCGGCGTCATTAAGCATAATGCCCCGCTCCGGTGTTGGGAAAATAGTCCCCAGACGGTAATAGTACCCGAACTTAGCCTCCGGCTTTTCTTCGGCATCGGGACAGAGTTCGTTCAAGAATTCAGTGAGTTCATCGGCGAGCTTAATCGCGTCTTCTACACTCTTAGGCTTGAACGAACAGCCGCCCAGCCGAGTATCCAAAGACAGGAACTGGATGTTTTCGATCGAAACAGACGCGGTGGCAAGGTACTTGGTTTCACCAAACGTAATCTTGGAAAAAATCGAGTTGCTATCCTTTTCTCCGCAGTTTGCGAACTGTTCGAAATTGCCGTTTCCAAGCTGGTCTACAAAGTCCGAAATAAAGAAAGTCGTCTTGCGAGCGTCGGATGCGTTTGGAACCACAAACCCTCGCAAAAGACCGGACAGACTTCTGACAAACCTACGCACCGCATCGGAACTGTCTTTGCGCTCCTTCTTTTCGCCTTTTTTCTTTTTTCCTTTTGGTTCATCGCCCTCTTCTCTTCCGGACTTGGAAAGAAAATGGAGATCGTTTGCCTCTTCCCGAAAGAGGTGATGACGGATGCAGTTCTGGCTAACATACATCGGGTTCTTCTTGAAATCGATTTCGAAGGGCGTTTTCTTGTACAGGTATTCGTCCTTGTCCTCGGTACGCTCTTTCACGCGCCCTGTGAGGTTTGTGTACCCCCGAAGCTTTGGAAGCGTGTGGTTGTTAACCTCTGTCCCGTCTGGCCCACGCATAGGCATGGAGCCGTTATAATTCACCACACCATAACCCTCCGCCTCAATCCTTAGATCAACACACTTGATACCGGTAACTTTCATCATTCAATACTCTCCTGTTTGTCTTAGTTGTTTTTTCGATTTGTTTGTTTTTGGCCTTGTTGGCCGACAACTAAAATTCTGGGAGAGCTGATTTTTTTATTCGAATAGAGGAAAATTTTTAAGAATTTTTAGGAGATGGTTGGAGGCGGGGATTGAGTTGTGAAGCTCAGTGGTGGTTGGTGAGAATAGATGAGCGCAGGTAAAAATAAAAATTATATGTTTTTGTGTGTAAAAGATGTGAAGAAAAAATTTTACCCCATGCAGATTTATATCGCGCTTGATTGCTTTATTCCGGTCATATAGACCACTTTGAAAATTCAAGGCCGTGTAGGCCACTAGTAAAAAGGTTTTATAGTCGTATAGACTAAGTATTCAGCCCTTGTTTTAATTTTGTTTGATGTGTTTATTTTTTGGTTTTACCTCTTGGTTGACTTGTGTTTTGTTTGTTTATTGGTGTTTGATTGGGTTTGTTGAATGTGGAAAAGCCGAGGATCTTTTTTAGGGATCTTCGGCTTTTTTATTTTTTGTGAATAAAGCGAATATGAATTTTAATTACGGTCCACTCTAAGTTAAAGTGTTTTAGTGGTCTTTCTTTCCCTTTAAATGTGTTTGTTTAAAATACGCTATTGTCAAAAGTGACATCAATCTTGTCTTCATTCGGGATGTAAACATTGACGCGCATTAGCATTTTTGAGTTTGGAAATTTATTAACGTATTCATCGCACCGTGTAAGAATGTCTATATCAAAGCCAACATGATTAATGTATTCGAATATAAAGCTAGCCTCAGCGTTTTCATTGTTTCTGTCTACGTAATCTCCGTACCAAAGAAGATGTTTTTTAAGTTCAGTATTATTATTTTGTGAATTTCGGGAAAGTATGCGAATTATGCGTCCGAGCATTTCTTGTTTTATTTCCGTATCATCTGTCGCTATCAATGCTGATTTAGATTTTTCTAATGCCTTATCGAAAGACAACATTCCAATATGAGATAAGATAAATATTTTTGCTTTAAGAATGCTATAGTAACCTCCTGTGACTTTGTCGTCTACAGCTATGGAGGCTTCTGCGAATCGGCCTTGCTCGTATAGAGATAAACCAAGAGAAGCTTGCCAATTTTCTCTATGTTTATTTTTAAGTAAACAATATCTTGACAAATTCTCAAGCTCTGTCCAATTGTTTGTTGCCATGAGACAATCTGCTAGGTGTAAATTGTCTAATCCTGAAAAGTTATCTATCCCTAAAACAGAGTCGCTGACGTCAATCGCACGTTTGGCTTCGATCTCGTTTCCTGCGTCTAGAGAGTAAAATAATAGTTTCGACACAATAAACAATTTGTTTGTTTTATGTAATTCATCTAGCTCTTTTATTATAGTAATTCGAGGCCTGTTTCTGCTATCTTTTGTTATATCGAAAACAGTCAATAGCGTGTCGCCATGAGGAGTCGTCAACGCTGCACTCGTTAATATGTCGAGGCTATGGGTGTCTTTATTTTTGTCTGCGAGATCCAGTGCTGAATAGAGTATACTTATACAAATGTCATTATCAACAAAAGAAGTAATGTCGACTCTGTTTTCGAGAACAAATTGTAAAAAATTCGCAAAAAAACAATTTGAATAAAGAGCCATTGCATACAAACATTTGTTCTCAGGTGTTTTTTCAGCCATACAAATGTTGTAAAATTCTATAAGATCATCATATTTGCACATATAAAATAATAATTTTATGTAATGGGAGGCAAACAACGAGTCTGAATGTCTTAACGGCTTGATTTCGTTTAGATAGTTCAGTAGGCCGTCCTCGGATTCAAGGTGGAAATAAACTAAAACAGAAACGTCAAACAAGAGTTCGCTGTTTGCTGGATATCCTAGCTCTTTCGCAAAGAACCAGGCTTTGTTGAGGGCTTCTTGAATTTGAATGAACGCATGTATACTGGTATATCTATTTTTTATAGCAGAGGAATAATCTTTGTTAGAATTGATGAGCGAGATATATTTGTACCTTGATAAGAGAACGTAGTATGCAAACTTTTGCCTGTCTGTTTTTAGGTAACTTAGAACGTCCGTTTCCAGTAGTGTTCCAATTGTTTCATGATCTAATACAATCGAAGCGATGAGAAGCTTTATTAAAATGTCGCTACCATGTGGATGCAATATGTCTAATGCTTTGCTATATTGACCTGTCACGGTCAAATATTTTGCTAATATACCACGCTCTACTTCGTCGTTTGTGTTGAGTTCGTTTTGTCCTTGTATCGATGTAAATTTAGCTAGCCCAGCGTCTGTATTTAATAAATATTCAAGACATTTAAGTCTATATCTTTTTTTGTTGCAAGTTTCAGCAGCGCGGCAAAACATGTCTGTTGCACGTAGTGTTTCACCACATTTGTCATGAATTTTTGCCATTTGAAGAAATAACTCCGCCCTCTCGTTGTTATTTAACGATAGTTCATTAATTAAAATGTCTTCAAGTAACTTTTTTGATTTAGTAAGTTTGTTACAATTTGTAAGATCATTTATTTTTCGTAATAGCTCTGGAGCACTACTGTTATCCAAGCTGATCCAAGGAGCATCGCTATTATCGTCCAGTATAGACAAGGATTGGGGGTTGTTTTCTAAAAAATTACTCACCTTGTCTAAGACGTCTGCTTCATTAAAGTTGTGTAATCTAATATTTTTCTTTATTTCACACACTTTAAATTTTATACACTTTCTTTTTTCTAAATATAAACGTATATCAAGATCGTTATTAATTTGGTCGTAGGTGTTGCAACTAACAGTAATCGTTCTATTTTTGCGTAATTGCTCTTCGTTTGCAGTGTAAAAATCGTCATCTAGCCATTTGTAATATACGATTTCTTTGGTTACGTCGACAACTATGACCATCACAATATTGTCAAGATCTTTAAAATAATTTAAATTCTTTGTCTCTATTGGGTAAAATACTTTGCTTTTATTTTTGCTATACTTTAATTTTTTTGATCCTTTTAGTTGTGCATAAAACGTATACGCCATTTCTCCGCAATCATTTGATACTTGGATTAGATAGTCTATGCCATAATCTGATGATCCAGGCTGAGGGGGTGCTGACCAATTTGGCGGTTTCATATATCCAAAGATATCTTCCGCTCTTTCTCCTATTGCCTGGCTCTCACTTTTGGTTGATCGTCTCATTTTTGATATCTTGTTTTAATTGGTTAGTGTGCGTAGGTGATTTAAAATTTACTTGCTGTTTTTTGCCTCTTCCGCTTAAATTGTAAGCTCTGGTGTTCCTGCACCAACAAATTCTAAATGTAGAAAATGTTTATGGGTATAGTATAGCGCAGATAGAACACGTTACCGGCTTTGTCTTATCTAAGTTAATTTCTTATTTTACGGTTTTCAACCAGATCCCGAACACAGCAAGACAAATAAACGCTCCTGTGACAATCCAATTATCACATAATATATTAACAAAATAAAGAAATCCACCATTAACCACGTCGTTTAAAAATGTATTTGAATTCATCACAATCCTTGTTTTTAAATTAATTAAATTGATGTAACCTCATCAATTCTCGAAATCGTCATCTACACAAACATCCTCTGCATATACCCCTTTTTCATCTCTTTAATCACATCCAACGTCTTTTTCTGAATTTCAATTTTTTGGTCGAGTGCAGATAGAAAGTCGGCAATTTTTTGTTGTTCAGGAATGCATGGAATAAATATGTTTCTTAATGTTAAATCTTTTTTATAAATGTGTGGAATTCCTCCACCTATTTGACACTTCATAATGGCTTTTTCTTCTTTTTTTAATGAGTAAAAAAGAAAAAGCGGTAGTGTGTTTATCAGATTATTTAATACAAAGAGATCCCCTCCCGCCCAAAATTTTTCCTTATTAAAGCTAATATATCCGGCAGATGCTCCACCGCTACTGATCGATATTGTGTTTTCAGGGGTGTTAAATTCTGTGTGTCGGCCAGATGGACTTATCCCTCCGTTTAACACGTAATATGCTCCATTGGGGTTCATTTTTAGCCGATTAAGCTGGCTTCCTTTATCTATTTGGCAAACATCTCCGAGTCTAACCTCCTCCCACTCCCCACTCCCAACAAACTCTTCAAAACGCATCCTCGGCTCAGTCTCTCCATCCTGGGGAAACAACTGCTGCATATATCCCTTTTTCATTTTTTCTAATGCGGCGATCAGTTCCTCCTGAACCCGGATGCGTTCGTCGAATGTGGAGAAGAATTCGGCGATTTTTTGTTGTTCGGGGAGGGAGGGGGCGAAAACGTTAATAGAAGAGAAAATGCTTTTATTTATAATCAGCATATTCCCTTTAGACGCGTTAGAAATTATTTTTTTATGGTTATATTCCATTAAATAATACACAAATTCTGGGCAAAATTTTTCCTTGTTCGGAACAATAGCATTAATTTGCTGATTACAACTTCCTTCTTCAAGAATAATTGTGTTTTTGCCTATGCTCGCAATACACGTTATTAAAATCGATCCTGCTGGGACTCTTCGTCCGGCCCTCAATCCAGCTTTGCTTAATTTCTTTAATGTAGTTTTAGTATATTTTGAATTAATGTCAGTAGGTGTAATAAAGAGACATCCGTTATTGTCGTAGAATTCCTCGTTTCTTGTGTCGGGTGTAGTGCCGGTTATAATTTCGCCTAGGTTTCCTATTGATACATCTTTCCATATATCTCCATGGTTGGCAGAATTGAACCCTATTATTGCTCTCATGTTTTTAATTAGCCCCTCTGGTGATTCGAGTTCCCTGGATCATATTTGAAAGCAATAAATCAATTTCTTGAATTTTTTTAATATACGATATTAGTTCCTTGTTACATTCTTCAATATCAATTAATTCATCTTGTTCTGTGGTATTAACATATCTAGAAATATTACAATTAAATCCATTAACAGATTCAATCTCATCAATACTCACAGGCCGACAAAGTTTTTCAACCTCTTCCCTTTTCTCATACGCCTTCAAAATCCGTTCAATATCTTCATCTCTGAGTCGATTCTGATTTTTTCCCGGCTCGTAATAACTGGATGCATCCATGAAAAAGATGTTATCTTTATCTCTTCTGTTCTTTTTGAATACAAGACAAACAACAGGGATACCAGTGCCCATAAAGCAATTCGCAGGGAGGCCGATAACGGCATCGAGGCAGTTCTGCCTTTGAATAATGTGCCTGCGAATATGTCCCTCGGCCCCTTCGCGGAACAAAACGCCGTGAGGAAGAAGAACGACCGCGACACCATTATCTTCCATGTGGTGGATCATGTGTTGAACAAAAGCGAAGTCTCCCTTGCTTTTTGGGGCCAGCTTTCCGTATTCAGCAAATCTTTCGTCTTCAAGGTGTCTTGGGTTTGCACTCCATTGAACAGAATATGGTGGGTTTGCTACCTGCACCTCCCATTCCATGTTATTCCCGAAGCAAGGATCTTCAAGTGTGTCACAGTTTTTGATGTGGAACCCTTTGTGCTCTACATCGTGAAGAAGCATGTTCATACGTGCTAAATTGTAGGTTGTTGAAGTCTTTTCTTGCCCGTAGATTTGTCCTAGATTTTTTGGTCCGACCAAACTCCGAAGCTTAAGAAGAAGCCCTCCTGCCCCACAGGCCGGATCACAAGCTGATTTGATTTGAGTTCTTCCCATTGCCGCGATTCTTGCGACCAGGGTTGCCATGTTTACAGGAGTCCAGAACTCTCCTGCCTTTTTACCTGCCGTCTGCGCAAACATACCAATCAGGAACTCGTAGGCGTCTCCCAGTACGTCGATACTCATGTTGTCCCGGTCAATTTCGATTGTGTCGATTGTTTCAAGGATATCGGCCATTAATGCGCTTCTAGACTTCGGATCTCGCCCAAGCTTGGAGGAACCAAGATCCATATCGTCAAACAGGCCACTGAAGGCTTCTTCGGATTCATGTCCTCTGGTTGAGTCTTCTAGGGTGCTAATGGCTTGCTGTAATGATGCGATGTCGAATTCGTGATTTTTAATTGAATCGATTAAGCTAGAGAATAGATGCTCAGGTCTGATTATATAACCAAGGTCTTCCTTAATCATCTCGATTAAATACTCTCTCTTTTCTTCATTGTTCCAGGCTTCCTTATAATCCCCTCCCTTAACAACGCTAGCTACTTCTTCTTCAAACTTTGAAGACAGATATCGATAAAAAATAAGACCTAAAATATAATTTTTAAACTCGTATGCCTCCATGTTACCACGGAGCTTGTTTACCATAGTCCATAACTTATTATGTAACTCTGACTGCTGTGCACTTTGAATTTCAGTAGATGTCATTTAGGTGTTCTCCTTATTCGTACTTGTCTCGGTACACATCACAAAAACTACGAACTTCTTTGATGAGCGACATTTCTTCGTTCATGTCGAGGTGGTCGTTGTTTTCGCGAATGTGCAACCGAATCGATTTGTTTGTCGGAGCAACACCAGAAAATGCGTACTGACTAATTATCTCTTTAATAAAATCAGGCTTAATGTCTTTACTTTCGCAGAAGCTGAGTATTTCCTTCTCGCCCTCATCTTGAATAAAAGATACGTACTTCTCTCCTGTATTGTCTCCATCATGTAAGAATGGGACAACGGTTTTTAAAAACATTTCGAGTAAATTTACTTTTTTTCGCAGCTCAAGACTGTCTGATTTTTCAAGGTGCGCAAGAACTGCCTTTATGTCTTTTGTTTTTTGAGCTTCATCTGAAAGAGAAATTCGAGAAAGAAGTCTTAAAATATAATCAACGTCAATCTTATCGACTTCAATCAATTCAACATCAAATTCAATATCGGCTAAAACCGAGCTTTTGCCCGCAGCTTTGGCTGACCTCGACTTATCAAAAATTGAAAGATATCTGCTTTTATAGTCGCGGTATTTCTGCTCAGAGAACTGAGGAGAATACGATTCTGGATTGAATTCGACGAAATTTTGAATCGAATTGTAAGCTCTTGCTGTTTTTTGAAAAGCAAGAACAAATTCCTTCTCCTTTTCTTCAGACTCAAAACAATACGTGTCATCAACACGTGGTGCGATCTTGCAAAGCTCATCCCATTGTCCGAGAAATTCTTTTTCATAAAAAGAAAACTCTCTCATAAGGATGTCTTCGACTGAATCAGAATGAGAAAACAAACAAATGGCTTCGTCGGTTCTTTCTTTGAGGTTTCTGAAGCAAACAATATTCCCAAACGGCTTATAGCCGTTACAAGTTCTATTTGTGCGAGAATAGGCTTGGAGAAGATCGTGATGAACAAGTTCCTTGTCTACATATAGTGTATTCAAGTATTTGCTATCAAATCCTGTTAGGCACATATTGACAACGATCAGTATATCAACACAGCCCTCTTCTCGTTTTAGATTGTTTATGACACTTGTAATGAATTCAGGATAGTTTTCTATTGTATAGCTTGTTCCTGACATGCTGTTGTAGTCGTTAATGATTGCAGACAATTCGTTTTTATAGTTTGAACTATTTTCTTCGTCATACAATCCAGCGTTGTGGCCAAAGCTGAAAATAGCAGTAAATTTAAAGCCACACTTCTTTTCTTTAAACTGACTGTAGTATTTTAATAGGACAGGAATGGAAGGAGTTGCTAAGATAGCCTTAAACTTATTCTTCCTTGAAAGTTGCTCATGCGATGCATTGATGTAGTCCGCGATTTTATTAATTCTTTCGTCGCATTGAAACACTTCTTTTGTGTCAATGTCGTACACTTTTGTCTTGTCTTCGTTGTCGTAGTCACCGTTAAATGTTTTGACGTATTGGACAGAAAAACCCAGAACATTACCATCTTTGATGGCGTCTTTAATGAGGTAGGTATGTAGAATTTTACCAAATATATCGAAAGTTGTTATGCCGCCTTTTCCTGCATTCTCTTTAAATCTTGGTGTTCCAGTAAACCCAATGAACTGTGCCTTTAAAAATGCTTTTTTAATACTTTTGTGCATGATTCCAAATTGTGATCTGTGGCACTCATCAACAACAAATACAACTTTTTCGTTTTTATATTTTTTTACAATTTTTGCGTATTGCACTGAATTTGAATTTATCAGGCGAGAAAGTTTTTGAATTGTTGTAACTACAAAGCTTGAGTTCGAACCAAGGTTATCTGCGAGGGTTTTGCAACTATCTACTGGCTCCGCAAATTTAGTTTCAAATTTATTGAATTCGCTGATAGTCTGGCCGTCCAGATCTTTTCGATCCACGAGAAAAATTACTTTTTTCACATCCGGCAGTTTTGATATTTCTTTGCTTGTTTTATATGAAGTAAGCGTTTTACCACTACCCGTTGTGTGCCATAAAAATCCATTTTCATTTGAATTTAATACATGCGCAATGGCTGCTTCTAGTCCATATATTTGATATGGTCTCATTACACACAGGAGGTTCTCCTCCGTGTTGATGATTGTATAGTTCAAAATTGTTTTTGTTAGCGAAGAAGTGGAAAGAAAACTCGTCGCAAAATCTAGGATATCGCAGACTTTGTTGTTCGTTTCGTCAGACCAATGGTTCGTTGAAGTGAAGTCGACCTTATTGTCGGAGTTGGCGTAGTATTTGGTTTCTACCCCATTCGAGACAACAAAGAGCTGAAAAAATCTAAAGAAATTTTTGAGATCTGTTTTGCGATATGATTTTTCAATCTGATAAAAGGCTTCATTAATAGCCTTACCACGGGCTTTTAATTCAATCAGGACAACAGGAAATCCGTTGATGAATAACACGACATCAAAACGCCCCTTCTCTGAGTTTACTTGATTACAGACCTCATACTTATTTTTACTTGAATCCTTGTGGATATAATCAATATATTGTTTTGACCCATTATCTCTTTCAATCTCGCCCAAATCCCTAATAAGCTCAGCACTTTTCAGAACAGATTGTTGAAGTATTCTACTTAGGAGTCTGTCGTATTCTTTTTTTTCAATTGGTTCGCCGTTTAATCTTTCTTTATTGACTTCATTTAAGCACGACAAAATATTCTCGCGAATACCATCCTGAGTTCTTAGATTTGTATTGTATTTATAGCCCAAGTTTTGAAGCTTATTTATTAGCTCTATTTCTAATTCTTGTTCTGTTTGATGTGCCATAAGTCCCTCGCTTTAAGTATCTGTCTTTTATGACTGTTGTGGCGGGACTATAAAATATTTTTAAATTCCGAAGATTAATAATATATAATTTGTTAAGAGGATTATTTATGCCGACTGAAATCTACTGCCCATTCTGCAATAAACTCATAGTCGAATCCACAGACGTCTCCGAACTTTACGACGAAGATGACAACTTTATTCGAGACGAGTTTTGTGATGACACTGATGAATTTGATGGAGACATCAACGAAGAAACCGCAGACGACATTGACGAAGACCCCGACACAAACGAAAACAATGAAAATGACTTCGACGAAGAAGAGGAGAAATTAGAGCGCTTGTACGACTACACGGACGGAGAATGCCCTCACCTAGCATTCTGGAGCGATTGGGCCTACGCCGGGTCACGAATCGAGGGAGAATGGCTAGCTGAGATGATCGCACTCTCGTGCTATCTGGAACTATGTTCTGAAAGCGAAGACAAGATCACGGACCAATTGATCAAAGACTTAAAGCCAGAAGTCGATGCGCAAATAGTAAACTACGACAATATTTCTTCTAGAGAAAAAGATCAAATTGCCCACGTAATAGCCGACTACCTCATATCCGACGAAGACTATGTCGCAAACCTTATTCCACTAGTGTTTCCGAATCACGAGGTCAGCTTTGCGGTTGAGTTCGTTTGCAAGGATGATGGACCTAAGGGCGAGGGCGGACCTACGTACATGTGCGTCTTTATGAAAGAAAAGGAACAAGCTGATGCCGACGAATAGCCCATATACGCGGCAAGAACTCGAACATGAATTTTCTCTGTTTAAAAGAGCGGTACGTTATGCCTTCCTCGAAGCCGAGCAAAGACTTGGGAAAACTTATAAGCTATTTGGCCGTGGCCATGACTGCCGTATGAGTGTGGGTTCGAAGATCGGGCGCATCATTTCTGACCTACCAATCCAGCGCCAGTTCTTGCACGCAGGAGGCCCACACGGCTTCAATTTCTATCCATGTGAAGTCGTAGAACTAGCCACGCAAATCATCCGCGAAGAATTTGGATATCCGGGCCTAAAAGAAAGAGACGACGTGTTGGAAGCAAAGCGAAAAATAGAAAATAATCAGCCTTGCAATACGGAATAAAAGGTCAGGGGTCGACTTCGGGGTCCTTCGGTCTTTTTGTTTGAAACGAATTATCGCAGAGAATTGGTAAAACAGGCAAAACATCTCAAGTGGAGGATCGACCCGGTGGCGTAAAGTATCTTGTGCCCAGAATTTGGATCAAAGTGGAAAATTAAAAACATTTCTGAGGCAATTTTGCGTATCATGTGGGAATGTCATATTTTTCAAGGACGAACAAAAAATTAGAAAAAACCACATACTATTGGCCAAAACTATAAACAAAAAAAGCCAAAGGCGTAAAAACCTCTGGCTTCTTTGTTTTGTAGTCATTGGTTTAACCCAATTCTAAGATTTCGCACAATTCTTTAATTGGAATATGCGCTCTAGGATTTTTTTGGTATGTTGATTCTTCTAAAATTCTTGCCGCAACTTTATCATTAAATGGAAGCAATGAGCACTGTCCTTTAGGGGCAAGGCAACTTTGACCTGTCCTATAGTAGCTGTTTCCGCTAAAGCCATCTACGTAGTCAACTACAATTCTTTTTTGTTTTGTGTAACATGGATTTATAACCTGAACTAGTATGTGTTCGTAGGTGTGTCCTTTTGTATCTAAGACAATCAGGCTTTGCCCTTCATATGCTGGAAATTCTAAAAAGTGATTTTTTGTGTCCTCAAAATTATGATTTAAGCATATAGCCCTAGCATTCTTTGCGTCTATAGATCGTTGCTTCTCTTTACAATTCGTACAAAGTGTTTTCATTGACTTGAATAGCGCAACAGGAATTGGAAAACTGCCCAAAAAAGTGCTCATTTGATCTTCAAATTTTTCATTGCAGACGTCGCAAGTCTTCCACCACTTTATTGTTCTTTCGTTTTTAAATTTAGAATCCACTTTAATCCCTCTTCATATGTATTTAAAAATCGACTACACAACTTGTATTGCGTAGAATAACGCAACTGAGCTAGATATTTCTTGTAATATATTTAATGCTATGCGTCAAATCTTAATGTGTAACAAATTCAAAAATACCCAATGCAGCTATACCCACACAGGCAAAAAGACCTAATGTAACTATAGTTGCACAGGCTAATACAAATACCTGCTTCTTGTCATTAGCCTTTTTCATGCATCGCTTGTTGTCGCCAAATTCTTTTTCTGAAATAGGCGTCAATCGAGCGAATTCAACAAGGCTACTATCTACGTTAACGAGAATCCCTTTTGGTTGTTCTTCAGTTTTCATATAAATCCTCTTTTTTTTAATCAATGCGATCATTAACAATAAGTGGGATAATTTTTTGCATTTATATCACATTATTAAAATTTTCGCAAAAACACTGTTTCCCACCCTCTTACCTCATAAACCAATAAATTATGAGGTAAGTTTTGCTAACCCTATCCTATCACACCGAACACGAAACCATCACCGACCCCGACTTCTGTGGTGACTACATTAAAGAAACTCAGGCCAGCATTTATTATGTGTCAGATGATCTGGTATGCGAAGTCAACACAGAGCGCGAAATTGCTCAACTACCCAAAACACACATAGGCAGCATCTCCTGGACCTATGTCTACGCTCGCGACATGGAGAGAGAAGGCATGTCGTGTTCGGATATGTGTTCAAGCTTCGACGAAGACCTGGCACTGCTCTACTTTCGCCTCTTCGATGAAGACGGCATTTTTAACGACTCCGTTTGCAAAGCCATTAATGACCACATTTTGTCAGTTGTCGATTTCGCTCTGATTCGCGATTTCGAGATATTCCCTGAATTTCGTGGGCAAGGCGTTGGTCTCATGATCCTGGATTTGATCTGCCGCCGAATCGTGAACGGAGCCGCAGTCATCGCTATTCAGCCCATGCCTGTTCAGTTCTGCGAGGTTGGCCAAGTCGAAGAATATGCCAAGGAAATGGAGCTTGAAAAATTTGCAAAGGACCAGGTTGAGGCCAAGGCGAGATTGAAGAAATACTACAAAAAGGCTGGGTTTGTGCCGCTGAAGCGAAGTGAGTTTTTGATTCGTGGGCAGAGCTGAAGCGTTCGCTAAGTGCGTGTTGTTCAAATATTTGGAGGGAGAAGCAATGGATAAATGCCCTGTTTGCGGAGAAAATCTTATACATGCTAACGTTGGAGATGGTTCGATTGATACATATTGTGAAGAGTGTGGCTGGCCAGACGAGGAAATAGATGAAAAATAATACTACTATCAATCTGAATTAATTGACCTTTATGCTTCTTATGTAAAGTAAATAAGTTGACTAATTTCTATTATTGACTGTTTTTTAAAAGGTGTGACATAAGGCTGTGATTGTAAACACGTCACGGAGACAACTTTATGCAATCTACTGAAACTCGCCTTATGCCAACCTTCTATGATTACGTAGTTAAGAACAGTTCTTTTGTTCAAGAAAATGCTGAATTAGCTGCCGATGAATTCAAGCAAGAGCACGGAGGAATAAAAATAGTTAGTCGCATTGACGAATGTTTAAAGCATTATGAAAAATGCATGTTCGATGCAAAAAATGATTTAGTCGCTCGTGTGGCAAAAGAGTCTGGTCAGCCTATAAAAATTGTGGAGCAATATTATTCCGGTTCAAATAACGTATCTATAGAGCTGAAGCTTTACTTTGATGAAATTAATTATGAATTTTTCAATATTCTAAATTTTATTCAGGCTGGCAAAAAACCTTCTACTTCAATGATAACCTTGTTGAGCACCTTTCTCACACAGAGGTCAATGTAAGTTCTGATTTAATATCCCTTCCTTTTTCTTCATGCTTATTTGTCTACACTTGCCCCACGATCATTCGTTCTTTCTACGGAATTTCAAAGACTGGACAATATCTGAGTTGCGACATGCTCGCAGATCCCATATCTGTATTTGTGACGCTTCTTCCGCCCGACTTTGAATATAGTTACCGAAGATTGATGATCTGTTCATGGCACACCAAAAAAACTTCCACAATCTACCAAATGCAAAAGCGAGAACTATGTCTACATTCCGACTGGGATCTTGAGTCAGTTTTAAGAACTAATTGGGATGACAATGTATCGAAGGGCGAAGATTTCAGTTCTGATGATAAATTTTATACAGATGGATTATTGTTTTATCGGATTGTTCTCAATTCAATTTTGTATCTATCGTCTGATCACGCAGAAACTGCTCAAAAATTGAGTCCAAAGCAAGAGCTGCTTAAACAATCAGAACAGATTTCTTCACGCCCAAAAAGAAAAAAAGCAACATTCGCGGCATCACTTCATTCCGAGCTTGATTTCATTGATGTTGGTGTGAGCATTGCTTCAATGCGCGATATTGCAAGTTCTGGAGACGATAAGGGAGACGAAAGATTAGAAAAAATAGCAGGACAAAAGTTGTTAAAGCGTCTTATGGTACGTGGACACTGGCGCAATCAGCCATATGGACCAGGGCAAGCATTAAGAAGGTTAAAATGGATCATGCCGTATTATAAGGGTCCAGATATTGGAGAATTGATAAATAAACCGTATATTGTAAGGTAAGGATTATGTTTTGCGTTATAATAAATGTCTACTCTAAATCAATTACGGGTTAATTATGATATCCATATCAAAAAAAATAATGAACTATCGTTTATTATACAAAGGTCTGTATGGTGGACGCATATAAGTATCGTAATGTTTTAACAGTAACAAAAAAGCTCTACGTTTTTGTAGAGCTTTTTTGTTATTTTTTCTTAACGAAATGCATCAGTGTAGAGCTAAAATCATCTACGTATGTATAAAACACAGGGACAACAAAGAGGCTTAAAACCGTTGACGCAATCAATCCTCCTAGAACAACAATTGCCATAGGCTGTCTAAAACTTGGGTCAGCACCAAAGCCGAGGGCAATAGGCATCATTCCAGCCCCCATCGCTAGTGTAGTCATAATAATTGGCCTTGATCTTTTTCTGCAAGAGTCAATAAGGGCTTCTGTTCTACCAACGTTATTTTTGTTAAGTTCCATTGCATATTCTACTAAAAGAATTGAATTCTTCGTTACTATCCCCATAAGCATCAAGAGTGCTATTAATGTCGACATTGTAAAACTTAACCCTGTTATAATAAGAGCAGCCACTGCGCCACAGAGAGACAGTGGCAGTGCGGTTAGGATCGTTATGGGTTGAAGAAAATTATGAAACAGAAGAACTAAAACGACATAGATAAAAAGAACGCCAGTTAGCATGGCCCCGCCAAAGCTTTCAAATAGTTCATTCATTCTTTGAGCTTCGCCTTGATTAATTAGTTTAATGTTCGAGGGCAAATTCTTCATTGTTTTTGTGCTTAGAATCTCTTCCATTGCCTTTCCAACGGGGACTCCGTTTAGCTCAACGTTGATGGTTATATTACGACTACGGTCAATTCTTTTAATGTCAGAAATGCTGCCTGAGTATCGGACATCCGCGACAGATGATAACGGGATCGTTCCAGAACTTGATTTGATCTGGATAGATTTAATATATTCGGCGTTTCTATATTCTGGCGAGAGCTGTACTTTTATATCTACCTGGCGATCTGGAAGATTAAATTTACCCAGTGAAGAATCATAATCACCAGACGTGGATAATTTGATAGCATCGGCTAATGTTTTTGTATTTATCCCTAATTTTGAAGCCAAATCAAAATTAGGGATAATCTGAATTTCAGGGGATTCTAATGAGAGTGCTGACGTGATATTGCCATAACGTCCTATTCCTCGAATGTCTGATTCTAGATTTCTTACCACGTCTTTAACTAGCTCGATATTATCGCTGGCAAGAGTAATGTCTAAACTTTCCCCATTTCCCCCTCTTCCGATGTTGGCACGTACTCCGGGCACATCTTGAAGTGATTTTCGTAATTGCGCTTCTATAACGTTTTGCTTAGGTCTTTTGTCGCGATCTGCGAGGTCTACGGTCATTGATACTGAATTCTTTGTCGCTGTAGTTAGAGTGTTAACAACGTACGGATTATTTAAAACTGACGAAATGGCCTTTTGGGCGATTGATTCGGTATCTTCCATTGTTGTTCCGGGTTGTAAAGACAATGATATCCTTGTTTGACCGCTATCTGATGCCCGCATAAATCCCATGTCAATTGTTTTTGCTCCTATTACGGTTAACACCAAAACGATGATAACACCGCAAAGAGAAATAAATCTGTGCTTTATCCCAAGACTGACAAATTTTAAATAATTTTTCATGATCCATGAATCTTCTCTGAGCTTAGTCGTATGGCCTTTCATGAGATAGGCAGCCATCATCGGAGTGAGTAGCCTCGCAACAAGTAACGACGCCAAGACTGAGGCCGCAGCGGTTATTCCGAATTGCTTGAAAATCATTCCTGGAATTCCATCCATAAATGCCGTGGGCAAGAACACGGCCACAAGAGTGAGGGATGTCGCGATAACAGCGAGCCCAATTTCATCAGCAGCTTCAACAGCAGCTTCAAGTGGTTTTTTGCCACGAGCTAAGTGTTGAGAAATGTTTTCAACCTCAACAATGGCATCGTCAACAAGTATGCCTACAACTAACGCAAGAGCGAGCAACGACGCAATATTTAGTGTAAGCCCGAAATAATCCATAACTAAAAATGTCGGGATTATCGATAGAGGCAAGGCTGTTGCTGATATTAGTGTGGCTCTTATGTCTCGCAAAAATAAGAACACGACAATGACAGCAAGGATAGCGCCTTCGTATAAAAGCTGTATAGAACCTTGATAATTTTCTTTAATTGGCTTTATCGTATTGGACGACTCTATGATTTCAACAGTTTTATATGTGTTCTTAATGTCCTCAATTTTTTTACTAACCTCATCGTAGACAGTTATATCTGAAAAATCTTTAGCTTTTGTAATTTGAAATCCAATTGCTTTTTCTTGTTTATTGAAGGCTAGTGTTGTTCTATCCTTAATTGAATCATTTATCTCGGCAACATCTCCTAATCTAACCCACGATTCGCCGTTTAGATGGACTTTAATATTCTTAAGATCATTAATCGTTTTTGATGTACCGTATGCTCTAATTGTCTGATCGAGGCCATCGATAGTCGTAGACCCTGCTGAGAAGTCTTTTTGGGTTGCAATCAGTTGTGCGCTTATGTCGGATACGGTAACCCCTAATTTCATTATCGCTAGCGGGTTTAAGTTGACTTGTATTTCTCGTGTCACGCCACCAATCCGAGTTATATTGCCTATCCCGTTACATTCTAAAACAGCTTTAGAAATATCATTATCAATAAACCAGGACAGTTCTTCTTCAGATTTCGATTTATCTTTAACAATATAAGAAACGAGGACGGATGATGCAATTGTGTCCTTGGTTATTATAGGCGTGGTTGCCGCTTGAGGAAGGTCTGAGCGAACCGAATCAACTGTGGATTTGATCTCATCAAGTGCGACTTGAGAATCTTTGTCTAAGTAAAATGATACGTTTGTAATTGATTGTCCGGTTTTGACGGTGGACGTAATGTGATCAATCAATGTAACTGCTGCAACCGCATCTTCGATTTTTCTTGTTATTTCGGTTTCGATTTGCTGTGGGCTGGCTCCATCTAAACCTACGACGATTTGAATTCTGGGCAAATCTAAATCGGGGAAATTTTGTACTTTTAATCTATTGTAACTTTGTATACCGAGAATAGTTAGTACAATAAAAATTAAAATTGCAGGTACAGGATTATATATAGCCCATCTAGAAAAGTTCATTGCTCACACCCTCTTGAACTCTAACCACATCGCCGTCGTTTAAGAATACTCCTCCAGTCACTACGTAAGCATCTTCGACTGTTAAGCCTTCTACAACCTCGATATAGCCATTAAAAATTTCGCCAATACGAACTTCTTTCTTGTTAACTGAATTATCTGTGTTGATTACAAATATATAATATCTACCATCACTGGTGATAATGGCTGTTGATTTTACTAGTATTACATCACTAGTCCCAGTTTCTATGTGTCCGCCTAGATACATGCCGCTCATTAATCCCTGTGACTTAATATCAGAACAGAACTTAACTCTATTTGATTTTGAATCAATTTCTGGATTGATTTCTCTTATTGATCCTTCGAAATCGCTATTTTTTTGAGTAATAATAACATTCATTCCTGGTTCTACAGAATTTGAATATACTGAGTCGAATTCTCCGCAGTATTTCAAATTTGAATTTTCTTGAATTTGAAACGCAAGTAGGCCAGAATTGGAAATCTGCCCTTCTTTAACATCTTTCGATAATAATGTTCCTGCCACGGGGGCTAAAACTTTTGTGTTTTTCAAATCAAGCTGGATCGATTTGAGGCTGGCTTGTAACGCCAAAAGATCGGCCTCTGCCGACTTGAACTCAAAATAATGTTTTTTAGCGTCTTGATCCGAAACTACGCCTTTATTATTGCCAGACCTTGAACGCGTATAAGCATCTTTAGCCTTGTCTAAGGAGACTTGTTTCATCCTTATTTCAGCTTCTTTTTTTGTTAGATCTATTTGTAAAGATTCGTCATCTAGCTCAAGGAGTAACTCTCCTTTTTTAACTCTATCTCCGGTCTTGTGTTGAATTTTTTTGATAGGAAGATTTGCTACGCGTAGTGAAACTTGGACTATGTTGTCTGATTCAATTTGTCCAAAGACTAGGATTTTATTTGGTTTGTTTTTAACAATTGGAGACGCCTTTTCAACCGTTAAGACAGATTCCTTCGCGATTGCAAAATTTACAAAAGAAACGATCAGTAAAATAGTAAAAAATATTTGTTTCATAATTTAACCTTTGTTTGAAATATATCCATTTGTGTTCTTATAGACAGCGAGTAACGACAACTTAAGGCTTGCGTGTGCACTAATTTGCATCATTTCAGAATTTAAAAAATCTATTTTAGCTTTTTCAAAATCTAGTTTACTCATATTACCCTGTTTGTGTTCATCTTTCAGCCTGTTAAAGATTGATGTAGAATGACTATATTGTTTGTTAGAATCATTAAAGGACTTAATAGCCGTGTTGTACGATATAAATGACGATTCGATGGCTAATATACTTGATTTTATAGTCTTAATATATTGATCTTTAGACGCCTCAAGAAGACTTTGTTGTCTATTAATCTCTGATGTTATTAAATTCTTTTTAAATAACGGGTAAGATACCGATGGAAAAATAATCCAGGGAATACTTGTGCCAAGTATATTTGTCGATGATGAGATACTTCCAGATATGGAAATCGTTGGTAATAAATCTTTTTTTTGTAATTCTAAAGAATAGAACGATGTTAAATAATTGTTTTCAGCTAAAACGACATTGTAAATGGATCTAAGATTTGCTAGATTATAATCTTTTAATCTATATATCTTGTTATTATCTGTTGGCAATTCGTATTGTATATTTGATATTTTATCATATTTTACACCAGATATGTTGCTTAATTCTTTTAGTAATATTTTATGTCTAGATTCTAGTTCTGACATATTTTTATCGGCTGTTAGATACTCGTTAGAAGCTTTATCTAGGTTAGTCATAGATATTAAGCCAATCTTATGCGCGTATTGTGACATACCTAAGACTTCTTTAAAAGAAGAGATGATCTGTTTTTGAATTGCTATCTGCTGCTTCGTTGATGCTATTTGAGTATATAGACGTGCGACCTCAGTAGAGACCTCTAGTTTAACTTGGTCATGGAGTGTTTTTTGTAGATTCAACCCGGTGGCAGCTATTTGTTTTGCCATTTCGCCTCTTCCGAACACATCAAGTTCAAGGCCTGCCTCAGCAGAGAATTCTGTTTCGGTGTTGTCATGAGTATTGACGCCGCCATTCATATCGCCCTTATGTAATCTTGACCCGTTGATGGAAATTTCAGGTAAAAAGTATAAGGTGGTTTTATTTAATGTTTGTCGTGCCGCTTGAATATTAGATATTGCAATTTTGATATCTTCATTCTGTATAAGTGCCTGTTTTTGTAAAAGTTTAAAATCTTGATTATTATAAATTGATTCCAAGGCAATTCGTTCTGTCTTTGACTGGCTTTCAGTAAAGTTTGTATCTAAATTTACCTCTGGTATTTTGGGTTGATTAACTCCTCCAGAAGCGCATCCACAACACATGATTAAAAAAATAATGAGTTTACAGGCTTTTTTCATCGACATTTCCTCGTGCAGCATCGTTCTTATTATGAGATCTTGTATGTTCACATTGTTAAAGTGTATTTAATTTTAGGTCTGCTTTTGTAAGTGAATACATGTTAACATCGAGGAAAAATAAAAAAATATAACCAATGCTAAAAAATCAGATAACAGATCAGTTGTGAGGAGTGTGGCTGGCCAGACGAGGAAATAGGCGAGGATTAAGCTTTGAGTAAAAAACGTATAACAAAAAACATTCATCCTACCTCTATATATACTATAACAAATTACGAGGTATAAAATGTTTTCTATTTCGATTGAATATTCGAATCAAGTTTCAGAGCCAGATGAAGAGTACGGAGAGGGCGATGGATTCATCGATGATGTTAAAGGAGACATCTATCTTACTTATCAAGATTGTGACGACTTTTATAGTAAAAAAGATAGAGAATTGATTGCCTCTATCAACGAGACGCTCATTCTGGCGCATAAAGAAGACGGCCCGGATAAGGTCTTAATTGGCAATGCGTCTTGGAGTTATGTTTATGCTAATGATGCTGCTAGATTCGGGTATTCATGTATGGACATCTGCTCCGTACACAGCCAGGATTTTTCAGAAATATATTGGGCTTTACATGACGAAGATCATTCCCCTAAAGATTCTGTTTTTGAAGCAATTGGGCAAGAAATTTTTTATATAAATGATTTTGCCACTATAGACGAATTAAGCATTTTGCCAAAATTTAGACGTCGTGGCTTTGGATTAGAGGCTATCGACATTATCTGTCGTCGAATTATTAATGGAGCAAGCATTGTCGTTATCCAGCCCGCTCCGCTGCAATTTACTCGTCTTGGTAAAGACGAAACGTATGCACAAAAGATGGGATATTCCGATCTTGAACAAGATGAAAAAAAGGCAACCAAAAAGCTGTTTAATTACTACAAAAAGGTTGGTTTCAAGCGATTGAAAAATACAAAATATATGCTTAGAGGACTTGACTAGGTTGTTGTATTCTGTGGCATAAAGAAAAAATGCCCTGTTTCTGATCATTCAAAGAAGGCCACGTCTCTGTATTTTCTATGGAGTGGCCTTCTTTACTTAGTTAAGCTGTCTGCCTCCGCATCTCCCCCACAATCCGCCTCCCCACCATCTCCGCCTCATCAATCTCAGTCTTCGTCCGATACCTTTTCGTTTTAAACTTCCCGTAATGGTCCTTCATCAATTTCAAGTATTTCACGAACTCAGCATCTGAAAACGGACAGCGATTTTCAGTCAAAGCCCAAAATAAGGAATCGTACCGTCTTGTTTTGATTCTGATTTTGCTACGGATGTCGGTTTCAAGGGACTCGAAATAATAAGTCTTCTGCAAGTCGCATTCACGCAAAAAGTCCGCCGTTGTCGGCTCAAGTGCGATCAATTCGTTTGAAAGAGCTGGGCAGCTCCAAATAGGCAATCGAAGCAATGTGTTCGAGTTGTGGCCCCTGGAGCTGACGGGAGGGGTAATGATTGAAAGCTTGGTATTGAGTTCGTACCAGGTGTCTCCTAGATCGTAGCCTTGGGTAATAAAAGCCTTGTTAAAAACACCAAAACAAATATACGTTGATACATTTTTGCTTTTACTGGTTTTTATATGAATAAATCTGCAACCATGAAGGTTTGATCCATTCAAGTTTGTCCACGCATTCGGCTTTCTGATGTAATCTTCGACAGCGCCACAGTCTCTAATTGGATTGAGTGTAAGCAAATCTCCTGTGTAGACTTCAAATTCATGTTCTGTGACGCGAATCAAGTATTCACTCTCTGGAATTATTAAAGAACCGCTAGCTTCAAAAGTAACAATTCCACAAAACCAGCCAATTCCATTGATTCCGTCAGGGGTAGCGTTTATTCTTTCGAAAATAATTGCGTGTTTTGCTTTTTTTGTGCCGTATGTCATGATTTAGTCCTTTATTGTAATTATTATAGAATGAATATATCATCACTCACTGCAAAAATCAATTATTACTTGAATTATTATGAGACAACACTTGTATTTATAGCTTGTTCTTAGCAAAGCTTTGTGGTATATATATTATACAACATGCATAATAAATAATAAAATGAGGATTATATCATGGGCGCATGCTCTCTCTATCTAAATCTCGATGGCAAACTCACGCCGTCCCAGGTCAAACAAAAAGTCATGGCCGTTATTGCCGAGTCTAGAGCCGAAACCAACGACTCATATTCAGGTGACTGGAATACGATTGATTCGGTTCATATCATCGATCAGACATTTCAGACCAAAGATGAGGCGTCGAAGTATTGCCATAAGCAAGGCGACAAAGGCGAGGCTTTCGCGGTCAAATATGTTTCGCGCAACGAGGCCGCTGTTGATTCCAACCCCACTGTCGTCAAACTTAAACAGCAACTACTGGACGCTCAGGTCAAAAACGACAAATTGACCCGTGACATCTACGATAATATCAAAAAGGCAAAATCAAAGACAATTTCTTGTGATCAGTGTGAAAGCAGGGTCAATCGAAGCTATTTAAGGTCTTGTGCTTGTCCTGTGTGTGGCTCTGATTTGAGATCGAATACGGATAGAGACAAAATAAAAAAGAGTTTAGATAAGATTAAGTCCGTTAACACGAAATTGAATCAGGCCAGAAACAAGCTTTTACAAAAAGATAAATCTGAAAAATTGCTTTGGTTGGTTTTTGCTATGGCCTCAATGTAAATTCTTGTCGTATCTATATAAAAAAGGCTCGAATTTCGAGCCTTTTATTGTTTTTGTCTTGTGTTAAATATAAATCAATTGCCGAATCTCACCTGAATCAGATTATGTCCAATCTTATTTTGGAAGTGAAAAACTTGCTTTAATTTCGTCGTATTCTTCTGCATTATATCCTTCGCACGTTTTCCATTCGAAATACGTTGGCATTGTTGATTGATCAAAAATCTCAACATTGAGTTCTTTTGCAATGTCATAAAGAGGTTGGCGCAAATGCTTCCATCCTCTGACAGAGTATGCAGGGACTATTACTTTAAGCTTATTAACTGCGCAGTATGACAGCAAATTGTTCAGTAAAGACTGCCCGATGCCATTGCCATAATACTTGTCTCGAACCGAAACACTGCACAAAAAAGTATTCCATCCTGGGGCAGATATGCTGTCACTCCCACCTGTTTTGAGTTTGGCGACACCGACCAGCCTTTCTTCGTTAAAGGCGCAAAAATAAATAGAGACCTTTCCCTCTTCATATTCATACAAGAGATCAAAGAATTTGATTTCAGATACGGCACACGTATCGTTATTTTCCCTTAGTATTTGAGTAAGCTCTATTGAGTTGAGCTGACGGTAAGCAAGATTCATAACTGACTCCGTAAATGTTTGCTATGTGACATAAGATGTATTGGGGACAATTCCACAAAAATATATATTCTAAATAATTACGAATCGGTAACTAAAAAGTCAACAAAATACAAAAGCAATCCCATATCGACTCATGTTTCGTGCCGATGTTTTGCGACACCTAAAAATGTATTGATGAAATTTGAGTTTTCCTAGGGGTATGTGGTTGTGTTTAGTTGTAAATTAGTCTTGATCAAATTTATGAAATATGATTTAAGATAAGTGTAGTTTTAAATTTTAAACAGCTATCAAATAAGGGAAAATATTGAAATGAACGTTCCTACTCACAATTCAGACGTTACAGACAAATTTGATGAACGCATTAATATCCGCAGACATTTTAAGACCGCATTGAAGCAGGAGCGAGATTCATTGCTTGCGATTGACGATGAACACAGAACGCAGATCGCAGTCGTTGACTCCGCATACAAGTCGGTTTTGACTGCCGGAAAGAAGGCATATTACTCTACTCCTATTACAAGCGGAAAACTGTTGTATGACGTCTGTAAGAAGAAAGGGATTACCACCCCACAGGACTTGGCTGAATTCAAGGCGAGAAAAGCTGAGTTTTACGAGGAAGTGATTATGCCCAACATCGAGGGTTCCATTGGGTCTGCGAAGGCTGTCGCGAAGAATTACGATGGGGCTGTGATCGCTCCTGCTCTTTTTGAAGCCAGCAAGATGCGCTGGAGTCAGGAGGCGTATATGGCGCTCTGGCTTGAGATCATTGACCGTGACGTGACTGATGTTTATGTCAGCGATGGCGCAGCTTTTAGCAATGGCGCGGTGATGGAGATGACTCATGCCATGTTGATGCAGCTAGACCTGTCTTACCGTGACAATATCCGTATCTGGAGTGGAGAAAATGCTCGTGTCGGCTATCCTGAGCTTGTGTTTTCGATCATTGATGCGGCTGAGTACGTGAAACAGTTCTCGCCGCCTGTTGAGCACGCCAAGGCGTTGCAGAAGCTTCGGGTTGCGGCCAACCTGCTTGGTCTTGACTACATCGAGGAAAAGACCGGGGACCATAGGCTGTCTGCTATCGGTCGGTCCTATCATGCCGCAACGAAGTTTGTAAAAAACAACATTGAACTGATTGCAGACATCCCTCCCGCTTTTCTGCTTCAGGGGGATGAGGTTTCTGATCTTATTGTCGCCAGAAACGGAGGAATGAGTCGGGCTGATATGTTCTCGGGTATTTCGAGGCTGTATTTGAAAGATGTTTGGGTTGATGTAATGTAGTCCGAATCGAATACGTTGAGCTAGTTAAGAACAAAAAAAATCCCACTCGAATTTCGGGTGGGATTATTGTTTTGTTTGACCTAAGCCGTTGCTTCCGCTTCTTCAGCGATTGCCAGCAAAGCGTTCACAAACTCCTGTACTTGGCTAAGTGGAATTTCCATGTAACACTGAGCTGGACCTCTTGTAGATACGGGAGTGATGGTGATCTTTTTATATCCAGACGCCTGCACGTAAACAAAGGCTTCGACCCCGGTCTGGATGCCGCCGCCGTTGCGACCAAGGAACTGAGGCTCTTCATCTCCTCTGCCCCGCTTCGTGTTGGAAATATATGCAATTTCAAATCCTGGCATTTCTAACTCCGTTTTTAATGTTTAAAACATAAAATAAAACATATGACAAAAATATGTTGGAAAGAATTTATATTGTTAAGCTTTTTGAGTTTTATGGAAAGGAAATTTTTTGATACGTCGGTAATTCTTTGATTGCTGCGTGATTCCACATCCAACTCAATCGCATCCCAAAACTCGCCTTACGGCTTGGTCCAATTTGTCACTAGCTGGTAAATTAAGAGCCGAGGTAAAGCGTTCTGAAAAATCATCTAATGAAACGCGTATTTTTCGCTTACTAACAAGAAATCGCTGCTGGTTATGATTCGTAGGTGGTGACAGGTCGTAGGTATGGATGGTCAAAACATTCGTGCCTTTGGTGGTAACAAGTGGAATATCTGCACCAATAATGTCTTCTAGCTTGGAATATACGATATCTGGTAATACAAAATATAAACCAGATTTAACTAATTCGGAGTTGGAGTATAGTTTTCCTTTCCTGATGACTTGCGGAATCAATCGTTTCTGGACATTTGCCCAATTCATGCCATGCTTAGACGGTGGTATCGCTTTGGTGTTTTGATTTAGATTTTTATAAGCACGCCATGTATCGCGGTAGTTGTTCGTAATATCGATACTTTGAACTTCGATTCCGGCGTACTCGACTAATTGGTTGCCCTCAATCTTGGCCAGCACCCAGTCCATCGAAAGACTGCGTCCAATTTTGACTTCCCTGCCAGAGTTTTGTCCCAGAGCGACGACGAAAATTCCTTCTTCCTCGCGGCGTTTGATGTATTCGTCGAACAAAACGAACTCCGCCATCAGCCCAAATGCGTCTTCTGCGACTTCGCGTAACACTGCATAATCGCCTTCGTAGAAACGATTGGGGCAAATTACGCAATCCCCAAAAGATGTTGTAACGCTACATGCACCATAAACAATAGATGAGTCATGGTTAAACTTACTGCATGCTTTATTGATAAACGGACAAGCGCCGAGTTTCCACAGGCTACGAACGGACGGAGTCAGGTCATCAGGGGCATAACCGAATATTTCCACAAGATCTTTATTTGTTGGGCGAATGAGTTGCATTGTTATTTACCTAAGAGACTTGCAATCTCATCGCCGACAGTCTTAATTTGCTCCTTGAATAAAAGTTGAAGTGTTTCTGATCTCATAATTTTTCCCTCTCCACACACTTATTCAAGGGAAAAGAAAAAAAACTTGAAAAGATTCCGACAAAGACAGGGTTGAGTTTGTCTTGCTTTGTATATTGTTTTTTGATACTATGATTACAACAAAATAAAAGTATGTCCGTGGAGAAAGAATATGCAAATTAAGGTTTTAACGAGTAACTCATTGGCGGGTACAATCGACTTGAATTCTGGAGTCGTTGACTGGGAAGAAGGTGGCGAACCCGAATCTGATTTTAATATTGGCTTTCTTCATTTAGATTTGAGTGTTAGCCACACCGTAGATGAACAGATAGCGATTAGCAGAGCCTATAACGATTATTGCGATGGCGCGTTTAAGCCCATTTCTTCCGTAGAGATGGATACAGTTAAGCTTGTGGAAACGGAAATTACCGACGATTTTCGCAAGCAGGAAATTGAGAGACTTAATTCCATCCCGGTTTCATCGGATTCGACGATTGTAGAAAGATTTGTCTCAAAATCAGAAAAAATTCATGCTATTAATGAAATAACGAAACATAAGTTTCGAAGCACAACCGTACCTGCTGTTACGCGGGACTTGAGACTTGGTTCGACATGGCGGATTTACTGCAAAGACTAGGTCCTTTGTGATGAAAACATACGCCCTACTCTCCCCCAGATTCTTGTCTCCTCAATGGTTTAACGCATCGCGTTATGGCCGTCATGACTCAATCGTCGCCCAAGACGGAACCGTTAGTGTCTTCGGCGAGACCCTTGCCTTCGAGACCGAAAGCTTGCCTCCAGGAACTCTCGTTCGGGTCTGGCTAAACAGTCGTGGATTTTTTGTCTGCGCGACAATGGCCGATATCGAAAAACAGGAAAAACAAGACCTCGAAAAAGCTTACACTGAGACGGAGAAGCGTCGACGGCACTTAAATGACCTCAGGGCCGAGGCTGAGGCTTTCAACGCCCGTATAGGCCTTCCAGTGCGCTGGGATGTAGGAATTAAGGACGTGCTGTCTGGGCTTTCTCCGAACTCGTGGGGCGATGGCCGGAACCGGGCAACGGTTGAGCATGTCTATTTGCTCGAACCCTTGGTTGAGGGGCGGCTGAAACGAGAAAAAGGCGACTTTCTCTGTTCGGCTTCGTCGAGAAGTAATGGGAAAAGGTGGTCTACGGTTGTTGACCGAGCCTATGATGGGGATGGGAATTTGTATCAGCCAAAGATAACATGTAAGGCGTGTTTGCGGTTGGTGAAGAAGTGGATGAAGGATTGAATTGGATATTTTATCATTCTTCGCCATAATTTCCCGTGCCTTTAAGTCAGGGGGGGAGTCACCAGTGCTTACTTTCAGTAGAAATATTTTTCACGAAAGCCGTTTCGACCAAATTCACGTGCCAAATCTATTGCAACCTGCATAACCATGCATCTTCCCGATCTTCGAGACCAGCTTAAATGTCTCTTAAGACCCATAGGAAATTTGTGTATAAATTCGCCTCTTTCTAAATTTGAAGAGTCACAAAGAGGACAACTTGTCCACTTGTGGTGAAGAGCCGTTGGAAAATCTCTATTTTGTGCATGAGCTTCAATGATCTTGTCTATTATTTCGTGTTCCCAATTTTCTAATTCTTCATTGCTTGTGCAATTTTTGAATGAATATAAAAGATCACGATATTTTTTTGGTAGAAGATATAGCGCTATGCTACGTACATCTGACAGCTCTTCTTCCAACTTCTCGATTTCTTTCTTTAAATTCTGCACGCTTTTCGAATCAGGCATAAATTCTCCGTTTTCGCAGAAAAAGGCTCCTCGCTTAAGAACGAAGAGCCTTTCTAGATTATCTAAGATTGATTTTAATTACACCGCTACATCCATAGCCAGTACAGAATTCATATTGGCTTCGAAGCACGTCTTAAGATCGACGTCTCCATTGATATCGACATTAAAAGCCTTGATCTGGTAGTTGGCAACATCCTTCCGAATGACCTTTTTGGGCATCGTATTGTCCCAGACCTCAAAATGAATAACGTCCTTGCCCTCAGGGGATGCAAATACGATCATCTTATCAACTACCTTGGTCCAGGCGTAAAAGTCATTACCACCGATCTTTGCAAAACCCATATCGATAAGCTTGGCTTCCGTCGCCGAACCTTCTTCCATCATACAAGGCTTGTCTTCAATTGGAAAACGATCAGGGGAAAACGGATTTGCGAGATAAATTACAAAGTCGCCTACTACCTGTCCAAACTTTCCTCGCTTGAGATATCCGTAAAAATTTTCAGCAGGATAATTGATCGAAATCTTTTCTGAATAATGATTTGATCGTTTACGCAAAATATCAAACATAGGAAGACATGGAGTCTTGGTGACGTAAACACTGAGGTGTCGATCGGCAGTCTTTGTAAAATCAAGTTCGCCCTTTTTCGTGGAGACCTTGAGTTTCATTCCGCAGATAGGACAAGTTACATAGGCCTTTTTGCCAGGGACATGATCCTTGACTTGGGCCTGCATGATCTTGCCAATCTCTTCGTCAACTCGCTTGTCGTAAGCGGCTAGGTCTTCGCTGGTGAAACACGACTCAAAGCCCATCAGCAGTTCAACGTATTCGGCAGGAATGTTCGGGGTCTTGGGATTAATCATGTCGGACATTTCGTTCTCCTTTTCGAGGGGTGGTTAAAATTAACGAATCACTCTTGGTTTTTTTCGGAACTTCAAAAAAATAAAAATTTCTCAAAAATTTCTCGGTAACTCCCAAGCAAAAAGAGTTATACGATATTTTTGCGTTTAAAACAAGGTGTTTGGAAGAAAAACATAAAGTCTAGCAAATTATGCAAAGAGGTAAAAGTAGGTAGTAAATGATACAAAAGAAAAAACTTGTTGGCGGGCAACAAAAAAGCCCCTTTGCGGGGCAAAATTTGATCTTTATTTTCTCAAATCGTTTTTTGAGTTTTAATCAAAAAATTCATTTCCCCCGTCAGTAGGATATAAACCACAATCCTCTGACCGTTCGGGAGTCAAAAAAATGTATATTGATCCAAAGTCTACGCTGTTTGGAAGGAATGCTAAAGAAATTCGTGATATGTTTCGTCAGAACGTTTATGAACCGACCGTAATGAATGACGGTTTTGTCGCTAGATGCCTTGATATCGACTTTAATGAAGCGAACAAGGTCCTTGATGAAATCATCAAGTCTGGGCTGGCTAAGGAAGGCGATTATGCTAAGTGGTATACAAAGGAATGTCGTTGCATTGAAATTGTTGATTTGTACATGCTTGGAAAAATTTGCAATGCGTCATGCGCTAAGCCAGTGACTCGAAAAACGTGTCAGAAGGCATTGGATGAATTTCTTGCGCGTGTTGCTGTTGTGAATAATGATGACAATTATTTTCATGCTGTAACGCGTGTCGATATTTTTGGAAGCTTTCTGACTGATACTGATAAGTTGAGTGATCTTGACCTAGCTATTAATATGGAAAGAAAGCCAAAATACTGCGAAAACTATCCTGCACATGCGCGACGGAAAGTAATCGAGGCCAGTGAGACCAGACGGTTCAATACTTATTTTGAAGAGATAAGGTGGCCAGAGACCGAGGTTTGGTTGTTTCTTAAGAACAGAAGCCGGGTTTTGAGTTTGCACAGCTTTCGAGACTACAAATCAATCAAAGCTGTCGGTGAAACCTGCTATACATATGACATTGGCCCTGTACCAGATGTCGTGAATTATTGATTTTTTTGCCTTAATCCATTCCAAGTTGTCTTTTGTGCCTCAAATGGCTGGAAAGATGACAGGGCAATACAAAAGCAGCTTCGGCTGCTTTTCTTTTTTATATCGGCAGGTTAAGACTGTTTTTAATTTTTTTTAATTTTTTTTCGTGCACTATGTGAAGGTTCGTGAAGGTTCGTGAATGCCAGTGAAAACGTATGTAAGTCTTCGAATATATTGACCAAAACTGAAAAAATCGTGTATATAACGGCTAAATCAAAACACAAGGAGTGATGATAAATGAAAAATCAAACAAAGAGCCTTAAGAACACGATGATATGTTGGAATGATGGCGGTCCTGTCGCGCTAATTCCCTGGCCTGACGTAAAAGACATTGGTGGCTACTTGTTCATGAGCGATGGCGCATGTTATACCAGTGTGCGCAAAATGAATCTTAACAGACGCAGGCATGTGTTGTTCGAGATTGCTTCAAAGATTGTAGTTGAATACAACTGTAATCCGACAATGGTCCATGACGTATTGAAAGAACTTGAGGAGTATTCGAAGCCTTTAGCGCAGACTCGGAGGTATGTATGCTAAAGGCAGGTACATATTTTATTGGAGACTTAACGTACGTCGTTAAAGACTGGGGGATGTTTTTTCAATATGGTTTTTTTGATACAGGTGAATTTTCTTTAGCGAATGGAGCCATGGGTTGCTTTTTTAAGGGGCGATATTCAGCCGATTTTTATAGTGATAATTTGGGAGGAACTCACCCTATTAATATGAATTCCATTGGTTGTATTCGTACAAAAAGCCCTGGTCTAATGAAAAATAAGTTCGACCATGGTATCGTTGTAAGATTTACAAAAAACTTCAACTGTTATAATGGTGGCAACTTTTTTCTGTTTGGAGACATTCTGATGAAAGCAGAAAGGTCACGATTCAAGGAATGGGAAGACTATGAATACTCATATGAAGATTTCTATGAAGACTTTTTCAATGATAATGACACAGAAGAAGTTTTAGATGATAAAATATTTATGTATAATTATATTGATTTGTATCCGGATTATGGTTGTCGCGAGTACGAATATGCGCGATGGCGTATGATGCGTTTTGGAGAGAACGCAGATTTGTGTATTATGTGGTAGTTCTTGTGTTTTTCTGTTGATTGCTTTTTATATTTGTGATATACATCACATATAAACATAAAACAAAAACGGAGAACTCATGCTAGAAACTGGCGAATATTATATAGGCGATTTGTGCTACGTGATCGAAGACTGGGATATGTTTTGCGCCGAAGCCTTAGACGACGAAGGCGAGTTTTTGCTTTCGAATGGGGTTAAAGGTTGCTATTTTCTAACCAGATTTGGTGATGGTACATATAGCGATCAGAATGGCGGAATATATCCGGTTGATGCTGGCTTGATTGGATGCATCAGAACCGACATCATCGAGGTGAGTAAGGAAAGCGTTGGTTTTGGCGTTGTCGTGACTTTTGAATCGGATTTTCTGTGTTTTAAACAAGACGGAGTTCTTAATTTCGGCCATATTCGAATCAGGACATAAAACGGACATATGAAAGCTTTTCCGAAACCAAATGTTGTAAAAAAGCAAGTTGTAGACATTATAGTTTGTCAACTACCCACCACTTAAGCGAAGCGCTTTGAAGTGGGGGCTTGTAAAAGTCCTGGTTGTCTAGCCTTAGTTCAATGAACTACGTTATCCTACATGTAGAAACGCACGAATGATTCCCTAGTTTGTGCCTCTTTCGTGGCTCTGTAAACAGTTCTGATGGGTCGGAACAGTCAACCAC